>Ga0210410_10001164_pt1 | contig 25217 bp, 18 predicted proteins | sample IncBWC4MmetaG_FD_161058 | JGI IMG/M metagenome (GOLD analysis project Ga0210410, IMG submission 161058) | Forest soil microbial communities from Barre Woods Harvard Forest LTER site, Petersham, Massachusetts, United States - Inc-BW-C-4-M | ecosystem: Environmental > Terrestrial > Soil >... | reverse complement strand
ATGCGCCGCGCCAGTACCTGCCGCTCCCAGGCATTCGCCGGAATTTCAAATCCCTGCAATTGCTGTAATACCTCAAGCGTGCCGCGCTCACCAGTGACCTGCGCCCCCGGAGTGACATGCTGCCAGCGCATCAGCCAGCGCATAAACTGCGCCGCGTTGACGGGTTCAATCTGCTTGCGCAGCGTGCCGACGGTGAGCCGGTGAATCCGCGCCAGCAACCGCCGTTCGCACCACTCGGTCTCAGAGGCTTGTGGATGCTCGTGTGACGAGGGTGCGTTCGCCTGCGAGACGGCACCTGTAAAGTTTCCGCGCAGCACAGTCCCGCTGGCTTCCATGCGCAGTAGAGCCTTCTCAATGTCGGAAGAAGCCAATCCAGCAATCTCTCCGAGTTGCGATGCAGTCACCGGGCCCAGATGCGACATCCATCCAGTGACCAGTGTCAGCAGAGCGTCGTCGCGAGAAACTTGGGACGATTCCACATCGGCAAGAGCGTGCGTAAACTCTGCCGCTGGAAACAGCGCCGCAAAACTTCGCGCGCGCTCGGCAGCAACCCAATAGCGCCGATTATCCAAAGATGCGGTTGATGCACGACCTTCGTGCAACAGTCGCTCGAAATATGCAGACCACTCGCTCGCGGGACGATCCATGGAGGGGCGGACACCCTCGTTCTCCCAGTTCAGCGAATCGGAGGTGCCCTCCGCAAAAGTTAATCCGCTGCTAGCAAAAAGCTGCGGAGATTCGCTCGACTGAACACCCGAAGACGACTGTCCCCACAGAAGCTGTTCCGCCACAAGCGATGAAAATCCCTCCGGCAGCGCCACCAGCGTATGCAGCACATCATGCAGTTCGTCGGCATCGCGGACATCCGGCCACGCCTCTTCCCGCACCTGCTGAATCGCCGCCGGATCGAGTCTTCCCACTTCCTCCAGCACAGACTCCGGCAGCACTCGCCGCATCTCGACCGCGCGTGCCCGGCGTTCTTCGAGCGGCGCGTCGTCAAGATAGGCATATGGGTTCGCATTCAGAATCTCGTGCGAAAACTGCGACGGCACTGGAGTGTCGACGGCGATCACGCGAATCGCGCCGGACGCCATGCCGCGCAACACAGTCTTCAACCCTTCGATATCCATGGCTTCGGTGAGCACATCTTTCATCACTTCGCCCACCAGCGGATGATCGGGAATCTTGCGCTCACCTTCGATGTTCTCGAAGCACGCCGCCGCATCGGGAAATACTGAGGCCAGCAAGTCGTCCGAGCGCATGCGCTGAATTTGCGCAGGAACTTTCTTGCCGCCCTGAAAACGCAGCAGGGCAAGAGCTCGATTTGCGTCCCAGCGCCAGCGCGTGCCGAAGATTGGGGAGTCAAGCGCCGCCTGCTCCAGGATCGGCTGCACTGTATCGGCTTGCAGGAAATGAAAGACGTCCCCCAGCGGAAAACTGTGTTGCTCGGCCAACGCGATATTCAGCCCGTTATCGGTAGCGGCCGCCTGCAACTCAAAGTTGAAGCCCACGCAGAAACGCTTGCGCAGCGATAATCCCCACGCTTTGTTGATGCGTCCGCCAAAAGGCGCGTGGATTACCAACTGCATGCCGCCGCCTTCATCGAAGAAGCGCTCGGCAATCACGGTCGATTGCGTCGGCACCGCGCCCAGAACGGCGCGGCCTTGCAGGACGTACTCGATGGCCTGCTCCGCGCCGGAGTCGTCGAGGCCACATTCTTCTTTCAGCCGCACGACAGCCGCAGCTACGTCCGGCTGTGTCGCAGAAAATCCAACCGGTGAAGTGCGCGGGAGCATGTCGCTGATCTTCTGTCGCAGTTCTCCGACATGCTCGGACAACTCCTGCGTGCGCGCTGGGGCCTCGCCCCGCCAGAACGGAACCGTCGGCGGCGCGCCATGGGCATCGTGAACCAGCATCCGTCCAACTTTGGTCTCGATGCGGTGAATCATCCACGAGGTGTTGCCGAGCAGCATGATGTCGCCGCGATTGCTCTCGACCGCGAAGTCTTCGTCCACGGTGCCGACGACTACGCCGTCCGGTTCGGCGACGACCGTGTAAAGAGAATTGTCCGGAATCGCGCCGCCGCTGGTGATGGCCGCCAGCCGCGCACCGCGACGGGCCCGCAGTTTGCCATTGACGCGATCGCGATGTAGGTAGGCGCCGTACCGGCCGCGCCGCGAGGCAATGCCCTCGGACAACATTTCCAGAATCGAATCAAATACAGCACGAGTCAGATTGCGATAGGGATACGCGCGCCGCACCAGCGCGAACATCTCGTCTTCGCCCCACTCTTCTTCCGAAGCGCAGGTCGCCACCATTTGTTGCGCCAGCACATCGACAGGAGATTCTGGAATGATTAAACGATCCAGATCGCCTTGGCGGATCGCTCGCACCAGCGCCGCACACTCCAGCAAATCGTCGCGAGTCGTGACGAACAATCGCCCCTTGGGAACCGCGCCGCGCCAGTGGCCCGACCGCCCCACGCGCTGCAAAGCTACCGCAATTGCCCGGCACGAATTGATCTGCACAACCAGATCGACGGTACCCACATCGATTCCCAGCTCAAGCGAGGCCGTCGCCACCAGGACTCGGATCTGGCCTTCTTTCAGTTTTTTCTCCGCCGCCACACGTAGCTTGCGCGACAAACTGCCATGATGCGCTGCAACGTTTTCTTCGCCCATGCGCTCGCCCAGGTTGTGAGCCAGGCGCTCGGCCATGCGGCGCGTGTTCACGAAGACCAGTGTCGAGCGATGTTGTTCTACGAGCGTGACCAGACGGTTGTAAATCTCGTCCCACATTTCATTCGAGGCCACGGGGCCAAGCGGCATCGGGGGCACTTCGACGGCAAGATCAAGATTCCGCTTATGCCCGATGTTGACGATCACCGGCACGGGACGAGATTTCTTATCGCAGCTTCCCGTCAGAAAATTCGCAACTTCTTCAATCGGCTTCTGCGTTGCCGAGAGTCCGATGCGCACCGGCGGCTTGTGGCACAACGCTTCCAGCCGCTCCAGAGACAACGTGAGGTGCGCGCCGCGTTTGTCGTCGGCGACAGCATGGATTTCATCGACGATTACTGTTTCTACGTCGCGCAAGATCGCGCGGCTCTTGTCGGCGGTAAGCAAAATGTAAAGCGACTCGGGCGTGGTCACCAGAATGTGCGGAGGCCGCTTCAGCATCGCGCGGCGCTCGGGAGCCAGCGTGTCACCGGTGCGGACGGCGCTACGAATCTCGGGCATGAGCAGCCCGCGCTCGTTCGCTAAAGCGAGAATCTCTCCCAGGGGTGCTTCCAGATTCTTCTGGATGTCGTTGCCCAAGGCCTTGAGCGGAGAGACGTAGAGAACTTCCGTGCGGTCCGAAAGATCTCCAGCAAGAGCCTTGCGCACCAGCCGGTCGATACAAGCGAGGAATGCTGCGAGAGTCTTACCCGACCCGGTGGGCGCGGAGATAAGCGTAGTGCGTCCCGCCAGAATATGCGGCCATCCCTGCTCTTGGGGCTCAGTCGGCGTGCCAAACTTCGCGACAAACCACTCCGCCACGATGGGGTGCGCCCAGGCCAGCGACTGAGGAAGAGGCTGCATCGGAATATTCTAGCTCCAACCGCCAGTTTCGCCAAATGTTCGCTAACGAGCTATTCATTGCACGGTATTGGCCTCTTGGGGTACAAGATGTTCGTTTGCAAGTTTCGGACTGCTAGAATTTCAATACCGCAAAACCAAGCTCCTTCGTTGGTGATATTGCCAAAGCTGCCGATCATTCAGAGGCGGCCGTACAATCCTCCGAAGGGACGTGCGCACGCAGGAAGGGGTCGGTCCGTGAAATCTAAGAAGGACAGCCAGAAATCAACTCAATCGTCCGCCGTCTCCGCTAAGGAGCGGCGAACAAAATCGTCGACGGGCGAACTGAGGAATCCTCAGTTAGACGCCTTGTCTCGGCTCGCGCTGATCAAGGCCCTACGCGGGTGCCTCCCCGGCAAACCGTCGCTTGCGGCCGCCCTTCAACGTGAACGAAGGAAAGACGACCGGGCCAAAGCTCGAAAGTTTGTGGCCCAGGAGCGAGAGTTAAAAGCTTGGATGCTAGAATCCCGCTGATGCCAAAACACCTTTCTCCTTCCGCCCGCGCCCGCAAAATCAAAATTCTTCTCTTCGATGTCGACGGCGTGCTCACGGACGGCAAACTTTACTTCGTGCCCGAAGATTCGCCGGCGGCGGAGTCATTGTCGCCACAGCGCACCGCCCATAGCCAGATCGAGGTTAAAGGATTCCACGCTCACGACGGAGTCGCGTCCTCGCTCTCGCGCATCGCGGGACTCAAGACTGGACTCATCACACGGCGCATCTCGGAAACTGTCGCCCGCCGCGCCCGCGACCTGAAGATCGAGCACATCCATCAAGGCATTCAGGACAAGCGAGCGTGCCTGGAGGAAATCGTCAAACAGGAAGGCCTGCAGCCGGACGAAGCCGCCTTCGTCGGCGACGACATTATCGATCTGCCGGCCATGCGCGCCGCAGGATTCGCCATCGCCGTCAAGAACGCCCGTGCTGAAGTAAAAAAGGAAGCTCACTATGTGACGCCGCACGCCGGCGGCGAAGGTGGACTCCGCGATGCGGTGGAATTCATTCTCAAGGCGCAGGGGAAGTTAAAGCGTGTGGTTGAGAGCTACGTCGGGGAAGGCCATTAGCAGTTGGCAGTTGGCACTTAGCCTGGAACTCCACAAAGTCCCGCCCGCCTGTGAAATAGAAAACGCCCTACGAGAATCTGAAACTGGAATTGCCGCGTTCGGTCTTAGGGTTTGAGCTAACGGCTAAGAGCCAATGGCTAGAAGCTAAAAAACCCACCGGATGCCTGCTTGGGGCGTGCTCGGGTCAGCATCCGATGGGCTACCGTTTCTCCCTACTCACCCTGTTGTTTTCAGGAGTATGTAAAAGGATTAAACCGCACTCGGCGAAGAAGTTCCGTCTAATTTTGTAAAACTGTGTAATAGTTCGCAGCGGCTAATTCGATAGCGTCGGAAGCTTCACCGCCACCATCTCCGCGAAGCGCTTGTCCTTCCGCAGTTCAGCGAACTCCGCATCTTTATAGACGTCTTTGAAATCTTTATATCCCTCTTCCATCGCCTTCCTCAGATATTCCAGCGAGCGATCGGAGAAGCCCATCTTCGCGTAGAGCTTGGCCACGGTATAGTCGTAATGCGCGCGGTCGCCGGGACTCGGCAGCTGCGCCTGTACACCGCCTCGTGAAGTCCGCTCAAACACATCCGGATCAATCGCCATCGCTTTCCCGTAAGCCAGAACCGCGGGCTCAAATTCCTTCTTCGAAAACAGAGCCGCGCCGAGGTTGCTGAAAAATGACGCCGACTGATCGTCGAGCGCAATCGCCTTGTTGTACTGCTTGATCGCCGCCGCATACTTCCGCTCTTCGTAATACACCACCCCCAGATTGTTATAGGGGTCGGGCATCTTGCGATCACTCTTGATGGCTTGCTCGAACGATTTCTTGGCCTCCCGATAGCGCTGCATCATCAGCTCACTAATGCCGATCTTGTTCAGCACGCGGGCGCGATTCGCCTCTTTGGCCAAAGCCGCGCGATAGTAATCCAGCGCGTCGAGATAGAGTTTGGAGCTGCGCAGTGCGTCGGCACGCGACTCCAGTTCGGCGGCCGTCGCGTCCGGAGCCGGAGGGTCGATCGTCCGCATCAGCGGCGGTTTCACCAAGACCTGTTCGGAGGAACGTGCGATCTGCGCGGAAGAACCTGTAGCTGCCAGGACGCACACGGAAAGGGTAACCACAAAGAGAGGAGCGAGGAGCACTTTCGGGAAGGACGACATGGACCACCCCCAAGCAATTCCAGCGGTCAATATTGTGACACAATTCCGCCCCAGCGGCGAAGAATTTTAGGCCAATGAATCACTTCCCTGGGGCTCTAATGCGGCGCGTTCTGCCCGCTGTCTACAGGTTTAGACACCGGAGCCTGGGCTTTGTCGTCCTTAAAAATTCCGGCAATCTTGCCTAGAAAGCCCTTCTTTTTCTTCGGTTCCTGCGGATTCGCCGGGTCCTGGCCGTTGGCGCCCTGCACAGGAGGCGGCAGCACCTTTTCCCCACCCCCGCCGAAAACGCGGGAGAAGAATCCCGCCACCCCTCCGCCCTGATCGCAAGTATCCCGGGGTTCAGTCCCAGCCACAAAAGCGGAAACGTAATCGTCCGGGCAGGCCGGCGTTGCCAGGCGGTTGGTCGCCTTGTCGAGCTGAACGTCAACCACGCCGGTGGGCTGCGAGAATGCCTTCATGTCGGCGTATTGCGGAATGACTGCCGCCTTCTTCATGAACTCGGCCCAGATCGGCGCCGCCGTCACCCCGCCCGCCAGCCGCAGATCGCTGTAGTCGTCGTATCCCACCCAAACGATGCACAGCAGGTTCGACGTATATCCCGCAAACCAGCCGTCATGCGAACTGCCCGTCTTGCCCGCCGCGGGCGGCGTAAACCCTCGTCCGCGCACCGCAGAAAATCCCAGGCCATTATTGATGACGCCCTCCATCATGTTCGTCATGACATAGGCAATGCGCGGATCGAGCACTTGCCGCTGGTCGGTGTTGAAATTCGCCACCACGTCGCCCTTGGAATTGCGCACCGACTGCACCAGGATTGGCGACAGCCGAATGCCATTATTAGCGAACACCGTGTAGGCTCCCGCCATGTCCATGGGCGCGGCATCGTACGATCCCAGCGCCATCGCAGGAGTCGCCTTCACTGACATGATTCCCGCCGATTTCGCCAAATCCGCAACCTTGTCGTAGCCCACCTGCTCGGCGACTTTGACAGTCGCATTGTTCAGCGACATCGCCAGCGCGTAGCGCAGCGAAACATCGCCGTGATATTCCTCTTTGTAATTGCGCGGCTCGTAGATCTGATCTCCATAGGCAAAGCTCGAGGGCGCATCGGTCACGGTCGAGGCGGGAGTAATGACCGGCTGCGTTCCGTCGAGCGCCGTGTTCATCGCCGCCGCGTAGACGAACGGTTTGAAGATCGATCCCGTCGGCCGCTTCGCCACCGCGTGATTCAGCTGGCTCCAGCCATAGTCGCGTCCGCCGACCAGCGCCAGCACCGCGCCCGTATGCGGATCGATCGCCACCAACGCGACCTGAGCCTGGGGCCCCGGCAGAACTTTTGTTTCAAATTTCTTGCCGACTTTCGTGCGCTTGGTGCGCAGTTTTGTAACCTGTGCGTCCACGAGCTTAATGCCCATCTCGACCGCCTGCGCGGCAGCCTTCTGCAAGTCCGGATCGAGCGTCGTATAGACGCGATACGACTGATCGTTCAACTCATGCTCGTTAAATTTGCTGATGACCGTGTCGCGCACCATGTCGATGAAATACGGCGCGTCGCTGGCCTCAACATTCGGCGGCGCCAGCTTCAGCGGCGTGGCCTTCGCCTTATCCGCCTGCTCGCGTGTGATTGCGTGCGTCTCCACCATGGATTCGAGCACCAGGTTGCGGCGCTCCAGCGCGCGCTCCGGATGCCGGTACGGCGACAAATAACTCGGACGTTGTATCAGCCCCGCCAGCAAAGCTGCTTCGGGGAGCGTGATGTCCTTCAGATCTTTGTTGAAGTAGGCCCGCGAAGCCTCGGCAAAGCCGCTGATGGCGAACGACCCTCTCTGCCCCAGGTCCACCCAGTTGGCGTAGAACTCGAAGATTTGCTGCTTGCTGAATTTCTGTTCCAGTTCTTCGGCGATCAGCATCTCGGTCAGCTTGCGCTTGACCGTCTTTTCCGGACTCAGAAAGAATCCGCGCGAAAGCTGCATGGTCAGCGTCGAGCCGCCCTGATCATGGCGTCCGCGGGTTACGTCGATCCACGTAGCCTCGGCCATGCGCAGAAAATTCACGCCGCTGTGCTCGAAAAATCGCCGGTCTTCAATGGCCAGCACCGCCTGCATCATTACGGGAGGAATGTCGTTGTACTTGACCAGCTCGCGCTTCGACCGCTGTCCGGCATCGAACAAAGCCGTCACCAGTTGCGGCTCCAGTTCGTAAGCGGAAAGATCTTTCCCCTTGCTGACAATGTGATCCACCTGCCCGTCGTGAATGCTGACCCGCGCCGGCTCCGGGCTGTGGTAGGACTCCGGCCCAGGAGTAATGTCGATGCCGTCGCTCACCACATGAAACGTGCCCATGCGCGACACGCCGTCTTTATCGGAATATCCGGCGCGGCGAAGTTCGGCGGCAATCTGCTTCGCCTCAATCTTCTCGCCGTCACGGACGGTCTGAGGCAAGGCATAGATTTTGGCGGCATTGGCGAAGATTGGCGTGCGGAAGCGATGCTCAATAATCCGGTCGTACTTGATGTAGAAGTAGGAAAAGAAAGCCGTTAACCCAACCGCCAGAATGAGAAACACGACCAGGCCGGCGCGCACAATCGGATCCTGCGGCAGCCAGCGAAAGACATTCCCGGATTTTTCCCCGTTTCCCTTGGGGATCCTAATCTTGATCGTCACTTTTCGTTCTGATTCGGTAGCTTCCGATACTTAGACGAAGCAACGCGGCTGGACCCCGTGTCCTCTCTCCTTCAGACGTTGCCGCGCGGCAAAAGGTTTGTCTCGCCGCATCTTCCATTGTACCTCCGCCTTCACACGCAAAAAGAGACCCGCAGTTCATGCGGGTCTCTAAGAGGTCAACAATGGCAAGAGTCTCTATTGCGAAATCGTCTAGTCGGTCACCGCATAAGGGAAGTTCGTGGAAACCGAAAGGTCCGCACCGTGGGTCAAGGCCCCGGTGGTGGGACTGGCGACGTTCACCGTGAGCGTATTGCCGAAGAGTGTATTGACGCAGAACAAGTACAGACCACTCTGGTCGAATCGGCATCCTTCGGCGGTAGGTACGCCGCTGAAGGTTCCGAACGAAGCTAGCGTCGCTGTGGTCGGATTGATCGCGAAGCCCTCGATCGGGGCATCCTGAAGCGGACCAGTCGCCTCCATCGCGTAGAGGTACGTGCCGTTGGGCGAGATCGCGAAATCGAACGGCGCGGCCAGCGTGACGGTTCCCGTACCCACCTCTGTCAGAGCGCCAGTGTTTGGGTTAATGACGAAGCTATAAATATGTTTGTCCGTTGCTTGGGTCGTGGCATCCTGCACTGCCTGCACTCCAAACAATAACTCCGCAGTCGGACTCGCATGGATCTGTGCGACCTGAACTCCGGTGAAGGGGCTTCCCGAAAGCGGTGTCAATGCACCCGCGGTGGCACCGGACGATTGGTCAATAGCGAAGGCTCCAATGCCAGCTGGGGCACTGGCTTGCGCCACGTACAAGAACTTACCGCTTGCATCCACCGTCATTTCGTCCGCGACTACGGTTAGGCCTACGCTAAACGGTGAACCCGCCGTCGCGGTTAAGGCGCCGGTCGAAGAGTTGATCTGGAAGACCCAGACGAGCGGCCCAGTCTCGCTGCCCACAAATAGAAATCGCCCCAAAGGGTCGGTGGCCACATCGTCGGCAGACACCGCGGTGCCTGCAACCGTGAACGGACTGCCCGGAATCGCGGTGAGCGCGCCGCTCATCCGGTCGATGCTCAGAGCCTGCACCGTGTTGTCGCCTATCGGGACATATAGGAACTGCTTGTTTACGATCAGCATGTCGTCCGCGCCGATGTTGGGCAGAGTCGGAGCGGTGTAAGAATTCAATGTGCCGAAAACGTTGGCCGTGGTATATCCGGCCGCGTTGACAGTCGACGCGTCGTAGTAAACCAGCGCCGCCGCGGCTGAAGCATCAACCCCTGTGCCGCCGCCTCCACCACCGCCTCCGCCGCCTCCGCCACCAGTGCCTCCGCCGCCAAGCCCAGTGCTGCCCGAAGAGGTGCAGGTCGAACTGCCGAAGGTGACGCGGCATCCGTAGGGGCTGCAGTTCGACAGAAACAATGTTGCCAGCATCACCAGCAAGCTAAGTAGCGCTCGAATCAGAATCCTCATGACTGCCCTCCGCCTGAGCCGTTGGCCTGCGCCGTTGCGCCGCAGATCTCAGGGAAATAAAGTTTGGGGATAATCTTTTCCGCTCGCGTGCATGGCAGAAACGAAATCGATCTCGAAGGTAATAAAAGCCTTCTTACCCACTCGCGATCTTAGGAGCAAGGTAACGTGAAGGCAACGTTACGAATGTCACTGTCCTATGCGACAGTAAAGGGACACTTATGCGTTGTTCTAAGTAGCGGTCGTTCGCTTGCTTTGCTCGTGAATACTCTCTCGCTGATACGAAGCCAGGCCGCGGGCGCTAGCAATCCAGTTGCACAATTGGCTGGTTCCTTTGTGTTTGCTGAAGGCGAACCTAACACTCGAATTCTTTGCCGCTTCTTTGCCGCCGTTTTCGATCTTCCGCTACCACGCGCCCTAGGCTGGATTCATGCATGTTTCGCGAGCATAGAAATCATCGCCAGTCATGCAGCGCCGCCGTTTTCGGGAGCAGCTCTTTCGCGTCAAACTTTGGTCACAAATCGCATGATGACCATTGGACGTGCACATTCGTTTCGGTAGTAACCCCACATTTCCCTTGCTTGAATAATTAGAAGCTGACAACATTCGCATTGAACTACGCGGAGGACTTCTCACACGTGAAACACAAATATATTCTGGCCGCATTAGTCGGCACACTCTCACTGATCTTGAGCGCCTGCGGCACCTCAGACAAACTGTCAACGATTACGATCTCGGACGGCTCATCCAGCCTCGCAAATCTCAAGGGCATCGGCGGGACGCTCCAGTTGAAGGTAACCGCAAATTACACCAGCGGGAAGTTGGTCGATATCACCAATTTTGCGGTCTACACCGCCGTCCCCGACCCACTCAACAATGTGGACGACACGGGAACTCCTCTGCCGAGCCCGCCGCAGACGATCACCATCAACGCAACTGGCTTGCTCACTGCCGTAGACCCGGCAGTTTGCACCTGGACCAACCTTGGCACTGTTCAGACGCCCAGCTGGTTCCTCACCGGGGATTACAAGATCACGGCGGCCTACAAAGGATTCGTCTCGCAGCCGATCTACATCGGAGTTGCCTCCGCGGCAGCCAACTCCGGCAACGGCACCTGCGGCCCGTAGACTTGCATGACGCGCGTGCTGGAACATCTGGCGTGCATTCGAAGACCTCTGCTCGACAAGTGCAGCCCACTCCGCTGGGCTGCACTTGCTTTTTGCGACCCCTTCAGGGACCGCGTGAGATCATATGGCGCGGACCTGCCCTGAGCGCGAGCCGACAGGGCCCTCGCCGGCGTCTTCCGCACCCTGCGGAGGGATTCGCTAACAGCTGTGCTCCCGCAGACTCCTGCGCTCTCACAAAACGCCTACACCAGCGTGCGTTCGTGAAGTGCCATCGTAGCTAGCCTTTCGCGCGAGATCGAGGACGCGGGCGGGGCGCCCGCGCGCTACATAAGCTCAGGCAGTTCTTCAAGCTGGAGATAGGGCATCATCGGTCCGTTGAGTTCGCGCAGAAGGAAGAGCGTCCCGCACAAAAGAGCAGCGAAGGATCCCGAAGAAACGCCGCTTGAGGGCTGCCCTTCGTGATACCTCGTGTCCTAACGTCGTTAACCCCGACTTAGAATCCTTTGTTTCCGCTGCTAGGTGTGAAGTGGAAGGTGTAAGTATATCCAGGTAAGTTGACCGCCGTGCTGTAATCAGCTGCAACATACACCGCGGGAGCACCCGGCGTACCGATGCGTTGAATCGTCACCTGCTCCGAAGTAAGTTGGACGTCGTGGTCCTTGGCCTTCAGAATGACCATATTGCGCAGGTCTTCGTCGGTCTTGCTAGGCGTGGACGCCCCGACCAGCGCGACTTGCTTCAAGTCGTCTTCAAAGGAATAGTTCGCCATCACGACCGGGGCAATCTGAAATCCGCAGTACGCGATCCCCACGATCACGATAAATCCAAGCGCCAGCTTAAAGGTTCCCATAATCCGCAATCCGCTCCCGCAAGGCCTCGAGTAAGTCAGCCCTGACGACGGAGCAACTCCTGAAAATATTCCACGATCGCGGAAATCGTAACATCGCGCACTTCGCGAGTCGAGCGCAGAACGACTTCGACAGTACCTTCGGTAACCTTGTTTCCCACCGTGATTCTAAAGGGGATGCCGACCAAATCCGCGTCCTTAAACTTCACGCCCGGCCGTTCATTGCGGTCGTCGAGAATCACGTCGAACCCGGCAGCCTCCAACCGCCTGGCAATATCTTCGGCGGCGGATTTAACCGCCTCGTCTTTCACGTTCACCGGCGCAACCACAATCTCGAACGGCGCAATCGTCGGAGGCAGCCAGAAGCCGTTTTCGTCGTTGCTCTGCTCGATGGCGGCGGTCAGAATGCGCTCAATGCCGATGCCATAGCTGCCCATAATCGGCGTAACTTCCTTGCCGTTCTTGTCGAGGACGCGCGCGCCCATCGATTCGGTATAGCGATAGCCGAGCTTGAAGATGTGGCCGATTTCGACCGCCGTATCGATCCGCAGCACCGCAGCGCAATTCGGACAGCCCTCGCCCGCGGTAACTGCCCGCAAATCCGCATACGCCGTGGGATTAAAATCCTTCCCCGGCGTCAGATTCTTGACGTGATAGTCTTCTTTATTCGCGCCCGCGATCAGATTCGCGCGTCCTTCCAACGCCTTGTCGACTAAGACATTAATGTTCCGATCGTCCCGTATTATCGGGATCAATGAGGGTTCCTGTTTTTCAATTATCTCTCGGCTGGAACCCAACCACAGACCCTTCAGCTTCCATGGCCGTACGACTAGTCCTATCGGCCCCAAGTATCCGGTGGGGCTATGGAAATAGTGTTGTATTTCCTCAGCAGTCATGGGCCGCAGCTCGCTCCCCGGAAACTGACTGGCCAACTTAGCTTCATTCAGCAAATGGTCACCGCGCATCAAAACGGCGATCGCTTGCGACAGTTTACGCGACCCGCCAGAAGACGCTTTCTCCGCCATCAGCGCCAAAGTCTTAATTTTGTTCTTGGGCGAGACGCCGAGAAAGCGCGCGACCTCTTCAATCGTCTTCTGCCCCGGCGTATGCACGTCCAGCGGCGAGCCATCGCCTTCGGACTTCAAGTCTTCAACCGCTTCCAGCTTCGATGTCGCCTTCTCCATGTTCGCCGCGTAGTTGCATCCGTCGCAGCTCACAATCTGATCTTCGCCCGCCGGCGTGCGCACCATGAACTCGTGCGATTCCTTCCCGCCCATCGCTCCCGAGTCCGCCTCAACCACCATGTACTTCAACCCGCAGCGGTCGAAAATTCGGCAATACGTTTCATAATGCTTCTTGTAGGAAACATCCAACCCAGCCGCGTCGATGTCGAACGAGTACGCATCCTTCATCATGAACTGCCGCACCCGCAGCAGCCCCGATTTCGGCCGCGGCTCGTCACGAAACTTAGGAGCAATCTGATACCAGACCTGCGGCAGTTGCTTGTAGCTGCGCAGTTCCTTCAGCGCGATCGAGGTCATGACTTCTTCTTCGGTCATGCCGAGAGCGAGGTCGGCGCCTTTGCGGTCTTTCAGGCGAAACAGATTTTCACCCATGAGCGCCCAGCGCCCGCTGGCCTCCCAAATCTCTCGCGGATGCAGCGCTGGCAAGTAAAATTCCTGACCAATCTTGTCCATCTCCTCACGGACGATCGCCATGATCTTGTGGAACGACCGGTTTCCGAGAAACAGATATGAATAAAGGCCCGCCGCGAGCTGCCGAATGTACCCCGCCCGCACCAGAAATTTGTGTGAAGCCACCTCGGCATCTGCCGGCGCCTCGCGCAATGTAGGAATAAAGAGCTCTGACCAACGATGCATAGTGTGTACCGTGTCCGATTAGCGACTGCCGAAGTAACGGCATCCGCGGAGTTAACAGGGGAATTGGGTATTGTAAATGATTGCGGCCCGGCCTCTTGAAGGAAGGCCAGGAATGAGCAGCGGTTGATTCGCAACAAGTTCCGGGCTAACATTCCGAAACTGGAAGCCAGTATGGCCATGAACCAGATCGCGCCGTTTTTACTCTTCGGAACCGTCGCTTTGTTCATGGTGGCGTTGATCGCGTGGGGCATGCATTACGCGAAGCAGCGCGCCAAGGATCTTTCCGACGTCGCTCAACAGGTCGGTTTCACATTTGTGGGGAAGAACTGGAGCGGTCCGTCGCTTTCTTCGCCGTACAGGACATCGATTCTTCAACGAACCCACGGGAAATTCGATAACGTCATGACCGGCTCAACCAGCGGACTCAAGGTTAGCCTTTTTGACTACCGCTACACCGTTGGAAAGAGCACCGTCGTCCAAACCGTGGCCATCTTTACCCAGGACCTGCAATTACCGCCTTTCGAACTGCGGCCCGAGGGACTCCTTGATCGAATTGGCGACGCCGTCATCCACAAGGATATCGACTTCGATTCGCATCCGGAGTTTTCCAGGCGGTATCTTCTTCGCAGCCCAGACGAAGAGAGCACGCGAAAGTTTTTCACCCCGAGCTTGTTAAACTACATGGAGCAGACTCCGCCCGAACAAAACTGGACCATCGAGGCCGTCGGAACGTCGCTCATCTTCTACCGAGGTTTCCCACTCAAGCCTGCCGACATCCCCGCTTTCCTCGACCAGACTTCGGCAATCGCGAGAAATATCGTGAGTAGCGGAGGAATAACGAAGACGACAGGCCCAACCGGAATCGTCCGCGACTTCTGACAGGCGCGCGCTTCAATCCAGCAACTGCTTCAATATCTCTTTCCCCAGCTTTTGCGCCTCGCCAAAAAACTTCTGATACTCCACGAACAGCCGATTCAACTCCAGCGACTTGTCCGCGGTGAGCTTTTTGCGCAACAGCATATCGCGCACGTGGACGGGGTTGGGGAGAGTTGCGTCTTCGGTGAGTTCTTCAAGCGCGGTGGCCGGATCGTAGTGATACATGAGACACCTCGATGGAGGGATTGGGCACTTGAGTCATTGGGTGATTTTTCAATCGCGAGATCACCCGATCGCTCAATGACTCAAGCCTAGACAAGTTCCGTCGTCCACAGATCGTGCAGATGCAAAATTCCTTCCAGTTTCCCGCCCGCGTCGACGACCATGAGCGACGTAATTTTTTTCTCTTCCATCGCCGCCAGCGCCGTCGCCGCAAATTCGGTCGCGCCAATCGTCTTCGGATCGCGCGTCATCGCTTCGCCCGCCGTCATATCCATCACATCTTTTCCGCGCTTTTCGAGCAGCCGCCGCAAATCTCCATCGCTGACAATCCCCACTAACTTCCCGCTATCCACCACCGCGGTCACACCCAGCTTTTTTCGCGACATTTCGTAGATCACATCCGGCATCCTGGTCTCCGGCCCAACGCAGGGCAGAGCGTCGCCGGTGTGCATCAGCGAATCCACCCGCGCCAGCCGCTTGCCCAACTTCCCTCCGGGATGCAAATTCGCAAAATCTTCTTCTTTGAATCCGCGCTTCTCGCTCAACGTGACCGCGAGCGCATCGCCCAAAGCCAGCATGGTAGTCGTTGAAGCCGTGGGTGCCAGGCCGAGCGAGCAAGCCTCCTCAGCGATGGAACAATCGAGCGCCACATCAGCCGCCGCCGCCAGCGTTGAAATCGCCCCAGAATTGGCTTCCCCACCCTTCGCGACTTTCGAAGCGTGGAAACCACGACTGTCAAAACCGCACACCGCATCCCCCGTCATCGAAATCAACGGCACGCGCAGCCGCTTGATGGTCGCCAGCAGTTGCAAAATTTCTTCCGTCTCTCCACTCGCCGAGAGCGCCAGCACGACATCACCTCGCACCACCATCCCCAGATCGCCATGCACCGCTTCCACCGGATGCAAATACAGCGCCGGGGTGCCCGTCGAACTCAAAGTTGCGGCAATCTTTCGCGCGATGAGCCCGCTCTTGCCCATGCCTGTGACTACGACTCGCCCCGCACAAGAGAACATCAACTCCACTGCACGCTCAAACTCCGCGGCCATCGGACCGGCAATGCGATCCGCCAGCGCCGTCAACGCCCCCGCCTCAATGCGCACCACATTCTCGCCAATGGTTTTCATTCCGTTAAGGATGGATGTTAGCACGCACCATTCGTATAGACGCGGGCCTCTACACTGTTCAAAAATGATCGTCCGCAGCGGCGACCGAGTGCGCCGCGCTCTTCTGCCCGAGCACTGCCAGACCCTTGGCCTGGATCATCCGGTCCCACGGGCCCGCCTGCCAGTTATCCCGAAACTTCGAGGGATGTTTCCACGGCGGCAGCGACAGCATTAAGTTCTTCGCGGTCGAATGTACGTAAAGTTCATACATCGATCGCAGCCGCACCAACTTCTGTCGCGCAACGTCGTCCGACTTCAACTCCAAGCCGGCCGCGGCGAGCGTGACCAGCAGGTTCTTGTAGTCGTCGTCGGGCAAACGCTCGGGCGCCGTGGGGTCGTAACGGGCATTCACCACCTGCGCCAGATCCACCGCCGCGTGCCGCGCCATGGCAAAGGTCAACCGCGCCTGCCCCGGATGCACGCCCTTAATGCCCACCAGAATCAGCGAGGTCACATCGAGCATGATCGTCAGCGCTCCCAGCCACGACTGATTGCTATGCTGCGATCGAAAAAAACTCAGCACCGGATAAGAAATGTGGCTCTCCAGCAACTCCGCCGCCCAGCGCTCCCAATCGCGCAGGACTTGGTCGAGCACCGACTGGTTTACTCCTGGATCGTCGGTAGTTCCCGCCAGGCGCGTCAGCAACTCGGCCGCGGTGGGCGGCGATCCGGCGCGCGCATCCAGCATCGAAATCTGAATCTCGCGCCGCGAAAACGATCCATACACCACCGGCAGGTAGCCAATCACCACGCCCAGAAAGGCAAATCCCATGCCAGCTTCAACCACCGACAAAATCCGCGCTGGGCCTGAGGTCGGCACAATGTCGCCATAGCCCAGCGTAAAAAAAGTTTCTCCGCTGTGATAAAGAATGCGGCCAAAAGTCAGCCGCTCGTTGCCCAACTGTTCGTGCCCCCCCAGACCGTACTGCGTGAGCGCGAAGCCAAAGATCAATCCCGACGCCCAGAAGCCCATCAGCAAAATCAGCGACAGCGGGCCGAAGTAACCCAGAAAATTCTGCTGCCGCGACGGCGTAGAGATATGTCCAGCGATATGCCTCCACGGAATCCATGTGCGCCGGTAAAACCACGCCGTGAGCTTGAACTGGCGCGTAACCCGGCGCGGCAACACCACGGTCTCGAAAGCATCAAGCAGCACGATCCCAACAATTGCCAGGCCAACAATCGCCGCGATGATTGTCCAATGAAAGACCATGCCCAACCTTCGATGGATGTGGATGCGCAGAAAGGCTAACAGATTCGCGCCCCAAATTTCGCGCCCAGAAACATCGTGCGCACGTAACCCGGATCGCTCTACAATCCTAACTCCGCCTCATGGACCATCACACCCTTGCCGCCATCAGCATCTCAGGCACATGCCTCGACGTGCTCGGCAGCCTCTATCTTGCCTATGATCTGCTGGGAGGTCAGCACGGCCCACTGCGCTGGCTCACGCGCGCCGTGACCTATTCGATATTTTTCGGCATTGGCTACGGCCTCGGTCTGGGCCTTTTCTTCGGCCTCGCGTCTGGTATTGCGACCGGTCTGACCCTTTCAATCGAGTTCAATCGCGCGGCTCGCCGACAGGATCATTATTCTTTGCCCTGGGAGGCGTTGTTCTCCGCCATCCGCGGCCTCGGCGTGGGCATTGGACTCTATCGCATCGTCGGCTTCGAATTCGCGCTCGCATTCGCCGCGCTCATCATCCTCGGCCAGGTGTTCGCGTATTCTCGCGGCATGCGGCCCGCTGCGGAATATGCCGCTTCGCGCATGCCCAGCCTCACGCGCCGCCAGCTTTGGGGAACCGCGCAGCGCACTCTCGGCTACATGATGACGGCGCTGGTTTGCAGCTTTCTTATTCATCACATCGACCATGCGTGGTCGTTTGCGATTCGCGTCGGCCTGGTGACGGGCCTGGTCACCGGCGTGGGTACAACGGTCTACCCTTACGTCGAATATTATGCCGATAACCTTCCCGAGCGCCGTCTCGGAGTCGTTGGCATCGCCCTCATTCTTTGCGGATTCGCCCTGCAATCGCTTCAATATTGGCTGACTCTGCTGGATGTAAAGGTGAGTTAACCGTGGTTTTCGGTTGAGCGCACGCGGCAGGAATTTGGCTCTCTACTGCGACTTTGCCGGATCTGCAGCCGGTGGCGGAGTCTGCGCCTGCCCCGCCGACGGCTTCGCGGGCGTAGTTCCATCCGGCGCCACCGCCGGTTTCTTTTTTCGTGCCGGCTTCTTCGGCGGCTCGTTGTCGTCGATCACTATTTTCTTCGGCGGAGTCACCGGAATCGCGGCTCGGGCGGCGTTCAGATCCGCCCGCAAACGCACGATCTCGGACTCTTTCCCGGATGCCAGGGTTTCAATCCGCTCGGCGAGTTGCTTGCGCGAGCCTTCAAAACTGCTCAAATCATTAGCCACCGACTGAAATTCGTCTTTCGATCCAAACGCTCCCGCCGTCTCCACCACGTTCCCCATCACGTCGTACAACGCGTCAAGATTGCGGTAAAGCTTGAACGTCGCCGGTAAATCTTCCGCCGTGGACCGCAACTGGGCGATCATCTCCGGCAACGCGCCCTGTAAATTGCGCTGGATCGAATCCAGATTCGACAGCACCACCTTCTTCGTCGAACTGTCCGTCTTCCACTTTTCGATGCGCAGCTTCGCCAGATCGGCCTGCGTTGTGTTCGATGCGGCCTCCAGTTGCGCCAACAATCCATTCAACTGTGTCATCGACGTGTAAGAAACCGCGGCTCCCTGCGTAGACGGCGCGGAAGTGGATTGGCCTACAGCGTTGGAGTGGAACGCGCCCACCGCTAACAGGGCAGGAAGGAAGGAGGAAAGGTTCAAGTAAACTTTCATCGCTTTAGAGACAGTGGCCCAACAAAACAGAATACTACAGGATTCCGTTGCGGCCTGACACGGGATGCAACGGGGGTAGTGGTGGTCTTTGAAAAGCTACGTATCAGGGCATGCCTTTCAGGCATGCCACCAGAGCGGTCAGAACGCGCAGGCTTTAGCCGCTGGGGATTTTGACGTTGGCGGAAATCGCTCCCTCGGACGATAATCGTCTCAATGTTCGCTCGCGCCGCACTGCTCGTCGTGGTCACGTTCGCCGCACTGATATCTCCGCCTCATGCGCCCGCCCAGGATCTCGCCCATCGCCTCATCCTCAAAGACGGCTCCTACCAGTTAGTCACGAAGTATGAAGTCAAAGGCGACCGCGTTCGCTACTACAGCGCCGAGCGCGAAGAATGGGAAGAGATGCCCACATCGCTCGTTGATTGGCCCGCCACCGATAAGTTCGAGAAAGACCGTGCCGCCGGCCAGTCCGTGCCGGAAGCCGCGCAGTTCGACAAAGATCTCGAGCAGGAGCGCGCCGAGGAAGAAGCCCAGCGTCCGCAGGTCGCGCCCGGACTCCGCCTTCCCGAAGCCTCCGGCGTATTTCTCCTCGACACTTTTCAAGGAATGCCGCAACTCAACGAAATTCAGCAGACCGCCGGCGACGTAAACCGCAACACCAAAGGCAACATCTTCCGCGGCGCGATCAATCCCGTAGCCAGCAACAAGCAGATCATCGAAATCGAAGGCGCCCACGCACCCATTCAAGCCCACGTCGATGTCCCCTCGCTCTACATCAACGTCGAGGAAACTCCCGGCCAGGAGCCCGCCGCTTCGGAGCCGACAGGTTCGAAATCTGAAAGACCAGAGAAGTCATCCTCCGAAAAAGATTCCAGCCACAACGGCCCGCAGCAACCACAACAGCCGCAGCAGGCCCGAGTTCCTTTCGATCGCTACATGATCGTGAAGACGGAAGTGAAAGGCGGCAAGCGCATCGTCGGCGACGTCAAGCGCGCCGTCACCGGCAAAGTCAGTCAGGAGCAGCATTCCATAAAGACCACCATCACCCGAGTCACCGGAGGCTGGCTCAAAGTCACTCCCACCGAAAGCCTCGCCCCCGGAGAATACGCGCTGGTGGAAATGATGGGCAAAGAAGGCATGAACCTCTACGTCTGGGATTTCGGCGTAAACCCCAAAGCCCCCGCGAATGCAAATCCGTGGAAGCCGGAAGCAAGAGACGCCACGAAATCAGATGCCGCGAAATAAGAAACTTCAAAGTAAGTTCATTCAGTTCAACTGAAGAATTCATCGCAAATTCTTTCACCTTGACACGTTGCCCCCGAACTGTTCACCTTGGTGCCAGTAACTCGGGCCGCGCACTTACCTCCCTCATTCATTGCTGGAGACAGCACATGCAAACCACTCGCTGCGAAACCGCAACGGACGCAGAGTATCCAAAATGTAAGCCGTAAAGGAGTAGTCGCTTATGAAAAAACTCGCAATGCTTTCCGCGATAGTTTTTGCGCTGGCTTCGTGCGCTCTCTTCGCGCAGCAAGGTCCAAACCCGAGCGCGGTGGCTTTGCTGCGCTGGTACTCGGCTAACACGGTAACCCAATTCTATGCAGGCGGTGGGGCGCCCATCGGAGTGGCCTTCGACGGGCAGAATATGTGGGTTGTGAGCAATTCGCGGCACTCTGTCAGCAAGATACGCGCCAGTGATGGTGCCCTTCTGGGGACGTTCCAGGTTGGTAGCCATCCCTGCTGCATCGCCTTTGATGGTGCCAACATGTGGATAACCAACATAATGAGCAACACTGTGACCAAAATACGTTGCAGTGACGGCACAGTCATGGGGAACTATTTCGTAAGTGCGCCCATCGGCGTGGTCTTCGACGGTACAAATATTTGGGTGAGCCGGGTGGGGAGCTTTCTTATGAAGCTTAGAACTTCTGACGGTGCGGTCTTACACGAGGTCTTTGTGCAAGATGGCGGCTTTGGAGGCCCGGAGGGCTTGGCGTTCGACGGCAAGTATGTGTGGGCTGCCCTTTCCGGAGCGAATGCGGACGCTAAGGTCAGCCCGGGGGACGGCACAGTCATAGGTTATTACCCGGTTGGCCCGATGCCCGAGGTGCTGGCCTTCGATGGAACTAAAATATGGGCATCCAACACAGGCGGCGACACTGTCACTGCGCTAAATGCCAGCGACGGCAGCCTCTTCGGTACATTTACCGTCGGAAGCACACCCACAGGGCTGGTTTTCGATGGCGCAAGTATGTGGGTGGCGAATTTCGGAAGTTCCTCGATAACCAAGCTCCGGGCAAAAGACGGGGCCCTGCTGCATACATTCACCTTCCCCGGCCAACCCGGCTATGGCGCCTTCGACGGTGCTAACGTATGGTTCGCGGTCAGCAGCAGCAACACCGTCGCAAAGATGTAAATGAATCAAAATCGCCCGTGATGTGGCCTTCTTCTTCGTCGTAAAAACGAGTGGGGAGGAGCCGAAGCCTGAGTCCGACGGGGTTACTGACGGCTGATAGCTGACGGCTGACAGCTGCCTTCTTACAGCACGCCGCGCTGCGCGATCCCGATATTATCGCGGGTGGAGTTCTTCACCAGATACATCATCTCATCGGCCTGGCGGATGATGTCGTGCGCGGTGCGCGCGTCGTGCGGAAAACTGGCCAGGCCAATCGATGCCCGGACATTCAGATTCAATCCTTCATCCTTGCAAAACCTGCTGGCCCGCATCGCATCCCGCAGGCGCTTGGCCACGACCAGCGCCTGATCTTTGCTGGTCTGCGGCAACAGCACCACGAATTCATCTCCGCCGTAACGATAGGCGAAGTCGATCAAGCGCAACTGCGCCTTCACCAGATATCCAATCTCCGCCAGCAGCTTGCTGCCGATTAAGTGTCCATGCGTATCGTTGACCGTCTTGAAATGATCGAGGTCGATGAACAGAATGCTGAATTCGTAACCGAAGCGCGACGAGCGGTAGACCTCGGTCTCCAGCGTCTTATAAAGATGACGCGCATTATAAAGACCGGTGCAGTCGTCGGTGATGGTCAGTTCCTGAATTTTCTCTACCCAGCGCGCGTTCTCAATCGCGATGGCGGCGTAGTCGCACAGCGACCGCAGAAAGAAAAGTTCCGCGTCGGTGAAGCGCGACATATCGACGTTCACCAGTTGAATCACGCCCAGCACGCGCAGCTTCGATCGCATCGGCACGCAGATAATCGAGTGCGTCTCCCATTGGGTGGTCTGATCGACCCGGCTGGCAAAAAAAGGATCGGTGCGAACGTCAGGCACAATTCGCGCCTCGCCGTTTTTCGCGACCCATCCCGCAATGCCTTCGCCCATCTTCAGCCGGACGTTTTTCAACTGCTCCGCTTTATCGCCCACGGCGATGGCGAAGTAAAGGTCGTCGTGCTCTTCGTCCACCATTAATAACGACCACGTGTCAGGACGGAAATATTCCGCCATCTTCTCCATCATCGTCTGCAGAATGGAGTCGAGATCCAGCGACGACGTGAGCGCCTTGGCCACGTCGTGAAAGATCATCAATTCCTGGTTCTGGCGCGTCCCCAATTGAGTGCCGGCCTCAGGCATGAAAGAAAGTACCGTTAATCCTCGCTAGACGGGTGGCAGTTGTAAAAATTATATTCGTGACTTTCGCACAGGCACAATGAACGTTGGTAACCGGTACCGCTAAAGCCAACCGTATCAGAGGTTTCGGGCAACCCAGTTTCGGTCCGCGCTCCCAGTGCGACCTTCGGCGACCTATGATATAGTCCATCCGCAAGAGTTCTGCCGGTTTCGCGCATCCCCCCTGGCGTACCCGTTTTGCGAACGTTCGGCTCGATTCAGATGAGGGGATTCTATGAATAAAAATCTTTCGTTCCTGGCGATGGCACTCCTGGTCATCGCTTTTCTACCCAGCTACGCTTCTGGGAGCACCGAACAAGTGCTTCACGCTTTTAACGGCGGGAATGACGGGATCACGCCTGAGGGCAGGCTGGTTTTAGATTCCGCAGGCAATTTGTATGGCACCACCTTTTCCGGCGGTGTAAACAACGCGGGCATAATCTTCAAGTTGACTCCAACTTCTAGCGGGCCGTGGCAGGAGAGCATCATCTACCACTTCACTGGGGGCAGAGATGGCGCCAATCCCCGGGGACTGGCGTTTGACTCCGCCGGTAATCTTTATGGCATCGCGGTAAACGGTGGAACACCGACGGTCGGAGTACCGGATTGCAAGCGCTATGGTTGTGGCACTATTTTCAAATTATCGTCCACTCAAAGTGGCTGGAGATTCCAGTTGCTGCATACCTTCACGGGCGCATTCGACGGTGCACTTCCTCAGGGAATAACCTTGGATAACGCAGGCGATGTTTTCGTCACAACTTTCAGCAGCAATCCTAACCAGGGCACGATCTTCGAGCTGTCGTCTAGTGGCGGAGTCCTGAAGGGCAGCGTGGTGCATATATTTATCAGTAACACTGGAGATGGAGCTCTGCCGGTCAGGCCGGTGGTGATTGACTCGGCCAACAATCTTTTCGGCGCTACATGGTTCGGAGGACGACTCGGCCAAGGCGCAGTGTATGAAGTGTCGCCAACTGCAGCCGGGCAGTGGACTGAAAGCGTGATCAACTCCTTTAATACGACTGAGGGATCGGAGCCCTACACCAGTCTGGTCTTTGATTCGGCCGGCAATCTTTTCGGAACCACTACCTACGGCGGAGAGTTCGATCTGGGCACCGTGTTCGAACTATCGCCGAACTCGACGGGCCAATGGACCGAGACGTTGATCTATTCCTTCGAGAATGCCAGCGACGGTGGTCTCCCCCACGACGGGATGGCGATTGACGCGTCGGGCAATCTCTATGGAGTAGCATTGAACGGTGGGTTGTGCTACGGCTGCGGCACCGTGTTCAAGCTGTCGCCTTCCTCGGGAGGCGGATGGGGCTTCAATACCCTCTATTCATTCACTGGCGGCGGCGATGGAGCTGATCCCTTGGCTGGTGTGACGCCTGACTCCTCCGGCAATCTCTTCGGAACCACGATCCTCGGCGGCAATGTCACCATTGCGTGCCCCAGCGGCTGCGGAGTCGTCTACGAAATACCGGTAGCGACGGCTGGCGTACAGTAGAGTAGTCATGAAAATCAGAAGCAGACGTGCGGCGGTGCTGTTAACCGCGCTTTCCTTGGTGTTGTCCGTATTCGCCAGCGCGCAAACTACGAATGCTCCGGAAGCCGATCCCAAGGCTGACCCAAAGGCCGTCCCCGTCGTGGACGGCGGCGCTGGACCTTGCTCCGCCGACTTCACCATCACCGACTCGGCCAGCGCTCCGGTTTACGCCGCAAAAATAAAAGTTCACATCGCCTACGGATTCGGCAGCTTTCACAAGCTCGATCTCGAAGTCAGCACCAACGCCGACGGCAAAGCCCGCTTCACCGGACTCCCCGACCGCATCAAGCGCGGCCTCTACTTCGAAGCCTCAGAAGGCGACCGCACCGGCGAAGCCTTCGACGATCCGGTGAAGACCTGCACCGGGCAGTTCACGATTGCGTTGCAAAAGAAACATTAGGAAAAGAGTTGTCATCTTGAGCGAGGCTTGAGTTTCGACGCCAGTCGGAACTCACCCGCAGTCGAAAGATCCCTACCACCGCCACTACCTGGAAATTCCAGTGCTCGCAAAGACAGGATATGAGCAGCCTGGGAATTTGGACTGCGCGCCCTTGTGCTCGGCTTTCGAAAAACCGCGGGAAGCACCCGTTCTTGACAGGTGCAAAAGTATTCACACTATACGAACGCGGGAAACGGGAGTAGCGTTGGATGGTCGCGCGGGCAAAAAGCTCCGGAATCACAGGGTTCGACAAGCACATTAAACATAAGCGATTCACCTCGAACCTTGCTCGGGAAGACTGCACCGCGGAAACTCGATCATGCCAATCGGAAGACATTGCACTTTCTTGAATCTCTCCAAGGCACTGCTGCTTTTAGTGGCCGTGGCCGCGGCGCTTCCGGCGTTTGCGGTTCAGGACAAGAATCCGCCGGTGCTGACGTTCTTTGCCTTCAGTCCACAGTCGGTGGATGTAACCAACGGGGCCGCGAGTTTCAATGTCACCATCCAGGCCACCGACGATCTTTCGGGGGTTAACGGGGTCGCAGCATCTTGGGTAAGTCCTGACGGCGCTCACGAAGTAGATGCAGGCATGAGCCTGACTTCGGGAACCACCCTCAACGGCACTTGGACGGGACCGGCGACGGTCCCGCAGTTTGCGGAAGCAGGCATCTGGAATCTC
>Ga0210410_10001163_pt1 | contig 25221 bp, 19 predicted proteins | sample IncBWC4MmetaG_FD_161058 | JGI IMG/M metagenome (GOLD analysis project Ga0210410, IMG submission 161058) | Forest soil microbial communities from Barre Woods Harvard Forest LTER site, Petersham, Massachusetts, United States - Inc-BW-C-4-M | ecosystem: Environmental > Terrestrial > Soil >... | reverse complement strand
GTTACTGCTCGCGCTCCGAGGCCTTTGGACTGATCCGCGCCGGGCGAGTGGGCCTGAATGGCAGAATCTGTCGTGATCCGGAAGCTTCAGTTCGCGCGGAAAGTGACCGGATCGAAGTGGACGGACAGGAACTCACGGCTGTGGCGAAAATCTATCTGATGCTGAATAAGCCGCGCGGCGTGGTTACGACGGCTTCCGACGAAAAAGGACGCGAGACGGTGTATGCCTGTCTGGTGGGAGGGCTCCCCTGGGTTGCGCCGGTCGGACGCCTGGATAAGGCTAGCGAAGGCCTGCTGCTGTTGACCAACGACTCCGAGTGGGCGGCACGTGTTCTCGCGCCCGCAACCCATCTCGACAAAACCTATCACGTGCACATCGGCGCGGTCGCAGACGCTGAGTTAATTAAATCCCTTAGCCGGGGAGTCAGGACCGGCGACTGCAATTTGTTGTACGCCAAGAGTGCGCAAATTCTGCGTAGTGGTGAAAAAAATACCTGGCTCGAAATCGTGCTCGATGAAGGCAAGAATCGCCACATCCGCCGCATGTTCGAGCAGAATGGGATCGAGGTGTTGCGATTGCTGCGGGTCGCGGTTGGACCCCTTCAGCTCGGAGATATCCCGAAAGGCGCGGTTCGGAGACTTACCGAGAACGAGAAACAGGCTTTGGACCGGGCGCTGCGGTGATGACCTGCTTACTTTATGAACGGCAGGTTGCACACAACCTTCGCTGCCAGTTCAAGTTGCTGCAGGTCATCCAGGGTAAAGTCCGGGCCGGCGTTTGCCGGATCAAATCCCTTGCGGCAGACCTGAATTACACCTAGAACCTTGCGCTGGGGGTCGAGAACCGGAGCCGACATCAGCTTCTGGATCGTGTTTTGCTCGGTCGGGTCGTTCTCGTCTGACTTGACCAGTTTCACGCTCTCGAAAATGCTGGCGTGTTTCACTTTCACGAAGCTGTTAAAGAGCTCCGTTTTCTTGGTAGCTGCGGTGTGGGCCGCAACTGCGGAGGAACTCGACACCGGAATCGATCCCGCAGTTTTCAGCTCTTCCGGATAGAGGAAACTGAGCAAGCCCTTCTGCAGGCGCATCAAGGCGACTTCGGTAGGCCGCACTCCAAAAAGCTTAGCCAGTGCCGCACAGAATTGCTGAGGTGTCGCACACTGACCCAGCACATGCTCGACCGAAGCGTTCGGTGCCCGCGCCGGAGCCGCCGCCGCACCGCTGGGGTCCGAATTCCTTTTAGCCTGCATATCACCTAATGGACGCACGCCGGGTTGCAGATTGCGTGAGCACCACCATGGTGACGTATTGGAGTAACCCTATCAAGTTACCGAAGGGACGGACCGTTGGTTGCGGCGTGGGTTGGGGCGGCCCGCGGCCATGAGTGGCTGCCCGCCCGAGGCTCGCTCCGTAAAAACTGGCGCGACGTCCGTCCTCCACAAGAAACGGCCGGTCGAACCTTGCGGTTCGACCGGCCACCAGGTTAAGCAACTTAGCCTTGGTTCAGTTTATTGCGCCGCGGGCTTTGCCTTCTTCTTAGGCGCTGCGCGGGGATGGTCCGGAACCGCCTTTACCGCCGACTCATTCACCGGCTGCGTGCCTTCTGCGGAGAAGGTTCCGCCGGCAGGAACGATCCAGTATTCGGCAGTCATGGTACCGGCGCCGCCGGTGCGGGTCTCGATGCGGTTAGGATCGATTCCCAGCTTAGCTTCGCCGCCGGTCAGATAGGCCTTCGAATTGACGGCACGCTCGGCCGCCAGATTCGGACGCTTCTCGGTGGGTTCGGCGTTGCCGACGATGACCAGTTTGTTGTCTGCGTTCTGCTGCAGGTTCTTGGCAACGTCGTCCAGTTTGCCTTTGCATTCGTTATCCACCCGCCACGGCTTCTTGATCTTCGCCATGTTAGCGAAGTCGCAGTCGGTCAGCTTGCTGGCCTGCGGCGGTGGCGGAGGCGGATTCTCGACCGTCACCTGAGTAGAGGCAGGCGTGTTCAAGCCGCGCGAGTCGGCGCAAGTCGCGCTCACCGTGATTGGACCCGCGGATGCGCCCGTGGTGTTCAAGGTCGCAGTGTTGGCGCTGCCTGAAACGCTGCCGCTGCTGGCCGTCCAACCGCTGACGGTTACAGGAACATTATCCGGGCTGGTGCAGGTGCAAGTGATAGTGGAGCTGCCTCCAGCCTGTAACGACGCCGGACTTGCCGAGCACGACATGGTTGGCGGGTTCTTCGGCGGCTCCTTGACTGTGTAGTTCGCGGTGCAGGTGGCTTCTCCACCAGTCTTCTTCTTAGGATCGGTGATGTGGGCGGTGACTGTGTAATTGCCGCCGGCGACACCATTGGTGTCGATGCTGGCAGTGTTGTCCTTGCCCGTAACTTTTCCGCCGTTACCGCTCCAAGCGTAGTTCAGGGTGTGCTTGGGATTGAAGTTCGAGCCCGTGGCGGTGGCCGTGATAGGCTCGCCGACCATGACTTCGCTGGGCTGCACCGAGCAAGTTGCGGATGGAGTCACAGTCTCGGGATAGCCGAGGTTAAACACCACGCCCGTCCGCAGCCGCACCCCTTCGAGCGAGACTCGCCGGAGATTGGGAAAAGACGAGGACACGATGGACGCATAGTTTTGCCGGGCCCATACGTAGTCCGCCTGGAACAGCCGCAGGTAGAACCAGCGGGTCACGCGCAGATCCATTCCGCCGCCCAGAATCGCTCCAATGCCATTGGCCTTGGAAGGGTCGGGGACTACGAGCCGGTTGTAGCTCAACAGAGTGTGCAAAAAATAGTTGGCTTCACTGGTCCGGAAAGTCAATTTGGGGCCGACCGAAATTGTTCCCTCGTAGCCATGATCCCAGTTGCGGCCCAAATCGCCTTCGAGTCCAAAATATTTTTGGAAGTTGTAGGTGAAGGCAGTGCCGATGCCGAGAGGCATATCCGGAACCTTGATGGGAGTCGGGTTGTTGAAATCCCCATTCGGTGCCGGAACTGTGGCGCCGGGGTGCAGCCACTGATAGCCGGCGAAGATTTCATACTTTGGGACTTCGACATCCTGGGCCAGGGTCACGGCCGACATCAGAGCCACGCTTAACACCAGCAGAAAACTGGCGAACAGTACACGTCCACTGCTTATCCTGGGAAATGCCATATCGTCCTCCAAAACTATTCGATCAGCTTGTGTATCCATGCACGCTTACGAGATTGGGAATCCACCGCATGGCGACTTTAAGAACATCACTGCCTCTATTACCTGGAGACAATTCCAGAAGCACAGGTTCTTCCCACAAAGGGAATTAGACAAAACATATTACTGGAAGCACATGCATGCGTCCAGCGGCAAGGGCAAGATGTGTCTTGATTTGAGACGCTTAGGCCAATCCCCAGACCGTCCCTCCGCATCAGGGCGATAGCTGCTCGCTTGCAGCAATGTCGCCCAGCCTCAATAATGGGATACTTGTGCTGTCTTCCATGAGCCGGGGTCTATGAGTCAGGAAAAAGTACTGATTGTCGAAGACGAAGAGAACGAACGCACGGGGCTGGCTGAAATCGTGTCGGCATGGGGATATCGGGCGGAGACCGCCAAGGACGGGCAGGAAGGAATCGAGAAGGTCTCCAACTGGTCGCCGGCCATCGTGGTGACCGATCTCAAGATGCCGCGTATGGGAGGGCTGGAACTGCTGGAGCGAATCGGGGACGACTGCAGAACCATCGCGGTGATCGTGGTAACGGCTCAGGGAACGATTGACAGCGCGGTGCAGGCCATGCGCATGGGAGCTTACGACTACATTACCAAGCCCATCGACACCAACCGGCTACGCACCATTCTGCAGAATGCCTCGGCGCTGATGGGGACGCGGGTGGAACTCGAAGTCACGCGGCGGAAACTGCGGGATGCGGGATCGCTCGGAAGCCTGGTGGGCGCGTCAAAAAAAATGCAGGAGATTTTCCGGCTGATCGAAATGGTGGCGCCGAGCACCGCGTCGGTCTTGATTACCGGGGCCAGCGGCACGGGCAAGGAATTGGTGGCGCGAACGATTCATGAACTCAGTCCGCGCCGCAACAAGCCGTTCGTTCCTATCAATTGCGCCGCGATTCCGGAAACCCTGATCGAGAGCGAGATTTTTGGCCATGAACGCGGCGCGTTCACTGGAGCACTCGAGCGCCGCACGGGCTGCTTTGAGCTGGCGGAAGGGGGCACACTGCTGCTCGACGAAATCGGTGAAATGCCCGTGGGCACCCAGGCCAAGCTCCTGCGCGTATTAGAAGATCGCAAACTTCGCCGCTTGGGCAGCAAGGTGGAAACCACGGTGGACGTCCGCGTCCTCGCGGCTACGAATAAAGTGCCTGAGGAAGCCGTAGCTCGCGGCGAGTTGCGCAACGATCTTTACTACCGGCTGAATGTCTTCAACATTCATATGCCGCCGTTGCACGAGCATAAGGACGACATTCCGGCCTTGGTGGAATCGCTTTTGAAGGACATGAGCGCCAAACACGGGCGCAAGGTGGCGGTGGTGAGCGAAGCCGTCCTGAATCTGTTTCAGAATTATTCCTGGCCGGGAAACGTCCGCGAGTTACGCAACGCTCTGGAGCGCGCCGTCATCGTCTGCGAGGGGGCGGTGGTTGAAACCAAACACCTGACACCCGGATTCGGTCAAACGACCATCCGTACTTCATCAGAGGACCCCGATGCCATCCACCTGGGCGTGGGTACGACGGTGGAAGAAGCGGAGCGTCGGCTGATTCTGAAGACGATCGAGTCCACCAGTAATAACAAGACTCGCGCGGCGGAGATTCTCGGCATCAGCCTGAAGACCCTGCATAATAAGCTTAAGGAATACGGCAACGCCGCGGCCGATGCGGCTCTGGTTAAGGAAGAATCGGCAAACTCTGGTTGAGCTGGCGGCCCACACGGATGTAGATCCCGCGCCTGCGCGCTTCGGACCAAGGTCGAATTAGTTATGCGCCGAAAAACCCAGATCGTGCTCGCCATTACCTTTATGGTGGCTGCCCTGGTGTGCTCGTTTTCCTATATTTACGTTTCCGAAATACTGCGCCAGCAGGTCACCTTCGCGCGCGACACTGCGGCTAATCTGGATTTGCAAATTGCCTATCTCGCCAAAACTGCGATCCCAGATTTGGCCGACACTCGCGTTGACACCAGTAATCCGGCTAAGGTGCGGAGCGCGATTACCGAGTATCTGCGAACCAACACCGACCTGAACACAATGCTGGAATCGGTCGTGGGCACCTGGAACCGGCCGTTGATCTACGATGCGGCCATCGTGGACGTTGACGGCAAGGTAATCCTGCACACCGATCCCACGCTGGAAGGTAAAACGGTCCCCGACCGGCCCGACTTTCAGATTGTGCAGGCTGCCAAGTTTCGCCGGCAGCTCCGCATGGTTTACAACCCGCCTACGGTTTACGACGTGCGCATACCTTTGCTGCTAAACGGTCAGGATTTCGGCAGTGTCCGGTTGGGGATCTCAACCATATTCCTCAAGCGCGATATCACCCCGCGGCTCAACCACGCCGTGATTTTCTCCGGCATTTCCATCCTGTTCTCGTTGGTGCTGGCGGCGGGGCTTTCGAACATCGCGCTTGGCCCGCTCGAACGCATCAGCCGCAAGCTAGATAGCGTCACCGCCGGAGAGGCCGAGACGGTAAGCGAAGAGGAGGCCGGGCACGATGAGTATGGCCTGGTGACTCTGAAGATCGCGCACTTGGGCCGCCAGATGCGCGATGCCAGGGAAATCTTCTCGGCGTTGAAAGACAACGTCGACCAGATCATGGGAAACCTGCAGGACGGCTTGATGTTGTTCACGCGGGATTCACGAGTTGTCCTGGTGAGCGCTTCTGTTGAGCGTTTTCTGGGCCGCCCCCGGCGGGAATTGCTGGGACGTACAGTGACGGAGATTTTTTCCCAGAACTCGTCGCTGGGAGCACTGGTGCTCGACGGTTTTCAGCTGCGGAATACGGTCGCCCAGCGCGAAGTGGAATCCTCAAACGGAAAGATGGTCCAGGTTTCGCTCGATTTCATTCAGGAGAAGGGATCACCGATCGGGGCCCTGCTGACGTTGCGGGATAAGGAGTCGGTACGGCGCATTAAAGATGAATTCGAAATGTCCCGCAAGATGTCTGTTCGCGGCGACACCACCCGCGAAGTCGCACACGAGGTGAAGAACCCCATCAATTCTATTGTGCTGCATTTGCAGTTACTGCAAGCCAAGCTGCAGGAGATCGATCCCGATACGCGCCGCCATATGGACATTATCGGCAGTGAGATTCATAGGCTGGATCGGGTCGTCCAGACGCTGGTGGACTTCACTCGGCCGCGTGATCTGCATTTTGAGGAAATCGACCTGCGCCGGCTGTTGGAGGATGTGATCATGCTGGCCACACCCGATGCCGAGCAGCATGGCGTAACTGTGAGCGCCTTGCTTGGCGCCGACCCGCTGGACGTGAACGTAGACGTCGACTCAATGAAGCAAGCGGTCCTGAATGTGGTGCTCAACGGCATGCAAGCGATGCCACAGGGAGGAACGCTGACCATCTCTGCCCGACGGGAAAAGGATACGGTCATCACCGAGATTCGCGACCAGGGTGCAGGCATACCCCACGAAATACACGACAAGATTTTCCAACTGTACTGCACCACCAAGAAAGGCGGCCGCGGGATCGGCTTGGCGCAAACCTACGACGCTCTGATGCGGCACTACGGTTCGATCGATTTCGAGACTGCCGAAGGGCAAGGCACAACTTTCCGCCTGCGTCTGCCCATGGTGGAAATTCGAACTGAGACCAATGGCGGGAATGGCCAGGCCGTCGCACCGAGCCTGGGGGCTCGACGTTCCTGAGTAGTAATGTACAGCTGTGACTTGTTTGCGTATATGCGACTGACTGCGATTCTCGGGATCTGGCTGCTGGTTTGGCCGTGCGCGGGGGTTGCACGTTTTACGGATCCAGTGTCGGTTTCGCAGTCAACTCCGGCGCAAGAGAACACGCAGGGCAGTTCATCGCCGCAAAATCCAACCGGCCAACCGTCAGCCGATCAGCAGAAAGCTCCGGATCATTTGGCCGCGCCGCCCGCATCACCAACCGCCGCTCCCGTCTGTTCGGAGAATACGCAGCCCGGTTCGAGCGTAAAACCCGAGTGCAAGCCATCGGCAACTCAGACTACGAAGAACAGGAAGCACCCTCGAACCCACAACACGGTCGCGGCTCCGGCAACGGCTACAGCGACCGGTCCGCACAAAAGGGTTGTGCGCGACGGGGGCACAACCGATGACTCGGTGGATCTGTCTCCCCGCGTGAACCAGCAACAGGTTTCTCACCAGATCGAGAGCACCAATCAACTACTGGGCGCCAGTGATGCGAACCTGAAGAAAGCCTTGGGGAGACAACTAAGCGCGCCCCAGCAGGAAACGGTAAGACAAATCAGGAGCTACATGGACCAAGCCGAGGCAGCTAGAGGTGAAGGCGACGTGCAGCGGGCGTACAATCTTGCCCTCAAAGCCAAGCTGCTCTCGGCGGAATTGGCGGGACACTAAAAGAATTCGCTTTGAGCCTCAACCTATCTTCGACAACCCTCGGTTTAATCCGCGAAATCCGTGGCCGGTTTTGCTACTTTCCCTTGGCGCGCGCAGCGTTCACTTTTGTCAAAAGATCCTGAGCAGGTTGTTGCACCGGCCCTGAAATCTTGACTGCTTCCTGCAGCACCTCTCGCGCTTCTGAAACTCGATTCAGCTTGGCGTAGGCAAAACCCAGACGATACATGGCAATCGCATACTGCTGATCGTCCTGCCCCTTCAACAATGCCGAGGCCGACTTCAACTCCGGAATTGCGGCTGTTGTTTTGTCCTGCTTCATGTAGGCGTAGCCCAGGGTGGAGTGCGCCGCTCCGGAAGAAACCTTGCGGGAGCGGTCGGCGTCGGGGGCATCGGCTTTGGCCGCCTCGATGGCTTTCTGCGCGTAGGTCGCTGCCTTGGTCACGCTGCCGGGTTTGGGATCATCAGCGTAAGTACCGGCCAGCAGGAGGAGCGCGGGCAAGTTGTTCGGATCGGCGGCTAACATCTTTTCCGCATAGGCGATTAACCGCGGCGTATCCTTCAGTTCCGACAACGACATCATCGCGTAGGATGCAACCTGTTCTTGAAAACGTGAATTGGGGAAGGCGGGTGTGTAGCGTTCAATGTAGGCCATACGCTTCTGGGCGTCGGGCTCCTCGGCGATCGCGTTGTATGCGGCGGCTTCAAGAAACTCGTCCGAACTCTTGGCCGCATTCTTTTCGTCCTCGACGCGCTGGGCAAAATCCTGATCACTGATACCTTCGGGCTTGGCTTGTTTGGCGATTGAGTTGTAAAGTTCACCGCCCCGCGTCGCATAGTCCATCAGCTTGGCGGTGCCCTTCATCTGTTGCGCGATCCCGGCTTGCGACACAAAAATGTCCAGGTTGCGGGGAGAGCCCGCCAGAGCCTTGTCGCCGTAGTCGAGCGCTTTCTGCAAATCGCCGGCGGTCTGGTACGACTGTGAAATCTGCCAGTTGGCGTAAGCAACCGCAACCGGATTGGCGGAGAATTTCTGCAGAAAATCCTGATACATCGCCAACTTCTTTTGCGCGTCTGTCTCGTTCGAAATCGCGGTTAGAGCCTGATCTTCGGGCGTGCCCGCGGGAATGACGATCTTGTCCAGTTGCGCGCAGCCCAGAACCGAAAAGACCAGAGGGAAAACCATCATTAGGACGACAGGCCAGCGACTGTCGTTCATAGTCACCTCCAAGGCTAGCGCGGGAATCGTAGCTCCGAATGGCCAAGCATGCAAGTCCGGTAACAAACAATGGAAGACGGGCGTCTCGCCCGTCCCGCCGGGCGGGCGCCCGACCCGGATGAGCCCCTTGCGTCGTGGCACGAGAAGAGTCAATGTTGTAGTCTGAGTCGGTGCGAGATGAAGATCGCATCGCCACGAATTTACTCACGGTCGCTGAAAGGAACCGGCCTAAGCAGACAAGCCAGCCCGTTCATCACTCGATCCTCTTCATCATTCTCATCGCGCTTCTGCTGCGATTGGCGGTGATCACCATCGGCCACACCTACCGGATCACTCCTCGGCGTGATCACTTTCAATTCGGTTGGGAGATGGGCCGCCTCGCCCGCTCCATCGCCACCGGCCAGGGATTCAGTTCGCCCACGGATCTGCCGACCGGGCCCAGCGCCTGGGCGCCGCCTCTTTATCCTTATATTCTCGCGGGAGTCTTCAAGCTGTTCGGCGTGTACAGCGCGTTTTCGGCCTGGGTGATTCTCGCCTTCAATAGTATTTTTGCAGCACTCACCTGTCTTACGCTGCATCGAATCGCCGAGAGGATCTACGGCCCAAGCGTGGCTCGGGCAACTGCCTGGACCTGGGCGGTTTTCCCTTATGCGATTTACTGGCCGGTACGGGTGGTTTGGGAGACGAGCTTCACCACATTTCTGTTGAGCCTCGCGCTGTTGCTCACCTTACGCATGGCTGACAAGCCTCCGTACCGCCGCGAGTGGATTTTATTCGGAGCGCTCTGGGGCGTGATCGCGCTGACCAACACCGCGGTCGTAAGCATGCTCCCATTCTGCCTGCTTTGGCTGATGTGGCGGCTACCCCGGCGTCCTCAGCAGTTGCTTGCAGCTGTCTTGTGCGTCCTAACAGCGGCCTTGATAGTAGGCCCGTGGCTGGTGCGCAACTACCAGGTATTCGGCAAGTTCATTTTTGTGCGTGACAACCTGCCGCTGGAAATGTACGAAGCCAACAACGACCAATCGGCGGGCCTGTGGACCCGCGACGAACATCCCGGCAACAATCCCGAGGCGATGCGCAAGTTTCAAGAATTAGGTGAACTCGGTTTCATGGCTGAAAAGCAGCGGGATGTCCGGCAGTTCATCTGCGAACATCCCGGCCGATTTCTACGGTTCACCGTCGAACGCGCGGTGTACTTCTGGATCGCTCCTCCGCAGGCCACCATCCTCGCGGGATACGACCTGATGATCTCGCGCCACACCAATTTTTTGCTGGCGGCGGTGTTCGCATTCGCCGGACTGTGGCTTACCATTCGCAATCGCAAGCGCGGAGCCTTTCTGCTCGCGTGTTTCTTGCTGGTCTACCCGCTCCCGTACTATCTGGTGAATCCGTTCCCCCGCTACAAACACCCAATCGAACCGGAAATGATCCTGCTGATCGTCTATTTGTTCTGGGAGGCCCGAAGGATCCAAGTCCGCTGGCCGACTCAGAGAACGTTGTAACTTTCCGGGGTTGGCGAGTTCGGCCTCATCATTTAAATTAGACTATGCGGTCCATTCTGCAGAAGCCAGCGCTCCGATTTGTTTTTGCCGCCAATCTGATCTCCATGCTGGGCAGCGGCATGAACGCGGCTGCCGTCGCCTGGTACATTCTGCAAGCCACCCACTCGGAAGTAGCGTTGGGGATGTTTGCCGTAGTGCAAACCATTCCCGCCTTGCTGATGCTGCCGTTCACCGGAGTCATTATTGACCGCGAGGACCGGCGCCGTCTGGTCATGTGGCTTGACGCTTTGCGCGCCGGCATCATTCTCATGGTTTCCATCCTCGCCTTCCTGGGCAAAGTCCGAGTGTGGGAGCTCTACCTGATGAACATGCTGGTGGCGGCTGGTTTCTGGATGTTCTGGCCGACCATCACCGCGCTGATCCAGGAACTGACTCCGGGCGAAGAGTTCGTCCACGCAAATACGTTTTTGCTGGCAGGGGTTCAGGGCGGCTGGCTGATTGCGGGTTCTATCGTCGGCTTCGTCTACAACCGCATCGGACTGGGTGGAGTGTTACTGATTGACTTCTCCACCTACCTGATGTCGTTCCTCTGCTATTTTGCCGTACGCAAAGGGAGGCACGTGGTCCCCCGCCCCGCCGAGCTTCGCGCGGATATTGCGGCCTGTGAAACTGCGGTCGAGCGCTTTATCCGCGAAATGCGTGAGGGAATGCAATTTCTGCAAGGGCGCCCCAAGCTTGTTCTGCTGGGCCTCAGTTGGGCGCTGTTCCTGGCGGCGATGATGACTGGCGTGGTCGTTACACCGCCTTTGAGCGACAAAATCTTTCACGCGGGCGCCATCGGCTACGGCTGGCTCAATGCCGGATGGGGCACCGGCGCTTTCGTCGCCGCTCTGTATGCGCCCTGGTTCATCGCGAGGTTGGGCAGCCGGCGTTCGATTGCGATTTCCATGGGCCTGCTCACCATCAGCATGATTCTGGCGCCGCTCTCTCCAGTACTCGCGGTCGGCGTTTTGATTTACTCGGCAATGGGTTCGGCCCGCGGAGTCACCGGTGTCGCCATGAATACCAGCATCATGGAACAAGTGCCGCCACACTTTATGGGACGGGTGCAGAATACTTTCTACTTCGCGGGCACGGCGCTTCAGATCGGCCTGGCGGTCCTGGTGGGGGCGGTGGCGCAGGTCAGTCTGGTCGCGGGATTCTCTGTCATCGGATTGGTGTACGCGGTCGCGTTTGTCAGCGCCAGTTGGCCGGTGGGAGCGGCAGTGCGCGTCAGCGAAGCCACTCCCGTAGAATAAAGCTGTTCACCACAGAGTCACAGAGACACAGAGGAATCTTGAAATGAAAAACCAAAAGCTTTCTCTGTGACTCTGTGACTCTGTGTCTCTGTGGTAAATACTTTGTCTAGATTCCAAAAGGAGCTGTTCATGCCCGTCAGCCTCGAAGGTCGCGTCGCCGTTGTCTTCGGAGTCGCTAATAAACGCAGCATTGCCTGGTCCATCGCGCAGGGACTGCACAATGCGGGCGCCAAGCTTGCGATCACGTATCAGAACGAGCGCCTGGAACAGGAGGCCCGCGATTTGATTCTCTCGCTGCCCGGGGCTGAGGGATTCATGTGTGATGTTTCCGATGATGCCGAGATTGCGCGGCTCTTCGAGAAACTCAAAGAACGCTATGGCAAGCTCCATGTTCTGGTACACAGCGTGGCCTTTGCTCCGGCCGACGAACTCAAGGGTGACTTCGTAAACACCAGTCGCGAAGGCTTCCGTGTAGCGCTCGACGTGAGCGTCTATTCGCTCATCGCAGTCTCCCGGGCCGCGGCGCCGCTCATGGACAATGGCGGATCGATCATGACTATGACCTACTACGCTTCGGAAAAAGTTGTGCCCCGCTATAACGTGATGGCCGTGGCCAAGGCCGGCCTGGAATGCACGGTCCGCTATTTGGCTTTTGAGCTGGGCAAGAAAAACATTCGGGTGAATGCCATTTCCGCGGGTCCAATCAAGACTTTAGCCGCGCGTGGGATCGCCGGCTTCACCGATATGCATAAGGCTCACGCCGAGCGTGCGCCGCTTGGCCGCAATGTGGATGTGAACGAAGTCGGTGCCACTGGTGTATTCCTGGCTTCGGACGCCAGTTCCGGCATCACGGGTGAGGTCATCTTCGTGGATTGCGGCTACAACATCATGGGGTTCTAGAAATCGAGGCCTATTTACCACAAAGGCAGTAAACCATTTCCGGGTTCCTCGGTGTCTCTGCGACTCTGTGGTGAAAGTTCTTAGCAAGGTCCGCTCACCCGCACCCTCCGCGCGTTCTCTCCCACACGTTCCAGCGCAATCTCGACATCGCGCTCTCGCGCAAAGCGCGCGAACTTCTCTCCCCATTCGATCAGCAGAACGCTGTTCTCCGCGATCAGGTCGTCGAGCCCCAAAGTCTCCAACTGGCGCGCAGTATCCACGCGATACAAATCGATGTGATAGAGAGTGACTTCAGGCCCGCGGTATTCATGGATCAGCGTGAAGGTAGGGCTGGTGACATCTTCCTCCGAAGCCGCGTGGAACGCTTCCGCAATTCCCTTGACTAGCGTGGTCTTGCCCGCTCCCAGATCGCCTCTAAGCACGACCAACTTCGGCGGAGCGAGCATCGCGGCCAAGGCGCGCCCCAGAGCGATCGTCTCCTCGGGCGAATGAGTGATGAATTCTCGCGTCTCCATGCAGGATCTGGAAACCAGTATAGCGAGAGTTCACCAAGACTCAGCGACGGGTGTTGACGAGAAGGCCTATTGTCGCTTTGGAGCGACCCACTGGGTGGAGCGGAGTCCCAGAAAATCCTTGTCCACGCGGGTGTCCAGGGCGTTGCGCAGCGTGAGGTGATCGCTGTCCTCCAAGGCAATGAAGCGGAATGGTTGCAGGATTCCGTCTTTGGATTTTCGCGTCGGCTGGAGGATTTCCGCCATGGCTCTTACCGCGCCCGCCGCGGTCTCGATGGTGACCTCGACCAGATTGCCCTGCTCGAGGGCCCCGGCCAATCGCAACATCCCGCCGGTCTCGGAAATGGTTTGCAGTTTCGCGCGCGCGCTCCGCCCATCAGTCAGCTTGATGACCACAGGGATTGTGCTGTCGAACTGAACTCGCTGAGCGCGCTGCTGAGGGTGAGTCTGGGGGAAGTGTGTCATAGCCAGAACCACTATGCCACGGAGGGGGAAGACAGGGCAGATTACGGAAGCACTTGTCCGGATTCCAGCTTTGGGTGAGCCGGCAATTCGCCTTAAGTGCTTAAACGGCAACAACATAGCTAATACCGGCTGGCGCGGCCGAAATTCTCGAGGGGTACCGGAAGCCTCGCGGCTAGAGGACAGATAGCAATTCCTGGCGGAGTCTATCAACAGGTGTGCTGTAACCTCGCTTCCAATCCTTGAAAGCTAACCAAAAACGAAATACTCTCGCGGAACGAGCGGGTCGAAAAAGCACAACGAGAGGGTTAAACTCACGGGCACCGCCGAAATGGCGAAACACGGCAACTCCTAGCGACCACGCCAGCCACCTCTTTCGCTCTGACCAATTCAGGACAACAGCACGCTCCTGCACCAGTGGCAAGACCTGAGTTTCCATGTACTCGCGCCATATCGGGCTGTCGGAGTAGACGAATAGGATGTCCTTCCCTTTGGGCAACCACAATGTCCAAACGAGCAGGTACAGCACAATCCTGTAGAGCAGATGAAAAGTAATAGCCGCCAACGCAAGTGGCAGGACGAATGGCAAAAGTATAACGACGACTGCGCCGTGCTTAAGCCTCTGCAAAAAGGTTTTCCCTTGCCGATCCATTTGGTGCAACCTCACGAACCCCTTGCCGCGTGCACTTTAATGATACGACTGGCAAATCAAGAGCAGAACAAGAGAGACACGTTTGTGCTCGTGCAAATGGAAACGCATCAACCACGTATTTCCATCTTGGAGCTTGTGGCCGATTCCCGCACTCGGCGGAAGCCCTCTGGCAAGGCTTTCACCAGGTCGGTCGCAACCAGCGAATATTCTCCCATGCTCTCCCGCGCCACGTCACCGGCGAGACCGTGGAGATGAACCGCGGCAATGACTGCTTCCACGATGTGTTCGGGATTTTGCGCGATCAGACCAGCCACCACTCCGGTGAGGATGTCGCCCGTGCCTCCGGTTGCCATGCCCGGATTCCCGGTTGTGTTCACCCAAACCGTTCCGTCCGGCTGCGCGATCAGCGTGCGATGCCCCTTTAGCACCACTATCAATTCGTGCTCACGAGCGAACGTGCGTGCGATGTTGATGCGGTCCCGCTGCACCGCAGCGACTGTCGATCCAGCCAGACGCGCCATTTCGCCGGGATGAGGTGTGACCACCAAATTGCGCCCTTTGCCACTGAGTTCATCGGCTCGGCCTTCGAATGCGTTCAGGCCATCTGCGTCCAGAACGAGGGGAGCCTTGCATTTCACCACCAGGCTGCGAACAAACTCTGAGGTCTCCGGATGGCGCGAGATCCCCGGCCCGACGGCCAGAACCGTCTTGCCTCTGATCAGCGCGTCCATCCGTCCGCTGGCTAGAGCGCGAGTCGAGATGCTGCCGGCATCGTTTTCGTCGAGTGGCTCAGTCATGACTTCGGGATGAAATCCTGCCACGGTGGCCAGCACAGACTTCGGCGTAGCCACCGTCGATAGCCCGGCTCCGGTTCGCAGCGCCGCCATTCCAGCCATGGCCGCTGCGCCCGCTTTGCCGACCGAGCCGCCGATCACCAGCACATGTCCAAAGCTCCCTTTATTCGCTGACAGCGGCCGTGGGCCGATGAGGGAGGCAATCTCGCGAGCCGTAATCAGATTGAGTTGCAATGAGGACGCAACCGCTTCGTCCGGCGAACCGATCGAGGCAATGAGGGTCGGCCCGTCGGTCAATCTTCCGAAAATGTGGGCCGGACGCGGTGCGGTGAAAGTAACTACGGCGTCGGCCCGCGCGACTGCGCCGGTCTGTTCGCCCATCACATCGGCATCGGCGCCCGAAGGAATGTCCACCGCAACCAAGGATGCGGAACTCGCATTCAGCAGCCGGATTGCGTCGGCGTACAACCCGCTTACCGGGGGCTTGAAGCCGGTGCCCAGAATCGCGTCGAGCAGAACGTCGGATTCGAACACTGCCCGTGCCCGTTCCACCTTCAACTCCTCCGTAGATCGCACGATGACCGGCGTTACAGGAAGTTTGCGAAACATCTCTGCTGCGTCGCCCCGCAGGTCCGACGGCTCCGCCAGCAAGACAACTCGCACTTCCTTCCCAGCCGCCTTCAGTTTTCGCGCCGCGACCAAGCCGTCTCCGCCATTGTTCCCTTTACCGCAAATCACGCCAATGCGCTCGGCAGATGGGTATTGCGTGACCACAAAGTCGGCAACCGCTGTGCCTGCGTTCTCCATCAGCGTCAGCGAAGGCACGCCGAAACGCTGGCTGGTGGCCGCATCAGTCTCGCGCATCTCGGAGGCAGTGACGATCTTCATGTTGGTCGATGGTCGTTAGTCGTTAGTCGGTGGTCAAAGGGTAACGGCCAACGACTAACCACCAACGACTTCCCGCACGACTATAAAACAAAAATGCCTCCCGCGTATGTGCGGAAGGCATCAAGAAACCGAGGTCTCTTCAGTCAGCGCCCGTCCGACCGCCCTTTGCCGCTTCCAGAGCCTGCACCCGGCTGTGCTTCACGCTGTAAGTGAAGTAGACGACCAAGCCGATGCCAAGCCAGGCAACCAAGCGGATCCAATTCCACTTGCCCAGCTTGATCATCATGTAACCGTTCGAAATCACGCCGAGTATCGGGACCAGCGGCACCCACGGAGTGCGGAAGGGCCGAGGTTGGTTCGGGTTGGTATAGCGCAACACCACCACAGAAATCGACACAATCACGAAGGCCAGCAGCGTGCCGATGTTTACCATCTTTCCGATATCGTCAATCGGAGTCAGGCTGCCGACGATCGCCGCCAGCAGTCCTACAAGAATTGTGTTCTTCCATGGCGTGCGGAACTTCGGGTGAATAGCCGCGAAGAATTTCTTCGGCAAAAGGCCGTCATTGGCCATCGAGTACAACACACGCGTCTGGCCGAGCAACATCACCAACATCACACTGGTGAGCCCGGCCAGAGCGCCCAGCGTAATGATGTGCGATGCGGTGGTTAAGCCCCGATCCAGAAACGCGCGCGCCACCGGAGCTTCGATATTGATTTGTTGCCAGCGCACCATCCCAGTCAGCACGCCAGCCACAGCAATATACAAAATCGTGCAGATGCCCAGCGAAGCGATCATGCCAATCGGTAGATCGCGTTGCGGATTCTTGGCCTCCTGGGCTGTGGTCGAAACCGCATCGAAGCCAATGTAGGCGAAGAATATGTACGCGGCTCCGGCTCCGATTCCTGCGAAGCCATTGGGCGCAAACGAACTCCAGTCGGTGCCCCAGTTGCTGGGGTGGATGTAGCGAGCGCCCAGCGCGATGACAAAGAGCACGACCGAAACCTTGACCACTACGATCCCAGTGTTGAACCTCGCGCTCTCCTTGATCCCGACAACCAGAATCGCCGTAATCACCAAGGCGATGAGAAAGGCCGGCAGGTTGAAGCCAATTTCCATTCCGAACAACTGCGGTGCGCCCAGCAGATCATGCGCCCGTTGCAGCAGATCGGGAGACTGCGCGCTCATAATCGCTGTTATCTTGTCGAGAAACGCCTGCGAGCCCGGCACCAGGGAGGAATCCGAGGCCAGCGCCATCTGCTGGGCAATCATTTTTTCGGCGGTCTTCAGGGCCGTCCAGTGATCGTAGGCGAGCCAGAGCGGCATCCGTACGTGGAAGATATTCAGCAGCTCTATGAAATGGTTTGACCAACCCGAAGACACCGTGCTCGCCCCCATGGCATATTCGAGCGTCAGGTCCCAGCCGATGATCCAAGCCAGCAGCTCGCCCAGGGTGGCGTAGGCGTAGGTGTACGCGCTGCCCGCAAGCGGAATCATGGCTGCGAACTCAGCGTAGCAAAGACCGGCAAATGCGCATCCCAATCCGGACAGAACGAAAGACAACGAGAGCCCGGGGCCGGCGTACTGCGCTCCCAACCCGACCATAACAAAAATGCCCGCGCCGATAATCGCGCCCACGCCCAGTGCCGTCAGTTGGAAAACACCGAGCGTTCGCTTCAGGCTGTGCTCGCCCGTTTCGCGGGATTCCTCCATCAGCAGATTCAGCGGCTTGGTAGCCAGCAGGTTCGCCATCCGATTGGTTTCTCCTTAAGGTATTAAACTAAGGTAAGTGTGCTGCCCGCGCGCCGCGACCATGCAAAATAAACCGGAATCCCCAGCAACACAATAATCAGTCCCGGCCACGTGAATTGCGGCTTGTATCGCAACAGTACGATGTCAATGAATAACGCCATCACAATATACACTGCGGGCAACACCGGATAGCCAATGGCGCGGTACGGCCGCTCGGCGTCGGGATGCTTACGGCGCAGCACGAATAGCCCGAAAATGGTCAGGATGTAGAACACCAGCACCGCGAAAACGATATAGTCCAGCAATTGCCCGTAGCTCCCAGAGACACAAAGCACGCAGGTCCAGACCATCTGCACCATGAGCGAAACCGCAGGCGTTTTGTAAGTAGGATGCAATTTGGCCACGCTGCGAAAGAATAGGCCATCCTTTGCCATGGCGTAGTAGACGCGCGCGCCCGCCAGGATCAGCCCGTTATTGCAGCCAAAACCAGAAATCATGATGGCCGCGGCCATCAGCAACCCACCCACCGGGCCGAGCATTTGTGTCATCACCGCGGTGCCGACGCGCTCTTCGGTCGCATATTTAATTCCGCGTTCCAGGATGGTCGCGCCATTGGCCACGCCATCCAGCGGCAGGACACTCAGATAAACGAAATTGCAGACGATGTAAAGCGTGATGACCACGCCCGTGCCCAGCGCCAGAGACAGAGGAAGATTGCGGCTGGGATTTTTTACCTCGGCGGCGGTGAAGGTAACGTTGTTCCAGGCATCGGCCGAAAACAGCGACCCGGTTTGCGCCACCGCCAGAATGGTCAGCGTACCAACCATGACGATAGGTCCGCCCACCCCTACTTGCACCGCGTGTTGCGCGCCCAGTCCGGCATTGTTCCAGAAGTTGCCGTGGAAGTTGGCGGCCAGCACCTGCGCATTCCGTCCGATAAAAAGGCCGAGTAAGCCAATCCCCAGCAGTGCCGAGACTTTGGCAAAAGTAAAAACATTCTGAATCAACGCCCCGGTCTTCAATCCGAAGATGTTGATCACCGACAGAGCAACCACCACCAGAATCGCCACCAGGTTCTGGGTGTTCAGCCCTACATCCATGTTGCCCAGAACCATGGGTCCCACATGAATGGGCGGCACTTTCCAGAAGTGCAGAATCCAGTTCGACGAAGAGATAGATGGAACGAAGATACCCAGAAACTTGCCGAAAGCCACGCCCACCGCGGCAATCGTGCCGGTCTGAATGACCAGGAACAGCGTCCATCCGTAAAGGAATCCCCACAGCGGGCCGAGCGCCTCACGCAGGTAAACGTACTGCCCTCCCGCTCGCGGCATCATGGCAGCCAGTTCGCCGTAGCTCAAGGCCCCCACGATCGTCATGAAGCCGGTCACCAGCCAGGCGGCAATGAGCAACGCCGGAGAATTTACTTCTCGGGAAATTTCGGAAGACACAATAAAGATCCCTGAGCCGATCATCGAGCCCATCACCAGCATGGTTGCGCTGGTCAGGCCGAGGCCCTTCACCAGTTCTTTGTCCTGCTGGCGATGAGTTTCCCAGTCGCTGGCGATCGGTGCTGGTGGCTTTGTGTCGATACTCATTTGGGGTCTTAATTCCTTGTGACGCAGGCATTCCTGCCCGCATTCCGGCGCGCCTACTCTATCCTAAGATGCGCAAAAAGTCCTCTGCTGATTTTCGTGGCTCCCGCATCAGGTCGGATATTACCGCAACCGAGTCCGCTCCCGCCTCGATGACCGACCGGCAGTTGGCACGATTGATGCCTCCGATAGCCACCAACGGCTTCTGCGTCAAACTCCTTGCCTGACGGATGCCTTCAAGACCAACGACGGGGTCAGGATTCGTCTTGCTCGCGGTCGGGAACACCGGCCCAATGGCGAGATAATCCGCGGAGGTCTGGTCGGCTTGCTGTACCTGCTCGGTGTTATGCGTGGACACGCCCAACCAGAGGCTCGCGCCAATCATCTTCCTCACGCCTTGCGCAGACAAATCTTCCTGACCCACGTGGACGCCGTCAAAGCCCGCCGCTAAGCAAAGATCCGCCCGGTCATTCATGATCAGTTTGACGGAATCGCCGAGCCGGCGTTTCAGCTCCTGTGCCTGCTCCAGCATTTGCCGGGCATTGCCGCTCTTGTTGCGGTATTGAAGCAGGGTGACGCCGCCGGCCGCGAGTTCCTCCGCCGCGGAGAACAAGGCCTCGCTATGCGAAAACAAAGAACTGTCGAGGATGGCGCAAAGACGAGGCAGCATGACTGAGAACGGAGAACAAACAACAGAGAACTGGCTGGTCACGACCCCGGTTTTTCTTTACCATTTTTCGCCAGAAATCGCTCAATAAACGTCGTATCGAACTTCCCCGCCCGGAAATCTGGATCGGCCAGAATCCGCCGATGTAATGGAATGGTCGTAAATATCCCTTCCACGATGAACATCTCCAAAGCCCGGCCCATCCGGGAAACCGCTTCCGCGCGGTCCTTGCCGCGCACGATTAATTTGGCAATGAGCGAGTCGTAATACGGTGGAATCACGCCTTCGGCGTAGGCCGCGGTGTCGATTCGGACGCCGGTACCTCCGGGCGGATTGAAGGCCGTGATTTTACCCGCCGACGGTGTGAACTTCTCCGGGTGCTCAGCATTGATTCGGCACTCGATGGCATGCCCGCGATGCACGATCGGACCCTGCAACACATTCTCCATTCGCTCGCCCGCTGCCAATAAAATCTGGCTCTTCACCAGATCAACGTCAGTAACCATTTCCGTTACCGGATGCTCGACCTGGATGCGGGTGTTCATCTCGATGAAGTGCAGGCTCCGATCTTCGTCCATCAGGAACTCAATAGTGCCGGCATTCACATAGCCGATATCGGAAAGTGTCTTCGACAAAACCTGTCCGATTTGAGCGCGAAGCTCCGGGGAAACCTGGGTGGACGGAGACTCCTCCAGCAACTTCTGGTGACGCCGCTGGATCGAGCATTCGCGTTCGCCCAGGCTGACGACGTTGCCGTACTGATCCGCCAGAATCTGGAACTCGATGTGCCGCGGCCGCTCGATGAATTTCTCCATGTAGAGATCGCCGTTGCCGAAAGCTGCGGCCGCCTCCGATTGCGCCGCTTTGAATAATCCGGGAAGCTCTTCCTCGCTGCGAACGATGCGCATGCCGCGTCCACCGCCGCCCGCCGACGCTTTTATAATCACCGGAAATCCGACCGTACGCGCCCACTCCATGGCTTCGCCATCGCTGGCAAGGATGCCGTCCGACCCTGGCAGAATAGGCACGCCTGCCTTCTTCATCGCGGCGCGGGCTTTCTCCTTTTCGCCCATGAGCCGCGTGACCTCAGGCGGCGGCCCAATGAACTTGATGTTGCTGGTCTCGGTGACTTCCGCGAAGTTCGCGTTTTCCGCCAACAGGCCATATCCCGGATGTATGGCGTCCACATTCGTGATCTCAGCCGCACTGATCACTGCGGGTATGTTGAGGTAGCTCTGCGCCAGCTGGGGAGGACCAATGCAGATGGCCTCGTCGGCAAACTTGACATGCAGCGAGTGCCGGTCGGCCTCGCTATAAATCGCCACAGTGCGGATGCCCAGCTCTTTGCAGGCGCAAATCACGCGCAGGGCAATCTCGCCTCGGTTCGCAATTAGAATCTTATTGAACATCAGAAGTTCGTGTAGGGATGGGCGCCTCGCCCGTCCCGGCCGGGCGCAGCCCGGCGGCATCTCCCGCCAATCCAGACACACAAAAAGGCGCGATCAGCGCGCCCTCCCACTCCATCCCAACTTCACGCTCGCGGTCGGATTATAAACAACTCCTGCCCATACTCGATGGGCTGGCCGTTGGCCACTAACTTCTTCACGATCTCACCAGCCACATCGGCCTCGATCTCATTCATCAGCTTCATGGCTTCGACGATGCACAACACCTGCCCGACTTCGACGACGTCTCCCGGCTTCGCAAACGGCGGCGACCCCGGGGAAGGACATTCATAAAACGTCCCTACAATTGGCGAACGCACAGTGTGTAATCCTGCCTCCGCGGCAGGCGCAGCCGCCTCGACAGTGGCCGGAACCGGCGCAGCGGATGCCACTGCGATCTCGGGCGCAGCGACTGCACCCGTGTGCACCGCAAAATGGGTAACCGGCGGGGCCGGCGCAACATGCTCGACGCCCCGCTTGATCCGCACCTTCACATCGCCGCGTTCCAGCTCGAACTCGGCAATGTCCTTTTCGATTAAGAACTCGATGAGTTCTTTCAGTTCCTTTTGGTTCATGATTTGCGGTGGGACTGGTTCCTGCTTCTCTCGCCCAGGGGCTGAAAACCTAACACAGCCAGTTTTAAATCGTGATGAGCTCCTTGCCTGCGGGCGCCAGGACTTCGCACCCGCGCTCGGTAACGACAACCATGTCTTCGATCCGAACGCCCCCGCTGCCCGCGATATAGACGCCGGGCTCGATGGTAATCACCATTCCCGGACGCAGGATCTCGCTCTGTCCTGCCGCAATGCGTGGAGGCTCGTGAATCTCCAAGCCTACACCATGTCCGGTCGAATGCGTGAAGTACGCCGCTAAGCCTTTCTTTTTCAGTACGGTACGCGCAGCCTTGTCGACCTCGCCAACATTCACGCCCGCTCTGACGGCCTCGATGGCGGCTACTTGAGCCTCCCGCACCGCCTCATACGTTCGGCGGGCCTTATCCGTCGGACGGCCTACATGTACCGTACGGGTCCTGTCGGAACAGTAGCCCGCGAGTATAACACCGAAGTCGCAGACCACGAATCCCCGGGACGGAATCGCAGCGTTCGTAGCGCGTCCGTGCGGCAGCGCCGATCGCTTCCCGGCCGCTACGATGGTCGGGAAAGACATTCCTTCCGCCCCAATTCGCCGGGCGGCGAATTCCATCTCGGCCGCGACTTCACTCTCCTTCACACCCGGACGGATCACTTCGAGCGCCCGGTCAAACAGACTCGCGCCCAGAACCGCCGCCGCGCGCAGATGGGCAATCTCGTCCGAGTCCTTCACCATGCGAGCCTGTTCCACCAGCCCTCGCGTCTCACGCAGCCGGAAGGCAGATCGCAGGAAACTCACCAGTTGACCGCGCGCCGCGACGGTCAGATGTTCACTCTCAATTCCAAGTCTGCGTGGCGTCTTGCGGCGAACTTGGCTGGCGTTCGCCACCAGCCATTCGGAAGCGGCTGCCAGCGGCGGTTTGCGGGCGATCACGACCCGCGCACCCCGAACCTCAGCCCGCGCCTGTTCGGCGTAACGTCCATCGGTAAAGAACACGCTTCTGGCTTCAGTCACCACAAGGGCGCCGGAGGTTCCTGTAAACCCGCAAAGGTATCGGATGTTGGGGAGGTGCATGACCAGCAGCGCATCCAGATGGATGCGGTCGAAGTCGGTTTGAAGCTTCGTCAGGCGGCTCCGGTGGTCCATGTTGGAAGTGTAACAAGTGGGAGCGAACAACGCGCTGGCCGCACGAGACATACCAAGCCACGTTTCTACAGCGCGATCACTGTAGAAACGTTGCTCGCAACGTCTCCGCTTGTGAACCATCTGATCTGGGTCGTGCCCAAAGGAATCGCGGACAAAACAAAACCGCCGGTCCCTGACTTCAGGAAACCGGCGGCTGTTTTTGCTGCTAACTTGCGGCTAGGTCTGGATGATTCGCGGAGTGATGAAGAAAATCAGCTCCTGGTTCGAGGTAGCGACGTTGGTGTGTTTGAACAGGTTGCCCAGATATGGAATGCTGCCCAACAGTGGGACCTGCGATACGCTAACCGAGTTGTTGGTCTGAATGACGCCGCCGATGACCACCGTACCGCCGTCGGTGACCAGTACCTGCGTGGTCGCCTGTTGCGTGATCAGAGTGGGGTTGCCGTTGATGGTGCGCCCAAAGTCAGGCGTCGTGTTCTCGACGTCCACGTTGAGGAAGATCGTGCCTTCGGAAGTGATCTGCGGAACCACGGTCAGCCGCAGGAATGCGTCGATGTAGGTTACGGTCGGAGGACCGCCCAACTGCGCCTGGGTTACGATGGGTACGCGCACGCCCTGGCGAACCAGAGCCTGGATGTTGTTCTGGGTTACGACCCGCGGACGGGACAGAATCTTCAGCAGCCCGCGAGATTCAGCCATGCTCAGCAAGGCATCGATTCGGACCGAATTGCTTACGTTCAGGAACGAGAAGCCGCTGGTCGGGCCGGCCAGTCCAAGGTTAGAGAACAAGGGTATCTGTGTTCCCGTGGTAGGCGTCGGTGCCGTGGTCCCGATAATCGGGTACCGCGGAAGGATTCCGAAGGCCGACGTCGGCGTGATTCCGACGGCGGGTACGCCGCCGACCGAGGACGCCGCATTGCCCCAGCCAAATCCGAGCTGAGTACCAATTTCGCGACCGAAGCTGCGAGTCGCAGCGACTACGCGAGCTTCAATTTCCACTTCCTGGGTCTTGCGGTCGAGTTGTGTCAACAGACGGTCGACGTTCGGCATCACCGCCGGAATGTCCGAGATGATGACAGCGTTGGTGCGCTCATCGGCAACTACGTCTCCGCGCTGCGACAGGAACTTTTTCACGGTCGGAATAACGTCTTTGGAGTGGGCATAGCTCAAGAATCGCGTGACTGTCTGCTTCTCCACGGCCAGGGCTTCAGCTTCCTGCTCCGCGCGGCGGGAATCGGCTTCATGGCGCAGGGTTTCTACCGTGGCAATGCGCAGCACGTTGCCGTCAAGCTGCCGGGCCAGTTCGTTGTTCTTGAGAACGATGTCCAGAGCCTGATCCCACGGCACATCGTCGAGGACGATGGTGAGTGAACCCTTGACTTGAGGATCGAGCACCACATTCAGTCCGCTGATCTCGTGAATCAAGCGGAAGAAATCTTTGAGATCGACATCCTTGAGGTTCACGGAAATCGGTTCGCCCGTGTACTTGGCGGTCGTAATCGGGGTGACCAACTTGCCCTCCCCTTTTTGCTCAGCCGCTAGATTCACCGCCGGCTGGAAAGTGGGAGTGGAGGCTTGGGCGCTTTGGGTCGGTTGCGCGGTTTGGGTTGCCTGAACTGTTTGGGTTGCCTGAACGGCTTGGGCCGGTTGCGCCGTTGGAGCCGCTGGAGCGGTTTGATTCATTTCAACAGTTTGGGGTGCAGCGGTTTGAGTCGCTGGAGCGGTTTGTGTCGTATCCGGAGCTTGGGCCACAGGAGTGGTTTGAGGCGCATCAGCAGTCTGGACCGCAGGAGTGGTCTGGGGCGCGTCGGCAGTCTGGACGGCTGGAGTCGTTTGGGGTGCGTCGGCAGTTTGGCCCGCTGGAGTCGCTGGTGTCGCCTGCGGCGTTTCAGACTGCATAGCGGCGCTCAAGCCAGGCAACAAATTGCCCTCGGGCTTGTCTACGAACTTCGCCGCTGCGCCGGCTGCCCGGACTGCGGGGGCGGCGTCGGTAGTATCCGACTCGGTTGCTTTCTTCTGCTGATAAGTCGGCTCTACCACGACAAAGTCGGTGGCGGAAGCAGTCTGCTTTGAAGTCTTGGCATCAGCCGAGACTGGGGCCACGGGAGCTGGTTTGCTCACCGCAACTGCCGTCTTAGCGAGCGCGTGCGTCGCTGCCTTCGCGCTGGACTTCGCGGCGGCAGGATGCAGCTTCACGATGATTCGGTTCTCGCCCGCCGAAAGCAATTCGTAGGAGCACGCCTGCACCAGGTGGATCACCACGCT
>Ga0210410_10001162_pt1 | contig 25234 bp, 12 predicted proteins | sample IncBWC4MmetaG_FD_161058 | JGI IMG/M metagenome (GOLD analysis project Ga0210410, IMG submission 161058) | Forest soil microbial communities from Barre Woods Harvard Forest LTER site, Petersham, Massachusetts, United States - Inc-BW-C-4-M | ecosystem: Environmental > Terrestrial > Soil >... | reverse complement strand
CGAATTTATACGGGACGTTCCATATTCGCTCGCAAAGGCCATAAATCCGACAAAGCTTCCGTTTCCTGAAGATACGAATTTAGAGAGAAATGGTGACAGCGGCCCGGCCGGAAGACCATAGATACCGGCGGAGGCAAGAACATTCCTTCCCCGAATGCCATTCCCTACAACTAACGGGCTGATTTCGAGACAATTCCCGTGGGACCCGCAACGAGTCCAAAAAATTTCGAAGTCTGGAATACCGTCGTTGTTGAGGTCAACGGTGGCGTCGCCGGTCCAAAGGGAAACGTTTGTCGGGGTGTAGACAATCTTGCCTTCGGCATCCTGCGGAGTCGCTAACATCCCAACTCCCGCGGCTCCAGCGGCGGCCACGTAAGCCACCAACTGCGTGTCGAGACGGGCGTTGACCAACGACCTTGAACGAAGAAACACTTTCCTTGCCTGCGTCATCAGCATTCCTCTTTCCTATGGTGACTTAGGGCCCGGTGAAGATGGACTGACCGATTTGCGCAGCCCGAGGGGAGCGAGGATTTTGCCACTTGCGCCATAGCGCGTCAAGGATTTGTTTTCCTAGACCCCGGCGTGCGCTTCCGCACTGACCTGCGGCTTGACATTCAGGATGTGTGCCGCGCTCGACTTCATCAGCAGGAAGTTGTCGACGAAAACCGCGTCGATCCCCGAGCAGAAGAACGTGCGCACCGCGTCCTTCGGGCGAATCACCGGAGGCTCGCCGGGAAGATTGAATGAAGTATTCACCAGGATCGGCGCAGCTTCGTTCTCTCCAAAGCGCCGCAGCAACTCCCACAGCACCGGGTCGACTTCTTTCTCGACCACGTGCAGCCGAACCAATCCACCGGGAAGTTGCAGCGCGCGCGGCAGAACGTCGGCGTCGGGCTTGACCGAAGCCAGAGAGTTCATCAGGCGGCAGAGAGGCGAGCCGACGAAATACTTGTCGCAATCTTCCGCCCGCACCGATACGGCAAACGGGCGAAACGATTCACGGTGCTTGATAAAGTCGTTCAGATTTTCCGTGACGTACGGCGCCCACGGCGAGGCGAACAGGCTGCGATGTCCCAGCGCGCGCGGCCCGAATTCCGTCGCGCCGTGGAACCAGCCCACAATTTTTCCCGCACGCAAGAGCTGCACCGCCGAATCGAGCTTGCGCTCGCCCGTATTTTGCAGCGAATATCGCGCCTTGGCGTTGTCCAGCACTTCTTTGATTTCGGTGCGCGAGTACTGCGGTCCCCAATACACCGACCGAATTTCTTTTTCGGCGGAAACTTCGCGCGGCTTGTTCATCTTCTGGTGCCAGATCCACGCAGCCGCTCCCAGAGCGCATCCCGCATTGCCCGGCGCTGGAGGCACAAAAATATGCCCCACTCCGAATTTGCGTTCGAGCGCTGCGACCAGCAGCGTGTTATGAAAAACTCCGCCGCCCAGGCAAATTTTCTCCATGCCCGTTTTCTGCTGAAACGAAGCCAGCAAATCGCCGACCACTTCGGTCACCGCCGCCTGCAGGCTGGCGGCCACGTTGCGCTTGAGTTCCGGTGTCAGTTCCTGTTTTCCGCCGGGGATGCCGATCTGCTCGAAGAAAAATTGCGAGAGCTCGAAGACTCCGGTGACATCGCGGTGAAAATAACGGAAGTTCACGCCCGGCAAAACATTTCCCGGTCGGCGCAGCATGTGCAGAAAAACATCTTTGAAAACCGGCTCGCCTTCCAGGCTCAGCCACTGCGTCTTGTGCTCATCTTTCGACGGAATGAATCCGAGCAGGTCGGTGACGCGCGAATAAATCCATCCGATGGAGTCGGTGAAAGAAATACTGCGGCGGAAACGAATCTTGTTGCCTTCGCCGACGGCGACCATTCCGGAAGTGCCGTCGCCTTCGCCGTCCAGCGTGAGGATGAGAGCTTTTTCGAAGGGCGAGAGAAAAAATGCGCTGGCCGCGTGGCAGGAGTGATGATCGAGGGTAATCACTTTGCTCGCACTGCGGGCACGCTCACGCAAGCCCCGAAGCGCGGTCCACTCCCAGGCCAAGCGGCCGAGTTCTTTTCCTTCCTGGTAGGTGGTCGCAATCGGCGCCATGGGCGCGAACCGCGGGCGCGACAGCGCGCGACGCCTCCATCCGTTCGCGGGTTTGCCGGCGACGGCGATCACATCGACGTCACTGAGGGCGATGCCTTTCTTCTCATTCGCCTTGCCGACATTGGCCGCGGCAAGACAAAACTCGATGGCTGCGTCGGGAATGCCGCGGGTCACGGCGGGCTGAAGTTTTGCATTCTCGATGGCAGCGTCGATCACGCCATCGCGCAACAACGCGGCGGCGGTATCGTTTTTGAAGGAAGACAGGCCGAGGATCAGCATAGAGGAACTCGATGTAAGTCTTGATGGAAATGTGATGCGGACGGATTAAGTGGGGAGGGCGCCTCGGCGGCCAGTACACTCATGACCGCCGAGGACCAACGTCAATTTCGGCGCGCCAATTTCAGCGTTTCGAAGCGCCGACTAATTCCTTCTCGTCGGCACGATTTTCACCGGCTGGCTCCGGCGCAATCCGGCCCTTCGCAGCCCGGTATTTTCGCAGAAGCGCAATGGGGACATAGCAGTAGATCAAAGAAACAACGCGATCGAACTTCCGCAGAATGCGGTACGCAAAGTTGTCAACGAAGCGCTCGACGAAGAATAAAGAACTCGTCGAATTGTCGACGCTCTCGGGGTAGCGCGGGAACGCACCGCCCGACTCTTTCTTCCAGTAGGCCGTATAGCGCGCCACTTTCGCCCGCAGTTTATCGGACAAGACCTCCGCTTTCTTTCGTGGAACAATCTTCTCGCTGTTCACGCCTTCGTGATGGCTGGCGTCATAGATCGCCGAGCGGTCCGCATTGGCCAGTGAAATCATGCGGCGGTCAAAGGGAATGTCGAGGAAACTGCTGACGCCGTGCATGGCAAACTCAGGGTCGGCGACCAGGTCTTCATAATTCAGCGAATGAACTCGAACCCCCTGCGCAACCAGAACATCGTACCCGCGCTTCAGATCGCGGCAGCCCAGCAGCGCGCGCAGCACCATGCCGCGGCGAGCGAAGAAAGAGTCGGTCCGGGCGCGGACTACGCTTCGGCAAACATCGGCCGGATCGCGCCACAGAACAATGAACTTCGCATGCGGGAATCCCCGAGCCAATCGCGGCAGGCAGTCGAAATAATTCGGAGACTTGCAGCCGCGAACTGCGGCGTCAGGAGCGTACAGCTTCCACGCCGCTTCACAGGCCTCGCTCAAGGTGGAAGCGTTACGGGGCAAATCATCGGGATCGATCCTGTGCCGGCTCAGCGCCTGATTCCAGAATTCCCAACGCTCCGGCCAATCCGCTTTCGCTTGTGCGCTCATGAACAGGGGCCAGAGTAGAGGCAACTCGTCCTCATACATCAGCTTGATTTGCGGATGCTGATTAAGCAGCGCATAGAACAGCGACGTCCCCGACCGCCACATGCCGACGACAAACACGGGTGGCCTCGGATTCGACATCGAATTGTTGTCGTGCTCTTTCAGTTGCGCTGGCATGGCATTGGCGAAGATTGATTGGACATAGGCACCCGCGGAAAGACCTCTTCGGTCCGGCAACGTTCAGCCGAACTTCTTTACCTTAAGTAATTCCAAACCGACATTCCATAGGAAGATCGGGCCATTGACGAGATAACGGCGCCAGAGGCGTTTTGGCTCGGCATAGAGACGAAAGGCCCACTCCAGGCCGTTTTCGCGCATCCACGCCGGAGCTTGCGACAAGCGCCCGGTGTTCAAGTCAAAAGCCGCTCCCACGCCGAGAACGGCGGGCACCGTAAGTTTCGGGCAGTGCTCGAACATCCACTTTTCCTGCTTCGGCGTGCTCAGGCCGATCCAAAGAACATCTGCACCCGAACCCTCGATCATGTCGATGACTGCTTTATCTTCTTCCGGCGTGAGCGGGCGAAACGGTGGCGAGTAGCAGCCGACGACCTGCACTCCGAACTTCTCGTGCATCACCTCCGCGAGATGCTCCGGGACGCCTTCCGCTCCGCCGTAGAAAAAATGGCGATAGCGATTGCCCGTCTCGCGGCAGAAGGTTTCCATTAGCTCGGGCCCATACACGCGCCGAACCATATTTTTGTGCCCGTGCCACCGACCCAGCCATACCAGCGGCATGCCATCGGAAACCACCAACGAAGCTGCGTGCAGCATGGCGCGAAAGGGTTCGTCGGTCAGCGACTCGGAAACACCGTGCATGCCGGTGACGGCGACGTAGCGCGAACCCGAGCGATCGGAGATCCATTGCTCGAGGATTCCAATCGCGTCGGGAATTTGGACTGCGTCGACACGAATGCCGAGCACTTTGAATGTTCGGATTGCTGCAACTGCGCGAACAGGAGCCGCTTGCATAGTAATGGATGACATGAATGATTCCAGAGTGCTTCGTTTTAGGGGACAGCTTTTAGGGGACGGCTTTTCAGGTTGAACTTGTTAATTTAAGCGTGTTAATTCAAGCGTGTTAACTTAAGCGTGCCGATGCCATAAGTTCCGGATCCCGATAAAAGCGTTCGGGTCTGGCAGCGGGCTTCGATTTGCGCTTCCGGCGCATGAATTCGGCCCAGCCCAGCACCATAAGGAATAGTGTCGGATGGTGCCAGGTCATTTCAACGTTCACAAAAGAGTGAATGGTGATAACTGCCATTACTCCGATCATTTCCAGAGTAAGTTGGCGGTCATCGGCGTCGAGGCCGCGGCTGCGATAGTAGCCGATAAGAATCTTCCAGATCCAGATCAGCGTAATGAGAAATGGAGCCAGTCCCCAGATGCTGGTGCCAACGATGACTTCCAGCCAATCGCTGTGCAACTGCGGCGCTCCGACATTGGTCAAGATGGCGAAACGGCTTCCGGCATAAGCACCGAGTCCGGTGAACGGATGCTGCATAAACATCTTGTACCCAATCGACCACCAGTCGAGACGGCTGGACATCGACATCAACTCCGCCTGGCTTTGATCGCGTTGCAGGTACGACATGATCGCGGGTCCGATGGAGGTATAGATCGCCACGGGAAGCGCGAGAACACCGCCAAGAATCGCATAGCGTGTGCGTCCCGCGAAATAGAGAACAACGAGCGCGGCAATAGCCAGCCCGACAAAAGCGCTGCGGGTTTCCGCGGCCACCATGGTGACTGCGCCCAGCAGCGCGGTGAGCACATAGAATGCGCGGTTCTTGCCCTTGCCAATCAGCGGCCAGTAACGAATCGCAGCAACCAGAATCAGAAGAGCGCCGGTGTCGCCAAGTTCATTTGACGAGACGATCGGGTAGGCTCCGGTCAAACGCTGCTCAATGGTCCATGTTTCGGCGGGCCAGACCGGCAAGCCAATCCACACCCACGCCAGGGTCGCGCCGGCGATGATCCAGGTCCAGTCGATGAACGTCTTATATTGTTTGCTGTCTGTGACCACTGCCAACACCATCGCCATGATGGAGAGATCGAGCAGGTATTCGAGCGACTTATAAAGTGTCCACGAAAATTTGACCGACCATAGTGAAGAGACCAGGCAAACGACTCCGAAAAGGGTCATGGAGCCGACCATGCCGCGGACCATCGACGGTCCCCAGTCCGGCTTGCGAAAGACCAGGCGCACCAGCAGCACACAAGCGACGATCAGTTCAGGCCCGACACGCAGAACGGCCAGCGCGTCAAATGGGGTCTGCGCGATTTCCGCCGAACTGCGATAGCGGAAGACGAACGAACTGCTCAAGCTGAGAAGCCAGAGCCAATGCCACCACTTGATCTGCGCGCGGAAGTCGCCAATCACCCGCCAGACTTCTTTCAACCCAACCATCGATCCCCAAAGAACAGGAAGCGCCAGCACGAGTGCGAGAGAGACCAGTGCCAGGTTCACGCCCTTCGACATGACCAGCCATCCGCCAAGAACGCTGCCTACCACACCCACGATCAGAAAGGGCAGGAACTTCACGATCGCCGGAGCGCGGCGAGCCGGTAGGGCAGGACTGCGATCCCATGCGGGTTTTGTGCCGGTTGCCATAGTTGACTTCTATTCTGGGGAGAAAACCATACTCGTTGCGTTGGTGGAGACCGCCTCGCTGTTAGTGCCGAGCGCAGCTCGCCTCTTACGATGAGCGCCCTAGCGCGACGCCAGAACCGATTCCTGCGGCTGCGCATCCAGCGGATATCCCAGCCGCGTCAGTAATTTCGAGGCCCGGTCGCGAACGACTTTGACCTGCGCCTCGGTCATATTATTGCGCCATCCGCCCACCGATCCGCTGCGAATGAACTGACCTTTTTTCGAAGCCCGCTGCGGAGTTTCTTTTTCCTTGGCCTTCATGCGCTCGACCGAATTATTGGCGATGGCCTGGCGGATGCGCGCTTCATCGGGCGTGAACCCGAAGAAACGCATGATCTCGGAAACTCCGTTGACCGTGTCGCGGCGCAGGTCTTCGAATTTAACGATAAGCAGGTTCTCGCTGGAAAGCGGCGCCGAGAGCCACGACTCGACATGCTCCGACCACGACGAGAACGGATTCACTCCCTTGCTCAGAAACAGCGGCAGGTACTGGTCGAGCGGCTGATCGACCAGGCCCAGTGCGGTCTGGTAGGCATACTCGGAAAGGGCCACGTCGCGCGGATCGCGCACCAGGTAAACCGCCTTCTTGTACTCCGGCTTATAGGCTTCGTGAGTCTTGATGAGGCGCCCGCCATTGGGCATCATGGGTACGCCGATCTTGTGCTCTTTCACGTCCGGAATCGACGAATTAACGTTGCCGAAGCCGGAGGACTCGCCCGCGATCGATTCGTACAGCAGGAATCGCATCCAGGTACTGCCGGAGCGCGGATAGGACGCAAAGAAAGTGTCGTTTTCGCGGAGCGTTTTGTGGCGCATCCACACCAGCGGAGCGCGGACCGCGCTCTTGGCTACTTGATGACGAAGTTTTCGTAGGATTGGCATCGGTATGTGTACTCGTCTTCTAAGTTTGTTGTCACCCTTTTCAGGGTTGCGTCACTCGACGTGCATCGTGAGAACGCCTTGCGGCATTCGTGGCGCTTCCCGACGGGCATGGGGTCCTTCGACTGCGCATGGCCTGCGCTTTCGCGCAGGCCATACTCCGCTCAGGATGACAGATCGTTGGTCAAATGATGGAGTGATTAATTGTTGCCGAAGCACGAAGGAAACTTAAACGACACTATCCTGGTGCTCCACTTGTTGGTGGAATCGGCGGCGTAGTACTGGTTGGTGTACCAGAAGGTGCAATCGTCGGCCGGGTCGACCGACATGCCACTGTAGTTCGACCAGGTTGTGTTGGTGGCCTGCTGCGAGCCCGTGCCTTCGATGATGCTGGTCTCGGCTTCCATCTTGCCCAGCGAGTCGGATGGCGTCCATCCCGTGTAACGAATCGCGGGATGCATGGTGGCGCTCGAAACGCTGTAGCCGGCGGCGATGTCGCCCATCTGATCCATGCCCAGGCTGGGGATGAAACGATAGCTGGTATCGGGGGCGAAGGTGCCGTATTGATAAATCGTGGGCGTAAGCGGCGTTCGAATTTCGTACCATCGAATTCCGGACGGAGACGAGGTAGTCTTGCCGGTGGAAACCGCGTGAGTCAGCAGAATGGATTCGTGATCGCCGAAGTTCCGGTAGACCAGCGGTCCGGTTAAGCGGTCGCCGGTGGCTTTCAAAATATTCGTGGTATCGAGCTGGGGCACACAGGCCTGGGCGCAGGCATCTTTGTAAACGGGCAGCGCGATGGTCGCCACCGCGGAGTAGCTCGAGTTGAAGGGATTCACCCAGTCGACGTGATACAGGAATTCGTTCATCTGGTTAGCGCCGACTCCAGGGCGCTGATCGAGTTCGAAGAAATATTCCGATGCGCCCGCCGGAGGAGGAGTGGGTCCCCACCAGCTCACCGGAAGAATCGTCGGCAGACTGATACTGCCCTGGAAGCAAATCGCATTGGCCGCATTCCCCAGCAACATATTGGTGCGGTCGAGCGCGCAAGCCTGCGAGGCCAGAAACGATTTGGTGGAAGGATTGAGCAGATTCTGCCCAATATAATATGCGTCCGGCCAGATCGCCAGCTTTGGCTGGTCGGGCAGGTTCACGGTCAATTCGAATCCGTAGAGGTAGTAAGCGCCGGTCGCGTCGGAAGTGGCGGAGACGGCAACGCAATCGAGATACGGACCACCGACCGGTTCAGCGTGATGCTGGAAAACCCAGCGTGCAGCAGTCTGGTCATACATCACGGTGCCGTCGCCGTTGTTCGAGGTCTGGCAGGGGCCGCCGAAGGTCGCCCACAACGCGTCTTCGTTCACAGGACCGAGCAGCTTCTTTCCCGTCTTATCAAAGATTTCGTATCTCAAGTTAACGACTTGAACATACTGGGTGGCGCCGGCGGCGCCGGTATCGTCTGAATAGTTGTAGCCGGTGCCTGCGATGCCGGCAAAGCTCACACCTCCGGTGGTGGAGACTGCACGAACCGCGCTCTTGGCGGACTCTTCCGGGGAAGCCAGCAGGCGCGCCGGAACCAGATCGCTCAGGCGCGGAGTAACGACATGTTTGGTTTCTTTCACGACAGACGGTCCGCGAAATTGCTGGGCGCCGGCCAGAGTACAGGCCAGAGCGATGGAGGCAATGATGGTGAAAAATTCAGTTAGTCGGGTCTTCATCCGATCTCTCCCTAATATCGACATCGGATGGGGGCCCGGTTGCCGAGATCGCTTTGCGATTTAGAATCTATGTAACGTTTTCGGTGGCATTGTCATTCCACCGGGGGCTCCGAGAGCGCGAAAATACGCGCCCTTCAACACTTAAGATACTGTTATTTCGCGCGAAGCAAAATGGCGCGTTCGTGCCATACCGTGAAATCGGCCGTGAAATCGAGAGATTTGGCGTCCTGCCTGAACGCAAAATTGGAAATCTATTGCGCCAGCTTTACCCCTACTCTTCTATCGGCACATCTTGCAGAGGGATTGAGGCCGCGAACTCCAGATTCGGCGGAGCGCCTTCTTTCGATTTTTTGCGCAGCAGCACGATGACGATGACCAGGGCCGCGGTGTTGGCCAGAATAATGCTCCAGACCACTCCCCACAGCCCAAAATATTTGGTCGCCGGAATTCCGACGACGAAGGTGATGACGCTGGCGGCGCAGTTGGCGAAGAACATGGACCGCGGCGACTCCATCGCCCGCAACACGATCGATGCACCCACACTCGCCGACCAGATGATGGTTTCCAGGGCGAAGAACGGGAGATAGTCGGAAATGTTGCCGTAGTTTCCGGCGTAGAGGTATTTCAGGATGGTGACCCGAAACGGAATCACAGCCGCCCAGTACACCACCGCGCCCGCCGTGAATAGCGCGGTCATTTTCCAGGTCAGGCCGTAAGTCCCGGCATTGCCTTCCCTGGCCTGCAGGCGCGAAGCATACGGCAGAAAGAGCATGGAGAGCGCCGCGTAGGTCTGCAGAACCGGTCCCGCGAGATTCATCAGCGCACGCAATTCGCCGGCGTGCGCGATGCCGGCAAAAATGCTGACAATCGAAAAATAAAGATAGGTTGGAATCCAGCCCACGATCGAACTGCCCAGCGCCCACTTGCCGTAGGTCCAGTGCTTGCGCCAGGTGTGGTTCAGATCGGGGATATGGGTGCTCGGATCGAGCATCTTGCGCAGCGCCATCATCAGCGCGATGCCGCACGCCAGCGCCGCCAAGCCCATCAGCAGAAAGGCCGAGAACGACGACAGAATGTTCAGCTTGTGGATGACGAAGGCTCCGCCCACCACCAGAATGAAGTAAAGCACGGCGCCGATAGCAGCCGGACCGGGAGAGATCTTCAGGTAGAATCCGCGGCGGCCGAGCCAGAACAAGAAAATGCAGGGTGCGGCGATGGTGAGTCCGGCCAGCGCTCCGGCCAGCGCCGGCGATTTGCCTATCCAAAACGTCACGGCGGCGGCGACCGCGAAGACGGCGAAAATGACCGCCGAGATGGCATTGTGCATCCGCAGTGAGGTGCGCATGTAGCCGCGCAGGTTCTCGCTGTAAGTCGATCCGCCGTAGACCGACATCGGCTCCAGCAGCAGCGCCTGATAGAGAAACGAGAGCAGCAGAAAAATGCTGAAGCCCAGGCCGTATGCGCCATATTGCTCTGGAGTCATCCAGCGGGCCAGCAGGAATCCGAGGACGAAGTTCGAACCCGCGATCAGCCCATACTCCAGAATGGCCAGACTGCCCTTGGTGCCCCAGCGCACCATCTTCTGAAGTTTGGCGCGATTCTCGGCATTGGCAGCGGGCGCGGCGGAGTTCTCCGGCGGCTCGGGCAGCACCGCGCTATTGGTTTTTAGATCTTCTGGCAATTGATATTCCTAAGAATGTTCGTGGGCGTTATGAATGATGGCTTGGGGGGAGGGGATGAAAGTCGTATTCGCTGATGCAAAAGAAAACTCGAGCCGTGATGGGAAATCCCTTCGAGAGCAGCTTGTGCGGCACTGGCAGGGATCCTTCGACTGCGTGAAGGCTTCGCTTTCGCGAAGTCTTCACTCCGCTCAGGATGACAGACCTCAAGATTTTAGGATGACAAAATTCAGGATGACAAAACTTCGAGTTCTTTGGCTTCGGCGTGCTCGTCTTCGGCTTTATTCAGGCAAGTGCGAAGGCTCTCGGCCAGCAACCGCACGTCGGGAGCTTTCAGAATGCTGCCATGATCGCCCTCGATGTCGTGCACCTCGACTCCGCCGGTCACCCACTTCGACCAGTCGTCGGTTGGATTGTCCACACCGCGAAGGCCTTTTTCGGTGGCCCGGAACCATGTGGCCGATCCGAAATATACCTGGGGCTTGTAATGCTCTTCGGCGGTGGCAAAGACGCGGCGGACTTCTTTTAAAGGCCGGGGCAGGAACAGGGCCTCGAACCGGCGCTTGATGCCGCGACGAATGCGCTTGGCGCGCTGCCCGGCATAAGAAAGTTGCTCTTTGAGGGGCAGCGCCATCAGCGCGCTCAACAGCATCTTATTCGACTTGGGCTTGCCCGGATAAGTATCCAGCAAGGCCAGCAGGCCGACTTCCTGGCCATCGGCCTGAAACTGGCGGGCCATCTCAAACGCGATCAATCCGCCGAGCGAATATCCGCCAATGTAATACGGTCCTTCGGGTTGCAGGGCGCGAATTTCCTTGACGTAGAAGGCCGCCATCTCTTCGACGCCGGTGTGAAAGGCGCGATCGCCTTCCAGCCCCTGCGCCTGCACTCCATAAAAAGGCCGCTCGGTACCCAGATGCCGCGCCAGTGCGTTGAAGCGAAGCACGGTGCCGCCGAGCCCATGAATGCAAAAGAATGGCGCCCGCTCACCCTCCGGCTGAATCGCGACCAGAGAAGCCTGTGACGGCGTCCACTGTTCCTGCAGCAACAGGGCGGCGAACTGTTCGATGGTCGGCGCTTCGAACAGCGTAGTGAGCGGCAGCTTGCGCTTGAACGATTGCTCGATGCGGCGCATCAGGCGGACGGCCAGCAGCGAGTGTCCGCCCAGATCGAAGAAGTTGTCGCGTACGCTGATCGGCTTGCGCGCCAAAATCTCTTCCCACATGGCCACCAGGCGCGCCTCCACAGGATTCGAGGCGGCGATGTGATCTTCGGCGTCGGCGCTGGGCTGCGGCGCGGGCAGGGCTTTGCGGTCGACTTTTCCGTTCGGGGTCAGGGGAAATTCGTCGAGCAACACAAAGTCCGGCGGAACCATATATTCCGGAAGCTGCCGCTTGAGAAATTTGCGCAACTCGGCGGCGTCGGGCCGGGCGCCGGCCGCAGGGATGACATACCCCACCAGACGCTTGTGGTTCAATCCCTCTTCGCGCGCCAGCACCAGGGCTTCGCGCACCGCGGCATGTTTCGCGAGGGCGGCTTCGATTTCTCCCAGCTCGACGCGGAAGCCGCGAATCTTTATCTGGAAGTCGCGACGGCCCACGAATTCAATTTCACCGTCATCCAAGTAACGAGCTAGATCGCCGGTCTTGTATAGCCGCGCATCCGGCTGCAAGCTGAACGGATCGCGCACAAATTTCTCGGCCGTGAGTTCGGGATGGTTCAGATATCCCCGAGCCACTCCCGGTCCCCCGATATGCACCTCGCCCGGAATCCCCACCGGGACGGGCTGAAGGTTTCGGTCCAGAATGTGGATCTTCACGTTGCCGATGGGCCGGCCAATGGGCAACGGCGACGGCAAAGTCCCTGAAGACGGGGGCTCATAAGACGACGCGATGACGCTGGTTTCGGTGGGACCGTAGGTATTAATCCAGCGCACGCGATTGCCGACAATCCTGCGCCACGCCTCCAGGGCCTGAATCTGCGCCTTCTCACCGCCGACAATCAGCAGGCGCAAACTCTCCGGCGGGTCGGCGCCGGACTCGGAAAGCTCATGCACCAGTTCGTGCCAGTAGGCAGTCGCGACCGTGAGCACTGTGAGTCTTTGCTGCCGCGCAAAGCGCAGAAAATCCGAACCGGCCAGGGAGAAGTTGCTGGACCGCAGCACCAGAGTCGCGCCCACCGACCAGGTCGGAAAAATCTCTTCGAAGGCAATGTCGAAGCTGATCGATGAAAACTGCAGCAGCCGGTCGCTGGCACGCAAGCCGTAGAGCTTGGTAACCGCGGCGATGTAGTTCACCAGGCCGCCATGCGTCAGCATCACTCCTTTGGGCTTGCCGGTCGAGCCCGACGTGTAAATCACGTACGCGAGGCTGGCAGGCGTAACCACAGGCTCAGGATTCTGGCGGCTTTCGCGCGCGAGCGTATCCTCCAACGCCAGCAGGCAGATTCTTTCGGCCCGCGAACTCGACAATTCGGGAAGCAATCCTTCCCGCGCCAGCAGGATGGGCGCGTGCGAATCCTCCAGCATCAATTGCAAGCGCTCTTTCGGATACGCGGGATCCAGCGGCAAACACGCTCCGCCGGCTTTCAATACAGCGAGCAGCGCGACCGTCAATTCCAGGGAATTATCGAGACAAATGCCGACCGGCACATCGGTTCCCACTCCGCGCTGACGCAGATAATGCGCCAACTGATTAGCCCGTTGATTGAGTTCGCCGTAAGTTAGCTTCTCCCGCTCGTGCAACACCGCGACGGCTTCAGCATCAAGGCGCGCTTGCGCTTCGACCAATTGGTGCACACATTTCTCCCGCGGATAATCGACGTGGGTCGAATTCCAGTCGACCAGCACGCGCTGCCGCTCTTTCTGGCTGAGCAGGGGCAACTCTGAAACGCGCTGCTCCGGGTTGCGGGCGATGGCTTCGAGAATCGAATGGAAGCTGTCCATCATTCGGCGGATGGTCTGCGGCTCGAACAGGTCCGTGTTGTACTCGAAGCTGGTGGTGAACCCGCTGTCTTTGTCTTTGTCTCTGGGGATGACGGTGCAGGTCAGATCAAACTTGGCGGTGCCGGTATCGACATCCTGCAAGTGCAGGGTAATCCCGGCGACGTGTTCGACGGCGGCAGCGCTTCCCTGCACCGCAAACAGAATCTGAAACAGCGGGTTGTAACTCAGGTTGCGTTCGGGGCGAAGCTCTTCGACCAATTTTTCAAAGGGCAGCTCGCGATGATCGTAGGCATCGAGCGCGGTCGCCTTCACCCGCTGTAAAAGCTGATGAAAAGTGGGATCGCCGGATAAAACCGTGCGCAACGGTACGGTGTTGACGAAGAAGCCGATCAGCCCTTCCACTTCCGAGCGCTGGCGATTGGTGAACGGCGAGCCGACCACAATATCTTCCTGCCCGGTATAGCGCGACAGCAGGGCTTGAAAGGCAGCCAGCAGGGTCATGAACAGGGTCGTACCCTGTTGCTGGCTTAAAGTCTTGAGTGCGGCGGCGACGCCAGGATCCAGATCGAGCGCTTCGTTCGATCCCCGGAAACTCTGCGCCGCAGGCCGCGGCCGATCGGTGGGCAATTCCAGAACCGCAGGAGCTCCATGCAGCCGTTCTCGCCAGTGCGCGATTTCCTGTGCCAGCGACCCGCCTTGCAGCCATTCGCGCTGCCACGCGGCATAGTCGGCATACTGCGTCTTCAGTTCCGCCAGGGGAGACGGCTTGCCCTGCGAAAATGCTTCGTATAACGCGACCAGTTCGCGAACCACAATCTCGCGGGAGGTTTCGTCGCTGGCGATGTGATGAATGTTCAAGAGCAGAATGTGCTGATCGGCTGCCAGGCGCAGAAGATTGGTGCGCAGCAGCGGTCCGGCTCCGAGATTAAAGCTGCGCTCGGCTTCCTCCGCGGCCAGCCGCGCGGCTTTGGCTTCGCGCTCGGCCTGAGGAAGCTTTGCCAGATCGGTGACCGGAAGGGGAATGGTCAGCGAGGGCGCGATCATCTGGACCGGCTGTCCGGCGCTGGTGGTGAAGCGCGTTCGCAAGATTTCGTGGCGGCGGATGATTTCGTTGATGCTTCGTTCCAGCGCGGAAACGTGAAGATCTCCGCTGATGCGCACTGCGCATGGAACGTTATAGAGCGGGTTGCCGGGTTCGAGCTGATCGAGGAACCACAAGCGCTGCTGGGCGAAGGATAGCGGCGGATCGATTTCGCGCGAAACTTTGCTGACCGGCAGAGTCAGTGAAGCAGAGCGGTCGGCGCGCGACGCTTCGATCAGGGTGGCAAGTCCCTCGACGGTCGGCCGCTCGAAAATCGAGCGCAGCGGAAGTTCAATGGCCAGACTCTGAGCGATACGAGCGACAACTTTCGCCGCCAGCAGCGAATGTCCTCCCAAGGAGAAGAAGTCGTCGCGCACCCCGATGTGGTCGCGTTTCAACACCTGCGCCCAGATTCCCGCGACGACTTCTTCCACGGGAGTGCGAGGAACCGAGGGCCCGGGCTTCACTTCGTTGGACGCATCGGGCGAGGGCAAACGACGGGTATTAATCTTGCCGTTGGGAAGTTCCGGTAGGGCATCGAGAAATACAACGGCCGCCGGAATCGCGTGGGCAGGCAGGCGGGTTGCCAGATATTGCCGCATGTCTTCGGCCGCGAGTCCCGCTGCTCGCGCCACGATATAGGCGACCAGCTGCGGATTGCCAGGCTGGTCTTCTCGAACCTGCACAAAGCACCGGCGCACCTCTGGATGCGCGGAAAGCGCCGACTCAATCTCCCCCAGTTCGATGCGGAAACCGCGCAGCTTAATCTGTCCGTCGGCGCGTCCCAGCCAGTCCAGCTGGCCGTCGGGAAGATAGCGAACCTGGTCGCCGGTGCGGTAAATCGTGTCGCCCGAATTTCCGCTAAAAGGATTGGCGACAAACTTCGCGGCATTCAACTCGGGACGGTTGAGGTATCCCGCCGTGACTCCTGCGCCGCCTACATAGAGTTCGCCGCGGGCTCCGATCGGTACAAGTTGCATGCGCGAATCGAGCACGTAGAGCTGCGTGTTGGCGATGGGACGTCCGATAGGAACGCGAATCGCATTCGACCGCGGTTCGCACTTGTAGACCGAACTCCATACAGTCGCTTCGGTGGGGCCGTATTCGTTGTACAGGGCCGCGTGCGGAACTTGCGCGTGATGCTGTCCCACCAGTTCGCCGGGGCAGGCCTCTCCTGCAACGATGACCGCACGCAGAGAGTTAAGCTGCTGGCTGGTGCCGGTTTCGAGAATCGTCTGATACAGCGACGGCACGCACAGCAAATGCGAAACCTGATAGCGATCAACGAACGCCGGCAGCGCATTCAGGTCCCAGCGCGAAGAATCGGGAGGCAGCACCAGCTTTCCGCCTGTGGCCAAAGTCCAGAAAATTCCTGCCATCGAACTATCGAAGGCGAACGAGGAAAGCAGAAGAAAGCTAGCCGGCGCTTCGGGATAGTAGGTCGTACGCGCCAGCGTCGAATTCACGAGTCCGCGATGAGTTACGCGAACTCCTTTGGGCTGCCCGGTCGAACCTGACGTGTAAATGAGATAAGCCGTGTGATCGGGATTCGACGGCGGAGCAAGCGGCTCAAGGTCCGACGATGAATCGAAATCTTTATTGGTGTCGATGCAAATTACGCGTGCGCCGTGCCCGGGCAATTGCGATTGCAGCTTCGACTCGGTCAGCAGCACCGGAGCCTGCGTCTCCGCCAGCATGAAAGCGAGCCGATCCGCCGGATAGGCGGGATCGAGCGGCAAACACGCACCCCCGGCTTTGAGCACGGCCAGGATCGCGATAACCATTTCGATCGATCGCTCAAAATAAAGTCCGACCGCGGCCTGTGGCCCCACGCCAGTCCTGCGTAAGGCTTGCGCCAGACGGTCGCTGCGCAATTCCAGTTCGCGATAGGTAAGGGTCTGCGCGCCAGAGGCGAGCGCAACCGCCGCGGGAGACTTCCGCGCCGCAGCCGTAACCAGATCGTGCAGACAAAGATTCGCCGGATATGCGACGTGGGTAGAATTCCATTCGCCTAACAGCTGCGTACGTTCGCGCTGGGTGAGCAGGGGAAGCGTAGCCAGGCTCTGCTCGGGGCTGGCCACGATGCTTTCCAGAAGCTGCGTAAAGTTGGCCCGCAAACGCTCGATCGTCTCGGGTCGGAAAAGGTCGGTGCGGTACATGAAGCGCGCGACGAAGCCGTCGGCGGCGTCTTCCATTTCAAGATACAGATCGAATTTTGCCGCACCGGTTTCTACGTCCCATTGTCCGGCGCTCCAGCCGGGCGTGGGCGAAGAGACCGGCGGAACCAGGGTGAACGCGACCTGGACCAGCGGATTGCGGCTGAGATCGCGCTCGGTGTGCAGTTCCTTCACGACCAGTTCGAAGGGCACTTCATCGTGCTGCAACGCGCCCAGCGTGGTCTCGCGGACGCGGCCCAGAATCTGCTGGAAACTGGGATCACCGGCAAACTCGGTCCGCAGCACGACCGGATTCTGAAAACATCCCAGGAGATTTTCGAACTCGGTGCGCTTGCGCGCTCCCGCCACCGTGCCGATGACGATATCGTCCTGCCCGCTGTAGCGATGCAGGAGCGACTGGAACGCGGCCAGCAAAGTGATGAACAGGGTGGAATTTTCCTGCTTGCTCAGCAGCTTGAGCCGCTCCGAAAGATCCTGCGACAGATGCTGCGATTGAATGGCGCCGCGAAAAGTCTGCACCGCCGGACGCGAATAATCGGTGGGCAATTCGAGGACTGGAAGGTCGCCGCTGAGTTTCTCGCGCCAGTAATCGAGATGCCTCGCCAGCACGTCAGTGCGGAGATAGTCTCGCTGCCATTGCGCGAAGTCGGCGTATTGAATCGGCAACGCCGGCAGAATCGACGGCGTGCCTTGGGAATAGGCCGCGTATAGCGACGCAATCTCCGGCAGAAATACCCGGTAGATGGAAAGGCCGTCGAAAATCATGTGATGCAGCGTGATGTAGATGCGATATTTTTCGTCGGCCAGGCGGGTGATCAGCACGCGCAGCAGCGGGCAATGCTTCAGATCGAAAGGCTTGCGCGCGTCGTCGGTGGCAGCCTCCAGTGCGGCCGCATCGCGGCCGGACTCCGGCAGATGGCGCAGATCGATCAGGGGAAGGGGAATGTCGGGAACGGAGTTGACGATCTGCACCGGCTCGCCGTTGATGAGGTCAAACGTTGTGCGCCAGGCTTCATGACGGCGGAAGACTTCGGCGAAGCAACGCCGAAGCAGGTTCAGATCGAGAGGGCCGTCACGGTAAATGGTGACGGGCTCGTTATAGATCGGAATTTCCGGGGCAATCTGCGAATGCAACCATATCTGCTGCTGCGGAAATGAAAGGGGCGCAGGACCCTCGGCGGAGCGCCTGGTGACCCCCGAAGGCTGCACCCGCTGCTTCATGTACTGCTCGAGCCGGTTGTTCCGGGCGGCGGCATCTTCCGCAGCCGGTGCGGCGGCCGGAGGATTCGACACTACCGACGGAGCAGCCGCCGCTTCAGAATTTTTATTCGAACCGGAGTTCCCACTTGTCTGCGCGCTGTCAAACGATACTTTCAAAGCCGTGAGTCCACGCAGTCCGAGATTGGTGCGCCAGACAATATTCTGCGGATCGAGCCGTAAATTGCGCAACCGGCTCAACATGCGCTCGAATGCGATCTGCCCTTCCGCCCGCGCCAGGGGCGCGCCAAAGCAGAAATGCGCCGCGTATCCAAACGCAAGGTGACGATTATCGACGCGCGCAATGTCAAAGCGGTCGGGATCAGGAAAGCGTTCGGGATCGCGATTCGCTGCGGCCATGATGGCAATCACGGCCTGCCGCTTCTGAATCTGCTTGCCGCCGAGTTCGCGGTCGCTGGGCGCCAGCCTCGCCGTGTGCTGGCTGGGACTCTCGAAGCGCAACATCTCTTCGACGGCGGAAGGAATCAGAGACAGGTCGGCATTCAACTTCGCCATCTCTGCCGGATGCCGCAACAGAGCCAACAGTCCGTTGCCGATCAGGTTGGTGGTCGTCTCCTGCCCGCCAACCATGGTTACGATGGAATTGGCGATCACTTCTTCTTCCGTGAGCCGATCGCCGTCGATCTCCGCAGTGATCAATGAAGAGATCAAGCCTTCGCGTGGATGCTCCGCAATTTCGCGGGCAGCTTCGCGGAAGTACGTTGTCATCTCCTCAACCGTCTGCCGCATGACGGGAGCATGCTCGGGATTGTGCTGGAAGTTGCCCAGCATCTCGGCAAAGTTCGCAGACCAGGCCTTCAGCTGCGGCCAGTCTTTTACTGGAACGCCCAGCAGCTCCGCGGTAACGATGGCCGGCAAAGGCTCGGCAAAGTCGGCAATCACGTCCATGCCGCCCCTGGGCTCAATGCCGTCGAGCAGGCGGTTCACGATTTCGCGAATGTGATCGCGCAACTGTTCGACGCGCGCGGGAGTAAATGCCTTCGCCGCCAGGCTGCGCAGGCGCGTGTGCGCGGGCGCGTCCATGAACAGCATCTGCTTCACCATCACCTGCGCGATGGGATTCAGTTGCGTCAATCCCATGGCCGAAAGTTGTTCGGGCGTAGGGGTGCGGTCGGCGGAATAGGTGTGCAGAACTTCGAGAACGTCGGGGTAGCGCGTGACAATCCACGCATGCAGGAAGGGATCCCAATGCACGGGCGCTTCGCGGCGGAGGCGCTCGAACAGCGGATACGGATTCCCCAGCACATCCGGATCGAGGAGATGATAGAGGCTCAGAACCGCGTCCGGCCGCTCGACTCGGGATTTTGTGGAACCTGAAGTAGTGGTGCTCGAAGACACTAGCGGTAATCTCCAGCGCTTTGGGACGCGGCAGTGGCCGGATCGTCAAGCTTGGCCAGAATAAGTTTTTCGATCTCCGCCGACATGCCCGCGAGTGTGGGATGGTCGAAGATCATCAGCAGCGAGAGTTCCACGCCAAAGCTTTCGCTGATGCGCGTCAGCAACTGCGTACCGAGGAGTGAGTGTCCGCCCAGCAGGAAGAAGTTGTCGTTGGCGCCGACCCGATCCACATGCAGCAAGGGGGCAATGAGTTCAGCGAGGCGTTGTTCAACCACTCCGCGCGGCGCCACATAGGCATCTTCCGGCACGGCATTGCCGTTCGGCGCAGGCAGTGCGGCGCGATCCACTTTACCGTTGGTGGTCAGCGGCAAAGCGTTCAAGCGCACGAACGTCGCCGGAATCATGTAGTCCGGCACGCGGCTTTGCAGGTGTTCGCGAAAGACATTGGCCGTGGGTTTGGCCTCGGCGGCGAGCACGAGATAGGCCACCAGCCGCTTCTCCTCTCCGTCAGCGCCGGTCACCGTAACCGTGCTGGCCTTCACGTCAGGATGGGAATCGAGGACGCTGCTGATTTCGTCCAACTCAATGCGGTATCCGCGAATCTTGATTTGATCGTCGAGGCGTCCCAGGAATTCGATTTCGCCATTCGACAACTGACGCGCGCGGTCGCCGGTTCGGTACAACCGTGCGCTACCGCTGCCATTGGGTGAAGGATTCGAGACAAATTTTTCCGCGGTGAGTTCGGGGCGGTTGCGATAGCCGCGAGCCAGCCCGGAGCCTCCAATGTAGAGTTCTCCGGAAGTGCCGTGCGGCACCGGACGCATCTGCTCGTCGAGGATGTAGAGCGTGGTTTGATCGATGGCGCAGCCGATCGAAGGCTGCCTGCTGTCGGCTCCGGAAGCGGCAACCGCTCCGGAAGTCGCGACCACGGTGCACTCAGTCGGGCCGTAATTGTTGACCAGAGTAAACGGCAGCCCTTGCGGCGGACGAATGTGCAGCGTATCCGCCCCCGTCAGCAGAATGCGAAGCGAAGTCGCAGCCGGCCAGGGCAACTGCACCATCAACTCAGCCAGCGGAGTAGCGACAAACGAAATAGAAATCTTCTGCGCGACCAGCCAGTCGCGCAAGGGCTCGACCTGCGTGCGCACGGCGTCCGGCGGAATATTCACGCTCGCTCCGGCAGCCAGATAGGGCCAGAGTTCCCACACGGCGGCGTCGAAACTTACCGAGGCCAGGAGGCTGGCGCGATCCGAAGATGTAACCTCAAATGCGCGCAAATGCCAGTCAATGAGATTCTGCAGGCTGCCGCGCGTGATCTCTACTCCCTTGGGCTGCCCGGTCGAACCGGAGGTGTAGATTACATACGCAAGATGGTTCGAATCCGCTCCGCCATCGACCGCGCTCCCCGAATAGGAGGCGATCCGTTCCGCGTCGGCATCCAGGTTGACCACATGCCACGCCCCGGCAACCAGCTTGCCCGAGAAGCTCTGCCGCGTAATCACCGCCGCGGCTCCCGAATCGCGCAGCATGAAAGCCAAACGGTCCGGAGGCAGTACGGGATCGAGAGGAAGGTAAGCCGCGCCCGCCTTCAGCACAGCCAGCGAACTAATCACCGACGCGATCGAACGCTCCAGCAAAATTCCGACCAGCACATCCGGTCCCGCGCCCAAAGAACGCAGATGTTCCGCCAGTTGATTGGAACGCAGCTCAAGTTCGGCGTAGCTCAGGCGTTCCGCACCGGCCACCATAGCCAGAGAATCGGGCGATGAGGCCGCGTGCCGCGCGACGAGTTGAGGAACGCAAAATTCCATGGCAGCGATACCGCTAAGACGCGTGGACATTGGGGACCCCAGCAAGGGTGGTACGCGAAAGAACGCTCTCGTAGATGTCTGTGAGCATTCCGAAATTACGTTCGGCACTATATTTGGACTCGAATCGAGCCCTGGCAGAAAATCCCATCGTGCCGGTCTCCTGGGGGTGAGACCATGCCCATTGCACCCGGTCCGCCATATCTTCGGCGTCGCCCGGATTGAAATGCAATCCGGTCACACCGTCTTCCACAATCTCCTGCATGCTGCCCAAACGCGAGCACAATACAGGAACGCCACACGCGAAGGACTCGGCGATGGTCACCGGAAAGCCTTCGTACCACACACTTGGAAACATCAAAAAGCGCGCGCCCTTCATCGTAGCCAGAGTTTCTGGCCGCGAAAGGCGTCCGCGATAGTCGACGTTTTTCAAATTCTTGTCGGAGATTAATTTTTCCATCTCCGGACGGAAGGGCCCGTCTCCGGCGATGACCAGTGGAATGGATGCCGGCAACTTGCTCCACGCTTCAAGCATGGAGCCGACGCCTTTGAGATCGACCAGCCGTCCGACGAACAATGCGTAATCGCCGTTCCCGCTCCGCGGTCCGGGATCGGGCAAAACAAAATTCGGCTTCACGCGGATTTTCTCTGCGGGCAGCCCGCCCTGAATCATCTTTTGCCGCGCAAATTCGGTCAGCGCGATGTAGCAGTCGACCATCTCGGTCCACGTATTTTTCTTTTTGTGAACTTCAAGCATCGCCGCCAGCGCAGCCGTCGCCAGCTTCGAGTCGCGATAGCAGCCGTAACGTACGGCGTGAAACGGCCCCTGATCGAGGCACTCTTCACAAACTTTGCCGTCGCGGTAAAAACTTGCCGCCGGACAAGCCAGCCGGTAGTTATGCAGCGTCTGCACCACCGGAATCCCTTCCTCGCGGCAGGCGTAATACACAGAAGGAGAAATCACCGAAAAGAAATTATGGATGTGCACGACGTCCGGACGGCTGCTTTGCAGCAACGCCTTGAAGCGCGCGTGCCACGAACGCGACCAGACACAGTCCATGGCGGCCGTGATCTTGCGCACCAGCCCGGAAGGATAAGTGGTCTGTTCCTCCACCTTCTCCACCCGGACGCCGTTTTCGGCGAGCAGTTGCGCCTCGGAATCGAATACCTGATCCTCGCCGCCCGGCTGAATGTAGCGGTTGTGCAGGCACAACACGCTGAGACTTGCCGCCTTCACGGCAGCCGGGACGGTAACAGTAGCCATAGTGGGAAACCGAAAGCGGCGCTGGGAGAGGGAGTGCAGGGGCGCCCTTAGTTTTTCTCGATAATAAAGTTTTCCAGAACCAGTGCGTCCATTTCGCTCTTCACGAACGTATTATGCGCGTTCGCGGGAGTATTGACGATCGGCTCACCCTTCAGGTTGAACGATGTGTTCATTACCACGGGTACGCCGGTGGCCTGGCCGAACTTTTCAATCATCTTATAGTACCGCGGACTCTGCTCTTTGAACACCGTCTGCATTCGTCCGGTGCCGTCGACGTGCGTAATCGCCGGCAGGATCGCCTGCGCGTCCGGCTTCACCGGAACCACATATTGCATGTAGCGGGCCGGCGAGTGCTTCATGGCGTTGGGCAGATCGAAATATTTCTCCGCACTCTCCGCCAGCACCGACGGCGCAAAAGGACGATAAGGCTCGCGGAACTTGATCTTGGTGTTGACGATGTCCTTCATGTTCGGATTGCGCGGATCGGCCAGAATGGAGCGGCTGCCCAGGGCGCGCGGACCCCACTCAAATCGGCCTTGCGCCCATCCGATAACGCTGGCGTTTGTCAGGTGGTTCACGACCACGTCGAGCATCTTGTCCTCATCGTCGTAGCGTGTGTGCTTGATGTTGTTGGCGCGCAGGAAGTCGCCGATTTCTGAGTCCGAATTCGCGCGCCCCCAGAAAGCGTGCTCCATCTGGAAGTTGCGCGGCTTGCCCAACAGCGTGTTGTACGCCCACAGCGCCGCGCCCAGTGCGCCGCCGCCGTCGCCGGCCGCGGGCTGCACATAGAGTTTTTCGAAGCCCGACTCATGCAGGATGCGCGTATTGGCCACGCAGTTTAGAGCCACGCCTCCCGCCATGCACAGGTTCGACATGCCGGTGGTCTTGTGCAGACGCTTCGCCATATTCACCAGAATGTCTTCCGTGACTTTCTGAATGCTGGCGGCTATGTCGGCATAATGCTTGTTCTGGTTCGACATCTCTCGCATGTTTGAAGGCGGCTCGCCGAAATATTTCGGGAAGCCGGTTTCCTCGGTAAAGAACAGCATCTTCGGAGGACGAGGCGTGCCAAACAGGGCGGCAAACGTATCGTTGTAAGTTCTTTCCGTGGAGTGGTGGAAGCTGAAGTACTCCATGTTCAGCGAGAACGATCCGTCGCTGTTCTGGTTGACTACCTTCCAGACTTTGTCCACGTACTTGGGCTCGCCGTACGGAGCCATGCCCATAACTTTGTATTCGCCTTCGTTCACTTCAAATCCAAGAAACGCGGTGAACGCCGAATACAGCAGGCCGAGCGAGTGCGGGAAGTGAATTTCCTTCTGGATCTTGATGTCGTTGCCCTTGCCCACGCCCGTGGTCGACGTAACCCACTCACCGACGCCGTCGACGGTCATGATGGCGGACTCTTCAAAGGGCGAGCAGAAGTAGGCGCTGGCCGCGTGCGACAGGTGATGCTCGCTGAACAGGATCTTGTCGCGGCTGATGCCGATTTCGTTTTCGATCGTGGTCCCGACCCAAAGCTTGTCGACCATCCATGTGATCATCGACTCGCGGAAGACCTTGTAGGACTGCGGATAGGTCTGCAACGTCATCATCAGGATGCGGTCGAGTTTGCGGAACGGCTTCTCGAAGAACACGACATAGTCGAGATCCTGCCCGGTGATGCCCGCCTGGTCGAGGCAGAACTGAATGGCCTGCTTGGGGAAGTCGAAGTCGTGCTTCTTGCGCGTAAAGCGCTCTTCTTCCGCCGCCGCCACCAATACGCCGTCGTTCAGCAGCACAGCGGCTGCATCGTGGTAATAACAGCTGAGCCCTAGTATGTACATATTCTCCTATTGTTTTCTCGCCCACTCTAAGTCGTAGGCCTCATCGGGATGGTCCAGCCACTGCTCGGGTTTCTTCTTGATGCGCAGCGGATCGCTGAAGAACCGCGCCGCCAGCCCGAACGGCATGACCCCCACCGCGTAAAAAATCGACAGAACCACCCGCGCGTTAAAGTTTCCGATTTTGTGCGCGAAATCCTTCCACCACTGCCATGCGCGCTTGAACAGGCTCCACGCCTCGGCCGGCCCCTTGAAGATTGACAGGATGGTAAAGATCACCAATCCCACCGAACCGACGACCGCGAACACTTCCGCCAAATGCCTTAAGAAATTCCACAAATGCACCATCGCTTGCTCCTGACTTCTGATTGAAATTGTTTAGTGAGCCGCAACGGCGCTGGAAGAAGCTGCGCTGACCGCGGAGTTGGCTACGCTTACGCCTTGCTGCTGACAGGCTGCGGTATAAACCGGGAGGCCGTGAATCAAGTTGAAAAGCTGCTCGGCGATCAATTGATGCCCGACCGCCGTGGGATGCACCGAGTCCATGAAAAAGTTCGGCGTCGCATTGGCCTTGAGCACCTCGATCATGTTGACCATGGGAACGTGATTGGCCTGCGCGAAGTCGATCATCGCCTTCTGGAACGGATGCAGGTCGTTCTCTTTCTGATCCTGGCTGGCCAGCACCAGCAGCACCAGTTGCGCGTTGTGGGCGCGAGTCTCGTCCAGGCTGTTTTGCAGACTGGCGTTGACTGCGTTCACGTCGAGGTTGTCCATCCCGCCGAGCGTGTCGAGCGTTCCCGCCATCAGCACGTGGCGCATCTTGTAATACACCAGCCGCCGCAGCAGGTCTTCGATCACGAAGTTATAAATCGCGCTGCGGCGGACGATCGATTTGAACTCCACCTGCCGCAGAAATTTCTCGCGGGCCGCTCCTTGCAGTTTCGGCAGCTTCTCGAAGTTGCTGTTGAAGCTGTAGGCGCGAATAACGATGTCAGGCTGAAAGGTCGGATCTTCTTCGACCTCCTTCAGCTTCTCGCCAACCAGAGCATTGGGATAAGCGTTGACTCCCGCGGTCACCGACACAAAACGCTCCCCCGGGCAACTGGTCTGGTTGAGCTTTTTCCCCAGGAACGCCGCGTAGGTTGAATCGTCGTCC
>Ga0210410_10001160_pt1 | contig 25260 bp, 28 predicted proteins | sample IncBWC4MmetaG_FD_161058 | JGI IMG/M metagenome (GOLD analysis project Ga0210410, IMG submission 161058) | Forest soil microbial communities from Barre Woods Harvard Forest LTER site, Petersham, Massachusetts, United States - Inc-BW-C-4-M | ecosystem: Environmental > Terrestrial > Soil >... | reverse complement strand
ATCTGCTCCTCCTTCAATGCAGAGACCGACGTCGTCTCCGTTGCCGATCACAAGATCATCGCGAAGGTCAAGCAGGAGAGCCCGTTCTGCCCGAACATTGCCGCGACGCCGGACGGAAACCAGGTGTGGTTCACGCTCAAGGACACTGGCAAGACACAGGTGTTCAACGCCAGGCCGCCATTCAATTTGATCAAGACGATCGACACCGGCCCGATCACCAACCACGTGAACTTCGCCCATACCGCAAAGGGGATGTTCGCCTATGTCACGATCGGTGGCTTGAACGAAGTCAAGGTGTTCCGCACCGACAATTTCTCGGAGGTCGCGACCATCCCAGCCGGGAATCTTCCGCACGGCGTGTGGCCGTCCGGCGACGGCTCGCGCATCTATGTCGGGCTCGAGAATGCCGACGCGCTCGCGGCAATCGACACGGCAACCAACACGGTGATCGCCAACATACCAATCGGACAGGCACCCCAGGCGATCGCCTATGTTCCGGGCGCAGCACCTGATCCCGACGATCGCCAGAACCTGCAGCCGCTTGGTGTCGCCGGCCAGGTCGCGCATCTTGCGCTCGCGACCAGAGATGAGAGGGATGGAAAGGCGCCAACCAGCGTTTCGCTGTTCGATCAGGGACTGATCCAAGTGTTGCAGGCCTCGGTCACCGGGCTCGAGCCGAAGCAAAAATACGTGCTCGCGCTGGCGGATCGCGTGGACGGAAGCGGTTCCTTGCAACCGCTGGCGGCCTTCATGACCAATCCGGCAGGATCGGCCATCGTCAATGCGACTGGTCCGATCCGGCAAATCGTCAACGATTCCGCGACTTCGGAGCGGCGCTATCTGGTCATTGCCCCCGGAGATCCGACGAAGTTCGGAGAGGCGGTACAGGTGCAAACCCGGTGATGGTAGAGTGAAGTAGGCTGCGGGCGGAGCGTGCGATGAAGGACATGCTATTGCAGGTCGAGCCGTTGATACCCGCGCTCCGCCGCTATGCCTGCGCGCTGGTTCGCAATCGGGCGAATGCCGACGACCTGGTGCAGGATTGCCTGGAACGTGCCGTCCGTCGCTGGCACCAGCACCGCGACGGCGAAGTACGCGCCTGGCTGTTCGCCATCCTCCATAACCTCGCGGTCGATCATTTTCGGAAAGTCGCCGCGCGCGGCAGGCACGTGGCGATCGATGAGACAAGCGAGGACGATTTCGGCGAGGCCGCCGCGCAGGAACAGAAGCTCATGTATCAGGATGTCCTGAACAAGCTCGCAAAACTCCCCGAAGACCAGCGGGCGGTGCTGCTGCTTGTTGCCGTCGAGGACCTTTCCTATGCGGATGCCGCAAAGGTGCTCAACATTCCCGTGGGTACAGTGATGTCACGGCTTTCCCGGGCCCGCCAAAGGCTGCAGCAGGAGATCGAAGGTGCTGCGGACGATACGCCGAAGAACGTCGTGCCAATACGGAGTGTGAAAAATGAACCACCGGCCGATCACGGAAGATGATCTCCACGCATATGTGGATCGTGTCCTCGAACCGGAGCGGCAGGCGGAAGTCGCCGCCTATCTGGGCGATCATCCGGATGTCGCCAAGCGCGTCGCCGCCTTCAGCGATCAGCGTGACTTGTTGCGCGCGGCGCTCGCGCCAATCGCCGAGGAACCCCTGCCGGCGGAGCTCAATCTGTCACGCATCATCGAGAACCGCGCGCGACGGCCTTTGGTGGTCCGGTGGGCGATGGCGGCAATGCTCCTGTTGAGCATCGGCGGTCTGGGCGGCTGGGCCGTGCGCGGCGCGCTGCAGGCGTCGCCGGGCGGATTGGTTGCGCTCGCTCAGGAGGCGGCGGTTTCGTATAGTGTCTACGCACCGGACCGCGTTCGACCCGTCGAGGTTCGCGCGTCCGACTCTGCCCAACTCGTGCAGTGGGTCTCCGACCGGCTGCATCGGCCGGTCAAGGTGCCGGATCTGGCCACGTCGGGCTACCGGCTGATGGGCGGGCGTCTGGTTGCCACCGAGCACGGCCCGGCCGCGATGTTCATGTACGATGATGACCACGGCAGTCGGATTGTCGTGCTGACTCGCCCGATGAGCAGTGCGGACCAGAACGCGCCAATGACGCCTCAATCGAAAGGCGATGTCGAAGGCTTCGCCTGGGCTGACGACGGCGTCGGCTATAGCCTGGTCGGCCACGCCGCTCCCGAATCCTTGAGGCCGATCGCAAATGAGGTTCGGAGGCAGGCTCGTCCGATCTAAACGCCATGATCGTTCCGCCTGAGCTCATCAAGACAGACCTCGCCATGAGTTCAACCGCGAGTATGTGCATCCCGGAGCCTGGAATAAACGAGCCTCGCCGTTGTCATGAATTTCCCATAAAGCCGAAAAGTTGGCAGCTTACCGACCCCTTGGGGAGCCGCCTTCAGCTTCGATCCCATCGGCAGTTGGTAGACGCAGTGGCGCGTCTGCACCGACCGATAGGAGCAGCGGCCAACACCATCGTCATTGTCCTACGCGAGGTCGCCTATGGGTCAATCCAGAGGTTATCCGTCCCTAAGATGCTTTCCGTGGACCTTCGGAGAGACCGATGGTACGATAGCCGGCATGAGAAAGTCCGACGTCACATGTCCCAATTGCAAAGCCGGGTATCGTCGCATCGAACTGATGACGAGGCCAGGTAACAGAGGCGAGTTTCGCTGTCTGACCTGCAACCACTTGCTTGAGGTTTTCGACGGCTCAACCGAAGTAGCGCTTCGGCTCACTGTCCAACCCGAAAAAACGTTGAATGACGCGGACAACCGGTTTTGACCTAATCTTCGACCGATCGATTCGTCGAGTTCAGAGAAGCGATGGAAGAATTCGAACATGAGATTGACTGAGCGCCGGTGATGTCTCAGTCGGGTCAGACGCGTCGGTTTGGCCCTGAGCCGGTGACTTCCGGTCTGCCCCAATCAACGGACATCGCAAAAGCCAAGCCGCACCGGATCGGCGCCCATGTGGAATACGATTGGAATTTTCTGCGTAGCTGCATTTGCAGCAATCGCGGCGGCCGAATTGGGTAATGCCACGATGACTGCTACTGACAGAGACGACAGCTAGGCCGCGAGGATCGGCAAACGCTCGTAGCGGCCGTCCGCGTCGCGGCGTTCAATCGCTAAATTGCGGCCCTCAACGAAACCCTGCTCAGAGAGGCCGCCGCTGAATTCGGCGATCCAGTCCGCCTGAGGAGATATACTGGTGAGCAGCCCAATCACCGGCATCGCCGCCTGCTCCGCGCGCGCCGCCGCCGGCCAGGCTGCCGTCGCCGCACCCCCGAGCGCACCAAGAAAATCCCGCCTTTTCATGCCCGCCCTCTAGGCTCGGAGACGGCATCCTAACTGCTCAAATGACCCCTTTGACAGGGGTTGACGATCCGCGAAAGCAACGGTCGCGGGGCACGGTGGACGTCGGGTCAAAAGCGCCGGTTTGGCCCTCGGCCAGCTATTTCCGGCCTGCCCCCTACGCATCAGATTCTATATTCACCAAAACTTCCCCGGCGATGATTTCGGGGTCTCCAAGATCAAGGTCATGCAGGCTCGCATGAACAAACTCCAGCACTTTATCGTTCGCCGCATTGGCGCTTTCGCGGTCCTCGAATATCATCACAGCGACACCGACGCCTTCGCCCGCATCCAGTACATAATAGGATCTGAACCCGCGCGATTCCCTGAGGATCTCACCGACACCGGTTCTGGCGCGGCGGGCAGCATCCGCAACCGAACGAACCTTGGTGAACTTTCGAATGAATATGTACATCAGGCCCTCCGTGCGCCTCAGTTCCAGCCTCACGCGAAAAGCTTATCGGGCCGCTGCGACGTGAAAAAATACTGGGTCCCAATCGAAATTTTTTCCTTCCCCGGTCATGCGAAAGAAAGCGTGCTGGATGGTAGCAATTGCAGAGACGACTACTCCGCGAGTGCGCGATAGACCGAAGCACGTAGGGCGGATTGCCGAAGTGTAATCCGCCTTTCATCGATAAAAAAGAGGCGGGTTACGCCGGAGCCTTGTCATCAGGCCGCGCTTTGGATCGGGCCGCGCTTTGCGCGGACCAGTTGGTCTAACCCGCCCCACGGGCTGACATAGCTCGCGTCGCGTCCGCACTGGCGCGCGCCTGGCGGGTTATTTCCGTATGGCCGACGGGCTGTCTCTCGCCGGCGGCCCTTTCAAGGATGAAAGACGATGGCTCAGGAGATCAAGGCTCTGCGAGGATGTGAACGGCTCGCCGGCTTCTATTGCTAAAGAAGAATTTAATGGAACGAATGCGGGTGGGTCTTATCTTTTCGACCCGGAGCGACACAATTATACGCAGGATCCACCATGAAACTTGCAACAATCGGACTAACGATTGCCCTCGCTCTCCCCCCAAGTAAATTCGCCTTTGCAGAAGGCACCTTGAACTACAGTCTTCCCGTCGCTCGCCCTGTCGTCAGAGGCGTGACGGTCCTGGGTCCTGTGGCGATCAGGCCCCGACATGCCGGGACTGCGGCGGCAAATGGTCACGGCGCGGGACCTGCCGTCACAGCAGCGGGGACCAATGCTTACGAAAGCTTCCTGAACAGATAGACTTCGCCCTGGTCGCGTTGGTCGCGCTTGCGTTCGATCTTGCCTTCGCGCATCAGCCGGTTTAGCCGGGCACGGGTCCGCCCCTCATCGGTGCCGATCAACCGCGAGGTCTGCGTCACGGTCAGCCATGTGTCCGCCGGCATCTTCTCCAGGATGGTGGCCTCGACGCGACGGGCGTTGATGCCTTGCGGTGCGTTGATGGCACGCTCGGTGCTTTTCATCGAGCCGTCTCCTTGCACAGGTCGCCGAAGGAGCGCTCCCTGCGAACCCTATTTCGGCGGCGCGCCACAGGCGCGTCGTAGCGGTATTGGCAGACTGCTGGCGCCGATGGCCCAGGTATTCATCCGACGAGCCTGAGTACGAAAAACAATTGGCAACTAGGCCCCGTTGTCCGGGGGCGGCATGCGTTTCGCCCGTCTCGCCTTCTGTGTGCCGTCTATCGCGATCTTTTCGATCAGTGCGTTGCAGGTCTTGCGCACCTCCGCCGTCACCAGCGAACAATCCTCAATCTCGAGGAAGATGCGCTTGGCCTCCACGCGGTAACGCGCAGCGGTTTCCTTCATCTCTTCAGTCACCGCGAGCGCATCGCGCACCATCCCCTCGCATTGCCTGACGCGCTCGATCAACTCCACGCCCATGGCTTCGATTTCTTTTGCCGCAGATTCGTATTCGCGGACAACGGCCTCCGCCGACAGCTTGCCGATCTCCGTGGCCCCATCGCGATGCTCGACATAATCCGGAATCGAAAGGGCCGGGGAACGTACCGCAGGTGGTGCAAAGTCGGTTGGCTGCCCTTCGCGAACCGGCGGCCGATTTCGAATTTCCGCCTCGATCTCACGCTCAAGATTCATGGTGCTAAATATTGGCGGCCTTTTTGACTCGTTCATGATCCAATATGCTCCTGGATTGAAAGGCTGACGTAGAAGCGATTAGCCATTTCCAAAATGCCAATGTCTGAATCGATTATTCTCTCGGCGACCGCGCAAGTGGTTTCGCGGGTTAAGCTTGTTAGTTAAGCTTTATGTCCGCGCTGCGGGTTAAATCGGGAACCGGGAGTCGCGCCATCGGCGGACATGCAGCATGGCAGAAGCAACCGGGTAGTCGGCAAATTGAGCGAGCGCGGCGTTTGCCGGCCATGATAGCCGCTGTGCAGCTTCCGCCGATGTCCGCTCGCCGACTCAAGTCGGACGGATTTAATGGTCACACAGACTGCATACGGTTCTTTAGGTTGTGCCCGGCATCATTCGATCACTCGATCGGCGTGCGCGATCAGGGCTGGCGGAAATTCAATGCCGAGCGCCCTGGCAGTTTTCAAATTGATCACGATCTCCAATACCGTCGGACGCGCGACCGAGACGATGAACGTAGAAATCCCTATGTGATTGTAATGCCTGCCCATTTGCGATAGACACAGCGCTCTTCGCCGTAATGGGCTATTCCCATCTGATGCAAGGCCTGGGTTGCTCCGTTTCTCCGCCCAAGCGGATCCCTAACGGAAATTTTCACCGGAAAATTCTAGCTTAGTCAGTGAAAGAGAGAGCATGGCGCGTAACATTCTGATCCTTGGAGCTTCCTACGGCTCCTTGCTGGGGACCAAGCTTTTGATGGCGGGTCACAACGTGACTCTGGTTTGCCGGAACAAGACTGCAGAACTCATCAATCGCGACGGTACCGAAGTTCGCATCAAGCTGCGTGACGAGGCGGTGCACCGGGCGATCTTCTCGCGCGACCTGCCGGGGAAGCTCGACGCGGTCACGCCGCGTGACGTCGACGTGTCCCGTTATGATCTGGTTGGCCTTGCCATGCAGGAGCCGCAATACACCAACCACACGGTCCGGGTTCTGATGGTCAAAATCGCTGAGGCGGGGCTGCCTTGTCTTTCGATCATGAACATGCCGCCCCTGCCCTATCTCAAACGGATCCCGGCGCTGGCGAACATGGATCTGGAGGAGGCCTATACCAATGCTCAGGTATGGGAACGGTTCAAGCCGGGGCTGGTGACGCTCTGCTCGCCCGATCCGCAAGCGTTCCGTCCACCGGAAGAGGCGGCGAACGTGCTTCATGTCGGCCTGCCGACAAACTTCAAGGCCGCGATATTCGCAGATGAGCAGCACAACAAGGTGCTTCGGGAGCTGGAAGCGGACATCGACGCGGTGACGCTGGATGGCCATGACGTTCCGGTGAAACTCAAGGTGTTCGATTCGCTGTTCGTCCCTCTTGCCAAATGGTCGATGCTGCTGACCGGGAATTACCGCTGCATCACGCTGCACGAGCCGCAGTCGATCCGCGACGCCGTGCACGGTGATCCGAAGCTCTCGCAGTCGATCTATGACCATGTCGACGCCATCGCCCGGCGTCTGGGAGCCGACCCGGAGGATCAGGTTCCTTTCGAGAAATATGCCAAGGCGGCACAAAGCCTGCTCAAACCCTCATCGGCGGCCCGGGCAGTGGCCAATGGAGCGCCGTTCATCGAGCGGGTCGACCTGCTGGTGAAGCTGATCTCGCATGAGCTTGGCGTGCCCAATGCGGAGATCGACCGCACGGTCGAGATCGTGGATCAGAAACTGAACGAGCGGATCGTGGCGAGCGGATCCGGTTCGTCGTGACAGGCACCGTCGCAGTTCAAGAATTGCGCATCGGACACGATTGCAACGTGTAGCCTTTTGGAGTGGTTGCACCGCTCACGACCAACGCTCACCCCGGTGCTTTTCCCCTGACTGCATTCGCTCGCGCCGAGTACGCGACGGTGCCGTCGCGCCGAAGAACCTTGGCCGAACGGCGTCGATCAATCTCGTTCGATCGCCTATCTCCAATTTGGCAATAACCCTGGCAATGGGATTGAAGCTTGGGGTTTGCGAGGCCCAAAAATCATCAAAATCCGGAAACTGCATCGTCACATCGATCGAACTGGTTGCAACCCCTTCCAGTCCGGCACGCTCGAACAGCGCAGTCAGCCCCGCGAGACTGCTGTTGTCAGCGCCCGGTGTCGGTGCGACCAAGCGCCGAGTTCGCGCAGTCCAAGGCGCAAGGGCCAAGTCGGGGAAAGTTCGGCCGCAAAGTCCCAGACATAGCCGCCGATGGTGCCGCCTCTGCGTGCAACCCGCCGCATTTCCGACAGGGCTCGGGCTGCTTCCGGGATGAAGTTCAGAACGAGACCCGAGGCAACAATTTCGAACGTCCCGTCTGCAAAGGGCAGCACCTCTGCATCTCCGACCTCGAAATGGACTCGATTGGCCACCGGCCCGTTCCGCGCGTGATTGATTTGTGCCTGTTCCGGGTCGATCGCGGAAACCGCCCCAGGCGAGCACATATCGACGATCAATTCGGTGAAGCTGCCGGTGCCGCAACCGACATCGAGCCAGCACGCACCGGGCGTCGGCGCAATCCAGTCGAGGAACACCTTTCCGGCGCCGCGGCTCCAGCGACCCATGAAGCGCTCATACGCTGCGCCATCGTCGAATCGATAGGCAGAATCTGTCTCGGGCGTGGTCAAACTGCGTTCCGGTGCACTGGATTTTCCTTCAGTCGACCTTGATGCCGAGTGTTTTGACCAGCATGGCGTTGAGCGCGATTTCCTTCCGGACTTGCGGAAATGAGCACCAGACAAATCGACTTCATGAGCTTTTCCAGGGCACGCGGATCGAGAGACGCCTTCTGCGACCGCGATTGGCCAATGTGCCGAAATGCCTAAAGGCCGGATGGATCCAAGGAACGCACGGAACCGTGCGCCTTGTGGAGTGAAAAGTATAGGTTCGCCGCAAACGACGATGGGTAGCAATTAGCCCGGAGGCCGATTGAACCGATGTCCAGTTCCGAACGGCGATAGTTTCGCACGCCGATTCAAACTCATGCCTCGACGGCAGACCCGGTCAGGAGCCTCGCAAACTCTTCGTCGCCGATCTCGGTTTGCGCGATCAGGACGCTGCATGGAACATGCTTCACCAGGTATGTTCCGACGGAGCTGAACCACCATCGCGCCAGCGGTCCGTCGGGACGATGGCCGACGACGACGAGGTTTGCGCCGATTTCCCTGGCGACCGCCGCGATCTCGCGTCCAGCCTCTCCCATGCCGAGCCGCGCCGTCGGCGAGAAGCCCATGGCCTTGAGGCGCTCCACGCCTTCCGCCAGGATCTTGTTGTAGATTTCAGCCTGTTCGGTGATCGGGATGGCAAGCCCACCCTCCAAGGTTCCGGTGCCGGCGGAAACTTCCACGACAGCCAGCAGGAACACCTGGGCGCCGCAGAATTGCGCGATTCTCGCTCCCTCCCGCAGGGCCCGCCGTCCCTCGATTGAGCCGTCATAGGCGAGAAGAACTTTCCTGTACAAGAAATTCTCCCTTCGTTTTCGGTTTGGCTCCCAATCGAAGTCTAGCACTCAATCCCTGGATGCAGTTACCGACATTTTGCGCGAGCTCAAGGTTTGAGGCGGTCGGCAAACGTGGCGTCTGGCCCGGAGGGTTGTGTCCCGGCGAAATCAGGACGCGCGCCGGGCGCTCATCCAGAAAAGCCAACAGCGGCTTTCGGATCGTCGACCGCGAGCAGGAGCTGTGGCCGGTCGCGCGAAAATCATGGTCGATGGCGACTTCTGCCGCGGCAGCGACATCGTCAAGGCGATCGCGATGGGAGCCGATCTCGTCGGCATCAGCCGCCCGCAATGCTCGGCACTCGCGGCCGAGTATTGAGGGCAGCGTTCTTGATCCTGACCGTCGCGCGCGGCGGAGATCCGCGCGCGATCGAGGTTCAGAATTTGTAAGCGGCGCCGAACCGCACCAGGTCGGTGCGCAGCCTGGTCGAGTAGTTGAAGGTTGCCGTGCTGGCGTTGCCCGTGGTGACCAGGCCGGCTGCGGTGATCGAACCGAGGTCGACGTGGAGATACTCGGCGCTCAGGACCAGATGCGGCATGATCGCGTAGTCGATGCCGCCGCCGCCGGTCCAGCCGGTTTTGGTCTGGCTTGCGGTCGCTCCCTCGAACTCGAAGCCCAACCCGATGGGCGAAAAACCCACATACGAGTTCGAATACCTGACATCGCCGAATGCCGCGCCCCCGGTGGCATAGAACAGCGTCTTGTCGACCGCAAAGCCGGCCCGGGGACGAATCGTGGCGAGCCAATTCGTCGACGCGCTGGTGGAGAAGGCCGCGGTGCCGCGCGTGAAGGTGAGGAACGGCGCGCCGGCCGTCGCGACGGTTCGATCGAAATGGAGCCAGGAAATATCGCCTTCGAGTCCGAGGACGAATGAGCCCCACTGCTGATTGTAGCCAGCCTTTGCGCCAAGGATGGCGTTCGTCTGCGACATGCCGGGCGATCCAAGGGCATTCAAGCCAGGGATATCCGCGGGAAAATAGAGGGGGTTCGCCCCGTTGACGGTGCTCATGCCAACATCGGCCTTGCTCCAGGCCGCACCCGCCGTCCCGCCGACGTAGAACCCGGTCCAGCTGAACGGCGCGACCGCCGGCGCTACGGGCGCCTTGTAAGCGGGCGCGCGAAGATCGGCTGCGGACGCTGCGCCGGCGAGCGCCACCAGCCCTCCGGCAAGCATGGCAATCGTCGGGCGACACCAGCCCACACCGTGCCTGCAGGCAGGGGCTGCGGGGCGCGTCACGCTCAACTTGGTCATAGGTTGATCCTCTCGATCAGTTAGCTGAATCGAGCGGTAACACGGTAGCGCGTTTTCAGGTGTGGCCGAACGGCTACAAGTCCGGACTATTGGGGATCGTGGCCACGCAGCAGACCTCTGGCCATCCGTCCGCAGGTCAGCGGCCGACCCTCGCCTGAAGGTGCGCGGGATATCGGTCCCCGGGACGATCCGCGGCTTTTGCGCCAAAAGCCAGGCGAGCGCGATCTGGGCTGGCGTCACCTTGTTTCCGGGCCGTGATCTCGCCGAGCAGATCGACCAACGCCTGGTTGGCTTTTCGCGCCTTCGGCGTGAAGCGCGGAACGACGTTGCGAAAATCGGTGCCGTCGAATTTGGTGTTCGCGGCGCCCGTGAGGAACTGAAGGGGACAAAGCCGATGCCAAGCTCTTCGAGCGTCGGTAGAATATCCCTTTCGGGTTCTCTCCACCACGGCGATCAACATCCGCCTGCCGACCTATGGCGGAATCTACGCCGGGGAATTCGAGAAGCGCGGGCGCGGCCTGAAGGTTCGGGTCGAAGGGCAGTTGGTGTTCAACAACATCGCGCTGAGACTGAAGGCGGCCCTGGCCGGGTTGGGCCTCGCCTATCTGCCCGAGGACCAGGTCGAAAGACACGTCGCAGACGGGCGTCTTGTCCAGGTGCTGGCGGACTGGTGCCCGCCATTTTCCGGCTATCAACTCTATTATCCGAGCCGCCGCCAGCCGGCGCCAGCCTTTGCCCTGCTGGTCGAGGCGCTGCGTTATCGGCGCTGATTGACGAAGAGCCACCCGGCGCCGGTCGCTGGTCGCGCCAGGGCGGCATCGGCTCGCCGTTGCCCGTCTCCCCCGTTTTTCGTACACCGCCGCGATGACAAGGCCCCTGCTCTCTCCCGGATGCGCCGACGCGCTGCTGTTCGATCTCGGCCGTGTGGTGCTCGATATCGACTTCAGCAAGACGCTGGCATGCTGGGCCGGCCACGCCGGCTGCGATCCCGCCGAATTCGCGGGACGATTTTCGTCGCGCGACGACATTTATCTGCGCCACGAGACCGGCGAGATCGGCGATGCCGAGTTCTTTGCTGGCTTGCGCGCCTTGCTCGGCATCGACATCTCGGACGCCCAGTTCCTGGAGGGGTGGAACGCGATTTTTGCCGGCGAAATGCCTGGAATTGGCGAGCAACTCGCGCGGGCGGCAAGACGCCTGCCGCTCTATGCCTTCTCCAACACCAACAGCGCCCATGTCGAACATTTCTCGGCCGCCTATGCCGGTGTGCTCGGCCATTTTCGTGAACTGTTCCTGTCGTCAAATATCGGGCTGCGGAAGCCGGACGCCGAGGCCTTTGATCACGTCGTGAAAGCGATCGGGGTGCCGGCCGAACGCATCGTGTTCTTCGACGATCTCGCCGAAAACATCGAGGGCGCCCGCGACCGCGGCCTCACCGTGGTTCACGTCACCTCGCCCGGCGACGTCGCCGAGGCGCTGGCCGCGCTCGGTGTCTAGGCACGAACGGATAGCTGCGTGGGCTCTGGCGGACCTCGGCGCGCAACGCGGCACAGCCCGGTGCACCGCAGCAACGAGGCGGGCTGCGGATGGCATCCGGCATGGTTAAGGATTGTTTAGGAATCAGCCATAAGGATCGGAACCGCTACTTCTCGAGAGCGGGCCGATACGCATGAATGAGCCTGATATCTTAAGCCGCAAGATCCGTGAGCTGAAGGATTGGCAGACAGCGGCATGGCGGCGGATCGCCGATCCCATGCTGACGACATTCGAACGCCGCGAAATCCGAAATCATCTCAGGGACAGCGAGTTCGAGCTGCGTCACTACCTGGACATGATGTCCGATCGGCTCCGCTTCCGCCCTGCGCCAATGGAAAAGGTCGGTGACAGCATGGCAAAGCTGCAATTCCGGCTTCTTGCCTAGCGATCGCGCCGGAATGCGCGGCGTTCCGGCGTGACCCGCCAGACTGAACTGCTATGCCTTGCGCTGCAGAAGTGAGAAGCGGTCGCAACGTTCGATTCTTCTCGCCGCCCACCCGCCAAGCCTTTTGCCTCCGCGCGCGCTCTCCGTTAGAAGGCACGCGATGATCCCGGCCGCCAGATCAGGCTATGGGATCGAGGAGACACGCCGTGGCCCTGATGCCGGTTACCGAGGCGCTTGCCGCCGTTCTTGCGGGCGCCGAGCCGTTGCCCGAGGAAATGGTCGCGCTCGACGCGGCCTTTCACCGCGTGCTGGCGCGCGACGTGCCAGCCCTGCGCACCCAGCCGCCGCAGGCGATGTCGGCGATGGACGGCTACGCGGTGCGCGCGGCGGATGCCTCGGCCGCCGGGACGCATCTCAAGGTGATCGGCGAGGTCGCGGCCGGCCGGCCGTTCGACCAGCCGCTCGGGACCCGCGAGGCCGTGCGGATCTTCACCGGCGGCGTGATCCCCGACGGTGCCGACGCCGTCGTGATCCAGGAAGATACCGTAGCCGACGGCGATGGCGTCACCATCAGCGAAGCCACACGGCCGGGCCGGCATGTCCGCCCCGCCGGGATCGACTTTCGCGAGGGCGATTTGCTGCTGGCAGGCGGTAGCCGCCTCACCGACCGCGATCTGTCGCTGGCCGCCGGCATGAACCATCCGGAGTTGCCGGTGCGCCGCCGGCCCAGGGTCGCGCTGCTCGCCACCGGCGACGAACTGGTGATGCCGGGCACAACGCCCGGCCCCGGGCAGATCGTCTATTCCAATGGCTATGCGCTGCGGGCGCTGGCCCGCCACGAGGGCGCCGACATCGTCGATCTTGGCATTGCCGCCGATACCCTGGAAGCCACCGTGGCCGGCATCCGCCGCGCCCGCGAGGCCGGCGCCGATATCCTGGTCACGACCGGCGGCGCCTCGGTCGGCGACCACGACCTCGTCAAGCGGTCCCTGGAGGCCGAGGGCGTCACCATGGCGTTCTGGAAAATCGCGATGCGGCCGGGCAAGCCGATGATGCACGGGCGGCTGGGCGCGATGCGGGTGATCGGCCTGCCCGGCAATCCCGTCTCGTCCTATGTCTGCGGTTTCCTGTTCCTGGCACCCTTGATTCGCGCTTTGTCCGGGCGGTCCGCGGTCCACCATCCCCACGAGACGGCGCTGCTGGCGCGCGACGTCGGCGCCAACGACCTGCGCGAAGACTATCTGCGGGCCCGGCTGGAGCGGCGCAGCGACGGCGCCTTGATCGCCATTCCCGTCGACCATCAGGATTCCTCGTTGTTGGGAAATCTCGCTGCGGCACGGGCCTTGGTGATCCGTCCGCCGTTCGCGCCGAAGGCGCTCGCAGGCACCCCTTGCGACATCCTGCGGCTGCCCACCTGAGCCGTCAGGCGATCTACAGGGCAGCCTGCAAATTCTCGATCGCGTTGACCGGAAATTAAGTGGTTGCGGAACACATATGGAACATATAGTGTTCGTTCATGATTTGTTTCGAGTTCTTGTGTCTACGAGTGGAAGTCGCCTGACTCCGTGGCCCTGATTTCAAGTCTCGAAATCGAGCGGCACTTGTCGGGCCCGAGGATAAGCAAACTGGGGATTGGTCGAGATGCTCACGCGCAAACAATATGAACTGCTGCGATTCATCAGCGAACGCCTGAAGGAGAGCGGCGTTCCGCCCTCGTTCGACGAGATGAAGGACGCGCTGGATCTGCGCTCCAAGTCCGGCATTCACCGCCTGATCACGGCCCTGGAAGAGCGCGGATTCATCCGCCGCCTGCCCAACCGCGCCCGCGCCATCGAGGTGATCAAGCTGCCGGAGCTGTCCGGCGGCGCCAGCAACCGCCGCGGCTTCACGCCCAGTGTCATCGAGGGCACGCTCGGCAAGGTGCGTTCCTCCAGCGGCGGTCCGGAGAGTGATGGCGAACGCCCGGTTGCCGTGCCGGTCATGGGCCGCATCGCCGCCGGCACGCCGATCGAGGCGCTGCAGACCCGCAGCCACACCATCAGCGTGCCGCCGGACATGCTCGGGACGGGCGAACATTACGCGCTCGAGGTGCGCGGCGATTCCATGGTGGATGCCGGTATTCTCGACGGCGACATGGCGCTGATCCAGCGCAACGAGACCGCCGACACCGGCGACATCGTGGTGGCGCTGATCGACGACGAGGAGGCGACCCTGAAACGCTTCCGCCGCCGCGGCGCCTCGATCGCGCTGGAACCCGCCAACGCCTCCTATGAAGTCCGCATCCTGCCGCCGAACCGGGTGAAGATTCAGGGCAAGCTGATCGGGCTGTACCGGAAGTACTGATTCAAGGCCGCGGCTGATTTTGCAGTTGCACTCCGTCATTCCGGGGATGGTCCAAAGGACCAGACCTCAGATGCGCAATTGCGCATCGGGGAATCCCTGGGCTCCAGGTTCGAGTCGGAGCCTGTCAGCGGGCCGCGCTTCGCGCGGACCCGTTGGCCGCGCCCCGGAATGACTGGCCAGAGCAGGCAAAAACGGATTTGTGATCTGCGCCCGTCGGCCAAGCCGCACAATTGCCCATAAGCGGGCAAAAAATCCACTTCCATTGTCCACTCTGATAGAGGCCTGCGCCTCTCAGCGGCGCGGGTTGGCTATCTCGAACGAGGAGCAATCCGATGTGTGACTATAGCATGCACGCTTTAGCGACGCGCCCGGCCAAGGTCGGAGAGACGCTGATCACCACGACCTTCCCTGGCACTTCGACGCGCGGTTTCGCCAGCGAGAGCGATCCTCACGTCGCCGTCTGCATGCTGCCGGGAACCGAACTCGCGTTCGCCCAAAACGTCAGATACGACAACCGCTGGATCTGGACACGAGAGGTCAATTTCCGCGTTGGCAAATTCGGCGAGGTCGACCGCCATGTGCCGGACCGTCACCATGATGCGATCGAATTTCCGGACGGCAGCCGTGTGCTGGTGACGCTGCTTTGCGAAGGCCAGCGCGCGACCGTGCTGCAATTGCCCGTGGTGGCGCAGCCGGCGACCGAGCGCGCGCATCCGGCTGTTTCCGGCACGACGACCCGGACGCCACTGTCCGCCGGTTGAAATGGATTGAACGCTTCGCGCGGATACCCGCCGGTTTCGGCCGGCGGGGTGTGTGGCGTGTGTCTGACCGCAAGGGCAGACAAGGGCTGGACTGATAAGACAAGGCAGGGCTGTTCATGAGTAAGTGGGAAGATCCGCGCGCCGAAGAACTGCATAATCTGAGGCTCGCGCTGGCGACATTTGCCCTGCAGCTCGATGCCTTCGAAATGCGGGCAAGCGGAGCCTTGCTCGCAGCCCGCCGGGAGGCTTCAATCGCTGCCCCGCGGCCCGACCGCGTGCGGGATTCCGAAGGGGGAAAGTGATTGGGAGTCAACAAGGTCAGCTGGCAGCAAGTCGGGCATGTCACCGCACCTGGCCGATACATGTTCAGGTTCGGCTGGCTGACGATTGTTGCGGAGGATATTGCGATCTGGGAGCAATTCCCGGACGCGGTGTTCGCGCTGGTCAAGACGGCATCGTCGACCGCCACCGACGACAACGAGGAATTTCACTTGGGCGCGTTTGATCTCAAGGAAAATCATTCGGTGAGCGAGAAGTGATACCCCGTCGAAGACGCGAACCCGGAATGACGAAGAGCCGTCCTCACTCCTCCGTTTGCTGATCCACTTCCGCCGGCGTTGCGTCCACCGGCCGCGCGGCGCGCGGACGCGGCGCTAGCACTGTCTCCGTCTCTGCGCCCGCGACCGCCGGTGACCATGGCCGGTCGACGCCGCGCGGCCTGACGGCATCGACGGCAAAGCCGTGCGCCGTGCGCCTCAGTGCGGTTGCGCCCTGCCCGCGCAGGCGATCGCCTGACATGGCAGCAGACGCGCAGGCCGGCGGCGCCTGCCGTACCGTCACCACCAGCGCCGCGCGCTCGCAATCGTCCGCCAGCGCCTCAGGCTTGAGCGCCAGTGCGACCAGACCGCCGCCCGCGATCGGCGTCACGCAGCCCGCCTCGTCGCAGGAAACGCCATCGGCGAGCGAGGTATCGGTCGGCGCTCTGGGGTCGGCGTCGGCGGCGAGCCACTCCTTCAGGAGGAACGCATCCTTGCCGTGCCCGTCCAGGCCGCGCACGCCGACATTATGGCCGTCGGCCGAGATCAGGACGTCCGGCTGCGGCACCGCTACGGCCCAGATCACCGAAAGGGCCAGCGCGGCCGCGCCGGACCAGCGTAGCGGCGTCCGCAACAGGCCGAGCAGGACGATGCCGATGCTTGCCATGATCAGCGGCCCGATCCCGAACGCGGCCATGCGGCCGATCGCGCCGGGAAGGTTCGCGACCCACTCCGTCACCGCGATCATCCAGTCGATGCCAAGCCCCATCAGCCACCAGAAGACGCCGTCGAAGCCGAAGGGCATCGCGGCCAGGCCCAGCAGGCCCGCCGGCATCACCACCGCCGAGACCACCGGCATCGCCGCCAGATTGGCGAGCACGCCGTAGGGCGTGACGCGATGGAAATGAAAGGCGGCATAGGGCGTGGTCGCAAATCCCGCCACCAGCGAGGCCAGCGCCAGCGTCATGATCTCGCGCCCGCCCCACAACGCGACCTTCGCGGTCGCGGAGTTGTCGGGCGAGGCGAACAGCCGCGGCATGCCGATCTGCACCAGCGCCACCAGGCCGAGCGTGGCGGCGAACGACATCTGGAAACTCGGATGCACCAGGGCTTCCGGCGCGATCGCCAGCACGATTAACGCCGCGACCGCCAGCGTGCGGAAGGTGATGGCGCGGCGGTCGACCATGACAGCGATCAGGACCACCGCCGTCATGAAAAACGAGCGCTGGGTGGCAACCTCCGAGCCTGACAGCAACAGATAAAACAGCGCCGCGGCAAGTGCAGCCGCCGCCGACCATTTCTTGATCGGGAATCCCGATGCAAGCGGCGGGATCAGCGCCAGCAGCGCGCGCACCGCGAAGAACACCACGCCGGCAACGACCGCCATGTGATAGCCGGATATCGACAGCACATGGCCAAGGCCGGAGATGAACATGGCGTCGTTGACCGGCGTCGTGATGGCGTCGCGGCGGCCGGTCAAGAGCGCGGTTGCAATCGCGCGCTTGTCGCCATCGAGCGTGGTCCGGATCCGCGCGTCGATCGCGTCGCGCAAATCCTGCATGAAGGCGGCGTAACGCAGCGACAGCCCGCCGCTCGCCGGCGGCTCGGTGGTCTTGATCGCGCCCGTCACAAAACCGGAGGCGCCGATGCCCTGGAAATACATGTCACGGCCGAAATCGTAGCTGCCCGGCCGCAATGGCGAAAGCGGCGGCTGCAGGCGAGCCTTCAATTCGACGAAGCTGCCGACCGCGGGCGCAGTGCCCTTGCGTACCGACAGCCGAACGCGCTCCAGTTTTGTCTGTGATCGCGGGCTATCCATTTGCGTGACGCGCAAGACAAAGCGGTCGGTGCGCTCACGGATATCGCGGGTCTCGACGAATCCCGACCGCGACACGCCAAACATCGGCCGCGCCAGGACGCCGTGCGCGATCCGCGCCGTCTTCCAGGTCGCGGTGGCAAAGCCCGCGGCGACGGCCGCGATCATGACGGCAACGGGAAATAATCTCTGCCGCCGCAGCAAGAACGCCGCCAGACAAAGCCCTGCCGCCGTAACCGCGGCGATCGGCAAGACCGGCTCATGATCGGCGGCAAAATAGAACGCGATGCCGGTGCCGAACGCCACGGGCACCCAGGGCAAGAGCCGCCCGGCGCCCGTCTCGGCCCGGATCCATTCGCGCAGTTTTGCCGCGAACGACGACCAGCCGGCAAAACCTGTGGGAGCGATGCCGCCGGCCCGCGCCGCCTCGCGCGGCGGCCAGGTCCCCGCGATCCCTTGCGTCCGGGCCCTGCCCCGCTCCGCCATCCCGGTACACCCCGCGACCCCGTCCGGAGCCCGATGCCATCGAAAGGTATGATGGGGTGGATAGCGGAACGAATGCGGAATCACTGGGGAAAGGGCGTGGATACCTGAGCGCGAGTCCACGCAAAAGCTCACCAAATCGTTAGCATCCGGTTAGGGAAGTCCCGATAGCCTAACCCCTATTGCTGCGCGCTGTTTTGAAGTTGAGAGGTCCCGACCGCTTTTTTTCAACGTCTGGGTTTTGAAATGCTTGTTCATTTCGTCACCGATGAGCCCAATAAAATTCCGGCCATCCGCGCGATGCTGGAGCCGCGATATCACATCGTCCCCCGCCTGTTGGGAGGGGGTGACACACCAATCGCATCAAACGGCGTGCTGATGGTCGACGCGGACCTGCGCAAGATGGCGCGTGTCGAACAGATCAAAATCGTTTTGCGGGAACTTGGCTCCATCCCGGAAAAACTGTTTGTCGTCCAGAACCACGTTCGCTCGCTCGTTGCGCAAGCTTACGCCCTCGGAGCAACGGCCGTGGTTTCGCGCCCAAGGGAAATCGTAGCCAAACTGGCGCAGATCGCGGCGAAAGCAGCACAAGGCGGCGTTGCCACCGCCTCACCCGAGATCGCAAATAGCGCGGCCGTCCTTGCCGCCATGTTTTCCTCCCTGCGAGCCGGCAAAGCGATCAACCTTTCGGATGCAGAGTACGCGACGGCACAAATCATCGATAGCATCGCGCAAAACGGGCTTACCGCGTGGCTTGACGAGGTGCGCCGCTATCATGAAGGGACGTTCCAGCACTGTCTGCTGGTCACGGGAGTGGCGGTCGGCTTTGCCTTCGATATCGGGTTCGCAGGTGCGGATGTAAAACGACTCGGCATGGCGGCAACTCTCCACGACATCGGCAAAGCCCATATTCCCCTGTCGATTCTCGACAAGCCCGGACGCCTTGACCCCGGTGAAGACGAGATCATGAGACGTCATCCGGTTATCGGCTATGAGTTGTTGAAGGATATCTCCGGCGTCGGCCCGGAGATTCTTGACGGAGTGAGACACCACCACGAATATCTTGATGGCTCCGGCTATCCAGACGCACTGACGGCGCCGGAGATTTCCGATCTCGTAAGGTTGCTGACGATCTCCGATATCTTTGCCGCCCTTATCGAGTCGAGACCGTACCGGCCCGCAATGCCCCGCGAGAACGCCTACAAAATCCTGTGTGGCATGGAAGGAAAACTGGAACGATCGCTTGTGAAGGCGTTCCGGAAGGTGGCGCTCGCGGCATGAAGCAGATCTGACTTTGCCGCCGGCCTCCTCCGCAGACCTGTCGCGCAGGCGGATCGTTCCGCGGGTCTGAACCGCGACGATCCTCCTCGCGAACTGGCCGGCCTCAGAGCGGACGAAATGTCATTCCCGAAGAGCGAACTGAAAACGCAATCGGTTGGCGATTTCCTCCGCGCGCCTTTGATATCCGATCAAATCGCCGGGAGACGAAACGACGGTCGGCTGCCAGCCGTAAGCATGGTCCTTGCGTATTTCGATACCCAGATTTCTTACACCAAGCGCAGAAACGATCATGTCAGACAGTTGTGCGGCGGTTCTGAGTTCCTTCGTCATGGATCGATTATCCCCTAAAAAACCAGCCCGGGGCCCCCGATGATTTTACGGTTCGCTCTCTGATTCCCGCCAGCCCAATAAAATTCACTTCGCGACGGCAGGTGGTAACCCGGTGTTTGTCGCGCCCTCAAGCTGCCCGAATCGCAATCGCACCTCGGCTTCGTCGACGCGGCGGCGTCGATGGCTCCATAGACTTCCGCCTCATCGCGATTTCAACCTCAACCACTGAACCGATGGGGCGGGATTTTTCGCGCGGGAACCTGACGTCTCTCGGCGACGATGGCGATGCGCGGTTGCGTGCGCGCTGATGCGGTAACTTCGCGCAGAATGGGCCGGAAGAAAGTGCGTCAGCATCGGCAAAGGCGGGAACCCTTCGGGCCCGCTGCGCTTCCTAGAATTCCATGACCGACGACAAGATGCCATTAGCCCATCTCGGCCTCGAGCGAGCCATCGCGCTTCGCTGGGTGCTTCGCGACATCAAGGCCAAGCGCCTGAAACTGTCGCCGGTCAGCACGGTCGATCTGAACATCCTGACCGAGCTCGGCCTGATCGAGATGCGCGACGGTGTGCCCGTGCTCACCAATGCTGGTCACGCTGCCCTGGATTGACGGCGAACCGATCCCGGACGTTGGTCGACGCGAGCACCTGAAGCGAAATCCAGGAGCGGTTTCTGAGCCGACGGCTTGCGGTCGTTAACCTTTGCTAACGCAGTACGGCTAGGCTTTGCGAATCAATCGGGGACTTCGCCGTCAAGGACTCGCCCATGCCGCGCAGGATCGTGCTGTCCGTTTTCGCCATCTGCGTCACCGCCGTGAGCGCCGGCGCCGCCGATCTGGCGACGCAGAGCCCGCTGGGCATGATCTTTGCCGAGCCAGCCGAGAAGACGGTCGCGGTGGTTCAGCAACGCGAATATTCCGGGCCGATCATCCCCTACACCAATCTGCCCAATCCCGTCTGGAATCGCGGCGTCTACAATTACGGCTCGTCCTGGTCCTATTATGATGGCGGGCCCTATTACGGCGGGCCTTACACGCCAAGCTTCGTCCGCCTGCCCTATGTCTGCGGCCTCTACGGCTATTGCTTCTAGAGCAGCGGCGTAAGCGAGGAGACGTGATGGCTGACGATTTTCCAGTCGCCGTCTTCGCGGGCGATGACCCAGGTGATCTTGACCGACAGCGGCGCGGCACCTTCCTCGACGACGAAGGTCGCGATGCCGGCAAAGTTGATCAAATCGGGGTTGACCTGCGCCGTCGCCTGGTCGGTGAATTGAACGGTGGGTGAACTCCAGCGCGGCAACGCGTTGAAATAGGCAGCCACACCATCATGGCCGCGATACAGCTGAGATTTCGACCCGAAAAAGAAGACGTTCCTTGAATAAAGCGACGCAAGCGTTGCGGCGTCGAGCCGATTGAAGGCAGCCGACCATCTTCCGATGATACCGGACACTGTTTCGTCGGCAGCGCCCGGCACAGCCTCACCCCTTCCCGCCGCCGACTTCCTTCGCAAACGTGTCGCGCAGGCCGATGGTGCGGTTGAACACCGGATGGTCCGGCGTCGAGTCTTTGTCGCGCACGAAATAGCCCTGGCGTTCGAACTGCACGACCTCGTCCGAATTGCTAGCCGCGACAGAGGCCTCGATGCGAGCGTCGTTCAGGATTTCCAGCGACTGCGGATTGAGGTCGGCGGCGAAGTTGCCGGCATCCGGCGAGGATTTTGCAAACAGCTGGTTGTAGACGCGGATTTCGGCGGGCTTCGACTGCGCGGCCGGCAGCCAGTGCATGGTGGCCTTGACCTTGTGGCCGTCAGGCGCGTTGCCGCCCTTGGTCGCGGGATCGTACGTGCAGCGCAGTTCGACCACTTCGCCGCTCGCGTCCTTGATCACCCCGGTGCACTTGATGAAATAGGCGTAACGCAGCCGCACTTCGGTGCCCGGAGACAGCCTGAAAAACTTCTTCGGCGGGTTTTCCATGAAATCGTCGCGCTCGATATAGAGCTCGCGGCCGAACGCGATACGGCGGGTGCCGGCGGCGGGATCGTCCGGATGGTTGATGGCTTCGAGCTCCTCGACCTGCCCTTCCGGGTAATTCTCGATCACGACCTTCAGCGGCCGCAGCACCGCCATGCGGCGCTGTGACGTCCGGTTGAGCTCCTCGCGAATGAAGAATTCCAGCATGCCGACATCGACCACGCTGTTGGCCTTGGCGACGCCGATGCGCCTGACGAATTCGCGGATCGCCGCCGGCGGCACGCCGCGCCGCTTCAGCCCCGCGATCGTCGGCATGCGCGGGTCGTCCCAGCCCGCGACATGGCCGTCGCGCACCAGCTGGGTGAGCACGCGCTTCGACAGCAGAGTATAGGTAAGATTGAGCCGCGCGAATTCATACTGATGCGGTTTCGCCGGCACCGGCAGCTTGTCCAGGAACCAGTCATAGAGCGGCCGGTGGTCCTCGAATTCCAGCGTGCAGATCGAATGCGTAATGCCCTCGATCGCGTCGGACTGGCCATGGGCGTAGTCATAGCTCGGATAGATCGACCATTTGTCGCCGGTGCGCGGATGGGTAGCGTGCAGGATGCGATACAGCACGGGGTCGCGCAAATTGATGTTGCCCGAAGCCATGTCGATCTTCGCCCGCAGCACTCGCGTGCCGTTGGGAAACTCGCCGGCCTTCATACGGCGAAACAGATCGAGGTTCTCCTCCACCGAGCGGTCGCGGAACGGGCTGTTCTTCCCGGGCTCGGTCAGCGTGCCGCGCGCGAGCCGGATTTCTTCCTGGGTCTGGTCGTCGACATAGGCAAGGCCTGCACGGATCAGGCCCTCCGCCCAGTCATAGAGCCTGTCGAAATAATCCGAGGCGTAGAACAGGTATTTGCCCCAGTCGTAGCCGAGCCAGTGCACGTCGGCCTGGATGGAATCGATATATTCCTGCTCTTCCTTGGTCGGGTTGGTGTCGTCGAAGCGCAAATGGCAGCGGCCGCCGAATTCCTGCGCGATGCCGAAATTGAGCGCGATCGACTTGGCGTGCCCGATATGCAGATAGCCGTTCGGCTCCGGCGGGAACCGGGTCACGATCGTGGAGTGTCGCTTGGCGTCCAGGTCGGCCTGGACGATGTCGCGAATGAAATCGCGCCCTGCCTCTGCCGCCACCGTTTCTGCTGTCATTTATGGGTTCCTGTTCGGGAATCTGCCGACCTTCTGCCAAATCGGCCGGCTCCACGGAAGGCTTTAGTTATTAACGGTTCCTGCTATACACCAGCGCGCCTGCCGCATGCCCCCTTTGTTCGCAACCTGCTCTTGAAATGGCCGATTCCGTCGTCACCCGCTTTGCCCCCTCGCCGACCGGCTTTCTCCATATCGGGGGAGCCCGTACCGCGCTGTTCAACTGGCTCTATGCCAGGAAGACCGGCGGCAAGATGCTGTTGCGCATCGAGGACACCGACCGGGAACGATCAACCGAGGCCGCCATCGCCGCGATCCTCGATGGCCTGAAATGGCTCGAGCTCGATTGGGACGGCGATGTCATCTACCAGTTCAGCCGCGCCGCGCGGCACCGCGAGATCGCCGAGCAGTTGCTGGCGAGCGGCAAAGCCTACCGCTGCTACGCCACGGCGGAGCAGCTCACCGCCATGCGGGAAAAGGCCCGCGCCGAGGGCCGCACCCGCCTCTATGACGGCCTGTGGCGGGATCGCGATCCCTCCGAGGCGCCGGCGGACATGGAGCCCACGATCAGGCTCCGGGCGCCCCAGACCGGCGAGCCCGTGATCGAGGACCAGGTGCAGGGCGCCGTGGTCTGGCAGAACGAGAACCTCGACGACCTCGTGCTGTTGCGAGGCGATGGCAATCCGACCTACATGCTCGCCGTGGTAGTCGACGATCACGACATGGGCGTCACCCACGTCATCCGCGGCGACGACCATTTGATCAACGCCGCGCGCCAGAAGCAGATCTATGATGCGCTTTCGTGGGACGTTCCCTCGATGTCGCACATTCCCCTGATCCATGGGCCCGACGGCTCAAAGCTCTCGAAGCGCCACGGCGCGCTCGGCGTGGACGCCTATCGCGCCATGGGATACCTGCCGGTGGCGTTGCGCAATTATCTGGTCCGGCTCGGATGGAGCCACGGCGACCAGGAGATCTTTTCGACCGAGGAAATGATCGCCGCGTTCGATCTGTCAGGCGTCGGCCGCTCGGCCGCCCGCTTCGATTTCGCCAAGCTGGAAAACCTCAACGGCCACTACATCCGCCACTCCGACGATCAATCCCTCGTGAAAATGTTCGAGGGCGTGCTGGATTATGTCCCGGGCGGTACCGATCTGAAGGCAAAGCTCAACGACGCCACCCGCGCGCAATTGCTGCAGGCGATGCCGAGCCTGAAGGAGCGCGCCAAGACACTGATCGAGCTGATCGACGGCGCGTATTTCATCTTCGCCGACCGGCCGCTCGAGATCGAGCCGAAGGCACAGGCCGTGCTGACGCCAGAAAACCGTGAACTGATCGGCCGGCTTCGTCGGGCACTGGAAGCGGTCAGCCCGTGGACAGCCGAGACCACGGAAGCCGCGATGCGTGCCTTCGCGGTGGCCAACAACCTCAAGCTTGGCGCAGTGGCCCAGCCGCTCCGCGCCGCGCTGACGGGCCGGACCACTTCGCCGGGCATCTTCGACGTTCTGGCGGTACTGGGACGCCAGGAATGCCTGGCCCGGCTGGGCGATCAGGCCTCCTCATAGGGGGGGTATTTACCGCTTCGCGCTGCCCATCTTGCAGTGCAAACAGCAATAAGATACCCATCTAAATGGTGCTTCTAGAATACCCGGCTTCCCACGCCATTTGGTAACCATGGCGCCGCAGCCGCCTCCTTTTCCAACGATCTCATCGGGGACTTCACGATGGACGCAAACTCCAACACCAAAACCGCAACCCTAACGGTCGGCAACAAGACCTACGATTTCCCGATATTGAGCGGCACCGTCGGGCCCGATGTCATCGACATCGCCAAGCTCTACGCCCAGTCCGGAATGTTCACCTACGACCCCGGCTTCACGTCCACCGGCAGCTGCCAGTCCAAGATCACCTACATTGACGGCGACGCCGGCATTCTCGAATACCGCGGCTATCCGATCGAGCAGCTGGCGGAAAATGGCGACTTCCTCGAAACCTGCTACCTGCTGCTCTACGGCGAGCTGCCGACCAAGGCGCAGAAGGCCGATTTCGACAACCGCGTGATCCATCACACCATGGTTCACGAGCAGATGGCCCGCTTCTTCCAGGGCTTCCGCCGCGACGCCCATCCGATGGCGATCATGGTGGCGGCGGTCGGCGCGCTCGCCGCGTTCTATCACGACTCCACCGACATCAACGATCCGCAGCAGCGCATGATCGCCTCGATGCGCATGATCGCGAAGATCCCGACTTTGGCGGCGATGGCGTTCAAATACACCATCGGCCAGCCCTTCATGTATCCGAAGAACTCGCTCTCCTTCGCCGAGAATTTCCTGCACATGTGCTTCGCGGTGCCGTGCGAGGAATACAAGATCAATCCGGTGCTGGCGGACGCGCTCGACAAGATCTTCATCCTGCATGCCGACCACGAACAGAACG
>Ga0210410_10001159_pt1 | contig 25266 bp, 20 predicted proteins | sample IncBWC4MmetaG_FD_161058 | JGI IMG/M metagenome (GOLD analysis project Ga0210410, IMG submission 161058) | Forest soil microbial communities from Barre Woods Harvard Forest LTER site, Petersham, Massachusetts, United States - Inc-BW-C-4-M | ecosystem: Environmental > Terrestrial > Soil >... | reverse complement strand
GCTGAAGCCGGGGGACAGTTTTTATTTTGAGAGCGCGACGCCGCATAGCTGGCGGAATCCGGGGCGAAGAGAGACGTGGTTGTTGTGGGTGAATACGCCGCCAACGTTCTAGCAGGCTGCCAAAAACAACTCGTTCGCCGCAACGAAAACGACCACGGGGCTAAAGCCCGCATCGATTCTAAACCGCTTACGCGGCGCTGAAGCGCCGCTCTTCCACGGTTGCGCATGCATTCGTGAGTTTTTTCAGGAGACTGCTAGAGCGTTTAGATGACATAGAGCGTTCAGATCACAAGGAGAACGAGAGAATTGGATTCGAAAAGGAAATCAAGAAGATTGTGGTTGCCGACGCTGGCATTCGTCCTAATGCTGTTTTGTTTGGCGGCGGGCGCGGTATCTGCCGATGCGGCACAGGTTGAATCCGCCGACACGCTTGTTATCCATGGGCGCATCTACACGGTGAACGAGAAACAGCCGTGGGCGGAGGCTCTGGCCATTCGCGGGGCACGGATTGTCGCGGTGGGGAGCGATGCGGAGATTGCAAAGTACCGGGGAGGCAAGACGAGGGTTGTTGACGCAGGCGGCCGGCTGGTCCTGCCTGGATTTGAAGATTGTCACATCCATTTTATGGACGGGTCGCTGGGGCTGGTGGAAGTGGATCTGAATGGAGCGTCGACGGTCGCAGAGATTCAGCGGCGTGTGAAGGCATATGCGGCAGCGCATCCGAAAGAACCGTGGATCACGGGCATGGGCTGGACCTATCCCACATTCGGGGCGGCGGCGCTGCCGGACAAAAGAATCCTGGATGAAGTTGTGCCGGACCGTCCTGTCTATCTGGTGGCGTTTGACGGGCATAGCTCGTGGGCGAACAGCAAAGCGTTGGGCATGGCAGGCATTAATAAAGAGACGGCCGATCCGCCCAACGGAAAGATTGTGCGCGACGCGAACGGCGAAGCAACGGGCGCACTGAAGGAATCGGCAGGAGACTTGGTTGCTGCGAAGATGCCGAAGCCGACGCGGGCGGAAAGGCTGGCGGCGTTGCGCAAAGGGATCCACGAGGCCAACAAGTTTGGGCTGACGCGAGTACAGAGCGCGGGACAGGACTTCGAGTATTTGGACTTGTACGACGAATTGCGGCAGAACGGAGAGTTGACGCTGCGATTTTATGTGGCGTACTTTCTCAATCCACCGGAGCTGCGGGCGGAAGATTTAAGCGCGATTGAGGCGGCGCGGAAGAAATATCACGATGAATGGATTGCGGGTGGCGTGGTGAAGACGATGCTGGACGGCGTAGTCGAGGCGCACACGGCGGCGATGCTGACGCCGTATAGTGACGATCCGAGCCAGACAGGAAAAATGTTTTGGGAGCCTGAGAAATATGACGCGGCGGTAGCGGAGCTGGACAAGCGAGGATTGCAAATCTTCACTCACGCGATTGGGGAGAAGGCAGTGCGGACCGCACTGGATGCGTACGAAGAAGCGACTCGAACGAATCATACGCACGACGCGCGGCCGCGGGTCGAGCACATTGAGACGATCTCGGCGCAGGACATTCCGCGCTTCGGAAAGCTGGGCGTGATTGCCAGCGTGCAGCCTCTGCATTTGTATCCGGATGAGGATACGCTCGGTATTTGGGCGCGCAATGCAGGGCCGGAGCGGGCGGCACGGGCGTGGTCTTTTCACAGCATTGCCGCTCAGGGCGGGCGGCTGGCCTTTGGCAGCGACTGGCCGGTGGTGACGATGAATCCGTGGATGGGAATACAGACTGGGGTCACGCGAAAGACCGCGGAAGGAAAACCGGAGGGCGGCTTTGTACCGACGGAGGCTGTGAGCCTGGAGGACGCGATCAAGGCGTATACGATGGGGGCTGCGTTTGCCGGACGCCGCGAGCAAGAAGAGGGATCGTTGGAGGCGGGGAAGCTGGCGGATTTGATCATTGTGAATCAGGATCTGTTCAAGACTCCGGCTTCGACGATTGATAAGACAGAAGTGCTACTCACGATCGTTGCCGGGAAGACGGTGTACGAGTCTGCGGAGTGGAAAAAGACGAGCGGCTCGGAGGGGAAATGAACTTGCGGCGGATAGTTGGCTTGCTCGCGTTGTTTGCGGCGGCATTGTTTGTGGGATCGTGCTCGAAGAAAACACCTACGCTGAATTTGCTGGTGTGGGAGGGGTATGCCGATCCGTCGTTTGTGCAGGCCTTCGAGGAAGCGAATCACTGCAAAGTTTCGGCGTCGTACATGGGATCGAGCGACGAACTGGTCGCGAAGCTCCGGGGTGGGAGTGCTGGGAATTACGATGTGATTTCTCCGTCGAGCGATGTGGCAACGTCGATTGCGACTGCGGGATTAGCGGCGGCGCTGGATTTGGCGAAGATTCCGAGTTACGGACAACTTTCTCTGCAACTCACTTCTCTGCCCCTGGTGCGGGCAAAGAGCCAGATTTATGGCGTGCCGTTTATGTGGGGACCGGATCCGATTATCTATGACACGGCAGTGTTTGCGCAGCCGCCGGATTCGTGGAATGTGATGTGGGATCCGAAATATAAGGGCAAGGTTTCGGTGTGGGACGATCTTTCGACGGTGTACATGGCGGCGCAGGTGTTGGGTTATGACAAGCCTGAGCCGTCGCAGCTTTTCAATTTGAGCGACGCACAACTGGAAGCGGTAAAAAAGAAGTTGCTGGAGTTGAAGCCCAACGTCCGCAAGATGTGGTCGAGCGGCGGCGAGTTGACCAATCTGTTTCAGAGTCATGAAGTGGTGGTTGCGATGGGATGGCCGCTGAATACGGCAGACTTGAAGAAGGTCAACTTCCCTGTCGGAGAGACGATTCCCAGGGAGAACACGACGGGCTGGATCGATCACCTGATGATTACGGCGGGGAGCGAGAATAAAGAACTGGCGTACAAGTTCCTGGAATACATGATCCAGGCGAAGACGCAGAAATTGGTGACTGACAAGACGCATTATGTTCCGGCGAATCCGCAGGCGGCGCAGTTTATGACAGCGGACGAAGTGAAGACGTTGCATCTGGATGATGTGGAAAATTATCAGAGGCGGCTTTATTTCTGGCAGAATGTGCCGCGGCGGGCAAAGTATAACGAGATTTGGAATGAAGTGAAGGCGGCGCAGTAGGGTAGCTTTTGGCCGCTAGCTCTTAGCCATTGGCTTTAAAAACCCTCTCTTCCGGATCGACTAAGAAACTCTATTGGATGACGACTATTGACATCGCCGCTGCTCCATTGACCGCTATTGCAGGGGCGCCCACGCTGCTCAGTATTCGCAACGTGGCCAAGACTTTTGGCCGCAACGTCGTGCTGCGGGACGTTTCACTCAACATTGCCGAGGGGGAATTTCTAACCATTCTCGGCGAAAGCGGTTCGGGAAAGACGACCTTGCTGCGCATCATCGCGGGCTTTGAGACGCCAACCTCCGGTGAGGTTTGGATGGGCGGCGAGCGGCTCGACAATCAACCGCCATACCGGCGGCGGGTGAATACGGTCTTCCAAAGTTATGCGCTCTTCCCTCATTTCACCGTCGAACAGAATGTGGCTTACGGCCTGCGCGTGGCTAAACGGCCGGAAGCGGAGATTACACAACGCGTGGCGGAAGCGCTCGACAAAGTGAAGATGTCGGCACATGCCAAGTCGAAGCCGTCAAAGATCAGCGGAGGGCAGCAGCAGCGCGTGGCCCTGGCGCGGGCGCTGGTGAACCGTCCGAAACTGTTGCTGCTGGATGAGCCGCTCTCGGCGCTGGACGCGAACTTGCGCCGCCAGATGCAGGTCGAGTTGAAGTCACTGCAGCGCGAGGTCGGCATCGCTTTCGTGTTCGTCACTCACGATCAGGAAGAAGCGACGGTCATGTCGGACCGCATCGCGCTGTTGCGCTCGGGCGAATTGGAGCAAGTCACGACACCGCGGGAAATCTACAGCCGTCCCGCAACGGCGTATGTCGCGCAGTTTATTGGCCACACCAATCTGCTGCGTGGCGAGGCGCGAGACGGCTTGGTGAAATGCGGCGCTCTGTCGTGGGGAGCAAAGCTTCCTGACGGCCCAGTTCTCTTTTCTTTGCGGCCGGAGCAGATTCGAATCGCAAGCGGAACTCAGTCAACCGGGGCGGTGCGAATTGAAGGTTCAGTGGTGCACCAGGCATTTCATGGAGCGACGGAGTTGATGCGCGTGGAATGTACTGGCGAGCTGGTGCTGACCGTGCGAACTAGCGTGATGAGTCCGATTGGAAGTCGCGTGACGCTCGAATTCTTCGCCACCGACGCGGTGCCAGTACAGGAGTCGCCGGAGAGGCGCTAATGTTCTCTCGTACGTACAGGCTCGTGGTAACGGTTCCGCCGCTCTTGTGGATCAGCATGTTTCTGCTTCTCCCCTATCTGCTGATGTTTTGTTACAGCTTCTGGTCGGTGTCGGCGGCGCAAACCATCGTGCATGTGTGGAATCTCGATAACTACAAAGAACTGGCACTGAAAACTGTTTACTGGCAGACGTTGCTGCGTTCCATGTGGATCGCCGCGCGGGTCATGCTGTTCTCACTGCTGCTGGGATATCCGCTGGCGTATTTTCTGTCGTTCTATGCGGGCAAGCGAAAAGATCTTTTGTACCAACTGGTGATCATTCCGCTGTGGGTCAGCTATCTGGTACGGGCCTATGCGTGGAAGACGATTCTAGGCTCTGACGGAGTGTTGAATACTCTGCTGCAGTACGCGCACCTGACGAAGCATCCGCTGGACTTTCTTTTGTACAGTCCGTTCGCGGTGGTACTGACGCTCACGCACATTTATACGCCGTTCACGATTCTGCCGATTTATGCGGCGCTCGAACATATCCCGCGCAACCTCGTCGAAGCCTCGCACGACCTGGGTGCCACTCCGGCGCAAACATTCTGGAAAGTAATTTTTCCGCTTTCGATTCCTGGAGTGTTTGCGGGCGCGACATTTGCCTTCGTCCTTAGCCTGGGAGACTTTCTTGCGCCGTTGCTGCTTGGAGGCCCGAGTGGCATTATGATTTCCAACATTGTCGTCAGCTTGTTCGGCGCGGCTTACAACTGGCCGCTGGGAGCGGCGATTTCGCTGTGCACGCTGGTGCTGGTGGTGAGCCTCCTGTTTTTTTCCGAGCGGCTGGAAAAGAAATGGAGCTTCTCGTGAGCGGAGCGTCGGCCAGCCTCCCGCGCTCGCGGTGGCTCTCACTGCACGCCGCGGCGGTGTTCGCATTTTTATATCTGCCGATCCTTGTGCTGATCGTTTATTCCTTCAACGGCGAGGGCGTAGGCGGATTTCCTCCGCGCCATCTCACGCTTGACTGGTACAGAGTTCTATTCGCAGACAGCGCGATTTGGGATTCGGTCCTGAAGAGCCTGCAGGTCGCGTTCGCCGCGATGGCGATTTCACTTGCATTGGGAATCCCGGCGGCGCTGGCGCTGGACCGCGCACAATTTCCCGGCAAGGCCCTGTTTCGGCGACTGGTGCTGCTCCCACTCATTCTGCCGGGAATCATTACCGGACTTTCGCTGCTCATGCTGTTCAATGTTTCCGGTACGAAGCTTGGCTTGATGACGATCGTTTTAGGGCACGGGACTGCGCTCATCTCAGTGGCGACGACAGAAGTCTTCGCCGGATTACAGAAACTGGATCGGCGGCAGGAAGAAGCGTCGCTCGACCTGGGCGCAAACTATTGGCAGACGTTCTGGCGGATTACGATACCGAACCTCAAGCTCTCGATTATTGGCGCGGCCCTGCTGATTTTTACGCTGTCGATGGATGAGATCGCCGTGAGCTTCTTTCTGATCGGGCGCGACAACACACTACCGCTGGAAATCTGGGGAAGGCTGCGGCGAGGCATTACTCCGGAGATCAACGCCGTATCGACAATTATTTTCGGGTTTTCGCTCTTGACGATTGTTCTTTGGTATCGGTTGCGAGCCCGCGCCGACAGCGGCCTCGAAGGCGAATGAACTCACGCTGGGCGCGGTTGGGCCTGCGCGGATCTTCTGCGCATTCGGACGATTGCCGCACCCGCCACCATGGCGAACGAATTGGAGCTTTGAACCGCGGCAATCCACAAGAACGAAGCGTCTGCGGTTTTGGCCGTTACTACAATCGATCCGATGACGGCCATCCCTGCCAAGACCAGGGCTAGCGCCGTGGGGGCCAACATCTCTTTGCCCTTGGCGGCGAGCGCGATCGTGCTTCCCACCAAGGTCACGGCAATGAGGTGGGAGATCAGCATTCCGTCCGTCGCCAAAAACATATAGGCATGGAAATGATTTGACCAATAGAAGAGATATTTGTCCGTCATCGCCGACAAGATTCTGTCGGGCACGCTCGAGACAAACCTCGAAAGAAGAAATCCGCCGATAAGCAGGGCCGACGTCGACCACGGCGCGTTGCGAAAATCACAGGCGAATAAGTGAGCGAGTGTCTTTAGGGTTTGCCGCCAATACCATTGGCGCGCTGCGGCCGTCCCTGATTTAGCCGCGACCTCGAAGGACTCTTCCGACAGATCGCCAAGCAGCGAGGCAGCTTCCTCGCCCTGAGCAAACAAGTTAAGCAGCAGGACCGCGACGCGCGGCGTGTGTCTGGATTGACTCATGAATGGCTCCTCGCGAGACCGAGACCCGAGGCCATGCTTCGAAGTGCGCCGTGGGTTCGGTGCACCGCCGCCAACCCTTGGGCCGTAATGCGAAAGAAGCGCTTCGAGCGCCCTCCGCGTTCTGGCGTGGGCTCGCCGTGATGAGACTTGACGTATCCTTTGCTTTCCAGGCGATCGAGGGTTGCGTAAACGGCCCCGATGGAGACTTCACGCTTCGTGCGCAATTCGATCTCCCGCCGCACGGTGACTCCGTAGGCGCGATCTTCCAGCCGGAGCAGCGCCAGCATAACGATGTGCTCGAATTCTCCGAGATGATCGCGGTCACGCATTAGATATACAATAGTGAGTAAATAGCAGATCGTCAAACCTGTTCGACTGTTGCTTCTCTTTTGGATCTTTCGAGAGCACCCCTCGCCGCAGCATTAGGAGGCTGCTAAAAAGAGTCATTGCGACGAGGAGACATAACCACCGGGGCTGAAGCCCGCCTTGATTCTGAACGGTGTACGCGGCGCTGAAGACGCCGCTCTTCCACGGTGGCTCACGCGGCATGCCTGAAAGGCATGCCCTGATACGAACCTTCCTTCAAACTGCGCCACAACCAGATTCGTCGAGTTTCACTCGATTTCGCGCTCGGCATAGTAAAGTGGTAGTAGACAAAAGAAATGGGAAGGAAACTGTTTGAGTTCAGGAATACGCAACATCGCCATCATCGCGCACGTTGATCACGGCAAGACCACGCTGGTGGACGCCATGCTGCAACAAAGCGGCACCTTCCGCTCCAACGAACATCACGTCGAACGGGTGATGGATTCGAACGAACTGGAGCGGGAACGCGGCATCACCATTCTGGCCAAGAACACGGCCATTTTCTATCACGACGTAAAGATCAACATTGTTGACACGCCCGGCCACAGCGACTTCGGCGGCGAAGTCGAGCGCGCGCTGAAGATGGTGGACGGCGTAATGCTGCTGGTAGACGCCAGCGAGGGGCCGCTGCCACAGACGCGTTACGTGCTGGGCAAGGCGCTCGAAGCCAAGCTGCCACCGATCGTCGTGATTAACAAGATTGACCGCTCCGACGCGCGTCCGCAGGAAGTGCTGAACGAAATTTACGATCTATTCATCGATTTGGACGCCAAAGAAGATCAGCTGGATTTTGCGGTGCTCTATACCAACGCAAAGATTGGAACGGCATCGACTGACATCAAAGGCGGCGGAGAAGATTTGCGCCCGCTGTTCGATGCAATCGTGAAGACGATTCCACCGCCGAAGGGCGATGTGGAGGGGCCGCTGCAGATTCTGGTCGCGAACCTGGATTACAGCGATTACCTGGGACGCCTCGCGATTGCGCGCGTTTTCAACGGCAAAATGCGCACCGGTGAAGAGGTCGCCATCGCCCGCCTCGACGGCTCCGTTCATAAAACGAAGATTACGAAATTGTTTTCATTTTCTGGATTGAAGCGCACCGACATTACGGAAACCGAGTTGGGCGACATCATCGCGGTTGCCGGCGTGGAAGGGATCACCATCGGCGAGACCATTACCGATGCCGAGAATCCCGCGCCGCTGCCCCACATTGCGATTGACGAACCTACCATCGCGATGGTCTTCACGGTGAACACGTCGCCGTTCGCGGGAAGAGACGGGCAGTACGTTACTTCACGCAATCTGCGGGAGCGGCTCGACAAAGAATTGCTCACCAATGTTTCGCTGCGCGTGGAAGACATGGGTACGACCGATGCGTTCAAAGTTCTGGGCCGCGGCGAGCTGCAGCTGTCGATCCTGATCGAGATGATGCGACGCGAAGGCTACGAACTAATGGTCGGCAAGCCGGAGATCGTAACCAAGCGCATCGACGGGAAGCTGATGGAGCCGGTCGAGCACCTCACCGTCGACGTACCTGAAGAATTCGTCGGCGTGGTGATGGAACAACTGGGATCGCGCAAAGCCGAAGTCGCCAACATGCACAATCATGGCTACGGGCGTGTGCGCATCGAATTTCGAGTGCCCAGCCGCGGATTGATCGGACTACGCAGCCAGTTGCTGACCGATACGCGCGGCACGATTGTAATGAACGCTCTTTTCGAAGGCTACACAGAATGGTTGGGCGACATTCCTCACCGCCTTACCGGGGCGTTGATTGCGGATCGACCTGGCGTTTCCACGGCCTATGCGTTGTGGGGATTGCAGGAACGCGGCGAACTTTTCGTGGGACCGGGAATCGATCTTTATGAAGGCATGCTGGTCGGTGAAAACGCGAAAGACAACGATCTCGACGTAAATGCTGTCCGCGAGAAAAAATTGACGAACATGCGTGCATCGACGGCCGATGAGGCCATCCGGCTGGTTCCGTTCCGGCAGTTGAATCTGGAACAGTGCATCGAGTTCATCGCCGAGGATGAATTCGTCGAAATCACTCCGAAGGCACTGCGCCTGCGCAAGAAGACTTTGCAGTCGAACAAGCGTAAGAAGAGTTCGATGGCCGCTGTGGAATCATAAGCCGTCATTTGTGAAACTGCGCGCCAAACCCGGCAAGAAATCAGAGAACGAAGTGCCGTTGCAAATGTTTCTGGTCCCATGCAGTTGCGGGACCACGTTCGCCGTCGCGGAAAACTACGACCGCCAAGGCACAGCATGGAGCCGGTATCTTCCGTGCCCGCACTGCGGGAAGCGGCACGATCCGAAGAATCGCCTGCTGCAAATCGGTTACGACCGCGCGGGGTATTGGAAGGTCGACAAGTGCTGACAATAATAACGACTAACATCCTCAGAGCCCTCCAAACGATTTGACAAGCTGCACTTACCAACCTGTTATACTGCGACCCGCAATTGACTGTTCGCTGGCTCCGGTATTCGATTTTGTCCGCCGATTGAGCTTGCACTTCGACAGCGCAATGCAGAGGAAGACGCGTGAAGAATATTTTTGTAGGCAACTTGAGTTTCAATACCAACGAAGACGAGCTGCGGCAGATGTTCGAGGCTTACGGACAGGTCGACCGGGTCAGCATAATGACCGACCGTGATACTGGACGATCCCGCGGTTTTGGTTTCGTGGAGATGGCCAGCAACGAAGACGGAGAGAAAGCAATTGCCGGGCTCAACGGTTCCCATATCGGCGGCCGGACACTCAACGTCAACGAGGCGAGGCCCAAGACTGAACGCAGCGGGGGCGGGGGCGGCGGTGGTGGTGGCCGCGACCGCGGTGGAGATCGCGGTGGACGCGGCGGCGGAGGTGGTGGGCGGCGCGATCGCTATTAGCGATTGCTCGGTAGAAGTTGGTTCCTGTTTTCCTCCAGTTGAAAATTGATGCCTGCGACGCGAACCGGAGCGTTCCGGTTGGTGAGCGATCTTTTGCGCTCCGGCACCACAAAGGCGAGCAGGGTTCCCACGCTCCTCTCGACATATGCTCCGGGCCGTTGCTGGCTATTCCTCACGCGTGTAGACTGAACACACCGGTACGCGCCCGTAGCTCAGATGGATAGAGCGATTGCCTCCGGAGCAATAGGTCGGGAGTTCGAATCTCTCCGGGCGCACCAGAAGCTTCGCAGTCTCTCCGGGTGCGCTAGACTTCTCCTCTCCCCCGAGCGTCCCCCTAGCGCTCGGTGACTTCCGTGCATAAGCCGCTGGGCGAGCATCTTTATACCGTGCTAAACTGCTTATTCCCCCCAAAAGTTCAGCCAGGACTGCTGTGCGAAATCAAATCGAGCCGTTGCTCATCTTCAAGTGCTTTTGGAAAGTCATCAACGTTCAAGGAGTCAGACCATGAATCGTCCGCGGCGGAGCAAAACCTCGACAAATATTAAGAGGGTATCGCTGACGATAGCCGTGGTGTCCATGGTCTCCACGCTGTGCCTTGCCGCGAACGAGCCTAAAGTTACGCCAGTGAACACGACCACATCGGATTCTTCCCTCTCTCTTTATCTGAAAGTGCAGATCCCGGCGGCATTAAAGGTGTCGAAGCTGAAGCCCGGCGAAGTGGTTCGGGGCAACTTGTCCCGCGATGTTTATTCCTCTGATCGGAAACTGTTTGCGGCTGGCAGCGAGGTGCGGCTCACCGTCGATCATCTGGAAAAAAGAAAGCGCCCGCGCAACGATCACTGGCCATGGGTGGTGAACGTATTTACTCCGCGCCGCGAAAACTACCCGGCATTTAAGAATGCTACTGTGGCGATGACGGGCAACGAAAGTTCTCTGAGTGTTTCTTTGATTTCGGTCAGCCGTAAGCGCGATGTTCACGCCCAGGCGAAGAAGAATAAATCTGGCCAGGCAGCCGGAGAGGAAGGTTCCGTCGAAGTCGCCAAGTCGAGCGGGTTGAAATCTTATGCTCGGGTAATGGTTCTGGAGGCCTCTGCCACCAACGACTTGCCACTCACGCCGGAAAGTAAGAGTGAAGGCGCTGACCTCGCTTCGTCCGAATCGCGTACTCTGCCCGCAGGTTTGCGGTGCAAGATTCTTCTGTTGGGCGACGTCAGCGCATCGAGGAGTCAGCCTGGGGATCGCATTCAGGCGCGTCTGCTCGAACCTGTGCTGTTAGATTCGCGCGTCGCCCTTCCCGCGGGAACCTTGTTCGAAGGCAAAGTAATCAAGAAGACTCCGCCGCGCTGGCTCAGCCGTGCCGGGTCTTTGTATCTGGCATTCCACGAATTGACTCTGCCCGACGGCAACCGCTTGCCGATCGCGGCCACGCTGGCCGGAGCAGAACTCGACCGCGCCTCGCACACTCGTATCGACGCCGAAGGCCAACTGCGCGGCGAGCGTCCCGGCAAGGTCTGGATGGCCATTAATCTCGGGGTAACTGCCGGCATCTCCAAAGAAGTGGACGATGGTGTTCAGCTCATTGTCGAGGCGCTGGTCTCGACCGCCACTGACGCCTCCACGGCAGGCACCTCGCGCATCGTAGCCAGCTGCGTCTCCGGCATCTACATGGTTACTCGCCACGGCCGCGACGTAGTCCTGCCAAGGTTCACCGAAATGGACATCTCGCTGGACCGCCCCGTCTCCCTGAAGCCGCCAACGCCGGAGGCCCTCGGCGCTGCCGGGGGCAAGTAGAATTTGGTCCTTGATCTTGACCAACCAGTCTGAGATATGGACTCTAACCCTGTAGACTCACTAAGTCTGCTTCGACGAAGCCTCACCAAATTCCCGAGCCTGTTCGCTGCTAAAGTTGATTAGGCGGCAAACGAAGCATGAACTACGACGCAATTCTCATTGTCTCGTTCGGCGGTCCCGAATCTCGGGACGAAGTAATTCCCTTCCTCGAAAACGTTCTGCGCGGCAGAAACGTTCCGCGCGAGCGTATGTTGGCGGTCGCGGAGCACTACTACCACTTCGGCGGAGTCAGTCCGATCAACCTGCAGATCCGGGAACTGATCGCCGCACTGCAAGCCGAACTCGCACAGCATGGTCCGAAGCTTCCGGTGTATTGGGGCAATCGCAACTGGCATCCGATGTTGGCCGAGACTCTGCGCCAGATGCGAAAAGACGGCGCTCGGCGCGCTCTCGCCTTTGTGACGTCCGCGTACAGTTCGTACTCAGGCTGCAGGCAGTACCGCGAAGACATCCTGCGCGCCCAAAGCGAGGTCGGAGCGTCAACGCCGGAAGCGGTGCCGCAGGGAGTCCCGGAGATTGACAAGCTGCGCGTGTTCTTCAATCATCCCGGATTCATCGAGGCAACCGAGGATCGCCTGCGCGACGCGCTGCGCGAACTTCCGGTCGACGCCCGAGAGCGAGACAATGTGCAGGTCGTGTACACCGCTCACAGCATCCCGGTTTCAATGTCCAACACCAGCGACTATGTTCGCCAGTTAGAGGAGGTAAGGAAGCTGGTGTCAGAGAGATTACAGATCACGAACGATGCTTTGGTTTATCAAAGCCGCAGCGGCGCTCCCGGACAGCCCTGGCTTGAACGTGATGTGTTGGATCACCTGCGCGAGGTGAAGGCGCAAGGCCTCGCCAGCGCTATCGTGCTGGCGCCGATCGGCTTCATCTCCGATCACATGGAAGTGCTGTACGACCTTGATGTGGAAGCCCGCGAGCTCTGCCATTCGATCGGTCTACCGATGGCGCGAGCAAAGACCGTCGGGGTGCATCCGAAGTTTGTGGCCATGATCAGGGAGTTGATTGTAGAGCGCATGAATCCTGAATCAGAAAGGCGCGCGCTGGGATCGCTCGGTGCGCGGCAGGATGTTTGTGCGATGGATTGCTGCCCCGCTCCGCAACGGCCGACACGTACACAAAACAGCTAGGCGTGAACGCGCGGCGCTTCATAGTCGGTAGCCTTGGGACGGCCTTCGACCAAGTGCATCGTGCTGAGGATTGTCTGGATTACGGGCTCATTCCCAACCGCGGTGTTCAGCATGAGGTGATAGAGCGAGCGAGTCGGCCAGTCGGCGTTGAAGTAGTGCTTGATGTAGGCGATGCGCTCACGGTCGACCTGCTCGACCTGCTCTTCTGCTTCATCGCGAGTGCTGCCATCATCGATCAGGCGGCGAATTTTTTCCGCGCGCGGCGCATACAGGAAAACATGAAACGCGTCGGGGTGTTCACGCAGAAAATATGGCGCGCCTCGTCCCACCACGACTGCATTACCTTCTTGCGCGATGCGAGCTGTGATCTCCTGCATCATCTCAACCATGCAGTCGGTGTCGAATACCTGGCCACCAAGCATTGAACTGCGTTCAGAAGTGCCGCGCCAGAAAGATTTCGCGAGGCGATAGAAACGGCTGTCCATCTTTTCGTCGCAGCGGCGCACGGCGGAAGAATCCACTTTAGCCATGCGTGCGATTTCTTCGGTGAGAAGGTTGTCCCAGAGTTTCCAGCCGATGCGACTGGCGAGTTGCGCGGCGATGGCGCCTCCGCCGCAGCCGTACTCGCGCTCGATGGTGATGAGGCGGAACATGTGGAACCGGACCTGTCGTGCAAAACCGGTAACGCGCCTAGTGTACCGCGATTCCGCCGCCGGGCCGCGATTTTTTCATCAGAAAGACGATCGGGACCATGGCTAGAATCGCGATGCCCAGAAGGAAGAAATTATCTACGTAGGCAAGCATGGTGGCCTGTCGGAAGACAGTTCCCTGTACCAGTCCATAGGCTCGCTGCGCGGCTGTGGCGCTGTCGGCGCCATGCGCAATCATGGACCTCGTGGCACCCGCCAATGTTCCTCGCAGCGCGGGATTACTGGCGCTCAGCCGGGCCGACAGATAGTTCATGTGGACTTGAGTCCTGCGGTCAAGCATGGTCGTGACCACGGAAATTCCGACACTTCCGCCTATATTACGAGCTAGATTCATTAATCCCGACGCGGCGTTATTTTTGTCGCGGGGCAGGAAGGCGTAGGCGGCTGTGTTGATGGGGACGAACAGGAAAGCCATCCCGACGGCCTGAATCATGCGGGCGGTCGCGGCGGTGCGGAAGTCGATCTCGAGATCGAATCCGGTCATGTGAAACAGAGAGCCGGAGAGGACGACAAGTCCGAAAACAAGCAGCCAGCGCGGACTATATTTCGACAGCAGGAATCCCACCAGCGGCAACAGCAGCATGATGGTAAACCCGCCGGGCATGAGCGCGAGTCCGGATTGCTCGGCGGAATAGCCCAGGAGAGTCTGCATGAATAGTGGGAGGAGCAGCGTACTGCCGAGCAGGGCAAAGCCGAGCATGAACATCAGCAGATTCGAAACCGCGAAAGTGCGGTCGGAGAACAGATGCAGATCGATGATGGGATCTTTGTGTCTCCACTCCCAGATGATGACGAATAACAATGACGCGATGCTGACGACCGTGAGCACGACGATGAAGTGCGACTCGAACCAATCGTCGCGCTGGCCTTTGTCGAGGACGATTTGCAACGCGCCCAGGCCAAGCGCAACGAAACTCAATCCAACATAGTCGATGCGAGTCTCACCGAGCTTGCGGCGCTTGAAATACGGCGGGTCTTGAATGAGCCGCGAAGTCAGCAGCAGCGACAGGATTCCGACCGGGATGTTGATGAAAAAGATCCAGCGCCAGCTAAAGTTGTCGGTAATCCAGCCGCCTAGAGTCGGACCAATCGCCGGAGCGGTCACCACGGCGATGCCATAAACGGCGAACGCCATGCCGCGCTTGGCGGGGGCGAAAGTGTCGGCCAGAATGGCTTGTTCGCTGGGTTGAAGGCCTCCGCCACCCACGCCTTGAAGGATGCGGCAGATGATCAACGTCGCCAGGTTCGGAGCCAGACCGCACATAAAAGAGCTGACGGTAAACAACGCCACACAGCTCATGTAGAAATTCTTGCGGCCCATGATCGATGAGAGCCATCCGCTTAAAGGAAGGACGATGGCGTTCGATACCAGATAGGAAGTAAGAACCCACGTGCTTTCATCCTGCCCGGCGGAGAGGCTGCCCGCGATGTGCGGCAGCGCGACGTTGGCGATGGAAGTGTCCAGCACTTCCATGAACGTCGCGAGCGTGACCGCCAGCGCAATCACCCACGGATTGACCGCTGGACGCCAAGTGTCGGCGCCATCAACCGTGGTCGCCGCGGAACTCATTCGTTGTCCCGAATCCAGATTTTGGGGGTGACCGACATTCCGGGGCGCAGTTGATGGTCATTGTTCGATCCTGGATCGAGGATGATCTTGATCGGAATCCGCTGCACGACTTTCACATAATTACCGGTGGCGTTCTCCGGAGGCAGCAGGCTGAAGCGGGCGCCGCTGGCTCCAGCAAAGCTGTCAACTCTGCCGCGATACTTTCTGCCATTCGCATCGACTTCGACGGTCACGCGCTGGCCGATCTTCATCTCACGGAGCTGAGTTTCCTTGAGGTTCGCGGTGATCCAGATATCGTCGAGGTTGATGACTTTCAACAATTCCTGGCCGGGAGAAACGTTCTGGCCGACTTCGACGGTGCGATCGCTGACGATGCCGCTGACCGGCGCGACGATTTTGGTGTACTCGAGATTTAGTTTTGCCTGATCGAGATCGGCTTTCTTGCGTTGCGCTTCTGCGCTCGCGGAGTCCGCTCTGGCGCGGACAATTTCCATCTGCCTCGGCGCGGTATTGGCGTTGCTCAAACTGGCCTGCGCGTTGACCAGCCTGCCCTGCGCCTGCGTGACTTGCTGTTCGGCAGCCACGGCGGAGGCGCGCGCACCTTCTACGGCGGCGGCGCTGGCTTTGGACGCGGCCACCGCTTGATCGTACTGCTGTTGCGAAATTTCCTGCTTGTCAACGAGCTGCTTGTAACGGCCGAGATCGTTCTGCGCTTTTACGTTGTTGGCTTCGGCCTCTTGAAGTTGCGCTTTCGCGGCTTCGGCCTGCTGCCTCGACATCTGAATTCCCGCGCGGGCGCTGCTGACATCGGCTTCGCTGGTCGAGAGCTGGTTGTCGGTGTTGACCGAATTGATGGGAACGTTTACTCCGGCGGCAACGGCGGCAGCTTGCGAATCGGCGTAGTCGGCTTTAGCGCGATCGTAGGCGACCTGGTAGTCGGCGGGATCGATTTCAAGCAACACGGTTCCCGCCTGCACTAATTGATTGTCCTGCACGTTCAGCTTCACGACGTGGCCGGAGATGCGCGTGCTGATGGAGTTTACGTGGCCGTCGATCTGGGCATCGTCGGTAGACTCATAACTAGTGACGTAGCGGTATACAAAGAATCCGACGACAAGCAACACGATGACCGCGATCGCAATACCGACGCGGAAGCCGGGGCTCGAAGTGCGCGACGGACGAGTGTGAAAATCGCGCTCGGTGGCCGGCAAAGGCTTGGAAGTCGGGTCCTGGCGGCCGGGCACCGCATCCTGCGGCTTAGCGCCTTGTTTGTCGTCCTGCGGGTTGGCCGCAGCGGGCGGACTTTGAGTGCTTTGTTCCATAGGCTATTTATTGCCTTTCAAAAATCGTTTGACGCCGGCCTCGGCGTCACCGATGGCATACGCCAATTCGACTTTCGACAGATTATGGGCATAGAGGCTTTGAATATAACTCTCGTGGGCGCTGGCAACCGATTCCTGCGCCTGCACCACTTCCAGATTATCGGTCACGCCGGCGCTAAAGCGATCTTGCGATTGAGTCAGCGTCTGCTCCGCCAGATCGACCGAACTGCGAGCAACCTCGACCTGCTCCGCGGCGGCGTTCAAATCAAGGAGAGCGGTGCGGACTTCGTAGTCGATGCGGGCGCGCAGGTCGCCCAACTGCGAACGAGCCTGTTTTAGTTGCGCATCCGCGATGAGGACTTCTCCATGTACTTTGTTGCCGGTAAAAATGGGGATGTTCAGGCTTCCATTCACTTGCCAGGTTCCATTGGAATGCGCTGGCGTAACTCCGATGTCGCCGAGGTTCGCGTTGATGTCGAGCGAGGGATAGCGGCCGGCCGCCGCACCTTGCCGGGATAACTCGGCAGCGAGCACTCGCGATTGCGCCGCCTGATAATCAGCTCGGGAGGCGTAGGCGTGTTGCAAGTAGGATTCAAGCGGCAACGGGGTCAGCGACGCCAGCGGCGCTGTCTCGGTGAGCACAAACTCCTGCCCCGGCGGAAGGCCGATTACTCGCGCGACCGTCAATCTCTGCTTGGCCAGATCGTTGCGGGCGACGATAAGTTGCTGCTGCCGGGTCTGGAATTCAACCTGCGCGCGCAGGGCGTCAATCGCCGGAATGACGCCCGCTTTTTGCTGATCGGCAGCTTTGTTGTAGAGGGCCTGAGCGCTGTTGACCTGGGCTTCGCGGGTCTCTACGCGCGCGGCGTCAGCGATGGCTTGCAGATAGACATTCCCGATCGCCAGCACCACAATTTCGCGCGCGTCTTTGTAGCTGAACCGCGCACCTTTAACGTTTTCCGCGGCGGCGCGTTCATTCTGCCAGTCGCGAAAATTGAACACCGACTGGCTGAGCGACGCTCGGACGTCGAAATAGTTGAAGGGGCCAATCACGCGCGGAATCGGGAAGGGAAAAACGTTGCTCTTCAATCCGAGCGCAGTGAGACTTTGCGTTTGAACACTTTCTTCAACTTTTCCTTGAAGATCCGGCAGCAGATTGCTGAGTTCTTTCCAGCGCTCACCGCGGGCTGTCTGAGCCTGGTCGCCGGATATGAGCAACCCCAGGTTGTTGCGGAGGCCACGATCAATGGCCTCGGTGAAATCAATTTGCAGAACTTTGGGACTGGCCTCGCCTTCAGGGGCGCTGCCAAGATATGGGCTCTGCGTGCCGGGAAGAGACAGGCCGGCAGCCGGGGAGGGGGCGTCGGCGCTCTGGGCCCTTAGACTCGGGACAGAGAACGCTAACGAAAGTACAAGAATGGAGAGCGGTGTTATTGGCAACGAGCGAAGCATTCTCAAACGAAACATTCTCAAGCGACACATGCTCAATCGTGGGACGGTCCCGCCAAGGTGAAGCTCGAGAGCGGGACTCCTTTCTCGCTTGTCATCATAACTCGTGAAGTTTGATTCGGTTGCAGCGGATTGAGATGCAAAAGGATTCAAAGTGGCAGCTTTCAAAATTGCAAGGGGCTGACTCATTCCGAACCTTGGCGAGGAGGATTGAGGCCGCGTTGTTATGACTTCGGTTACTTGAAAACTGATGACTTTGGACTCAATCTCGTAAGGCCTGCAAAAGGCGAAAAAATCTAATTTCATGAGCCAAGCGACAGGAACCGACTGGACACAAATACTGGCCGACCCCGACCTGGTCCGGCACGTGGGAAAACTTTTGCAGGCCTACCGGGAAGCTGCGCCCGGGGAGCGGGAATCTGCGTTGCTCTGCGCGATGCGCGAAATAAAAAGTGGCGCCAGCGCCAGCGGCGGGCCGGCGCCAAAGATCGACCCCGTGCCCACGCCGCATCCCGTGCCCACGCCAGCCTCGGCCACGCCTCCGTTTGAGCCCGACCTTTTCGGTCCCACATGGAGCAATGATCGGCGCAGACAACCGCGCATCAAGTGCTATGTCGCGGTGGAATTGCGGGTCGATGACGCGGAGACACCGATCTGGGGAAACTTGTCGAACACCAGCGTGGGAGGGTGCCTGGTCGAAACGGCGAACCCCGTGAGATCGGGAGCGAAGGTGGAGATTGGATTGTGGCTGGCTAACGGAAAGATTTGGGTAAAAGGATTCGCGCTCAGTGGAGTGGTCACGCGCAGCGGCCCGGCCAGCGGTGTGCGCGTCCGCTTTGACGGTATGGTTCCCGCCGAGCGAGACAATCTGCGGCAGTTTCTCAAATTTGTGCAAGAGACTACGAGGGCGAAGCACAGCGAGAATAGCTATCTCGAGTTGCTAAAATGACGACTGAGGGAAGCTAGTTCGATCTTCGTGTCCGACGTGAAAGTCAAAAGTTTTTACCACGGGGGACACAGAGAGTCACAGGGGAAAGCGGCGACTTAGAACAGATTCCTGTCCTGGTTTCCACGTCCAAAAGTCTGCGAATTAACTCTTCTTTTCTCATTCCATTCATTCGCATCCGCGCGGAACTTGATACACTTTCTGCGTAGTGCATCTTTTCTGCAATCGAGAACTCTAACTGGATAGGGCGAGTATAGCCACGTCCTTTTGACCTCGAGTTGGGAGCGAAGTCGCATGGTAGCCAGTGAACGAGCGGTGGTAACGGGCCAGCAACTGGATCAGCTTTCCATCAACACAATTCGCACTCTCGCTATTGACGCGGTGCAGCAGGCAAACTCAGGCCATCCGGGCGCGCCCATGGGACTGGCGCCGGTGGCTTACTGCTTGTGGCAGGAATATCTGCGCTACGATCCCGACGATCCCACCTGGCTGAATCGCGACCGCTTCGTGCTCTCCAATGGGCATGCCTCGATGCTGATTTATTCCCTGTTGCATCTCGCACAAGTGCGCGAGGTAGACAAGAATCATCAGCCCACGAAGGGCCTAGCGGTGCCGATGGAAGAGATCAAACGCTTCCGGCAGCTGGGAAGCCGGACACCAGGACATCCCGAGTCGCATATCACGTCGGGCCTCGAAACCACCACCGGGCCTCTTGGCCAGGGCGTGGGTAATAGCGTAGGCATGGCGATCGGCGGCCGCTGGATGGCCGCGACTTACAACCGCCCAGGGCTGGAGATTTTCGACTATAACGTCTATGCGATTTGCAGCGACGGCGACTTGATGGAAGGCATCGGGGGCGAGGCGGCATCGCTGGCGGGCCATCTGAAGCTGTCGAATCTGTGCTGGGTCTACGACAACAATCACGTCACCCTCGATGGTCCTGCAAGCTGGTCGTTCAGTGAAGATGTGGCCACGCGATTTGTCGGCTATGGGTGGAACGTGACGCGAGTGGCGGACGCAAACGATTTGCAGGTGTTAACGCGCGCGTTCGACACATTTAAGAAAACCACCGACCGACCAACACTCATTATTGTCGACACCCACATTGGATATGGATCGCCGCACAAGCAGGACAGTAATGCTTCACACGGGGAGCCGCTGGGCGAAGAAGAAGTAAAGCTGGTAAAGAAGTTTTATGGGTGGCCCGAAGACGCGAAGTTTCTGGTTCCGGAAGGGGTGCTGGAACATTTCCGTGATGGCATCGGCAAGCGCGGGCACGATCTGCATGCGAAATGGAACGACGCGTTCGCGGAGTATAAGACGAAGTTTCCGGAGCTTGCCGAGCAGTTGCACCGGATGAAGATGCGCGAGTTGCCGGAGGGCTGGGATAAGGGATTCACGCCGTTTCCCGCGGACGCCAAAGGCGTCGCCACCCGCGAGAGTTCGGGGAAAGTATTAAATGCGCTGGCGAAAAATCTGCCGTGGATGATTGGCGGCTCGGCGGACCTGGCAACGTCGAACAAGACTACTTTGAAGTTTGATGGCGCAGGCGAATTTGAGGCGGACAGTCCGGGCGGGCGCAATCTGCACTTTGGAGTACGCGAGCACGTGATGGGCGCGAGCGTGAATGGGCTCGTGGTTTCAGGGATTCGCGCCTTCGGTGCGACGTTCTTTAACTTCAGCGACTACATGAGGGCCAGCATTCGGCTGGCTGCGCTGATGGAAATTCCTTCCATCTTCATCTTTACGCACGATTCCATCGGAGTGGGCGAAGATGGGCCGACGCATCAGCCCATTGAGCAGCTAGCGTCGCTGCGCGCGATGCCGAATCTGATCGTGCTGCGGCCGGGCGATGCGAACGAAGTGGTCGAAGCTTGGCGGATCATCGCGCAGTTGCAGCATCAACCGGTGGCGCTGGTGCTCACGCGGCAGAATTTGCCGACGCTTGATCGCACGAAATATGCTGCCGCAAGCGGTGTGGCCAAGGGCGCGTATGTGATCGCCGACGCCGAGGGCGGGAAGCCGGAATTGATTTTAATGGGCACGGGCAGCGAGCTGTCGCTGTGCGTGGACGCTTACGAGAAGCTCAAAGCCGAGGGCATTCGGGCGCGCGTGGTGAGCATGCCATCGTGGGAGATTTTCGAGCAACAGGACGCCGCTTATAAAGAGAGTGTTTTGCCCTCAAGCGTCACGGCACGGGTGTCGGTGGAAATGGCGTCAACCCTGGGCTGGGGCCGCTACGTTGGACTGAAGGGCCGAAGCGTCGGCATGCACCGGTTCGGGGCGTCGGCGCCGCTGAAGGATTTGCTGAAGTTTTTCGGATTTACCGTGGAAAATGTTGTGGCGGAGGCGCGCAAAGCGCTGGCGGAAAAATAGAATTTTGATCCCGATGCGGCGAAAGCGCCGCATCCCTTCTGGAGAATATTTATGCAGCCAACTGGAGTTCTGGAAAGTTCGAAGGCAACAAAAAATCCTCTTAGAGAACTGCTCGATTACGGGCAATCAATGTGGCTCGACTACATCCGGCGCGACTTGATCACGGGCGGCCAACTGAAGTCCCTGATCGATAACGACGGGCTTCGCGGAATGACTTCGAATCCGTCAATTTTCGAGAAGGCCATCGCCGAAAGCTCGCTCTACGACGATGTGCTTACCTCGGCTGAATCCCTCAAACTCGATACGGTTTCGCGTTTCGAACAGGTTGCGATTCGGGATATTCAGGGCGCAGCCGATGTTCTGAAACCGGTCTATCAAGCCTCGAACTTTCGCGACGGATACGTCAGCCTGGAAGTCTCTCCGTATCTGGCGCGCAAAACGGCGGAGACCATCGCTGAGGCGCAGCGTCTATGGAAGGCCGTCAACCGCGAGAACGTGATGATCAAAGTTCCCGGTACCGCGGAGGGCTTGCCCGCGATCCGGCAACTGATCGGCGAAGGCATCAATATCAACATCACGCTGCTGTTCGCGCAGGACGTCTACGAACAGGTGGCCGAGGCATACATCGCCGGCCTGGAAGAACTTGCCAGCCGCGGCGGCAATCTGAAAAAGATGGCCAGCGTAGCGAGCTTCTTCATCAGCCGCATCGACTCGCTGATCGATTCCAGGCTGAGCGACAAATTGAAAACCACATCCGATGCGGCGCAGCAGGCTCTGATCAAAAGTCTGCTGGGCAAAGTCGCAATCGCCAACGGAAAGCTTACCTATCAGGCCTATCAAAAACTTTTCAGCGGACCGCGTTGGAATTCTTTGGCCGCCAAGGGTGCGCAGACGCAGCGCGTGCTGTGGGCCAGCACCAGCACCAAGAATCCGGCCTATCGCGACGTAGTCTACGTGGAGGAACTGATCGGCCCGGACACCGTTAATACCATGCCTCCGGCCACAATTGACGCCTTCCGCGATCACGGCTTGCTGCGCAACAGCCTGACCGAAGATGTTGCCGGCGCGAGCAAAGTGATGAGCGATCTGGCCAAGGTTGGGGTTTCGATCAAAGAAGCGACCGACAAGCTCACCGACGATGCCGTCAAACTTTTTGCCGACGCCTTCGACAAACTGCTCGCAGCGGTCGCGAAAAACACACAGCAAAAAGGAAAGTGATCGCGAGCCGACTGAAGAACTCTCTGCCCGAAACGCTGGCAACGCTGACGGCGGCGGTGCAAAAGAGTTTGTGGTTTCCTGAGTGACAAAGCGCGGGCGAGGATGCCCGCGCGACAGCCGGCGGGACGCCGGCGCTACGAATTACGAACAAGGAGCACGTTCATGCAGTTGGGGATGGTAGGACTGGGCCGCATGGGCTCGAATATGACGCGGCGCTTGATGCGCGGCGGACATCAGCTGGTGGTTTCCGATCTCAGCGCCGACTCCGTGAAGGGATTGGCCGGTGAAGGCGCCACCGGATCAAGTTCTCTCCAAGATCTAATCTCCAAGCTCACGCCACCGCGTGCCGTGTGGGTCATGGTTCCGGCGGGTGGCCCGACCGAACAAACCGTGCAGACGCTGGGGAAATCAATGCAGGCCGGTGACGCGATCATCGACGGCGGCAATTCTTATTTCAAGGATGACGTGCGACGCTCCAATGAATTAAAAGCCAAAGGCATTCATTACATCGACGTAGGCACCAGCGGCGGCGTGTGGGGACTGGATCGCGGCTACTGCATGATGATCGGCGGCCCGAAGGAAGCAGTACAGCGGCTCGATCCGATTTTCAAGACCCTGGCACCGGGCAAGGGAGACATTTCCCGCACCCCGGGCCGCGAAAAACTCGGCGGCACCGCGGAAGACGGCTACATTCACTGCGGCCCTTCCGGTTCCGGCCACTTCGTGAAGATGGTGCACAACGGAATCGAATATGGCATGATGCAGGCCTATGCCGAAGGCTTCGACATCTTCAAGAACGCGACCAGCAAGGAATTGCCCGAGGACCATCGTTACGATTTGAATCTGCCCGACATCGCGGAAGTATGGCGGCGGGGCAGCGTAGTCAGTTCGTGGCTGCTGGATCTGACGGCGATGGCGCTGACGGAGAATCCGACGCTGTCGGAATACGAAGGCTTCGTGCAGGATTCGGGCGAGGGGCGATGGACGATCCAGGCGGCGATCGAGGAAGCGGTTCCGGCCGATGTGCTGACCGCGGCTTTGTTCGTGCGCTTCCGGTCACGCCAACAGCATACGTTTGCGGAGAAGATGCTCTCGGCGATGCGGCAGAAGTTTGGCGGCCACGTCGAGACCGGCGCGAAGAAGAATGCGTAGCGGCGGTGGCTTTCTCGGTTAGCACACGGCCCCGATTTCTTAGCAGCGTTTCTTGAGCCACGATTTCTATAGCATCCCAAAGGACTAAATTCATGGACCTACAAGCGGATCAGGCTGCCCCCACTCCCCCTCGCATCGGCAAGCAGGGCGATCCCTGCGTGATGGCGATCTTCGGCGCGGCCGGCGATCTAACTGCGCGCAAATTGATTCCGGCGCTGTATAACCTGACGCGTGCGGGATTGCTCTCGCGCGAATTCGCGGTGATCGGCGTAGCCCGCTCGAAAATGTCAGAGGAAGATTTTCGCAAGAAAGTCGGCGAGGCAGTCAAAGAATATTGTCATGACTGCGTGCAAGACGATTTGTGGGAGTGGTTCCTGCGGCGTTTCTATTACATCCAGGGCGACTTCGGCGACGCAAATCTCTACGCGCAGCTCAAAGAGAAACTGGCGCAGGTGGATCAGGCGCACAGCGCCCACCAGAACGTTTTTTTCTATCTGGCCACCGCGCCGAATTATTTTGGCCCGATCGTCGAACAGTTGGCCGCAGCCGGACTGATGGAGCAGAAAAATACCCACTGGCGCCGCGTGATTATCGAGAAACCCTTCGGGCACGACCTGGAGTCGGCGAAGACGCTCAACCAAACACTACTCAAGGTCGCCGACGAAACCCAGATCTACCGCATCGATCACTATTTGGGCAAAGAAACCGTGCAGAACATTATGGCGTTCCGTTTCGCCAACGGAATTTTCGAGCCGGTATGGAATCGCCGGTACATCGATCACATTCAGATTTCCGTGAGTGAAACCGTAGGTGTGGAGGGCCGTGGCGGATATTTCGATCACGCCGGATCGATGCGCGACATGGTGCCCAATCACATCATGCAACTGATCAGCCTGACCGCGATGGAACCTCCAATTTCTTTCGACGCCAATGCGGTGCGCGACGAGCAGGCGAAAATTCTGCACGCCATCCAACCGGTCAGCGACGAGGACGTATTGAGCCGCAGCGTCCGCGGCCAGTACGGCGAGGGCACCGAAGGCGATGAGCGCGTCCCCGCTTACCGCGGCGAGCCCGATGTTCCGCCCGACTCGCGGACCGAAACTTATGTCGCCATGAAACTTAACATCGACAACTGGCGCTGGGCCGACGTGCCCTTTTACCTGCGCACGGGCAAGCGTATGGCGGTGCGAAACACCCATATCGTGATACAGTTTCGACGGGCGCCGTTCGTGCTGTTCCGCGACACGCCGGTCGATCACTTGATGCCCAACCAACTGGTGCTGCATATTCAACCGGAAGAAGGCATCTCGCTGCGCTTCGCGGCCAAAGTGCCGGGGCCGGTGATGCGGCTGGGCGCGGTGGACATGAACTTTGAATATCAGGAATATTTCGGCAAGCAACCCAGCACCGGCTACGAGCGTCTGCTTCATGACTGCATGATCGGCGATCAAACCCTGTTTCAAAGGGCGGATATGGTGGAAGCGGGCTGGTCGATCGTGAATCCGGTGCTCGACATCTGGAAGGCGATTCCGCCGCGCAACTTCCCCAATTACGCGTCCGGCACCTGGGGGCCGAAGGACGCGGACGAGATGCTGGAGCGCGACGGCCGGCGGTGGAGGAATTTCGAGAAATGATTTTGGCCGGCGATATTGGGGGCACCAACGCAAGGCTGGCTTATTTTCA
>Ga0210410_10001157_pt1 | contig 25282 bp, 30 predicted proteins | sample IncBWC4MmetaG_FD_161058 | JGI IMG/M metagenome (GOLD analysis project Ga0210410, IMG submission 161058) | Forest soil microbial communities from Barre Woods Harvard Forest LTER site, Petersham, Massachusetts, United States - Inc-BW-C-4-M | ecosystem: Environmental > Terrestrial > Soil >... | reverse complement strand
ACACGAAGTGATTGTGGCGCATGCGCGCAACGTGCGCTTGATTGGGGAGAGTCGACGGAAAGATGATCGGATGGATGGGCGAACGCTGGCCCGGCTGGCGCGCTAGGAAGGAAGGTGAGTTTTAAGAAAGGCAAAATCAAAATCTACTTGACGTGGACCGGCATTCTCATGGAAGGCCATTACAGGTTTTGACCAATCAATGAGCGCTATCGCGATTTTTCGCCAATCATCTTGGGCGCATCCGGCAGCATACACTTCGTTTTCATGGACAGAACGTTTATCGACCGACGAGCGTCAGACTCCGAGCGTCAGGCGGCCAGAGATGTTAGCACAGGCCGTGTTGGATGGGCGAACCACGGTTTTGGAAGCAGCCAGAGCATTGGTTTCCTTGGCTCACACAGACGCAATTGCCGACCTGGAAGATCGGAGGTTCATTATTGCAATTGAAAGCGAAACCGATCATTTGCCCGTCGGAGTGGTTCGTAAACTATGGGCTCCCGACGCCCTAAAAGAGAAAGATGTGGAGATTGCGCGTGCTGAGGAACTGTACAGGGCCGACTTCTTTGAAACGTGCCGGAGAATTGCGAGCCCCAGTCGGTCGGTCGATGAGTGAAATCGGGGATTTATCGCCAATTTGACAACGAGGACAAATAGGGGGCGGGTTGGTGTAATGCTATAGAAAAGGGCCCCCTCTCCTTGGACGTAGCAACCGAACTTGTTAAGCAGGATGCTACGGCCAAAAGTGCTTGATTCCCCCGGTTGGCTACAAGGTATGAGTATCCGTCCGCTCTAATAAGCAGCAATTCTCCCGAATCCGATGCAGCGCGGGATTGGGCTCAACAAATTGGAAGCCGTGGCGGAATGCGTTCCTGTCGCGGACCGCCGCGCGGACGTTCACAAGGCCGATACGTAACTTGAGGTTCAATTCCACGATCTCCCCACACCGCAGTTCAACCGGCAGCGTGGCCGAGAACCCACGCTCACTTATTTCGAGCGTTTTACCCGAAAAAGAACCCAGAGAAGGGGAATGAATCATCACTTCAACATACAACCTAAACCTCAAGTCTCGGCGAGCCTCGCGCAGGGCATCTACCCTTGGGATTCCAGTGGGTTCTTCTCCACACTTTCCGTCGGGTTTTGACATGGGGGCAGTCTCCTGTGCCACACTGCAGAAGCCCCCTCAGTTTCTGCAACAAGCAATCTCTACTCCGAAAACTGTGACCCGTCAAGCCAGGCACACTCAGAAGTCACTTGACCTGCGACCTGCTCGTCAGAGTGTCGATCTCACGGGTGATCTCAAACCGTCTTCGCCTGCGCGCCTCACGTTCGTCCTCATGGGCGGGTTGCTCCCCGGCATCCCACAATTCGATTGCTTGTAACTCTGCCACTAGGGCACTTAGCTTGTCAGAGCACATGTTTTCACAGTGGCGCGGACACTGCAATACTCCCCCCAGGGAGTGTCGTCGATCCGGTATCCGAGGCCGCAAGCCCAGTAGCGCGTCCGCCCAAGAAAAGGCATTGCAAGATCGTTGCCATCGCCAAAATCAACACTTCATGAGTTCACACACGCTGAGCCGTGCCGAGATTTAGTCACGGCTGCCGAATATCGGCAATTAAGGTTTTTTCGAACCCAGCCGATGTCTTCTCTCCAGGAGGCACTATGCCTGATCTGCTTATTCCCGTTGCTCAATACCTTCGTATGTCCACCGAACACCAGCAGTATTCTCTAGAGAACCAGTCCGCCGAAATCCAGAGGTACGCGGAGACCCAAGGTTTCGAGATTATCCGGACATATTCCGACGCCGCAAGAAGCGGTCTTGTACTCCGGCGCAGGGCCGGTCTCCGACAACTGCTGCAAGATGTTGTTAGCGGGACCTCAGGCTATAAAGCCATCCTTGTCTACGATGTCAGCCGATGGGGGCGGTTCCAGGATACCGACGAGTCAGCGCACTACGAGTTCCTATGCAAGTCCGGGGGTGTCCCCGTCCACTACTGTGCTGAGACATTCGCCAACGACGGCACCCTTTCCAGCCTCATCATGAAGGCACTGAAGAGAACCATGGCGGGGGAATACAGCCGCGAACTGGGCGTGAAGGTTCTCGATGGACAAAAGCGGCTAGCACGTCTCGGCTTCAAGCAAGGAGGAGTTCCCGGCTATGGCCTGAGACGGATGCTGGTCTCGGGGGATCGGTGTCCGAAGCAGCGACTGGGCACTGGCGAACGCAAAAGCATCGCGACTGACCGTGTCATCCTCATTCCAGGCCCCGTCCACGAGGTCCAGTGCGTCCGTGACATCTACCGAATGCTCATCTTCGAAAAACGCTCCGTATATGCCATCGCTCAGGAACTCAACAAGAAGGAAATCGAATATGAAGGCGATTCCCGATGGGACTACCAAGCAGTCTATGGCGTCCTGACCCATCCGAAGTACACCGGCTGTCACGTCTTTGGTCGGACATCCAGCAAGCTCTACACCCCAACTGTAAGGTTGCCTCGGTCCGAATGGGTTCTCACGCCTGGCGCGTTCGAGCGCGTAGTTGACGAAGCAACCTACTCCGAAGCGCAGCAGATCCTCCAAGGACGCACGATCAACCAATCGAACGAGGAGTTGCTGAATGGCCTGCGGGAGTTGCTAGACTCCGAGGGGAGACTATCGCTCAAACAGATTCAGAATTCTGCCACTGTCCCGTCTCCTTCTACGTATCGACAACGCTTCGGCAGTCTACGACAGGCTTATGAACTGATCGGGTATGGCCGTCCTGACCAGTTTGGACCCATTGATGTCCGTCGTCGGACACAAGCCTTGCGCGATGAACTCATCGCCAAGATCATTGCGACGTTTCCCGACGACGTATCGATTGTTAGGCGTGGAGGAAGATGGCGAAGCCAATTGCAGCTAACCAACAGTTCCATTGTCTGTGTGCTTGTCGCCCGATCAGTGCGACCTTGGAAAGCTCTCCGCTGGCGGGTTAATGCTGTCCCACGCGAACGCAAGCACGTAACGTTGTTAGCGCGACTGGGTGAAGGCAACCGGTCATTCCTGGACTTCCATGTTCTTCCCAACATTGATCGCTGCCGCGACATATCTCTGGGCGACGTATGGCTGAATCGCGGCCAGCCACTTACTGACTTGCATGCGTTTTGCAAAGTCGTATCCCGCGTGGATGCTGCCGGACGTAACACTTGATGCCGAACGGGGGAAGGCGCATAAGATGGTTCTACTATGACAATGCCTCCCAGCACACCCATACCCGTTGCCCAGTATTTGCGAATGTCTACTGAGCATCAACAGTATTCGCTCGACAATCAGGCCGCAACAATTCAAAAGTATGCGCAGCAGAATGGTTTCACGGTGATAAAAACGTATGCTGATTCCGGCAAGAGCGGACTAGTGCTCAAGCACCGGGAAGGTCTGGCTCAGCTATTGCACGATGTTGTTGGAACCCAGCAGCCGTACCGCGCCGTGTTGGTCTACGACGTTAGCCGTTGGGGCCGGTTTATGGATACCGACGAATCCGCCTACTACGAGTTTCATTGCAAGAAGTCCGGAGTACCGGTGTACTACTGCGCAGAAACCTTTGCGAATGACGGCACGATGCCCAGCCTGGTAATGAAGGCGCTGAAGCGGGTGATGGCTAGCGAGTACAGCCGGGAGTTGTCGGAGAAGGTATTTGAAGGAATGAAAGGAATGATCCAACGAGGTCTGTGGGCCGGAAGTATGCCCGGCTATGGGTTGCGCCGAATGTTGGTTTCCTCCGTGGGTAAACCGAAACAAGTCATGGAATACGGGGACAGAAAAAACCTCAGAAGCGACCGCACGATCCTCGTACCCGGCCCTTCCGCTGAGGTTAAGTGGATTCGCGAGATGTACCGCATGTTCATAGAGGAAAAAAAGAGTTCTGTATGCATCGCGGAAGTGTTGAATCGCAGCAGCGTCAGGAACGGACTCAACCTCTGGAACAATCAATCCGTTCTGAAAGTATTGACGCACGAGAAGTACACAGGCTCGCTAGTATGGGGTCGCTGGACCCAGAAACTGCGGACCCGGTCGATCCCCGTTGCAAGGGAACACTGGACGATTTTGCCAGGCGCTCTCAAGCCAATCGTTGATAGAAAAACCTTCGATGCCGCGCGGAAGATTCTAGACGAACGCACCGTCAATCAGTCAGACGCGGTTTTACTGGAGAAGGTTCGCTCTCTTCTTGCCAGAAAGAAGAGACTCACCGCAAGGCTTCTCAACGAATCCCGGACTGCTCCCTCCGCCGTATGCTGCAAGCGCAGGTTTGGGAGTCTTCGTAATCTGTATGCGCTGCTTAACTATGAACGCTCCGATACTCTCCGGATACGCCAGAACACCCGGCTTCAAGTGGGCAAACTCCAGATCGCGCTCTTCAGCCGGTTGAAACACTTGTTTTCAGACTTGCGTGCCGTGCGGGAGAGACCCAGTGCAAAGCCAAAGACGCTCCGCTTTTCTAGTGGGCTCATGGTGTCGGTCGTGGTCTGTCTTTCGGAGCGAACGTCCCTCGGAAGACTGCGCTGGAGATTCCAAGCCGCTTCCGCAAAACGGCGCGGGCTTCCCACATTGGTCTCCTTCTGTAATGCTGCCAACACCCGACTTAGCACCTTTTATGTGGTGCCAACCGTGTCTCACATCAGCATCGTGTCCTTGTTAAAACAGGACGATGCTCGTCTGGAGACGGGCACGAGACTGAAAAGACTCAGCGACTTTCGCAAGGTGATGCATTCGATGAAACCTACGAGCCAGAGCGCCTAGACGAACAATGTTAGTAGTTAGTTCATTCAAACCGCTCCAGCGGTCCTTAGCGGGTACACTCAGCCGCCTCAGCCCGACGAGCGCGCCGGCGGCAGGTATCTTTTAGCTACCGATAAACTGCGAGATTTGGAGGTTGTATGGCCTTTCTCGAACGTGACTTGGGGTGGCGTGAAACTGGTCGTGAAGTATGTCTAGTCCAGTTGTACATCACTTCAAAACGATGGTACCGTACACTCATCAAGTAGGTTTATCACTCCGACGACCGAAAGGATGGTTCGTTTGACATAGTCTAGTCACAATCAGGAGGAACGTAATGAAGGCACCGGTGAGATGTTCCGCGCCAAACATTGCGCAGCGACCCTCTGGCCGCTGCTTACTCTCGCATATCTGGCTGTTTTCCCTTCTTACTCCCTGGCTGCACGGCGCTCCTGCCACGGCCCAGACTGCGATTGTCCTGGTGGGCTCGGGTTCGAGTGTCCCGGCGCCCCTTTACAACCGATGGGCACAAGAGTATGGAAAGCGCAACCCGAACATTCAGTTGCGATACCTGCCTAGCGGCACAAGCGAAGGGATCAAACAGATCTCACGTGGAGCTGGCGATTTTGGCGCCGGGGAAGCTCCGCTTACGGAGAAGGAGCGGAAAGAGGAAGGTTTGATCGAACTGCCGGTGGTGCTCATCGGGATCGTTCCCATATACAACGTGCCCGGTATCCATCAGGAGGTCCGGCTTTCGGGAGAAGTGTTGGCTGATATCTTTCTCGGCGATGTGAAGATGTGGAATGCGCTACCGATCGCGAAGCTCAATCCAGAGATCACTTTGCCGAATCTTCCGATCCAGGTGGTTAACCGCCCCGCGGGAAAGGGATCCAACTACGTATTTACGGACTTTCTCTCCAAGGTGAGTTCCAAGTTTCGCACCCAAGTTGGAGTCACTCCTTCACCCAAGTGGCCGGTGGGTGTTCCGGCGGAGCGGAGCTCGGATATAGCAGACAAAGTGAAAGCCAGCCCAGGGGCCATCGGCTACGTCGAATATCAATACGCGGTGAAGGGCAATATTCCTCAGGCTGCGGTGCTGAATCTCGCCGGCAAGTTTGTTCGAGCTTCCACGGAGAGTATTGCTGCGGCCTGCAAGGCGGTAGAAGAGCCACGGTGGAATAGCGTCTCCGCCTCCTTGACCAACGCATCCGGAGCGGATGCTTTTCCGATTACAAGCTTCACCTGGATTTACCTACGCATCACATCCTCAGATTCCGCTCGTGCGGCTGCGTTAGGCGATTTCTTGGATTGGATCTATACGGATGGCCAGCAGTTTGCAGTCCAGGAAGGTTATGCCGACCTGCCCTCGCCGTTGCTCGCAGCAGTGAAAAAGAAAGTCAAAAGCTGGCGATGACCCTCTCGCTTGGTATCCTCCTTCGGCGAATCCGAAAGGCCAAAGGCGGGCACGATAGCTCCGGTGGGCGAGGCTTGCCCTCGCTTGCCCTCAATGAGCGTTATCGCGATATTTCAGCAGTAATGCGACCCAAGTGGTCGCAGCTGAACGCTGAACACCTGTGCTAGCCTTCCATCTCGAGACGGAGGGAGGCCAACATGCCAGAAAACAAGACCAAGGCTACGATTTTGAGTGTGAGTGCGTTCATCGACGCCCTGACCGATGAGGCGCGACGCTCCGACGCGAGAGAACTGGTTGAACTTATGCGACGGGCTTCCGGCGAAAAGCCGAGACTTTGGGGTCCATCCATCGTTGGCTTCGGCAGCTATCACTACCGCTATGACAGCGGCCGTGAAGGAGACATGCCGCTTATTAGCTTTTCACCGCGTAAGGCCGCCATGGTTCTGTACAGCATGCTGGACCACAGCGAGGCAGAAGCCCTCTTGGCCAAACTCGGGAGACACACGACGGGAAAGGGGTGCCTCTACGTCAAAAAGCTTGCTGATGTCGATAGAACAGTTCTTGAGACGCTGATCAAAAACGCGGTCGCCCACTACCGTCCTCGCAGGGAGATGCCTTCTTGAAGGCGACCACACATCGATCCGATAATGAGTGTACTCGCGAGTAGAGTCGAGAACAGGCGCATTAACGGTAGTGTCCCGGTGGATAGTCGACTCGGCTTACCTTATGCCGCCGACATCTGCGCGGGGCCAACGACGCCCGCACCCACGGCATTGGCAGACGCTGGCAAAGTTGGTTGGCGTTTCGCCGGATGCGTGAACATAGAACTTGAGTAGCTATGCAGCCGCCGCCCGTTCGTGTCTTGCAGGTTTCACCGAGAATTTACTTGACATTCACAGGTGCGCATCATAGATTGCGAGCCAAGTTTTAGGATTCCTCTCACCCTTCTCATGTCGGTCTAATGTTGCCTTGAGGTAGATCATGGGACGGCGGTATTGCTTGACGAAGTTTGTTGGCCGCGCTCCGGCGATGGCTATCGTCTTCAACCTTGTTTTGGGGGCGGCTGCTTTCGCGGCTAATCCGGTTCCTACCGTCGTCGGTCCACCTGTTCCGCAAGCGGTGATTCCTGGCAGCGGCGAGTTCACGCTCACGGTCTACGGCGCGAACTTCGTCCAAGGCGCTGTAGTGAATTGGAATCGCAGCCCGCGTGCGACGACGTTTATCTCGGCCAGAGAGTTGAAAGCGCAGATTCTCGCCTCGGATGTGGCTGCGGCCACGGCCGGCTATATCACTGTGACCAATCCTCCACCGGGCGGCGGGGTTTCCAGTTCGAGCTACGGCCTGGTCGAAGTGCATAAACCGACCAAGACAATCGCTGTGGGCAAACCCAATGTCTACCTGAAAAATGTTGGGGCACAATTGTCGGTTTTGTCCGATTTCAACAATGACGGCATCTTGGATTTTGCCGCCGACTACGGTTTCAAATGGATCAAGGCTTTCCTGGGCAATGGCGACGGCAGTTTCCGGCAGTCTTCCACTGTGTCTGCCAACTACTACGGTAACCCGCCAGCCGTCATTGTCGCGGGGGACTTCAACAACGATGGCAATGAGGACTTACTGTTCGGAGCGGATTTCAATGGCCCGCCCACACAACTGGAGGTGAACTTCGGGGATGGCAACGGCAAATTTCGCTTTGGTGTACGTTCTCCCTTCAAGTTTGAGAATTATCCTTGGGGCGTGACCATTGGTGACTTCAATCGTGACGGTAACCTCGATGCCGCAGTTGCTGCGGCAGAACCGGGATACTATCTTGCCGTTTTTCTGGGGAACGGCGACGGGAGGTTCAAACAGCGTGCGACTTACCAAGATGGGGGCACTGGCGAGGTGCATACAGCTGACTTCAACGGAGATGGAGTTCTGGATTTGATTGTGCTGGACAGCTCGGGGCAAGGGGACCTTTTTATTCAGCTGGGCAATGGAGATGGAGCATTCCAACAGCCGCGACTAATTGATCCGAATGAGCATCTTGGCTGCAGCATTGGTACGAACGTTTGGGTGAGCGACTTCAATAATGACGGCAAAGGCGACTTGGCCTACTGCGAGCGGGACGCTAACGGCGGAAAGATTTGGGTTGCACTGGGAAATGGGGACGGAACATTCAGGAAACCCGTGTCTCTGATGATTCCTGCGTACCAAGGTGCTTTCTCGTTCGCTGTGGGCGATTTCAATTCCGACGGCAAGACAGACCTCCTTGCCAACTACTTTACATCGGGTAACTTCAATAAGACTGAGACCGACCTGTTTCTTGGCAATGGAGATGGTACCTTTCAGCGGAAGAAGATCATGAGCCTGCCAGGGGAGCCCTTCTACAACGCTGAGAATGGGCTTGTACCTGCCGATTTTAACTCTGACGGCTTGCTCGATTTTCTGCTCATCGAACCCGGCGCGTTTAACATTTTTGTCCAGAGGTAATACCGCTGTCTCTCTACAGCGGTGAAGCAGGTTGGAAGAACGTTGAAATAAGGAATTAAGGAGGAAGTGCATGAAAACGCAGAGAGTGGCTCATTTTGAGTGGCATTATTATTACCTAACCCTTCCGCTCCTCCTGGCAGGGTACTTTTTGATCCGGCCTACCTCTATGCACGCCCAGGCGCAAATTTGCACGTCGGGCGAAGGGAACAATGCAGTCTATGGGCCGTGCAACGGGCAAACTGGAGTGGTCGGGTCGACCGCATTGATTGACGCCAGCGCATGGTGCAACGGGAATTGTCAGGGGGCAGATATCTGCCAGATTATCGGCGACGCTATCGCTAGGCTGCCTTCGAATATCGGCGGAGTCGTCGATGCACGTGGAGTGGTGTATTCGGCGACCGGTGGTGGAGAAACTTGCACTGTCAATCCTTTTCCGCAGACGACCCGGAGTGTGCCTCTTACCGTCTTATTGCCGCCGGAGAAAATCCTTATTCAGACTACGTGGATTTTGCCCAGCAACACGCACGTGGTCGGCCAAAATGGGAATTCACAACTTGTTCCAACACAGAACCCGCCATTCCAGCCTGATCCGAACAGCCCGGTACCCGCGATGATGGAGATGGGGAGTGCGAGCGACTGTCCATCGGTCGGATGCACAGGCGTCTCTATCGAACATGTGAAACTCGACGGTGGTGGGGTACAGGTAAACGGTGTTGGATTAACCGGTATCTACAACGGCTATGCCAGGGATGGGAGCTACGTAGATGACGTGTCGTTATACAGAATCGCGGCGGTAAGCGCGACACAAAGCCCCCTCACAACGGGATTGTTAATCGACACAGGTGCTGCTGGCTCCGGGCCGTACACGAACATTAACGCCGCAAGCGCTGCTTCGCAATTGTGCACGGACAACAACAGTCCGCCGTTGTGCAATGGTAAACCCATCACATGTGTTCCCACAGCGGCGGTCCAGATTAGGGCGACGACTCGCGGTCTGCATGGTATTACTACGACCGCCAGGTCAACACAATGTACTTCTCCGGCGGCTGCTATTTATCTAGATGGCAGCAACAATACGATTGAGGACGTTCATGACGAGGGCTACTACGACGCCGTAGTCGTAGGAGACAACGTTGACGGACTCAACGCAACAGTATCAGGCAATGCGATTTGGAATGTGACCGGCGATTACGGGGGCAACAGCGGGCCGACGACAAATGCCATTCACATTTGCAATCCGCAACAACCGGCAGGTGGTCGCTCTGCATGCTCCAGCGGCACTGGCACAGTGGGTGATTTGGGCCTTTTCCAGATTGAGAGCATTGGCAGCAACACAGGTGGTGGGTACGTTACGACGAGTATCAAAGATGATCTGACGAATACGAACGTCAATCCAACACCGTTTGATGCGTTCGTGGGGATTTACGCTCTGGGAGAGTTGACCGGAAGTTCGCAGTATTCTCGGTTTACGACGAGTCTCGGCGGCAACAATAATAGCAGCGCGAGTATTCCTACCTGGGGCGCAGGGAGCACCGATGTTACGGGAAACACATGTTCACAGCAGGGAGCTTTGTACTCGAACACTTCCGGCGGGAATGGTCAGAATGCAAACACCTTGTTTGTGTGCGCAGGAAGCAATTGGGAGTCGATTAAGTAAAAAGCCAAACAGAGGAAGAACTGGCTCGCTGAAGTCCCAGGGAATTAAGGAATTGGAATCAACGTATGATCGCGAAATCGAAGAATTGGAATGACGAGGAGAAGGTTATGAAACGCACAAACACAGCATCCTCTCTACGCCCGCTGGTTGGAGTGCTTGTCACTCTAGTTGGCTGTTTGCTAGCGTCGCAAATCCGTTTGTACGCACAGAACCAGGTCAGTTCCACTGGGCAAACCGCGATATACCCGAACCAAGGCAACCCCATAAACTCGCAAGCCGTGGTTGATGCCAGCACCTTTTATCCTGCCCAGGGCGATATTTGCGGCGTGATCAACTACATCCTTAGTAGTTCGGGCGAATTCAATTGCGGCCTGAATGACAGCGTTGGAGGAGTGATTGATGCGCGCGGCATCAGCCCCAAGGTTACTGGCAGCGGTCTTCAATGTACGACGAACCCGTTCAGTACATGCGGGGCTGACGCGAATTTTGCAGCGACTGTCCTGCTCCCCGCAGCAACGATTCAAGCCCAGGCGACCTGGGTAGTACCCAAGGAATCACGGATCGTTGGGGAAGGTCGGAATCTGACAACAATACAGGCATGCACGACCAACAACTGCCCCCAGTCATTTTCCGGTTCCGACGTAATCGAGATGTGTCCAAGTGGGGATGATTGCAATGACACGGGAGTTGAGCATTTAGCGGTCGATGCACAATTGTTAAGTGGGGTCAACGGTATCCACAATCCGGGCTCCCAGGAACTGAGCTTTGTGCGAGACGTTGCGCTGAACAATGTTGCCGGGACGGGGTTGTTGCTCGACAATACCAGTGGTAATTCAGGGCCTTACTCCGATATTTACTTCACTGGAACTGGAACGTGCGCCCATATCGTTGGTAATAACACACGAGGAATCCACGGGCTTACCTGCACGGGGACGGGATCGGCGACTTCCGCAGTTTTGTTGGACGCGCCAAATAACTCTCTTGAAGACGTTTACATCAGCGGCTCGTACACGAACGGAATACTCATTGGGCAGAACGGAGCGGCTCAAGGGAACATACTGCTCAACATCAATGGCGGCAGCAGTGTGGGAAACGTGGTCACGATAGCTAACCAACATGTGAGCGATTTGAGTATTCTCGGGGTCACGACCAATGCCACGCGGGGACTTGCCAATAGCATCGCGGATAACTTGACCAATACTTTCCTGCAGGACACCTATGTCGGAATGTATGTGGTCGGGGAACCGGTCATCGCTAACGGCGGCAAGATCCAGGCCGCTTACTCTAGGTTTACCACGAGTCCAAGCGTTCCTTCTTGGTTTGTCGGCAACGCCGCTCCAAGTAGTTCGTGCAGCACAGGAAGTTTGTACTCGAACACGTCGGGACCCGCGAACGCGACCCTTTCAGCGTGTGTGAACGGCGGTTGGAAATCAGTCAAGTAACATCGAAAGCAGTTCGACACAATAGCCTATGCGAGAAGAAAACCGAAAAGAGGAATCATATGCGAATCGCGAAGAGGTTATTCACTAGAGGACACTCATGTTTGGGCATTCTTGCTGTGTTGATCGTTTGGTGGTTGACCGCTCCCACCACTGTGCAAGCTCAAACTGCGGGCAACAAGGCGGTTATCACCACAGGCGGCGCATGCTGCACATCCTCTACTGCTCTAATTGACGCGAGCGTTGTTTCCGGCACCAACATTTGTGAACAAATCTACAATGCGTTGCAGTCTGTTCTAAATACTCATATGAGCCCGATTATTGATGCGCGAGGCGTCAATCCGATCCCCGCATGCAAGAGTGGCGAAACGCCATGGCTCCAGGGTGGAAGTAATTTCAACTTTTCGTCGACGATTCTCTTACCGGCGGGAACTATCACCATCTCGTCGGCGTGGATAATGCCTGACGGAACCAAGCTAATTGGCGAAGGGAGCGGGATGGAAGTGAACCCCAGTAGCACCGGTGGAACGATTCTTCAGGTACCGTCGACCTTCTCGGGAACTATGATCCAGATGGGCTTCAACCGGACTCCCTCTGGATATTCGAGCGCCCCCTGCCCGAACAGCAATATCTGCCGCGGTATCTCTATAGAAGACTTGACACTAGATGGCGAGGGGGAAAGCGGCGTCAATGGAATTCTGAATAGCAGGTCCCAAGAGTTGAGCTACGTTGCTCATGTGAAGCTTTATCAAATCTTGGGCGCTGGACTGACGGTTTCCGGGAGTGCTCAAAACTCCGGACCTTACACGAATATAACTTTTGATACTGGGGGGATAGCTCCCAGCTCCTCAACGTCATGTGCTCAGATCGAAGTGAGCGGCACGAGAGGAATCCATGGGCTGACATGTATTGCAGGCAGCAATGGCCCGACAGCAGCCGTGTACCTGGACTCTTCCAACAACTCGATTGAGGATGTAATCATTGAGGGTTTCACAGACGGGATCCGCGTCGGGTCCCAGGCTGCGGCGCACAGCAATGTCCTCCTTAACATCGATGGCGACAATGTTCCCATCACTCAAACGCAAGGACCAGCGCCTATTAACGTCGTCCATGTAACCGCTGGTTCAGTTAACGACCTCAGCATGATGGGTATTCGTCACAACTCGTCCAGCGGCCTAACGATTAAGGACGATCTAACCACTACGAACCTTTCGGACCCGTTTGTAGCCATGTATGCGTTGGGAGAAGCGGGACTGGGAGGCTCTGGCTACTCCCGATTCACCACCAGCCCAAACGCAACTGCTTGGGCGGTTGGTAGCAGCAATCCACAACCAAGCGGGTGTGCCACCCAGAATCTTGGAAGTCTCTACTCAAGCACCGTTACGGGTACTGGCTCGCTGTGGGTCTGCGAGCTTACCAACGCTCCTGGTGGCGGCCTCGTCCCTACATGGGTGCTGGTCAAGTAGTAGGCAGACTGACCCTCCGCGAGTCTCGAAAGTATGTATCTCGACTAACCGGTCACAGGGACCAACGTCGACTTGCCTTGACCCAACTATTTTCTTGTGGAATTGCGGAATACGAGGGCCTGTTCACGTGGAAAAACGGAAATTGCCCGAGCGCGAGAGCTAAACCTCGGCGGAGTTAGTTGCGACAGCTTGGACTGCTCTCCCTTTCAGACTTTCTTCCAGTCAGTCATGGACCTTAGTTCGGCCATGATTTCCCTCAATCTCTGTTCGCGCCTCGCGTGATCGTTCATCGCACCGAAGCCAGGTCGGGGCGTTTGCAAATACGCTAGATTTAGCTTCTGGATTTCAGCGATTTCTCGCTTCAGCGCATCGACTCGTTCTTGGATGCCCCCATCCATGAATCAAGATTACCTCTCCTGAACTCTCACTGCCACTACTGCGTTGCGCCTACCGACTCCTTCCGTCGCCAGATCGAGAGTCCGGGTGCTCCCAGGGCTAGTGCGCCCAGCGTGGGAGTTTCGGGACTCGGCATGGGGCGAGTTGAGTTCGATTCTTCAACACTGGCATCGTCCGACCCCTCCGTCCTGCCAGCGATGATTGGCTTGTTGGTGGTGGTTTCATAGGCGTAACCGGTCAGAATCACTCTAGCTTTGAGAGGCTTGCGGGAAAGCTCGACGTTGAGACGAGCCCAGCCATAATGCACCTGTCCATGAATGTGGAACATCAGACCGAGATAGTGGTCTCTTACATCGACCCACGGACCTATCGCGTTGTACTTGCGCTGCGAATCGCAGGGAGGAGCGCTGTCGGTGCCCTGCTGTAAGCATTGTCCAGCCATGAGCGCTGCACCATTTTCGAACGCCAGACGGCCACTTATTACCGTGCCCTTTCGGAGTGCTTGCTCTGGAAAGTATCCCAACCCCCCGGACCCAGCCGCCACCCCGTCATAGCCCGCACTGCTGGCTCTGGCCCAAACCCAATTCACCGAACGGTTAGAGCCCACAAAATGAGAGTTGATAATCGTGAATTCAGACACTCCGTTGTGATCGAGATCGATTCTGTCATGCCTGTTGGGACCGATCACACGGTGAACCGGCGTGTACACGATCTTTGCCTCTGCTGCCTGCGCCACTGCAAGCACTCCCAACGCTGCTGCGCTTGTCGCAAGTGCGTACATGTCGAGTTGGTGATGAACTGACTTGGAAAGATTGGCTGTCTTACGGGGCCTATGGGAACGTTTCATGAGGCCTCCTTGGAAGGTTCGCCCATTATCCGTCCGCTCCACTCGGGAGTCAACTAGCCCCATGGGGCTTGGGCGCAACCCCGTTTTAGGCGAGGATATGGATGCCAAGGGAATAAACAAGGGCGATTAGGAGGTTTTTGGGATACGACTTACGTGCGAATATTCAACGGCCCGTTGCTCTCTTGGGAGGGAGTTTGACCGGCTTGTGGCGATCCGCTTCGGTACAGGCCAAAGCGTCCCGGAAATCCCGAGGCCCGAGAAGCCTTCTCGCGGATAAATCGTTTGTGCTTCTCGCTGGTCTCTTCGTGAATGCGAAAGTCGAATCTGAATTCCGCATCAGTTAGTGGCCGACGAAAGCGATGGCCGCAAATCGGACAATGAGTGTGTATAGCCATGGGTGGCACTATACGCTCCCTTCGACTCTTAGACAATTGCCTTTCCGGTGCCGTTTTACGCTTCGACACGCATTTCAGACATCACCGGCCCCCAGGATCTTCGGTCCGATGTTCCGTTACCCGAGGTGGGGGAACGCAACCACCCCTCTGGTGTCGCCGATTGACAAGGGCATTACACTGAAGGCGCTCGGAGAAAGGGTAATGCGCCGCGATCTGCACCACGATAACCTCGGGCTTTTGGAAGATTGGCAAGGTAACAACATCGCACTGGCCTGCCCTGTTATGATTCATCGCAAAGGGCGCGAATGTCCGAGTTGTGGCAAGTCCAACGCGTTTGTCAGCCAAGACGGTAAACCTGCATCAATCGTAATGTAGCGAACCATCTTTGCCTCTGTGGAGATCAGACTGACGCACACTCATTTTGCGGGTTGTGGCTCTCTGCGGGCATTACCAGCGGAGGGCGGAAAGAGTAGCCTAATGCGAGAGAAAACGGAACGCTGGCTTGAACTGTGCAAACAGGCTGCAATTGAGCAAGACCCTGAGAAACTAATGGCTCTCGTGAAGGAAATCAACGACCTATTGGAAGCGAAGGAGCGGCGTCTCGGAATCATTCCTCCAACAAAAGATTCAAAGTAGCCCACTACCAAAATTTCGGTAGTGTCTTAAACAGACACGACCAAAATTTCTCCTCGCTTGCTCTGGCGGACCTGATAGATTCACGCTGACGTTTTCCCGATTTTTTTCTACAAGTATTTGGGACTCCCACACCCACAAAGGGGGGGTACACCCTTGCGATGAGAGGGGGGAGGGTCTGAATTTTATATTTTTCGTCTGGCAATCAGGGACCCATCATTAGCAGCCAGCCTCGAAGCGATAAGCTTTAACCTCGGAGCCGTTTGGTCCCCAACCCCGTTTTTGCGAGGAATATAAGAAGCCTGTCTCAATCGTTCCCTACTTCCCCAAATACAGATTCAAATTTTCAAATTTTTCGTCCGGGCTTCCACACGAGTATGAGAGGCCACCCGGCTTGACGGAAGCTTAAACCTCGGGCGGAACTAAAACTCAGTGAGTCCGAGGGAGCGACAGACAGCAAATCGTTCAAGCTGTGACGTGCTCGAAGTTTTTGTGACGTGACTTGTGACGTAACCCTCGCATCCATGCCCCTGCAAGTGGATACAAACGAGTGTTTCTCTGTCCAAGTTGCCGATGGTGAAAAGTGGCCCACCCCGTTGCATTCGTGCGACTTGCACTCATTCCTTCTCATTCTCCCCACTATCGCTCGAAGAACTGTCACGGCAGCGGTCGTTCCTTACTTTTCCGACCCGTTGTCGGTCATTTCTTGAGGTTGGATTTCCCGAAGATGCCAGATAAACAGCTCACTTCCGAACTCGCTTTTGAACCCACGATTTCAACCCACGATTCGGATGTCTCTCACGACTTCTCAAGGACTTAGGCGGCCACCTGGAGTCACTTAAGTGGTTGAAATTACAGCACATTGTAGATCTGAAAAGGCTGGCGTCGGCGGTTCAACTCCGTCCCTGGCCACCATATCTTTCAGTGACTTAGCAAATCCCCCGAAATTTCACACCTGTGATTTCACACCTGTGGTTGCCCACAGTCCATGCCGCTAACGGGATGGCTTCTCAGCCCAGAACTGGCAAAAGCAACCGCGATGACGAAAAGATGGTGTCGAAGGAACTCGTACCTATGCTGGCGTGCCTGAACTCAAGCAGGGCCGGTTTATCCGGGTTTTGATCGTCGGTCGTAATATACAACCGGAGCTTGTGACCCACCCGAAAGCGTCTGGCATTGGGTACCAGCGGAATCCGATAGCTTACTTTCTTCCCAATCGGCACCGCGTCAAAATTACGGCACGGTAGAACAGGAGCGCCGGGCTTGCTCGCGCTTTCGTCCACGGCCCGCAGGCTGGCCCGTAGGTATCCCGCTGTGATATTGATTGCGTTCTCGTTTTCGTCCACGTCCTGTAAGACTGCGATGAAGGCTGTGTCCGGCGCAGTGCAAGCGGCATCTAACTGCAGTTCGATCGGACCGATCAGGTCCAAGTCATGAGGTAGTGGCGGGGTAGTCCAATGCAGGAGCGCAGGAGGATCCGTCTCGCTCGCGCGTGGACGATTGAGACCACCGCCTAGGTTCATATAAGTTCTTGAACCCGCTTGTCCTTCGTCTTCACCCATGCCTCCGTCGACTCGAAGTGCATAAGCATGATGGACTGCCTCTGGGATCGGCCAAGCATCGGTTGTTCGCCATCCCTCTGTTTCCGGCAGAATATATCGAAAGGGTGGGCCGTCGAGAATGCCCGTGTCCTGCTCCTTCAGCCAGTGATCGAACCAGGCAAGCGCCTCGATATGAAGACTCTCCCAGGGCCACGCGAGGCCATGCGCTCCCATCATTGCGACCTGCACATGCTTGCTGTTCGTCAGCCGGTCGTAGGCCGTGAAGGTATGCGGCAGATGGAGCGGCACGTCTGCCAGTCGCATCCCATGTAGACTGGCACCTCGACGCGATCGAGTAACGGGAGCAAGTTGCGATCCTCCCACCAGGCGTCGTGAAACGGGTGCTCGGCTGCGATAGCGCGCCAGAGGTCGTCCCAGGGATGGGGATCGTGATGAAGCTTGAGCAAGACTTTTAGGCCAGCGATTGCGGCTTCGCCGTTCGCCACCTCGAATTTCTTGTGGATGCCGGGAGTCAGCAGAAGGGCTCGCATGGCGTCCATCAGCTTGCCGCGCCAGAGCTTGTTGGGGTGCCCCGACGTCATCCCGATCATGAATAGGAATGGTGTGAGAAAGCCGCTACTCACCAGTCCATGATGCGTGGCCGACTCATAGAGGTCGTAGGTACCAGCGACGGGCATGATGGCTTTGAGGTGCGGGGGTCGTTCAACGGCAGCTTCCATCTGCGTTCCAGCGAAATAACTGATGCCAATCATGCCGACATTGCCGTTCGACCAAGGTTGCTGCCCGGCCCACTCGACGAGGTCGTGCATGTCACGCCGTTCCTGCCCATCAAAGAAACCAAAGGTGCCTCCAGACCCACTGGTGCCCCTACAGTTAGCAATGACGTGGACATAACCACGCGGGACGAAGAAGTCAGTGGCACCAGCTTCGATAAAGCCAGCTGGCGCACCAAGGTTTTGAATCTGCCGCGGATAGGGAGAGGCGGCAACTAGTACGGGATAGCGACCGGGCTCGGCCGGACGATGCACGTCCGCCAGCAACATAACTCCATCACGCATTGGCACTGCAACATCGTCATCGTGTGCCATGTTGTGGGTAGGCTGTGACAAATTGCGATATTCACGTCCGGTGGTTTGCGGACCGTTGAGTCGACGTTGACCGGGCTCTATCCCGGACGCTGGAACGTTGGTCATTTGCTTTCTCCTTTTAGTGATCGATGTGTAGACTTCGTTCGGCACCAGCGAGGGAAACCGAGCATCCCGGACTCCACGAATTAATTCTCTACAAACACTACGTTGTTCTGAACAGGGTCGCGCCCAACGTGCACCTTATTGCCGGGAAAGTCCGAGTCCGGATAGCCTATTGCTAGCCCGCACAGAATCGAAAGCTCCGTCGGGATCGCCAACTGGGCACGGATGGTCTCTTGGTACCCCGTGACCGAGACCTCGACGCAAGAACCTAGGCCTCGTTCGGTCAATGCCAAGAGGAGCGTTTGCAGAAACATTCCCACACTGAGAGCGTCCGCCAGACCCAGTTCCCGGTTCATGCAGACGATGGCGGCCATTGGCGCCCGGAAGAACTCCCAATTGCGCAAGATGGCCGCCGTATGGCCTGCCTTGTCGTCTCTGGCAACTCCCATCGCTGGATAGATTTGAGCACTGAGTTCTCGTCGGAAGTGCTCGAACGCCTCAGGTAGTGCAGCACCGGTGGGCGGCTGGAGCTTCGCCTCGTCCAGCATTGCGGCTACCAGGCGATCGCGAGGCGGCCCGGACACGAACACCACGTGCCACGGCTGGATATTAGAGTTCGATGGCGCTAGCTGTGCCAGGGCAAGGGCCTGATCGAGCAAATCTCGGGGCACTGGTCGGGGCAAAAACATTCGTGTCGAGTGGCGTTCTCTGATTGCTTGATCTAGATCTAAGATGGCAACTGGCCCGGCATTCGCAATCAAATCATTTGGATAAGTGCTGTTCATTTTTCTGTTCCTTTCGTAAGTAGAGTGAGAGCTGTCCCAAGCGTGCGCTCGGCACGGCGCTGTCCGCCCCTCCGCGCCGTCGCCAAATCGATCACGGCAAGGCCGACGGACAATGCATGCAGCAGAAAGCAGTGCTCGTCGGTCGGTGTGATATTCAAGTTTTCAAGAAGCTTGCTGGCGCGAAGGATGATGCCATCCGCCAACTCACGGAAGAGTTCGCGCAGCGTCGGCTCCTGATCGGCCGCCTGCGCGAGCGCCATGATCACGCGAGTGTTTTCGTGCCGGACGGCAATGTCGGCAATGACCTTTGCAGCCGCCTGCGGCGACGACACACCGACGATGGCATCAACCGCCGCAAGCTCTTGATCGATCGCAGCCCGAGCCACGCCGGCAAGCAAGTCAACACGCGTAGGGAAATAGTAGGTGAGATGGCTCTGGCGCACTGCCGCCCCGGCGGCGATCCGCGGTTGAGTGAAGCCCGAAAGCCCGTGCTCTCTTAGCACCACGAGAGCTGCGTTGATGATGTCTTGTTTGCGATCTTTCATTGTGCCTCCTGATATTGGTAGGTATACCAACCAATATCAAAGATGTCAAGAGAATTCGTGCGCCGTCACCGATGTTTGTTGGAGTGCTAGTACCTACAAGTCGGCTAGCGTTCATCAGCCTGTAGTGGCAGTCAGAAGTTCTGGACGGGCGACGAGCTCTGCGGAAGCAATCTGGGGTGTGTTTCTGCGCTGGAAACCTGTATGGGACAACCAATGAAGGAGGTAATGGATCGCATTGCGGCACCTTCGTCTGCGGCCCGGTGTTCCAGTTGACACCTGGAGCCAACGGCACGTGGACGGAGAAGGTGCTGCACAACTTTCACAATAACAACAAGGACGGCTACATGCCTTACGCCGGCCTGATCTTCGATCCTGCGGGCAATCTCTACGGCACAACGCTGGCGGGAAAGATTATGAACAATGGCTTTGGCACCATCTTCCAGCTGTCAGAGACCAGCGGCAAGTAGAGGGTACTGCACAGCTTCAACGACAAAGACGGGTACTATCCCACCGCTGGCCTGATCTTCGATTCCGCCGGGAATTTGTACGGCACAACCGAATTTGGCGGCGTTTCCGGAACAGGCTGCCGAGGCTTGGGCTGCGGTACCGTGTTCAAGCTAACCCTGGGGACTAACGGCGCGTGGAAGGAGACTGTAGTGCACAGCTTTGCCACGGGCACGGATGGCAACAACCCCTTCGGCGGCCTAATTTTCGACGGGGCAGGGAACTTGTACGGAACAACTAGTGAGGGAGGCGGTACAGGCTGTGGTGGTGGCTACGGCTGCGGCACCGTCTTTGAGATCACGCCGTAACAAAGGCGCACGTTCGATAACTTCCGAAATCAGATGGGATGAGAATGCCGGTCTCCTTTATCTATCTCTCGCGCTTCGAGCGCGTCGATAACTTGGGAGCGTATCGCATCCCGCCGGAGACCGGCATTCTCATCCCATCTGGCCCAACTTCCATCGCGAGATGGAAGAGAGGTCGACAATCAGGTGGCAGCACCGGCTGAAACGAGAACACCCAACTTGCACCGAGCGAATAAGTCGCTGATTGAGAGTGCGGATGGAAGGGTGGCGACAGCGTGGGGCGCAAAGCGGCTTGGCCGGTTCGATGGGGGCAACCGTGGGAGCGAGCGTCACTCACCTTCCTTCCTAGCGGAATGGTGACAGAGCGGTCCTCGCCGTCAAGGGTTCGCTGACGCCGCAAAGAACGCGCCCTTGACCGCTCCGGGCCGCTCTGCAAACCCTCCGCTAGGAAGGAAGGTGAGTTTCAAGAAAGGCAAAATCAAAATCTACTTGACGTGGACCGGCATTCTCATGGAAGGCCTTTACGCTCAAAACCCCTCAATGCGCATAATCGCGATGTTTCACTCTTGAGCGGTGCGGCTAGAACAAGAGGCGTTCTAAGGGTCCGTAATTCCTTCCCAGCCCGCCAGTTGCAAGCTGCTTCCCATTGTCATCATATCGGCGGTGAAGTAGACTGGCAGCCGCACTTCAGGAGGTTCCAGCCATGGCCGGCCGAGTCGCAGTAAGAATGTTCATACTGAGTGCCGCAATCGTGATGTTCGTAAACCTCTGCGTAGGTCAAGCCACAAGTTTGCGGTCGTTTTCCGCAAACCAGCCCGCGAAACAAGTCCTCACGACTTGGCCCGAGTTTCACAGGCACGACATGACGCGTTACAACCCCTATGAGAACCTTCTGGCAGTGAACACTGTCAAAAACCTCCAACTGAAATGGAGCTTCGATCCGGGCGGCTGGGTGCAATCTTCACCAGCGGTTGTGAATGGCGTGGTCTATGTCGGTGGGGGCAGTTGGCACAACACGAACATGTATGCCCTGAACGCCAATACGGGTGCAAAGCGCTGGAGCTACTCCAGCGATACAGAGTTCTCCTCGCCCGCCGTGGACGTGGCGAACGGGGTGGTTTATATCGGCTCTGACGACGGTAACGTTTATGCCCTGAACGCTCACACTGGCGCAAAACTCTGGAGCTTCTTGGCCAGCGAGTACGGCTTTGTGAATTCCTCGCCAGCGATTGTGAATGGCGTGTTGTATATCGGCTCGTATGACGGCAACGTTTACGCGCTCGACGCTCGCACTGGGAAGAAGCTTTGGAGTTCCCAAATCGGCGGCAACATAGTTTCCTCGCCAGCCGTGGTGGACGGCGTGCTGTACGTGGGATCTGATAACTACGGCGTCTATGCGCTCAATGCCCGCACTGGCGAGGAGCTTTGGAGCTACATTACTGGCAATTATGTGGATTCCTCGCCCGCCGTAGTCAATGGTGTTGTATATGTCGGCTCGGATGACGGCAATGTGTATGCTCTGGATGCCAGAAGCGGAGCACTTCTATGGAGCTACGCCACTGGGGGCGAGGCCTACTCCTCTCCCGCCGTGGCGAACGGGAAGGTTTATGTCGGCGGAGGCAACACCGTATACGCGTTAGATGCGCCCACCGGGGATAAGCTGTGGACGTATGCCACGGAGGATACAGTAACGTCTTCGCCCGTAGTAGCGAATGGAGTGGTGTATGGCGGATCGGAAAGCGGCGACGTGTATGCGCTTGATGCCGGAACCGGAGCCGTTCTATGGAGCTACACCATCGGTGGCCAACTAGATTCTTCGCCGGCCGTCGTGAACGGGGTGGTCTATATCGGCTCTGCTAACGGCCTCTATGCCTTCAGCCTGGAGCACGGCGCAGACTCGGCTTCCAAGCACCCCGACTAACCCGCCTGGCAATCCCGAAAAGCGAGATTCGTTTCGCGGTCCGCAAGAGTTTGTAGAGTGTGGGTTAGGTCAACTGTCATTATCAGGCCATAGCACTCATTGACCCGAACGGGCGGCCCAGCCTTTCGCGGTCGTCACGAAGACGGCAGTTCGTCCCATCATCCTCACCTCCCCTTGCATTCCGTGTGAAGCGAGTTCCCAGCCGATCTGTTCTACCTCTTCGTATCCCGTCGGAAACGCATAGTCAAACCGGGGCGGGAGGGCGAATACGTACTTGCGGTTGCGGCCAAGCTCACCCGGTTTGATAGGCGCTGCACTCACGCTGAATTTGTCCTTCTCGAGGGCCTTCCACTGCGCGACGGTGAAGACCATGATTGGAATATCTTGACGTGGGTCCGCGGATGTCCATTGTGGGTGCCGGATGGATATTATGGGACCTGTCGTGATGGTTTCGTCACCGTTCGGACCGCCGGTGTTATGGTAGCCGCTCCACTGATCGGTCACGATGGAATATCCTTTCCAACTATTGGGTAAGGAAAAGCAGAAGCCGTATTGCGCGTTCTAGTACTCGATCGATGCCGATTGGGGTTGCGAGGTAGTTTTCTGCTGCGCCTGCTCTGAAGAGCCATCTCCCTTTTGTTGGGTACTCGCGCCCAGAGACAATTGCAGTGCGAGCACAATCGTCACCACGATCTCAGTGCGATTTGGGTCGGAACGTCTCATCACGCGAATCATACGCGCTCCTACCAAAGCCGCTTTACATCGTACTGATCGAGCACGGTGTCGGCGCTCAGAATCGGGACATTCAGCGCCTGGGCCTGGGCCACCAGCAAACGGTCAAACGGGTCGCGATGATGCAAGGGCAGCAGTCCCGCCCGGACCGCTTGCTCCATGCTGATCGGCAGTTCCTCAAACCCTTCCTCTGCCGTGTAGCTGGGCAACTCCGTCGCCAGAGAAAGCGCGTCGAACTTTCCGAGATTCACCTTGATCGCCAGCTCCCACGCAATCGCTGCCGATACAAGAATGGTGTTGTTCTGATTCGTAATGATCGAGAGAGCCCGCCGGGATAGCTTTGACTCGTTACCGAACCACCAAATCAAAGCGTGGGTATCCAGCAGAATTTTCACTCGAAGCCCAAGTCCGCTAACTCTTGATCAGTAAGCGGATCGAACGCATCCGCAGTGTAGGAAATTAGCCCCTTAAGCCTGCCAGGGATACGGTTCTTGGATGCGGAACCCAGCGCCACTAACCTGGCAACCGGCTGGCTGCCGCGAGCGATGACGACCTCTTTCCCAGAACAAGCTTCTTCCAGCAACCGCGAAAGGTTCGTCTTGGCCTGATGTACCGTGTACTTCATGATTAGCTAATTGTATTAGCTAACTCTGCCGCGAGTCAACAGATATTCGAGTGTCGGGTGCGCGGTTTTTACGCCTACGCGTTGGTCTTCAGCATTTGTTCGGCGTGCTTGCGGGAGGTCTCAGTCAGCTTGGCCCCGCTGAGCATGCGCGCGACCTCTTCGGTGCGCTCATCGCCGGTGATGAGGCGGACTGCGGTCCGGGTGCGGTCGGCGGAGCTTTTCTTCTCGATCAAATAATGATGGTCGGCGAAGGTGGCGATTTGGGGCAGGTGCGTTACGCAGAGCACCTGACTGGCTCGCGACAACGCTTTCAGTTTTTTGCCAACGGCCTCAGCCGCGCGTCCGCCAATACCGGTATCGATTTCGTCGAAGATAAGAGTTCGGTGCGCGGGCGAGGGCGCCCGCGCCACGCTTGCCTTCTTGCTCTGTCCGGCTTCTACGCTGGCCTTGAGTGCCAGCATCACCCTTGACAATTCGCCGCCGGACGCGATGTGCTCCAGCCGTCGTAGCGGCTCGCCGGGGTTTGTTGAAATCATGTACAGGACCTGATCGAAGCCGGAGGCCGTCCAGTTCCCTTCTTCATCCGTCCCGCTGACTTCGATGTGGAAGTCCGACTTCATGGCTAGATCGTTGATCTCGGCTTCGACCAGCTTCTCCAGCTTACGGGCGGCTTCGTAGCGTTTCTTAGAAATGGTGCGGGCGGTCTGAAGGTATGTCTGCGCAGCTTGCCCAAGCTCTCCGCGGAGCTGCGCCAGGATTTCGTCTTTGTTTTCCATCTCCGACAGCTTTCGGCTGACTTCCTCGCCGTGACGAATTACGTCCTCAAGGGTGGCGCCGTATTTGCGTTTCAAGCGATCGAGCAGCGCGAGGCGATCTTCGACTTCGGCGAGGTGCTCAGGCGAAGCTTGAATTCCGCCGGCGTAATCGCGGAGGGTCGCGCCCACGTCCTCGACACTGATGCGGGCAGTCTCGATCGCGGCCAGCGCTTCCCGGAATTTCGGCTCGTAACGCGACAGCTCTTCGATGTGCTTCTGCGCCGTACGCAACGAAGACGACGTCGAAGCGCCGCCTTCGTAAAGCAAATCGAAAGCATTCATCGCCGCGCCGTAAATCTTCTCCGCATTGGCCAAGACGCGCTTCTCGGTTTCGAGCCGCTCGTCTTCGCCGGCCTGGAGTTTGGCGTCGGCAATCTCGCGCTTTTGGAAAGTCCACAGATCGAGCAGGCGCAGCCGGTCGTGCTCGCCGTGCTCAAGCTCTTCGATGCGGCGAGCGATATTCTTCCAAGTTGCGAATACCTCGCTGGTGGCTTCGATTTGCGTACCAGCAAAAGCATCGAGCAGGTCCAGCCGCGCCGCGGCGTCGAACGAGAGGATGGATTCATTTTGCGCGTGGATGGTGGCAAGGTACGGCGCAAGCTGGCGGAGCACGCCGACGGTGGCAGGCTGATTGTTAATGAAGACTCGGCCCTTCCCACCCGCTGCGATCTCACGTCGCAGAATGATCGATCCGTGTTCGTCGTTTGAGTCGATGCCATTGGCTTCGAGAATCCTGGCGACGATCTTTTCTGTTCGCTCGTCGATTTCGAAAACCGCCGTCATCGTGGCCCGATCCGCGCCGGTGCGGATCACATCTGTAGAAGCCTTT
>Ga0210410_10001156_pt1 | contig 25285 bp, 15 predicted proteins | sample IncBWC4MmetaG_FD_161058 | JGI IMG/M metagenome (GOLD analysis project Ga0210410, IMG submission 161058) | Forest soil microbial communities from Barre Woods Harvard Forest LTER site, Petersham, Massachusetts, United States - Inc-BW-C-4-M | ecosystem: Environmental > Terrestrial > Soil >... | reverse complement strand
GTACATCCCGAAATATTTTTCTTCAAACCAGTACGAGATGCTCATCACTCTCTGCGACACCATTATTCCCAAAGACGAAAAATCCGGTGGGGCCGTGGAAGCCGGCGCACCGGAATTCATCGACCTCCTCACCAGTGAAAATGAAGAGTATCAGCTAGCCCTCGGTGGGGGCCTCCAGTGGCTGGACAACTTTTGCTCCGACCGCTATTCGAATACCTTTCTCGATTGCACGCCGGAACAACGCAAGGTGGCCCTCGATCTGATCGCCTTCCGCAAAAACGCGAAACAGGATTCATCTCTCAGCCAGGGCGTTGCGTTCTTCGCCTTCTTGCGCGGACTCACTTGCGACGGTTTCTACACCAGCAAAATCGGCATCGCGGATTTGCAATATATCGGCAACACCGCTCTGCGCGAATTCCCCGGCTGCCCTCCGCTGCCGGAGTCCTAAATAAAAATTGCTCCAGGCGCAGTCGCGAGCCTAGAGCAATTTTCTTTCGATCTGTAGCCAGTCTTAGTCTTATCGCGGCTTCCCTTCCTTAGGCGGCTTACTCTCTGCGTGAGGTCTATTCTCGACCTGCGGCTTGCTCTGCACTTGCGGGTTGCTCTGTGTGTGCGACTGAGTCTTCGGCATGCTGTTAGCCGAATTGTTCAGATGCGCAGTATTGGAAGTATTCGCCCGTGCCGCATTAGACGTGTTCGTATTCGTGCGCGCCCCATTGAATGTATTCGTATTCGTGCGAGCCGCATTGGACATATTTGTATGGGCCGTGTTGAGTGTATTAGACCCCGTGCCTCCAGTGTGTGAAGGCGGACGGTCGGTCTTGCTCAAACTGGCCGTGTTGGTCGGAGGCCTGTTGCCGCCGTTGCCGTTTAGCGAACCGTTGTGCGAAGTCCCCACCGCTTTGGCGGCCACGACTTCATGTCCGCTGAACTCCCCCGGCTTCGCGGTTGCCGCAATAGCCGGCTTGCCATGATTCTCGGAAGCCAGCAGAGCGCGGTTCGTACTCGCAGTGTGCTCGTGCTGCGTCTGCATGGACGTGGGCGCGATATGGTGGTCATGCTCGGCCGCCAATTCAGTAGACGTCGGCCGCGCCGTAACTCCGCCCGTCCCGCCGTTGTAGCTCACATGATTGTTCACGGTGACTTTGTTGATCACCGTTTTATCCACGTAGGTGTTGTGAATCACTGTCGTGTTCACGTTCATCACCGCCGTGTTGTACGCGAACACTCCGCCATTCCACCGTCCGCCAAAGAACCCAACACCGCCATATCCAAATCCATAGTTAATTCCGCCGTAGAATCCGACGTGCGGTCCCCAATACCCCGCGTGCCAAAAATACCCGCCGCCGCCCCAGCCCCAATAGCCCGGCGTCCAAAAATAGCCGACAGTCGGCGCCATCACCCACGTTCCCGGCACCCAGTAGTAACCATCGTCGCCATAGGCCCAATAACCGGGCGTCCAGAGGTACCCCGCTCCCGGACAAATCGGCTGCTCATACACCGGCAAGGCTGGAGGACCGATGTGCACCGCAACACCAATGCTAATCTGCGCCGAAGACCGAGCCGGCATAAACGCCAACACCAGCGCGAGCAAAACGAATCCAGCAATGTGAATTTTGCGCATTTGCAACTCTCCTCGCATCAACACCTGGATTATAAAACCCGGTGCTCCAGCGGAAGTTGCGCTGTGGCCCACTCGTAACTGACCGAAAGGACGGCGCCTGTATCAGCTCTCCTATGCGGATTTAATCGTGCCGGACGCAGCGTCCCATGTGACCGCGCTCTTCCGGAAGTACGATTCGTTGGACATGTGGCATGCGAGGGCAGCGTTGTTGCCGAACACAGCGTCCTCGGTAACCTGCTGGTGGTTCTTCACGCCCTGGAAATATCTCCACAGATGCGGCTTCTCGTCATCCCAGGAATCGCCGCGATACGAATACCCTTCCAGCACTGGCTCTTTGCCAGGAACAGGATCGTGCTGAGCGTGCCATTCCGCCACATACGCATCCCGCATCTTCTGCGGATAGCCCGAAGTGTAGTAGCTCGGCCCCTGGTCCACGCCCGTCTGCGGATAGTAATTGATCGCAAATTCCGTGACTTCCAAAATCCCCTTCGATCCCTGGAAGCGATAAATTTCCGGCGTCTCGCATCCCAGATTTAGCCGCAGATAGACCGGCGCGCTTCCGTAATCGAACAATGTTGCGTGCACGTCCGGCATGTTCCGCCCATCCGGAAAACGCAGAATCGCTCCCAGCGACATGGCTTTCTTCGGCGGAGCATTCCAACCCAGCATGAAGTTCATTCCGCTCACCAAATGCACGAGCAAATCGCCCGCGAGCCCCGTCCCATACTCCTTCCAGCAGCGCCAGCGCGCGAAAATATTCGGATTAAACGGCACTTTGGGCACCGTGCCCTGCCACGTATCCCAATCGAGGTTCGACGGAGAAAGATCTGGCGGAGGCGGATACTCCCACGCACCGGTTGGATCGTTGCGCCCCAGCGAGCCTTCCACCAGCGTCAAAGTCCCAATCGTGCCTTGCGCAATCATCTCCTTGACCTTCGCGCAAATCACGGAACTCACCCGCTGCGAACCAATCTGCACGATGCGTCCCGTTTTCTGCGCTGCGGCCACCATCGCCAAACCATCCGCCGCGGAATGCGACATGGGCTTTTCGCAATAAATATCCTTTCCCGCACTCACGGCGTCCACCACCACTTGCTTGTGCCAGTGATCCGGCACCGCCGCAATCAGGCAATCGATTTCTTTGTTGTCCAACAATTCCTGATAGCGCCGCGTCGTCGGAATTTTCTTTCCAACAATTTCTTGCGCCAACGTGTGCCGCCCGTCATACAAATCGCACGCGGCCACGCATTCCACTCCCGGCAATTGCACGGCAGCCGTCAACAAGCCGGACCCCTGCATCCCAATCCCGATGATGCCGAAGCGCAGCCGGTCGCTCGGCGCCACTGCTTCCAGCGCCGACGGAATATATTCCGGCTTCAGGAAGATGCTCGGAGCCGCCGCCAACGCGCCTGTAGCCCCAGCCGTGCTCTGCAAAAACCGCCGACGCGAAAATTGATTCTTGTTCATCACATCCTCCCGGTTTGACTCTGTCTTTCTTTTTTCCAAAACCGCTACTTCAAAGCTTGCACGCTGACTTCTTTGAAGAACACGATGTCGTTGTCGCTATGGTTTTGCAACCCGATATAGCCTTGGTCAGGCCGCCGGCCGCGTTGTGGCTCGAAATCGAATTTTCGCTCTGGAACAGACTGTCCTTCCGTGTAGTCGGTCACCTTCACGTCATTCAGCATCACGATCGTGTGCGGGCCATCGAGCGTGATCTCCATCGTGTTCCACTCGGGGCCAGGCTTTCCGGGTTTGGCCAACGGCTTTGTCAGCGAATAGAGCGCCGCCGTGATGTGATATTCATCTTCGTTTGAAGTTTCGGGATGATTGTCGATTTGCACTTCGTATCCATAGTGCACCGGCATCCACGGCTCGCGAGGCTCGATGGGAATGCGAATGAATACGCCGGAATTGTCGTTGAAGTCGCGCATCTTGTAGACCACGCGGATGCGGCAGTCGCCGAGTTTTCCTCCGGTCCAGTAAAGCAGGCCCATGCCGCCGTGCGTTCGAATGAGGCTGTCTTCGACGGTCATGTTGCCGGGGCCGACATGCTTCCAGCCGGTGAGGTCCTTACCGTTGAAAAGCGGTTTCCACGTGGGAGCTTGCGGCTGGGCGGCGGCGACAAATAAAAAGGCCGCGATAGCAAACAGAGTTGTGACTGTGAGTGCCTTGCGCATGCTGATGATTCCTCCGGCTAAAGAGGGCAGGCAAGAATGCCTGTCCCACTGTCAGAAACGTAAAGTATGCAGGTAGTCGTAACTGATTTTTATGTCGTCGAAGGCTGATTTGGGTTGGTCGTTTTCCACGAAATAATGCTGGATTCCGGCTTTGCCCGCGTGCGCGAAAATGTTTTTCCAGTTAATGGAGCCCTGGCCGACATCGGCCAAGCGGCCCCCTATTTTCACCGCGGAGCCGGTGGCGCCCTCGTAGGAGTCCGTGGCGGCGGGATCCTTGATCCAGTCTTTTACGTGAACGAGGGGGAAGCGGCCGGGGAATTTGTCGAAGTAGGCAACGGGATCCTTGCCCGCGACATTGATCCAGCAGAGATCCAATTCCATGGTTACGAGTTTGGGATCCGTTTCGGCGAGCAGGAAATCGTAGGGGAGTTTGCCGCCGAGCGGTTCGGAAGGCATGAATTCAAAGGAGTGATTGTGATAGCCGAACTGGACGCCGGCTTTTTTGCTGGCTTCGCCGGCTTTGTTGAAGAGTTCGGCGGCGCGCTTCCAGCCGTCGGGCTGCGCACGCTGCTTCTCGTCAACCCACGGGCAAATGATGTAGCTGTGGCCGACGACCTTGGCAGCTTCGAGAGCGTCGGGCCACCTTTTTTCGAGGACGTCGTAGCCGGCGTGGCACGAAGGTGCGGCTAACCCGTTCTTGTCGAGGATGGCGCGAACTTCTTTGGGAGAACGGCCGTAATAGCCCGCGTTGTCAGCAAAAATACCGGCGAATTCGACTTCCTTGTAACCGGTGGCGGCGACTTTCGCGATGGTGCCCTCGAAGTCGGTTTTCATGGCTTCGCGCACGGTGTAGAGCTGGATGCCGACGCGGTCGATGTGATGTGCGGAGTCCGCAGCCCAGGCTGGCTTGGCGGCGGTTGCAAGAGTTGCTGCGATGGAGGTGCCGATAAATGTGCGTCGATTCATGGCCCGCATTTTACTCCTTCTCGGAGGAAGGGAACAGGTGTTGGTCAAAAAAGAAGGGTGGCGTTTTTTTTGAAACGCCACCCTTCGATTCAGAGCATTTCTCCAGAAGTGAAACTAGGGCTGGCAGCAAGCGAATCAGAATGTAAACCGCGCGCCGAACTGGAACTGGCGCGGTGTGTTGATCGTGTTGCTGATCGTGCCGAAATTATTCGGGTTGGGAGGGACCGGGCAGTTAGGCGCGCATTTGGGATCGGCGTTTTTCGCCGCCTGTATCGCGTTGTTCACCGAATTAATGCTCGGTATGCTTGGATATCCAAACTGCGGCTTGTTGAACAGGTTGTAGGAGGAGACGTCAAAGCGGAGCGCTTTGGCCTCCCCAAAGGAGAACGACTTATACAACGAGACATCTAGATTCCGCGCACCTTGGGTGCGGACATGGTCAAGATAGGCTGGTGCATTTCCCGGGATGAGATGGTTGGCCGCGCCGCCATTTTCCGTTCCGGGTATCGCGAAACAGCTATAGCTGACCCACGCAGTTACGTTATGCGGAGCTGCTGGATTGCAAGTCAGGTCCGCCCGCTGACTGAAGAATGACGGGCTTCCTCCCGCAGACGGTGATTGGATCGGGACACCGGTGCCGAGATAGACTATGAAATTCGTAGTCCAGCCGCCTAGCACAGCGTCTGACACGCCATGCAGATTTACGGCGCGGTTCTTGCCGACCGGCAAGTCGTAGGATGCCTGCCCGGTGAACGAATACTTCACATCCTGCGGACTGATCGAGCGCTCTAAGCGCAGATCTCTCCAATCCTGAGGTGTTGCATTGTGAGTCCCGACGAAACCCAGGGGAGGATGGCTGTCGTCGGTCAATATTTTTCCCCAGGTAAAGGTGGCGAGAGTGGTGAAATGGCCCGTTAACCTCTTCTGCGCCTTGGTTTGCAGGGAGTTGTACGTAGAATCGCCCGCGGAGTAGCCATTCACGACGACGCCATTGCCGCTTCCGTAGCTGCCATTGCCGAATTGCGGGTATTGCTGGAGCATCGCCCACAGGGGAACTGTGGGTCCGCTGAAGTTGGGGTTGAGGCTCACCGGCCCCGTGTTGGGCTTCATTACGCAGCTGGGATTCGTCTGGATGCACAGCGAATCTCCGTATTTCGCGATCGTGGCCAGATCAAGCACGTTCAGGTCGACGCTGCTGAGGGGCAGGAAGAGTCCCCGGCTTCCGACATAGCCGACACTGACGACCACTTGATGTGGCAACTCGTACTCCAAGCCGAAGTTGAAATTGTAGGTGGTCACCGTGCGCTGCGAGTGCAGCACGGTGCTCAAAGCTATTCCCAAGTTATTGGCCAGTCCCGGGGGCGCTTTGGTGAAAACCGGATTGGTACCGGTCGGGAAGGGATTGCTCAACGAATAGGGGCCGGTGAAAACGTCCGGTGTCGCGGGGGCGTTACAGGGCGCGTTGCCGGTGTTGAAAAACGTATTTCCGTCTCCGTTAGCGTTAAAGCAGGTGGCGTTCCACTGTGTACTGGATGAGAATCCATCGGTATCGTTTCCGGCACTGGCGACATTGTGCGTGGTGGGACCATAGTAGAAGCCCGCGCCCCCGCGCACGACGAAGTGCTGGACGGGCTGCCAGGCGAAGGCTAGGCGAGGCCCGAAGTTGTGCAGGTTAGTGGTAAACGGAGAGCGATTGCCGCCGTTGACATAGACTTCCGCACCGGTGTAGGAGACGCCATTCAACGAATTCGTTGCCTTGGGATCAAAGTATTCCAGGCGGTTGAAACGCTCGTTGCGACCTCCGAAGATATCCCAACGCAGGCCGGCGGTGATGGTCAGGGTCTTTGAAGCATGGAACGTATCCTCCACGAAGGCGGCGTAATAGGGGTTGGACTCGGCAACGAAGACGTCTTTAGTGAAACTCGGATTGCCGTTCGATTCCGAACCGGGCGTGGTTCCCATGCCGATGAGGAAGGAGGCGTAATCGCTGCCACCTACAGGCGACGCAGCACCGGTGGCCTGATCGGTAGCGCTGATATCGAAGGCGTACCAGCCCGCGGGCGACGGTGGCTGGCCGACGTTGAGATAGCGCTTCATCCATTCGAAGCCAAACGAGATTTCATGCTTACCGTACACTTTGTTGAGCGTGGCGCTTGCATCGCTGTTCATGCTGGCATAAAAAAACAGATTGTAGTTGGCCGTGCCGCCAACTCCTTCCGTGCTTGACCCCGTTACATCATTAAACTGCATAATGGGGAGCTGTTTGAGGACTTGTTGCGCCGCCAGCGAAGAGGGAAAGCCCAGCGAGGTAATGTCGACGCTACCGTATGATGACTGCCCTTGCTGTGCTTCGTGATGGCGGGTAAAGGAATAGCGCAGATTCAGCACGGTGGAAGAATTGATGGTAAGGTCGTCGGCCACCAACACGTTGCGCCCGTTGGTCAGGTTCTGGGCATAGTTGGGGTCCCACCCGGGCGCTGGGAAGACGTTGGCTTGCGTGAAGAAAAGGCGGTCGTAAGAGAATCGGGTGAAAATGCGCTGCTTGTCGCTCTGGACCCAATCTACCCGGACATCGAACCTGTGCGCCTTGAATGGGTCCAGGCCGGGTAATCCAAAATTATTGGAGACGTCGGTGGTTGCGTTATCACACGACGTGGGATCGGGGATATTGCACTTCGGCATGTTCTTCAGGAACAGCAAGCCGATGGGGTTGGGATTGGGAATTACGTTGTGCGTGGGGAATTCCTGCCGGGTGCCGTCAGGATTCTCGAGCCGGCTCGGATCGTAGATTGTGAAACCCATCTTCGAGAAGTCGCCGGTCCTCTCGGCGCTGGTGGGGACGGAAAAATAATCTATGCCCTCGAACTGCGTCTGCTGCGTGTCCTCGTAATCGGCGAAGAAGAAGACCTTATCGCGCTTAATGGGTCCGCCGATGGCTCCGCCCTCCTGATAACGGTGGAACGGCGGTGGTGTGTTCTTCAGTCCGCCACTCAGCTGAGTTTGCTTATTGAAAAAGTCGTTTGCGGACAACTTATCGGGACGGAATACTCCAAAGACATCGCCATGAAACTTATTGGTGCCGGACTTGCTCACCAGACTGATAACGCCACCGCCACCACTCAGGTAAGTGGCGGGCGTATTCTGGGTCTCGACGCGAACTTCCTGCACACCATCCTCGGGAATATTCATGGCCGGGATAATGGCAGCGGAGTTGTTTTCCGCAATTCCGATAGGCGCGCCATCGAGCATGTAATAGACGGATCCAACTAGAGAGCCGTTGATGGTGTCGGCGGAGACGTCCACGCCTGGGCGGCCGTTGGAAATGTTCTGAACGGACTGCATCGAGTCACTGGAGTTGGGCGAACCATTAACGGGAATTACGCCCGCGCTCAGCTGGATCAGATCGTAAACATTGCGGTACAGCAACGGGACACGGTCGATGGTCTCGGACGTGACGAGCGAACCGACGGTCGAATTGGTAGGCTCAACCAGGCTGCCCCCTTCCGTGACCGTGATCTGCTCGGAAGCAGCACCGACAGGCAAGGTGATATTGACTTCGGTGACTTGATCGAGGTTGACTGCTACCTTCTCGCGAACCACTCTCTTAAACCCGGACTGGTTGGCCGTGACCTGATAGACGCCGGGGTTGAGCGAGATGAAGCTGTAGAGTCCCGCGCCACTGGTGACGGTGTGTTGCGTGGCTCCGGTTGCGCGGTCGAGCAGGACTACTTGGGCTCCAGAAATGACACCCCCGCCTGGATCGGTGATCGTGCCGCTGATGCTGCCCCTGCCGGCCTGCGCGTTGATGAGAGACGGCATGCAGAGCAGCGCGAACACGGCGCCAAGGAGAAGCCGCAACGCTCTCGTGCCGCGCAAACCAAAGAAAGAAATAGAGTGACCCTTCACGATGTTACCTCCAGGAAATTCTTCCTCGGGAAAATGGACAAGCGAGGGCGCAGAAATGACAGTCGCAGCGGTGGCCCTGAGTTTGAGTTTCCCGCCAGAACCTGGCCATTCATCCGACACAGCCCCCAACCACTCGACCGAACCAGAATCGCACCAGGATGCACTTATTAAATCGAGTTAATAGTGCATTAATTCGGCGATGTCAAGCCCCAAATCGCAATGGAATTCATGGAAAACTTTGCTGCTGTCGGAATTCGGCCTATTTCGGTACGCAGGTTCCTAAGCCAGCGCTTTCTCAAGCATACTGATGTGTACACTGGCTGTCAGCCCCGGAATCCAGATGGCACTTCCCAGGGCCCACGCGCCCGTTCCACGCATTCGGCTACGGCCAAGACCAGTTCGTCTTCAAATGGGCGGCCGATCATCTGCACGCCAATGGGGAGTCCTTCATTCGAATGACCGACTGGGACGGACGCGGCGGGAAAGCCGGTCAAGTTTAGCCATTGCGAATAGCGCATGGTGTCGCGGTATCCCGCGCCGGGGAGATAGTTTCCCTGGCCGTGGCGGAACGCAGGGCTCGCGGAAACCGGCGAGAGCAGAATCGGCGTGTCCTGCATTTGGCGCAGAATCTCGGCGCGGAGGAAATCCCGATCTGCGCAGGCCTTGGTGAACTGGGCGAGCGTGATTGGACTTCCGGAATTTGCGTAAGCGAGATACTCGCGCAGCATCGGGCTGATTTGATCTTCATAGCCGGCGACGCTGTGCTGAATCAAATTTCCGATCACTGGGCCAAAGAAAAACCACCATGAATCGAGCGCGCGATCGAGGCCCTTGAGTCGAAATGGTTCGACGGTGAAGCTTCGAGCGGCGAGTGATTTCGCAGCTTGCTCGACCGCGGCGCGCGTCTCTGGAGTTGGCGTTCCGAGCGCGTCGCTCTCCAGGATTCCAATGCGCATGCCGCGCAGATCGCTCTCACGGTAGGCGCGCAAGGGAACTGGAGCGGAGAGCGCATCGCCGGCGTCCGGTCCGGCGATCGTTTCGAAGAGCAGGCGTACATCCGCGATGGTGCGGGCCATGGGGCCGACAACGCCAATCCAGGAAAAGGCGCCGGCACCGGCAGGAAAATGTCCCGTGGCAGGAACGCGGCCGGGCGTGGGCTTCAATCCGCAGATTCCGCAAAAATGCGCGGGGACGCGAATCGAGCCGCCGCCGTCGCTGCCGACGCCGCCCGCCGAACAGCCTGAAGCAATGGCGGCCGCTTCGCCTCCGCTGGAGCCGCCCGAGGAGTGCGCCACATTCCACGGGTTACTCGTCTTTCCGGTGAGCACGTTGTCGGTTTCGTAGGCCATCAAGAATTCGGGAATGTTGGTATTTCCAAGGAGGATGGCACCAGCGGTTTTCAATCGCGAGACAAGCGGAGCGTCTCGTTTGGGGACGTAATCTTTGCGGAGAACAGAGCCAGTAGGGCACGGCCAGTCGGCGACATCAATGCAGCTTTTGATGGTGAGCGGCATGCCGTGGAGCGGCCCAAGTTGCGCGCCGCGCAACACCAAACTTTCCGCGGCGCGCGCCTGCTCGTGGGCGTCCTCGATGGCCAGATGCACAAACGCATTCAGTTTCGGTTGCAGAGCCTCGATACGTTTCAGATGGAGTTCGACGACTTCGACGGGCGAGACTCTTTTGGAGCGTATTCCCGCAGTGATTTCGGCGATCGTCCCAAATATAATTTTGTGCATAGTCAGGCATCCGAGCCTATGTGCTCGTCCACCTCGGGTCAAGCGCATCCGAAGCTCAGAAACGTTAAATGTCGAAATTGTTGGGAAACGGTGAAAGCACTATTCGTACCGAAGTGCGACAAGTGGATCGACGCGAGCCGCTCGCCGCGACGGTATCCAGCACGCCAGGACCGCAACACCCGCAAGAAACACTGGTACAACTGTAAAAGTCAACAAATCGTGCGGACGAACTCCATACAGAATGCTTGTGAAGAGCTTCGTCACCGCAAACGCCGCGCCCAATCCAAGCACCACGGCGATCAACGTCAGCGCCATTCCCTGCCACACAACCAGCCGCTGCACTCCAGCCGGCTGCGCGCCCAGCGCCATCCGAATGCCAATCTCCCGCGTACGCCGGCTGACCAAATAATTCATCACGCCATACAATCCAACCGCCGCCAGCAATAATCCCGCGACTCCAAACACTCCGAACAGGGTCCCTGCCAGCCGCGGCAAAAAGAGCGCGCCGCGCAAATGTTCCTCCATGGTTTCGATGTTGAAGACCGCCAGGGTCGGATCCAACGCGCGAATCTCGCCGCGTACCGCGCTCGCCAATCCTGCCGCATCTCCTGCCGACCGAACCACCACCGTGTATCCCAGGAACGACGGATCGCTGCCAACACTCTGCGCAAGCGATCGGTAAAGCACTGGCCTCTGCTGCTCGCCGAGGGTCCGTGACTTGGCGTTCTTCACAATGCCGATAATCTGATAGCTCACGCCGCCGCCCGTAACGCGCTGCCCGATCGGATTTTCATTCTTGAACAACTGCCGAACGAACGCTTCGTTCACCACTGCAACCCTGGGCGCCGCGGCACCTTCGTTCGCGAAATCGCGTCCCGCGATCCGTGGAATTCCCATCGTGTCGAAATACCCAGCCGTCGCCATATAAAGATCGACGGTCGAATTCAAATCCAGCGTCTCCGACCGGCCCTCGACACTAAACCCATCGCTCCGATTCCCCATCGAAAGTGGCGCAACATCCGTGCATGCCGCCGAACGAACGCCAGGCAACGCGGCAACGCGCCCGCGCAATTGGCCGAGGAGTTGCACCGTGCGCTCGGCCGTGTACCCATGCTCCCGCGGATCGACAGACATCATCAGCAGCCCCTGCGAACGAAAACCAATGTCGATTCCAGCAGCACTCTCTAAGCTGCGCAAAAAAAGTCCCGTCGCGCACAACAGAACCAGCGACATCGCGATCTGCGCGACGACCAGCACATTGCGCAACGTCCACCGCCGCCCGGGCCGCGCAAGCATGTCCTCACCTTTCAGCGCACTCGATAGAATTGTCCGCGACGCGGCCCACGCCGGCGCCAATCCGAACAGCAACCCGCTGCCCACGCTCACCGCGAACGTGTACAGCAGAACTCTCCAGTCTACATTCAAGCTGACATCAAGCGGCACAGGCGCAGGCGTCTGAAATGTCGATAGAGCCCGCGTCGCCCACATCGAAAGCACCACTCCAAGCACACCGCCGCCAATCGCCAGCATGACGCTTTCCGTAAGCAACTGCCTCATCAACTGCCCGCGCGTTGCTCCCAGAGCAAGCCGTACAGCCATCTCACGCTGCCGCCCGGAAGCCTGTGCCAAAAGAAGATTCGCGACGTTCGCGCAAGCGATACACAGCACTAACAATACGACCACCGTCAGCGCGGCAAGGAATATCATCACCGCAGCCTTGTCTCTCGGTGAAAGCGATCCCGCAGTCTCGAAACGAAACCCGTCATCCTTCTCCGATTCCGCATGCGCTTGTGCGAAACGCTGCGCAAGCACACCGAGTTCAGCCGCAGCCTGCGCGCGCGTGATACCCGGCCTCAGGCGCCCCGCAACAGCCAGCCAGTGATAATCGCGGGACTCATAGTTGCTCGTCTTCGGCAGCAACTGATCAAGATTGCCAAGGGGCACCCAAAATTCAGGATCGAGCGGCATATCAATCCCTCGGAACGCCGGCGGCGCAACACCAACCACGGTGAATTGGTTTCCCGACAGCAATATCGTCTTGTTCACAATCGACGGGTCCCCGCCAAACCGCCTCTGCCACAATCGATGGCCAAGCACAATCACCGGAGCTCGTTCTTCTTCGCGAGTGAACCCTCGCCCCAGGGTCATGCCAAGTTGCGCCACGTCAAAGTAGTTCGCCGTCGTCGCCTGGCCCCAAACCCGTTCCGGCTCGCCATGGCCGCCAATGGACGCAGGAAGGAGATCGTGATACGCCGAAACCCCGGAAAACGACTCGGCTTGGTCGCGCAAATCGCTAAATAGCGGCCAGGAAAAATGATTGCAGCACTCACCTCGCGTCGTAGTGTGCAGCGCCACGAGCGTATTCGGATCCCCCACCAGCGCGGGGCTCAAAACAAACTTGCTAACCATCGAAAAAATCGTCGCGTTCGCCGCAATGCCCAGTCCTACCGACACAATCACAGCCATCACAAAACCCGGCGCTTTCCAAAGCCGCCGCAACGTCTGGCTCATTTCCTGCAGCCATACCCTCATCGTGTTTTCTCCCATAGCCCGTTACGCGCCCAGCCGCCCGATTGTTCCCCACCTCTCCGCTTTAACCGCGGCCTTCTTTCTAAGACGTGCAAATCCTTCCATTCTTTCCGCAGTGCGGATCTACGGGGGTTACGGGCGCGTTTTTCCCTTCAGCTGCGCCATTCTGTACTGCACCCGCAGATTCTTCGGCTCCTTGTTAAGGGCCACATCGCACTGCTCGATCGCATTGGAATAGTCCCCCTTCGCGGCATACGCCGCGGAACGCAGCAGTCGCAGTTCAATGGACTCATCCACCCCCGGAGGTATCTCTTGCAAGACCAAAATCGCGTCGCTCGCGCGTCCGGTCTCCAGCAACATTCTACTGACGGTAATGCGGTTCTCCAGCGTTGCTTCCTCCGTGTCCCGCAAACGCTCGAATGCCGCAACTGCGATTTTCTCCTTCGCCGCGCTCACCCAATGATGAAACTCAGCGCTAGCCCCAAGTTGAGCAAAATTCCCCTGTCCAATCTCCGCGTCCACCCACGCCGGATTTTGCGTGAAGGCCACATGGATATACTGCAGCGCCAAAGTCGGCTCTTCAATGCTTTCCGCAACCCGCGCCGCGCGAATCCATAGGCGCGGCCACCCGGGTGCCCGCGCAACAGCCGCAATCAGCAGCGCCCTCGCTCTATCGAATTCTCCTTTCCGCGCAGCGGCATTCGCGTCGATCACCTCCTGCCGCGCGCTCTGCATGTCGAACAGCGCGCGCAATTCCCTCACTGGATCGCTCGCATGGTCCACGCGCAGATCAATATCCATCGGCCACCCATCCGGAGTTTTCACAAGCAGCGCCGCCGATTCACGCCCTGTCCTCTGCCCGCCCGCCAAATCCCCAGCCCCCAACGCGGCCATCAACTTCTCTGCCAAAGATCCCTCGCTCTTCAAAAACGCCCGCTCCATCTCTTCCACCACCTGCGGGCCAGCCAGCCCGTTTCCCTGAATGCTGTAGCCCGCGCCCGAACGTGCGCCGGCCCACTCCGCTCCAGCCGCCTCTTCCCCGGTGTAATTCACAGTCCGCCCGTCGATGCTCACTATTCCAACTTGCCGTGCTTCGATTCCTTGTCCATCAAAGTTTCCGTCTTCCACCAAGATCTTTTTCATCACTTCGGCCGGGCTCATCCCTTGCGCGAGCAACGCCAATCCGCGCGGCCCATAATGTGGATTCGTTTCGAATTGGGAAGCCACCGCTCCCACTCCCGCTTGTGCATACGGCACGCTCGCGCCGACCGCCAGGTTGTTTGTCTGCACAGCCACGCCACACTCCCGTGTCTTCGCATCGCACGCCGCGATCGAGTACGTCGCCTGGGCGCAATCCGCCGCCAGGAGTATCGCCAGCAAGCCGAAACCCGCTCCCACAACGATTCGTCGAGACATGGCTCCCCCCTTTTCCCCATCAGGTACGACCCGCATTCTCAAAAGGTTCCCCATGCGCGTATTCGATTGGTTGATTCGGCTGTGGGGGTGTGTGGAAAGGTCAAAGATCCAGGCGAAAAATCACCGGCAGAAAAGAGAAAGACCCACCTTTTCAAAAACCAAACCTAAAAGGGCGGCCACGTGGGAAAAAGACAGAGTGAAAATCGCCATATCGCGCTAAGGCTGTCCCACTAGCCGCCAACGCCACCACATAGCACAGCCACTCCTGGCTGTGCTCGCTTCTCCGCCCGCGCTATGCCCCGTAAGAGCACGATACATCGTGCCCCTCTTCGCCCGTCGTGCCCGCCGCGAATCTCCGGCACAATCGCAATCCGCCGCACCTCCGCTGGCAAGCTTTCTTTCGTCTCTGTATAATCCCCACGTTCCACGAAAATTTGGCGATCTCTTGCGCACTCACGAAAACGCAAACGCATCTTCCTGCCAAACGGGAGAATCTTTCATGACGCTTTCGAATCACTATGCAAGCAAGCTATCTTTGCTCGTGGCAGCCGTCTGCGCTCTATCTTCCTGTCCCTCCGCCTTCGCACAATCCACCACCACGCTGCCCAGCGAAACGCCCGTACACCTAAAACCCATCAACGACGCCTTCGACTACACCCGCCGCGAAGTCATGATCCCCATGCGCGATGGCGTAAAACTCCACACCGTCATTCTCATCCCCAAAGGCGCCCACTCCGCGCCTATCCTCCTCACGCGCACCCCCTACAACGCCAGCGATCTCACCTCGCACGCCAACAGCTCGCACCTCGGCCCCATCCTCGAAGGCTACGACAATGCCGTCGACGTCATCGTCGAAGGCGGCTACATCCGCGTCATCCAGGACGTTCGCGGCAAGTACGGTTCCGAAGGCGACTACGTCATGAACCGCCCGCTCCACGGCCTGCTCAATCCCACGAGCGTCGATCACTCCACCGACACGTACGACACCATCGACTGGCTCGTCAAGAATCTCCCCGAATCCAACGGCAAAGTCGGCATCCTCGGCATTTCCTATGACGGCTTTACGCCGCTAATGGCTCTCGTCAATCCTCATCCCGCGCTGAAAGTCTCCGTCCCCATGAACCCCATGGTTGATGGCTGGATGGGCGACGACTGGTTCCACAACGGCGCCTTCCGCGAACAAAACATGCCCTATATCTACGAGCAGGACGGCACGCGTGACAACAGCGCCAAATGGTGGACCGATCACTTCGACGATTACGACGTTTACATGCAGGCGGGCTCGGCTGGAGAACTCGGCCGCCGTCACGGCCTCGAACAAATGGGCTTCTGGCGCAAGATTCTCGAGCATCCCAGCTACGATTCTTTCTGGCGCGAACAAGCCATGGACAAAATCCTTGCCGGGCAACCGCTCAAAGTTCCTGTCATGCTCGTCCACAGCCTGTGGGATCAGGAAGACATCTACGGGGCGATGGCCGTCTACCAAGCCATCAAACCCAAGGACACCAACAACGACAAAGTTTTTCTCGTCATGGGCCCGTGGCATCACGGCCAGGAAATTGAAGATGCGCATTCTCTCGGCGCTCTGAAGTTCGGCAGCGACACAGGCACTTACTTCCGCCAGCACATCCTTCGCCCGTTCCTCGATCAATATTTGAAGGACGGTGCGGGCAAAGCCGACATCGCTTCGGTCTCCGCGTTCGAAACCGGCACAAATGTCTGGCGTAGCCTTCCCGCCTGGCCCGCCGGCTGCTCGAGCGGCTGCGCGCCGAAACCCACGCCGCTTTATCTCGCCGCCGGCTCGAAACTCAGCATGACTGGCCCGAGTTCCACCTCCGGCGCGCCGTTCGACGAATACGTCTCCGATCCCGCCAAGCCCGTTCCCTTCCGCGCCCGCCCCAGCCAACCCGTTGGCTACACTACCGAACTAACGTGGGCTCAGTGGCTGGTCGATGACCAGCGCGAATCCTCTGGCCGCCCCGACGTGCTAGTCTTCACTACCGACGTCCTCACCGCGCCCGTTAAAATCAGCGGCCAGCCCATCGCCAACCTCATCGCCTCCACCAGCGGCTCCGACTCCGACTGGGTCGTCAAGCTCATCGACGTGTACCCCGACGAAGTCGCCAGCCAGCCGAATATGGGCGGCTATCAACTCATGGTTTCCGCCGATATCTTCCGCGGCCGCTACCGCGAAAGCTTCGAAACACCCAAGCCCATGGCCTCCGATAAACCGCTTCTCTATCGCTTTAATCTCCCCAACGCCAACCACGTCTTCCTCCCCGGCCATCGCATCATGGTGCAAATCCAATCGAGCTGGTTCCCGCTCTACGACCGCAACCCGCAAACCTTCGTCCCCAACATCTTCTGGGCCAAGCCTGCCGACTATCGCAAAGCCACTCAGCGCATTTACCATAGCGCCAGCGATTCCAGCTTCGTCGAACTCCCTTTGGTCTCCGCTCCCTAAAAGCGTAAATCGAGACCCAGGAGAACCATAGGTGGCCCTCCTCATACATCACGAACAGAATTGGCTTGGAATTTATCGTCCGCTGCGGCGCCGCCGCGAAGATCTCACTCGTATCTCAACGCAATCACTGGATCCACTCGCGTCGCCCGCCACGCCGGAATCCAGCACGCCGCCAGCGCAACAATCAAGAGCGCCGCAGTTACTAGCACAAACGTCTCCGGGTCCGAGGTCTTCACTCCAAATAGCAGCCCACTCATCAGCCGCGTCAATCCGAACGACGCTACCACCCCTAGCCCAGCTCCAATCACTGCCAGGCGCAGCCCTTGGCCGAGTATCATGCGCAAAACATTTCCGGTCTCTGCGCCCAGCGCGATGCGCACGCCCATCTCTCGTGTCCGCTGGCTGACGGCGTAAGCCATCACGCCATAAATTCCAACCGCGGCCAGTAGGACCGCGAGTCCCGCGAATCCCGCCAGAGCGCCCGCGTTGAATCGCTGCGACGCGACTTCCGCGGAAAGCACGTCGTCCATCGTCTGAACACCGTAGACCGGCAGGTTTTTGTCCAGATCGCTCACTTGCTTGCGTACCGCAGAAACGAGACTCGCCGGATCAACCGATGTGCGGAGCACCAGCGTCATCATAAACCGCGGCCACTGTAAAGCTGACGCCGTGGCCTCCGGCATAACCTCGCTTGCCAAACCTTGCTGCTTCGTGTCACCAATCACTCCGACGATGGTCCACGACTTTGGCCCGTGAGTTACAGGTCCCATCCCAGCGTTGAACCTTTTACCGATCGGGTCTTCCTTCTCGAAATACCGCCGCACAAATGCTTCGTTGACCACCACCGTATTTGGCGCGTTCGCTCCGTCGCGCTCACCCAACAAACGTCCCTCGATGAGCGGGACTCGCAATGCCGAAAAATACCCCGGCGTCACGGCGTTAATGCTGGCCGTAGTAGCGTTCATCGTGGCTTGATCCATCTGCGGTCGTCCCTCGATTTGTATGGCCGAGATCATCATCATGTTTCCGCGTAGCGGAATCGTAGCCGTGGCCCCGGCCGAAGTGACTCCCGGCAGCACCTGCAACCTCTCGACAAGCTGCTGGAAAAAACTGCGCTGCTGGTCAATAGACTGGTATTGGTCGAGTGGCAGCGCCACTCGCGCCGTCAACACCCCGTGCGGATCAAATCCAGGCTGGATCGCAGTCAGCTGGTGAAAGCTCTTCACCAGTAACCCCGCGGCAATAAACAGCACAAAGGAGAGCGCGATCTCCGCCACCATCAACGTCCTCTGTGCGCGCCGCGTGCCCGCGCTCGTGCCGCTCTGCGAACCGCCTTCCTTCAACGTATTGTTCAGCGACACGCGAAACGCAGCCAGCACGGGCGCCAACCCAAACAGAATTCCTGTCAGCAAAGATACTGCCAGCGTAAACACCAGCACGCTCACATCGAGGCGAGCTCCCTGCAGGTGCGGAATGTTTGCGGGTGCAAACCGATGAATCAGCCGGATCACCCAGGCTGCCAGTAACAGTCCCGCCACTCCGCCAGCCAGTGCAATTGTCGAACTCTCCGCCAACAGCAGTCTTGCCATGCGCCAACGTCCCGCACCCAGCGCGCCGCGAATCGCCACCTCTCTTTCTCGGGCCGCTGCCCTCGCTAGCTGCAAATTCGCAACGTTCGCGCAGCCAATCAGCAGCACGAAGCCGACCGCACCAAGCAACACCAGCAATGCTGGACGCACGTTGCCAACCTCGTGGTCGTGCAGCAGAAACACCTGCGATTGCGCCTCGCCTAGCAGTCTCTTTAGATTACTTGGAAGGCCTTCAAGGACGCGTTTGTTGATGGCATTAAGTTCGCTCACCGTGCCCACTATAGTCGCTCCAGCCTGCAGCCGCGCTACAACGCTGAGAGGCTGAATCATCACTCTTATCTGCCCGTTCGAGGATTGGATGCTGGAGTCCGAAAGCTGAAATGGAACCAGCACGTCCGCCGGGCTATTGTCCAGAAATTCGAAATCCCGCGGCAACACTCCGATCACCGTGTAAGGTGCGTCGTCCAGCGCGATCACTCTTCCGATCACCTTTGGGTCGGCAGCGAAATTCACCCTCCACACGGCGTCGCTCAATAGCGCCGCCTTCGCTCCAACGGGCCGGTCTTCCTCCGGCAGAAAATTGCGTCCTAGCTGCGGCGTCACGCCTAGCACATTCAAAAAACTCTCCGTAACCATCGCGCCCCGCAAACGTTCCGGCGTGCCGTTCCCCGTCAACGTGTATTCAGCCGCGGCTGAATACGCCGCGATGCTTTGGAACACATGGCTTTGCGTTCTGTATCCGGCATACTCATCCGCGAAAACAAGATTTTGCCCCTGGCCCTTCACAAAGTTCGTTGCCCAAACGAGCTTCCCGGCATCACGATAGGGCAAGGCGCGGAAAAGAACCGCATTCACCACCGAAAAAATCGCCGTGTTCGCTCCAATCCCCAGCGCTAAGGTCAGTATCGTTACCGCAGTAAACCCCGGCGTCCGCAGCATATTCCGCACGCCGTAGCGCACGTCTTGCAACATCTCCGCAATCCATCGCCAGCCCCACGCGTCCCTCGTCACTTCCTCGGCGACTCCAACATTTCCGAACTCTCTCCGCGCAGCATGGTGCGCTTCCTTTGGCGATTGACCGGCTTCCATCGCCTCACGCTCCGCCAATGTCAGGTGCGCCTGCATCTCCTCGCTCAACTCTTCATTCCGTCGACCACGCCGCCAAAGAGGAAATCTCATGTTTCGCTCTCCTTCTTCCCCGGATTCATAATCCCCGCAATCGCCGCCGTAATCCTCTCCCACCGCGACCGCTCCGAAACCAACTGCTTCCTCCCAGTCTTCGTCAAGCGGTACACGCGCAGCCTCGGCCCCACCTCGGAAGCCTTCCATTCCGCGGCAATCCATCCCTTGCGCTCCAACCGGTGAAGCGCAGGATAGAGCGATCCGGTATCCACTTTCAGTATCTCCCCCGAATTGGTGCGAATCGCCTTGCTAAGCGCATACCCATGCCGCGGCCCCCACTGCAAAGTCTGCAGAATGAGCATGTCCAGCGTCCCCTGCAATATCTCCGTACGGTTCTGATAACGCTCTTTCGGTGAGCTCATAACGTAGGTAGACATCCTCCCTAGCATTAAGTAGGACGCCTACATACCATAAAAGGTAAGCAGCGGGAAATTTATTTAACGCTCGACCTTCGCTGAGGGGACATAATCGCGTGCGGGTGCCTTAGAAAACATTCTCGATATCCCTGGCACCGTGTAGCACACGGACGACTTCAACCTCTTTTCGGACAACCCGGTAGAAAACTACATAGCGCCGGAAAGGAAAGCTTCGTATCCCCGAAGCTAACTCTTCCCGCGGACGACCCGAGCCGGGCTGGCGGCCAAGCCTGCGAATTGCCTCGTGGAGTTTATCGATAAATCCGTCTGCATTCGCAATACTGTCTTCAGCGATGTAGCTCCAAATCTCGATCAAATCCGTCCTCGCACGCGGGCTAATACGAGGCCGGGGCATCTATTTTGCTTTCTTCGCCGATTTCTTCTCGCGGGCAGCGCGCTTGATCTCTTGCGGATCGAACTCTGTGGACGCTCCGCTCTCCAGACCTTCCCGCAAGTCTTGGCGGAGCCGCCCCATTTTCAGCGCCCGCAACTGATCTTCATGCTCCAGCAAGCGCAACGCCTCGCGGACAACTTCGCTAGCTGAGTTATAAGACCCCGAGGCGATCTTGTCGCGGATCAACTCCTCAAGGTGCGGTGTAAGGCTGATATTCATGGCCATGATAGGAACCCTCGAAATTTGGATGGCTCTTAGTATATCCTTTATGGCAGAGTTTGCCAATTCCTGACAAAAGAATACGCCGACACCGAAATCACTGGACCGCATCGACTCTACCGCTCCGCCCTCTCGGCTCGGCGCCCTCCAAAAGCGTGAATCGTCCGGGTTCCAGCAACCACTTCGCTGCCATGCGACACTCCCTGTGGGATGAAACCCTCCTCCCCCGCCTTGATGGGAACGCGTCGTCCATCAATGATCAGCGTATAGCACCCCTGAACCACAATTATGTATTCGTCGTAATCGTGCACGTGCGGCGCTGAACTCGCCGTCTCGTGGCAAGTCCAGAACGCCATCTGGCTCCCATCCGCCCCGTCAAATACGTACCCTTCAACGCCAGGCGTTGCCTGACTGCTCGTCGCAATCCTATTCGCAGAACATTTCATGAACTCCGGAAAGTCATTCATCGTTTCTCCTCAACCTAAACCGCGAAGCCCATCTTCAACGGCAACCACATCGACACTCTTTCTCGCGCGAAATTCCCGCACCGCGCGTGAGCGGGTCAAGCTTCTTCTCCTTGACCGTCTAGGAGAACTATCCTATACTCCTAGTTCGTCTAGGAGGCACCGCTCCCATGGACAACCAACGCAACCTTACGCAGGGCACCCTCGACATGCTCATCCGTAATGCCGCTTCCCGCGGCGCGCTCCACGGCTACGACTGGAACCGCATGGCGCACGTCATCGCTGGGATCTTGCGCACCACTTCGGAGGGCGTATGACCCTCTGGAGCCGTCTTCGTTCCTGGCTGCAATCCACCCTAGATCGCTCGCGCATGGAAAACGAGATGGACACCGAGCTCCGCTTCCACCTCCAGTCCTTCGCCGACGATTTAATCCGCAGCGGCGTCCCCCGCCAAGAAGCGCTCCGTCGCGCTCGCCTCGAATTCGGCGCCATCGATCGTGCCAAGGAAGAGTGCCGCGAAGCCCGCGGCGTCAGCCTCACCGAAACTCTGTTACAGGACATTCGCTACGGCGCGCGCTTGCTCAGGAAGAATCCCGGTTTCACGGCCGTTGCCGTCCTGACTCTCGCTCTTGGCATCGGTGCCAACACCGCCATCTTCAGCCTGGTCAACGGAATTCTCCTCGTTGGGCTTCCCTTCCCCCATTCCGAACAGCTCGCGAGCGTCACCGGAACCTATCCCCGCGGCGCGGTCGTCGCCATGCGCGAGCAAATCCGCTCCCTGGACATCGCCGCTTACGCCGAGGGCCACGAATTCAACCTCACCGGCTCCGGCGAACCCGTTCGCCTCGCCGGCACGTATGTTTCTGCCGAGTTTTTTTCCATTCTAGGCGCCCACGTGCAACTCGGCCGCACTCTTTTCCCAGGCGAAGATCTCGCAGGTCAGGACAGCTACGTCATCCTCAGCTACTCCCTCTGGGCTGACCGCTTCCGCAGCGACCCAACCATTCTTGGCCGCTCCATCGAGCTCGAAGGCGTCAACCGTCAAGTCGTCGGCGTCATGCCCCCAGGATTCCGCTTCCCTTCCGCAAAAACGCAAATCTGGATTCCTCTCCACAACGATCCCCGCAGCGTCTCGGACTATTGGGCGGGCGACTTCATGCCGGTCATCGGCCGTCTCCGCCCTGGCGCGGCCCTCCCGCAAGCCCGCGCGGAAATCCGCACCTTTCAATCTCATGTCGCTGCGCTTTTTCCCTGGCCGATGCCCTCTAGCTGGAACGCGGACGTAACCGTCGTCCCGCTACAGAATGGCATGGTCGCCGAGGTGCGCGTTCGCCTCCTCATGCTTCTCGGCGCCGTCGCGCTGGTGCTCCTCATTGCCTGCACAAACGTCGCGAATCTCCTGCTCTCCCGCGCCGCCACGCGCGAAAAAGAGTTCGCCATCCGGGCCGCCATGGGCGCAGGACGCCATCGCATCCTCCGTCAACTCCTCACGGAAAGCGTTTTGCTCGCTTCCTTCGGTGCCCTGCTTGGCCTTTTGCTCGCTTCCAAGGGTCTTGCGCTTCTCAAGGTCCTTCTCCCCGCCGACACGCCCCGCTTACTGGATGCCCATCTCGACTGGCGTGTCCTTCTCTTTACCGTCGTGCTCGCTCTCTCGACCGGCCTCGCCTTCGGTCTCGCTCCCGCTCTTCAATCCTCCCGCTTCGCTCTCACCGAATCCCTCAAATCCGGGGGCCGCAGCGCCGCAATCTCTGTCTCTCAGCGCCTTCGCAACGTTTTGGTCATCACCGAAGTTGCCTTCGCCGTGCTTCTCGTGATTTCCGCCGGACTCATGATCCGCAGCTTCTGGGCGCTCTCTCATGTGGATCCCGGCTTTCGTCCCGAACACATTCTCACGGCGCGCATCACTCCCAATGAATCGTTCTGCAGTGATCCATCCCGCTGCATCGCTTTCTACCGCACCCTTCTCGATGAGCTTCAATCCTTCCCAGGCGCGCGCGGTGCCGCCCTCATCAACACTCTTCCTCTCGACGGCCGCATCGCCAAGCGTTCCTTTGACGTCGAAAACTACGTGGTCGCACCCGGCGATACTTCCCCTCTCTTCTGGCTCAATATCGTCAGTCCCGATTATTTTCGCGTGATGGGTATTCCTCTTCTTTTCGGTCGCGGCTTCACCAGCGCCGACCTCTCCGGCGCGCCTGTCGCCATCATTACCGCCGAAACCGCTCACCGCTTCTGGCCCAATCAAGTCGCCGTCGGCAAGCACATTCGTCTGCTCCAGGACAACGACTGGCGCACCATCGTCGGCGTGATTCCCGACGTCCGCGCCTACGACCTCCAGAGCAACGCGCCCAATTGGATCGGCGGCACCGCCTATGTCCTCTATAACGCAGCCGCCACGCTGGAAAACAAACGCGTTCCTGCCGAGATGACGATCGCCATTCGTACCGCCCCGGACGACTCCCAAATCGCCACCATGCTCCGTAGCGCGGTCGCCAATCTCAATCAGGAAGCTCCCGTTAGCGAAGTGCAATCCATGCAGGCCGTCGTCGCCGAAGCCGTCTCGACTCCGGCCTCCACAACGTCCCTCTTTGTCGTCTTTGCGGCCGTGGCCCTCGTGCTCGGGGTCATCGGCATCTATGGTGTTCTATCTTTTCTTGTTTCAAAACGCACCCGCGAAATTGGCATCCGCATGGCTCTTGGCGCGCAGCGTCGCGATGTTCTGTGGCTTGTCATGAAGGAAGGCGTAAAATTCTCGCTCGCCGGCATCACCATCGGCCTCGCAGGCGCCTTTGCCCTGACGCGCCTTTTGTCCAGCGAACTCTATGGCGTCAGCCCCGCCGATCCGCTTACTTTTCTCGGCGTCGCTCTCCTGACGGCCATGGTCACCCTCTTGGCCAGTTACATCCCCACCCGCCGCGCCCTGCGCGTCGATCCCCTCACCGCCCTCCGCTATGACTAGCGTCTCGAACGCATAGCGGCCAAATCGGCGACTCTCCCTCGTCGATCAACGATCACGAAAACAATTGACGCTTTTCCCTTGTGCACACAGAATCTCTAGTGCGTCGCGTTGCGGCCAGCAATCAACAGTCGCACATCGCGCGGACAGGACATATACCTGCATGCAAGTTCCCCTTCGGCGTGCCGCCGTGTTCATCGTTTGCCTATCCGGCTTATGCGTCGCCGCGACATTTCTTCATTCTCGTGCCGCGCAAACCCCATCCTCGCCTCCGCAAAAAGCCACGCCTCACTACAACAGCGCCGAAGCCTATCGCCTCAATACGCTGGGCGTCGCCTACATGAATCAGCAGCGCCCCGCCGACGCCCAAAAGCACTTCGAACAATCCCTCGTCGCCGATCCAAATCTCGAGGTCGCTCGTCTCAACCTCGGCATCTCTCTTTTGGCCCAGCAAAAGCTCGAAGCCGCCCGCACGGCTCTCGCCGCCGCCGCCGAAAAACTTCCCCAAGATCCCTACGCTTGGTACAACCTCGGCCTCGTCTACAAGGATCTGGGCGATGCGGAAAAAGGCGTAGCCGCCTTCACGCACGTCACACAGATTGCCAACGAAGCCGACCCTTGGTATTTCGTCGGCTATCTAAACTCCCAGCTCCAGCATTACGATCAGGCCATCGCCGCCTTCCAAAAAGCCCTTGCCATCTTTCCGTTTCATGCCTCCGCCGAGTTTGGCCTAGCCCGCGCCTATCAGCGCAGCGGCAATGCCGAGGCTGCCAAAGAGCATCTCGCCAAATTCCAAAAAATGACCGCTGATCATGTCGCCACTCCGTTCGGCGCAGGCTACGGCGACCAAGGTCGCTTCTCTCTCGCCGAACTCCCGCGTAGCTCTGCGCAAAACGCGCCCCCCGCCATCGCCGTGCGCTTCACTCCCCAGCCCATCGCCGCAATAGTTCAACAAGCTGCCGCCAGCAATCCCTCTCCGGTCGGCCCAAGCACCGGCGCTTGCTTCTTCGATTACGATGGCGACGGCAAACCCGATCTCTTTCTAGTTAGTGCCGCAACCGATGGCACCAGCCGCCTCCTCCACAATCTCGGCAATGGAAAATTCGCCGACGTCACCAAAGAATCCGGCCTAGAACTCACCGGCAGCGGCCTAGGCTGCGCAGCGGGGGATTTCGACAATGCTGGCCACAGCGATCTCGCCGTCTGCTTCGCCGACGGTATCCGCCTCTTTCACAACAACGGCA
>Ga0210410_10001155_pt1 | contig 25326 bp, 23 predicted proteins | sample IncBWC4MmetaG_FD_161058 | JGI IMG/M metagenome (GOLD analysis project Ga0210410, IMG submission 161058) | Forest soil microbial communities from Barre Woods Harvard Forest LTER site, Petersham, Massachusetts, United States - Inc-BW-C-4-M | ecosystem: Environmental > Terrestrial > Soil >... | reverse complement strand
GGGAACCTTTTCTTTGTTGGGCAATGGCACGTCCTGCATAATGCGACCTGTCACCTGCTGTCCGGCTCGCGCGTTTCTTGAGGACAAACCATGATTGAGCCTCACGGGGAGAATGGTTCCCGGCGGAATTTCGAGACTCTGGGTTTTCGTCAACTCCTTGCTCCCGAGGCCAGCCGTTTGAGCGGCAACGGGCAGCTCATAGAGCAGGGCCAGAATGAGGAGAGCGAAGAAGGAAAGCGTAAGAGTCGCGCGTCGAGGGCTGAAATACTGCATAGCTAACTCCCGGTGACAAATTCAAAGCAATCCACTTACGTTAGAGTGAGTCCAGAAATAGTTTGCTCCGTGGAGAACGCGATGACAAGTGCCGGGAAAAGTCCTTTAACCTGAGGAACATCGGTGCCGTGACCACGACAGCGACAAAAAAATAATTGGCGAAGAGACAAGCGAATTGCTCGGACACCCCAGCCAAAAAACTTACGCCGCGAGGAACCGGCGGAAGCGTTCAGCGTATGGAATGGACTTTTGCGAGAACTTTGGGGGCAAGCGAGGCGGGCAGCGGCGTATACCCGTGTTGCTCCGCGCTCTGTTCACCCATGCTGAGCGCCCAATCGAGGAAATTGGTAAGCGCCCGGGAACGCTCAGGATCGGCCGATTTTTCCGGGACGTAAAGCCAGGTGAAACTCACCACCGGATAGGCGTCGTTGCCCGGAGCATTCGTGAGCGAAACGCGAAAATCCGCGGGAATGGACTTTTCGGCGGAGTGGTAGGCAGCGGCGATGCTGGACTGGGTGGCGGCAATAAATTTTCCGGAGGCATTCTGGACATGGCCAACGCCAACGGAGTTGTCGGTCAGCGTGAAACCAAGTTCGATGTAGCCGATTGCGCCGGAGGTGGCTTTCACTTTCTCCATCATGTCTTCGCCGCGATTGGCGCTGATCCCGACCGGCCAAGCGGGTGAGGGAGTCTTGCCAATCTGGCTGCGCCACTTTGAGCTGGCCTTCGAAAGATAATCGGAAAAGATATAGTTCGAACCTTTGCCTTCGGTGCGGTGGACGACGGCGATATCCAGATGGGGCAGAACCTGGCCGGAGTTCAGTTCCTTGATCTGGGGATCGTCCCAGGCCTTGATGGTTCCGAGGAAGATTTCCGCAAGGACAGGGCCCGAGAAACGAAGGTTCCCCCTCACGCCCGGAACGTGATAAATCGGCACGATGGCGACGAGAACCGTGGGGATGTGCATGATGGGAGATTTCGCCGACTTCAACTGTTCGTCGCTCATCGGGACCTCGCCGGCGGCGAAATCGCCGACGCCGCGGGAAATGTCCTCGATGCCCTTCACGGTGCCGGTGCTGAGATAACGGACCTGCACACCGGGGCTGAGCTTGTTATATTCTTCGACCCAGTGGGAGTAGAGTGGCGTGGGAAGATTCGAGCCGCTGCCGACCAACGCAATGATGTTCTGGGAATTTGCGGCGAGGGCGGAGCAAATCAAAAAAAGGATGAAAGCAGGCCAAACAGCCACCTTGCGCGCAGATGGTGTCATACGGGTTGCACTCCTTTGTTTGAGACGGGCTTTAAGGGAATCGTGCTCCTTTGAGGATAAGCTCGCAATACGCATAAATTTTGAGAAGACTTATTGGTTACCTGAACTTTGAGGCGGGATGCGCGGGCCGATAAGATAGTCAGGGTTTCACTGAAGCGTATTTTCTCTTCAGTAAAAGCGCTGTGAGAAGGAAAGCCAGACTGGGGGATACGAGCGATGCGGAACGAACTTGCGTTGGCTGGTGCGGCTTTGGTGCTGGGAGGATTTGTTGTTGGACAGAAACCGCAGGAAACGACCAGCCAGCTTGCCAAACCCACTGCCCCTTCGGAGCTTACGAATCTGCTCGACGCGAAAATCAAGACGGAGTGGCAGGCAATTAAGGACAAAGACCAAAAAGCGTACGGCGACCTGCTGACGGAGGAGTATGTGGCGGTAGAGGCCGACGGCGGAGGCGAACGCTACAAGTGGAAGGCCTTGAGCGAACTTCAGGAGAGCACGGTCGCCGACTTCACGCTTTCATTTCTGAAAGTGACGCCATTGTGCCCGGACGCGGCGTTTGCCCGCTACGAAGTTTTTATCAAGTTTCCGCCGAAGGCCACAGTGCGGTTTGAAAAAATCCTGGTGGGGGAAATCTGGGTGAAGCGCGAAGGCCAGTGGAAAGCCCTGCACTATCAGGAAACCCGCGTGAAATAGTCAGGTAGCGAATTTTGCTGCCGCTCCTGGCCGCCGAGCGAATTGATTCATTCAAGCGCGACCAAGAGCGGGGTCATTCCCTGTTATTAGACTGCTCCCAATTGCAAGCGCGGGAAGCTTATTCGCAGTCCGGCGGCATGGAGGCGATGGCGTCTTCGGAACCACAGGCGCGCTTCTTCTTCGCGGGTGTAAGCCCTGGCCGGGCATGATTGAGGATCCAAAGGCCGTCGTTGTTGGCCAAATAGATCAGGCCGCGGCTGGGATCCTGGAGAATGCTGGTTACGCCGGTGAACGTCTGGAGCACCTTGGGATGCGCCGGATCGCTGAGGTCGAGAATCTTGACGGTTTCGGTGGGACTGTCGGAATTTCGGATGACTCCCTTGGAATTCTTGTCGGGAACTTCGGCGAGGCCGACGTCGGGACCCACGATTTCGAGTTTGCCTGCGGTGGCGTCGCTCGACTGGGCGCCATGATTCACCAGGCTGGGCACGACTGGTCTGGTCACATCAATCACGGTGAAGCCCTGTTTGGATGCCTTCTGGACGTACAAGTATTGTTTGTCGCCCTTGCTTTGCAGAAGCATTTCGCTTCCCGGGGCGTCCTTCAGGGCCAGATGCGCGATCACTTTCGCGGGAACTTCGGTTGGCTTGGTGTTCGCGGAGATGCGCGGCGCGGACATGACAACCACTGCCGCTGCGAAGGCGATACTGACGGGGCGTAAATGACTCCGAAAAAATCTTTGCTGAATGAGACTCATCATTTCCTCCTGGCACCGCTCTAAGCGTGCCTCTTTTTACATCATCGTGAATCTCTGTGTTATTAGATGCATCGAAAGGCCGGAAACGAGATATATTTCGCGACGGGCAAATGGGCCTATGCAGAGGGAGGCGGACGAGTGAAAAGACAATTGTCCAGGGATATGGAAACAATGGGGTTTTCTTCGCGTAGCTCGAGCGGAGACAGAGCCGCGTGGAGAAGCGTAATGGCGCCGGACGCCGGAGACAACAGCACGAAGAAGTCCTTGGAGAAGACTTTAGCCGTGATCTGCGAAGGAGCGGATGGGACCCAGGAGGTTTCTTCGTTGCACGGAATTCGCGGGACACGACTGACCAGAACGATGGCGAGCGAGAAGGCGCAAACCCAAGCCGCCGCGCATTGTATGCGAGTCATGCGGCGCGGACGCGGTATCAGGAGCGACAGCATCGGAACCCCGCCAAGCGAAGAATCCTCAACATTTCCATTCTACACCCGTGGGGTTGAACGCGAGCTAAGGTCACGCACCGGCCGAGTATGCCGGCCTCAAAAAGGCCTCGCTCCCGTTCCAACGCTGCTTGCAGACTGCGTTTCTGCTCTTACTGTCTGCCGTAGACGGCGATGCATCCATTGGCGCTCTGCGTACCGCAGAGGGGGCCGGCCTGCGTGGGGACAAAAATCTGATTTGTGAATTGGTTCACGGTCACGCTGTGGGAATTCGAGCCGGTAGTGACATTTACCAGCCACTGGCGGGTTCCGGCATCGATCACTCCGAGGACCGGCCCGCTGGGCATGTCGCGTCCCGCGGTGTAGTAGCGGTTGTCGCCTGGGTTGTACCAGACCTCGTCGGTGCCGCCGGATTGATCGATCTTGATCTCGCTGGCCATGCAGGCGGCACTCGTCGTACAGGTGCCGTCAAAGATGATCAGCAAGGGCGGGAACTGGACGCCGTCATGGCCACCGCAGCCGACGAAGAAATCGTGGCCCGGGCCCTGGACGATGCCGGCAGGCATGCAATTGAGGGTTGGGACGACATTGACGACTACCGGACCCGCTGGATTTCCGATTCTGGGATCGATTTCGTCAATGCAGCCGACGGCAACGCTTGACTGAGTGGACAGAGTGGAAACCGTGCAATTCAGGTTTTCCACATAAAAAGTACCATGGAGGGGATTAAAACCCACGGCGCCGGTCCCGGCAACTGCAATCTCACCACCTTGGCCCGGCCCAAGCGGCACGACGTTGGTGTCGTTAGTGATGAATGCGCCCGTGTTCTGGTCAACGATCGCGGAGTGATGACAGGGAATGGTTAGCGTCCCGCCCGTCGCTACCAAGGGAAAAGGGCCACCCGAGGCGCCGGAGGGCACGGAGGTAGAGGGGTCCGGGCATGCGGCTCCAGTCGTATCCACTGGCGCGGTTGCGCTTTGTGCGTTTGCTGCGTCGTAGTAAATCTGACCGAGGATGCAGGCCGCTGGATTCGCGGGGGTGTAGTTGTTAGTCGCTGCCCCATTGGTTGGGTACTTGGGGTAATTTACGGGCAAGCAATGTCCCTGTCCTGGGGTTGTGAAGGGAGGAGTAAAGGTACGGTTGACGAGGTCGGTCACGTCAATCAGGGTGACGAACGGAAGTCCGGGGTCGCCATTCGCGATGGTGAGTATGTCGTGTCCCCCGACAGTTCCATAAGCCATTTCATCGCCGCGATCGTCGGCGCATTCCGGAGCGCTGCCGGCGCCGCCGTTCCAAGAGGCGATGCAGGGGGAGACGCCGCTCGGGCCGTCAAAATCGGGAGACGACCCCGTTGGGAAATCGGCAATCACGGTCGGTGGATTCTTCGTGAGATCGAACACAACGACGGAGGAACTGCCGCTTCCGACGAACAACGTGTTTCCGTCTGGCGTCACGAGAAGCCCGTTGGGACCGGAGAGCGGGTTGACGCCGTTCGCGCGCGACGCACAGCATTGCGCCCCAGGCAATCCACCAAAGGAGCCGTTCGGGCCAAAGCCGGGAAAGGCAGTGCCGAAGTTTGCGAAGAACGGAGCATTCCTGCAACCGAAACGGGTAAGCCCGCTACCAGGCCTTGTGGAATTTACGCTTCCGAGGCCTGTGACGATGGAGGGAATCCCTTGTGGTTCGTTGACAGGGTCAAGCTGCGGACCCCAGCATGGGCTGAAATTATTTCCGGCGTTTGCCACTTGATTGATTCCGCCGATGGTGTTCACGGCGAAGTTGTTTTTGGCGTCCGTGACCACGACGTCCAGGCCGATGCGGTCGGACGTGTATACCTTCTGCTGAATCGGATCAAACCAGCTAATGTCGAAGGAGTTGAAGGGACCGCCCGGCTCGCCGGTCGGATTGTGCTCCGGCACCGGCACGACGTTGAGAACGCTGTAAGCGCCGTTCACGGTTGTGCCGCAAGTGGGACAAAACGGCTGCGAGCCGCAACTGTTCAAGAGAAATCCAAGGGCCAACACAGCAGCCATTTCGATAATCTTTGTGAGTCTAAACTTCATCGAAAAACCTCCTCCAGGAATTCCACTCGAATTTTCCGAACCGTGGCGCTGCTTTCGATTTTGTGAAAGCCTGCTTGACTTCCAGGCATTCTGTTTTGGCCAGTTTCAAATTCTGTCGCATGCATGGCTGATCCCCCGGGCCCTAGAACCGGTACTGCAGCCGCTGTTCGAAGACGTAGTAGTTCTGCGGCGTAGCACCGATGGTGCTTGGATCCTTCAGCCGATCGATGTTGAAGTTGGACTGGAAGCGGACCCAGTAGTTCAAATACCAGTTCACACCGAAGCTAAATTCGTCGGTGTGCCGGTTGAACGTTGGAAGGTTTTGTGGCGTTTGGAGGTTGTTGAAGAAAATACCCGGCTCGTTGCCTTGAATCCCGGAATAGCGGAACGCCAATTCCCAGGCTCCCCATCCGCGTCCGCCGCCGCCGGGAAGTTCCGGGCCGAAGACCGGGTGCTTGATGCGAGGCGTGCCGTTTTCCGGCCGCCGTTCGCCGGTGAGCAGGTAGGTGGCGGCGGAGTTCCATGCCTTGAATCGAACGGCAGGCAGATCGGCGAATCCAAGTCCGCCGAGGGTTAAAGTGCCGACACCGGTGCGATCGAAAATCGCTTGAACGTATTCGTCGCGGAAGCCCCAAGGGCCTTTCAGATACGTGAACTCACCTTCGTAGCGCCATACATTCCCGTTGGCCTGGAACTGCGGCAAAAATGTGAATGGCGCAGCCGCCGACCCGGTGTTGGGCGTGAGTTCGCCGGAAAGACCGCGCGACTGGCCGTAAGCGATCGAACCACCGAAAGCCAGCCCTTGTAGGACGCTGTCTTTCTTGCTGCGCCAAGGATAGAAGCGGACCCTGCCGACGGTTTCGGGGACGCTGCTGGTGTTATTTGTGGAAAAACCCTTGCCGTTGAACGCGCCCAACCAGTACTGGAATGAGCCACCGCTGATGTCGCCGTGAATGGTGACGCCGGGGCTGCGGAAGGCAGAGGCGGCCGAGGGATAAAGCAGGGATTGCAAACCGCGCTCGACGAAATCGATGTTGGTGACACCGGCGGCCAATTCCTGGGCGAAGGGTTCCTTAAACTGCCCGGCCTGGATCTGGATGGCATTGTTGTATTTCGCGTTCAGGTAGATATCGCGGATCGTGGCGCCAGTGGTGGCGGCGGCGTCAATCAGGATGCCGAACTGGTAGTGGTCGCCATAATTCCCCTGAAAACCGAAGCGCCCGCGGCGCACGGAAAAAGTATTAGGAGGAGTGCCGTCACCGATGTAGTTGCGGTAATCGGTCTGCACGTATCCGTAAGGTTGAAGCTGGAACTGGCCGTCGTTGGACTTGATGAAGAAATGCTCGCCATTCCATCCCGCATTGACAGGCGCGGCGCCTTCTTTCTTCTCTGCGGGTTTCTGGTAAAGCACCACGGGCTCCGCGGGCGGCACGACTTCCGCATCGACTGCCGGCGCGGGAGGCGGCAGCGGATAGCTGGTGTTAATCAGGCGAGCGGCACCATCGTTCGCGGGAGATGGGGCGCGCGACTTAACCTCGACAAGCTGCTCGACTAAATTTTTGAGTTGTTCGATCGTCCGGCGCTGCGCCGCCAGTTCTTGACGGAGTTGATCCACCTCCGCCTTGCTCGCTGTGGCAGAAGGGGTTTGGGTGCCACTCCTGGTGGAGTTCTCGCTTTGGGCTTGAGCACGAAGGGTTGTGCCAGCAAGACCCAAAACTACGGCCAGAAGCACAAACCACGTCCTAAGTGATTTCATGTTTACCCTCCCAAAATGTTCGAGCGAATTAAACTGGCGGTCACGCCTTTAGCGCATTCTCGGATTCGTGTCAAGCAAATAATCGAAAAACCGATGGAATCGAGAAAAAATTACGTTCTTAGATGCGCGGAAAATGTGACCGCAATGATGATGCAGATCGCTCTCGGGACCGAGATATCCCGTTCGAAGTTGGAATGCCGGCAGCAAGAGAATCGCTTCTCAGAAGTTCCGGTTTTCTGATAAACAGGAGTTTGCACTTTACCCATGCCATCCTCCTGTTTTTCGCCGCCGCGATCGCCGGGACACTGAATGCGGTGGCTGGCGGGGGCAGCTTTGTCTCCTTTCCGCTCCTATTGTTCACGGGCGTTCCTGCAGTCGAAGCCAACGCCACCAACACTGTTGCTCTATGGCCCGGGTTGGCGGCAAGCACGGTTGTTTACCTGAAGCGGTTGGACGCGCCGCTGCGCCTGCTGCTTCCCTTGCTGGCAACGAGCCTAGCCGGGGGATGGGCCGGCGCGTTGCTGCTGCTGCGGACGCCGCAACACACATTTCTGCATTTGGTGCCGTGGCTGCTGTTGAGTGGCACGTTGCTGTTTGCCTTCGGCAATCAAATTCGGGCCATTGCCGGCCGGACTTCCGTTGTGGACGATCTGCGGCAATTGTCGTGGCAGGCGATCGTGGTGAGTTCTGTCGTGGAATTGCTGGTGGCGGTGTACGGCGGATACTTCGGCGCGGGTATCGGGTTCATCACGCTGGGAATGCTGGCGGCCCTCGGAATGCGCGACGTTCTTGCGATGGGCGCCATCCGAACGCTGCTGGCCGCGACGATCAACGTGGCTGCGGTGGCCACGTTCCTCTGGGCCGGAGCGGTGTTGTGGCCGCAGTGCGCGGTGATGATCGCCGGAGCACTGACTGGTGGATGGTTTGGCGCTCACTTCGCTCAGAAAGCCGATCCGCAGAAGATGCGCTATACGGTGATTGGCGTGGGTCTGACGATGAGCGCGTATTTTTTTATTGCCGCTCGTTGAGTCTCCGGCGCCGCGCGGCACGGTTTTTTTTGCCCCCTACCCACAATCCAAAAACCATTGCCGGGCGCTTGACAAGCGGTGTATACTCCCGCTGGTCCACTTACCGGACCACTTGGAGCCTTGCTTGTCACTCAACCTGAAATCCGATTTCGAGACTGTCCGCAGGGATAAAGTTTACGAAGGCGTGGCCAAACAGATCGAGCGCCTGATCCTGAAAAAACTGCAGCCCGGCGACAAGCTTCCTTCGGAACGCGATCTGGCGGAGTCGCTGGGAGTGAGCCGAAGCTCGATACGCGATGCGATTCGCAGCCTGGAGTTGATGGGCATGGTGGAACCGCGCCAGGGCGCCGGCACTATCGTTCGGCAAATTTCATCGGACTCGCTGGTCAATCCGCTGGTCAACGCGCGGAAGCGCAAGGAAGAACTTGTCGGCGAACTTCTGGATTTTCGCAAGATGCTGGAGCCGTCGCTCGCCGCACGTGCCGCAACCCGCGTTTCTCCCGAGGAACTCGCCGAGATGGAAGAGATCCTCAAACGGCAGGATGAGAAGTTGAGCAAGGGCGAAAGCACAATTGCCGAGGACACGGAGTTTCACTATGCGATTGCGCTTGCTTCCGGCAACAGCGTTGTGCGCAAAGTGCTGGACACGCTGATGGATTTGCTGCGGGATTCGCGGGAACGCAGCTTGCAGGTGGACGGACGTCCCCTAAAATCGCTGGCTGGCCACCGGAAAATCCTGGCGGCGATGAACCGCCATGACGCTGATGCGGCAAAGTTGGCCATGCGGCGGCACATCGAAGACGTCGAAAAAATGCTACTCAGGAAGTGAGGGTTTGACCACTGGGGATTTTTCACCATGGATAGACGACGCGCGTTCGCAAAGATGCGATCCCGCCGGACGCGGAATGGTGGTCAGCATTGCCGGGACGAAGAGCAGAGTTTCGATCTAAGGACGACTAGATTGCCTGACTTGCGGGATGACATGACCGGCGGGCCTTTCGCACCTCCCGAGGCGCAAGCCGAGAGTCTCTCGACTCACCAAAATTCCACACCATGTGCCGGGGCAACGGTGACGCTTCGGGTTGCGGAGGCACGTGTCGAGGACGTGGGCCATGCGATTGCGCGGCTTGCGCCGGCGGATCTGTTGCGCATCGGCGCACGGCCCGGCGATGTTTTGAAAATCACCGGCGGCACGGTCGCCGTCGGGCGCGCTGAAATTTCAGACGAATCGCATGAAGGCATGATCCAGATTGACGGGACGTGCCGAAGCAATTGCAGCGCGGGATTGCAGGAGCAAGTTAGCGTTGCGCCAGTCGAGACGCAAGCGGCAGTTGCGGTTCGCTTCACGCCGATGTGGGTGGGTGCCGCACCGGCGACGATCGCGCCGGATCGCATGCTTGAGGATCTGGCGGGCGTTCCCGTGGTCACGGGCTGCGCGGTTCGTGTGCCGACGTTTGCAAAGGCTGTGAATTTTCAGGTTGTGCGCACCATTCCCTCGGGACCCGTGGTGATCGGGAAACGCACGGACATTCGAGTGGTGGAAGGCGAGCAGACGCCGTCCCGCGCTCCCGCGGTTTCCTACGAGGACATTGGCGGGCTTGAGCGCGAGGTGGCACGGGTGCGCGAGATCGTCGAGTTGCCGCTGAAGTACTCGCACATTTTTGAGCGGCTGGGAATTCTGGCGCCAAAGGGCGTTCTTCTTTACGGAGCACCGGGCACCGGAAAGACTTTACTTGCGCGCGCCGTTGCCGCCGAAAGCCGCGTGCATTTCATTCACCTGAACGGCCCGGAAATCATGCGCAAGTTTTATGGCGAGAGCGAGGCCAAGCTGCGCGAAGTATTTGAAGAAGCGGCGCGGCACGCCCCGGCGATTCTTTTCATTGACGAGATTGACGCGGTCGCTCCGAAGCGCGCCGAAGTTACTGGCGAAGTCGAGAAGCGCGTTGTGGCGCAACTGCTCAGTTTGATGGATGGCTTCGTGGCGCGCGGGCACGTGATCGTCATCGGCGCGACCAACATTCCCGAGATACTCGATCCCGCGTTGCGGCGGCCGGGGCGGTTCGATCGGGAAATCGAGATCAGCGTGCCGAACACCCAGGCGCGGCTGCAGATTCTCCGGATTCACACACGCGCGATGCCACTTGCCCCGGACGTTGACCTCCAGGAAATCGCTGAACTCTCGCACGGCTTTGTTGGTGCGGATCTGGAAGCGCTGTGTCAAGAAGTGGGCATGATTGCGCTGCGTGGCTTCCTTGCGAACCTGCCACTCGGCATCGATGGCGCCGCGTCCGCCGAACTTGGGGCGCTGCAGGTGACGCGCGAGAATTTCCTTGCCGGTTTGAAAGACGTGGAGCCGAGCGCGACACGTGAATTTTTCATTGAGAAAAGTGAAACGACGTTTGCGTCTCTTGGCGGTCTCGACGAAGTGAAGCGAATGCTTGACGCCGTCGTCGAGCACTCCCACATTCACGCCGAGATTTACGAGAAGTTCGGACTGGCGCCGCCGCGCGGCATCCTGCTGGCCGGCCCGTCGGGCACCGGAAAAACGGCAATGGCTCGCGCTCTCTCCGGCGAGAAGCAACTGCCGCTGATTGCGATTGACGGCCCGCAACTTTATTCAAAGTGGCTGGGCGATTCCGAAAGAGCGCTGCGCGAAGTTTTCAAAAAAGCGAGACGCGCGGCGCCGTGCATTCTCTTCTTTGATTCGATTGACGCGCTCGCTCCTCGGTTCGGCGCCGATCAATCCACTTCGGATGTCTATCGCAGAATTCTGAGCCAACTGCTGCGAGAGATCGACAACCTGCGCGACGTCAAGGGTGTGATTTTGCTCGGAGCGACGGATCGCCCCGAGCGCATCGAGCCCGCTTTGTTGCGGAGCGGCCGCTTCGACTATATACTCCCGTTCGCAAAACCGGGCGTCGCCGACCGCACGGCGATCATTCAGCTCTGCTGCCGGCAGGTGCCGCTCTCGCCCGACATCGATTTCAAGGAATTGGCCGGGCGGATGGAAGGGCTGACCGGCGCGGACATCGAAAGCCTGTGCAAGAAGGCGACGCTTTCCGCGATTGTGGAGATTCAGCGCGGCACGCGGCTTGCGCCGTTCGTGGTGACGCGCGGGGATTTCCTGGCGGTTCTCGAATCTGATCGTAGCAGTCCCAAGCATTTAAACGCAGGGAACGACCCGGGCAGCGCCGCCGGAGATTTGTGCCGGGATGTGTTTACTTCAACGAAATACTGACGAGGTGGGAGCATGAGCTATACGGAACTTTCTGTTTGGACGCGCGGCATCATCATGGACAAAGAAGGCCGCGACATCGTGAACTCCATCTCCGCGTCTGCCCGGAAAGAGGGCAAATACGCGCAGGCGATGGAGAACTACGTTGACAATCCCGATCGCACCAATTGCCCGACGCGCAAGTATTGCCGCGTGAGCGACACAGTGCTCGAGAACGAACTCACCTACGAAAATGATCATCCGAACATCGTGGTGCTGGTTGAGGGCACGATGGTGAAGGGTTGGGACTACATGCGCGGGATGCCACCGGGCGGAACTCTGGTGATCAACACGCACTACACGCCGGAATACATGATTCGATTTGTGCCGGGGGCGGACCGGCTAGCTCAACTGGTTTGCGTGGATGCGGCGAAACTTGCCGACCACAAATGGCTTTATTACCGGCTGGGGCAGTTGGGTCTCGACCGGCTTTCGACGGAGGGCGCGGCCGAACGCAGCAAGGCGATTGCGCCGGATATCGCTGCTCCGCTGATTGCGGCGGTGGTGAAGACGACCGGAATCGTCAAGATGTCGACGATTCAGCCGATGATTGCGAATCAGAAAGCTTTCGAGTTGGCGCTTCACGAATTGCACATCCTGCCGCTGAAACCAGTGGCGGCTTAGGAAGGAACCTATGTCAACAAAAGGCACACGCATCCCCGAATGGCTTACCGTACCGTTTGCAGGCATCACGCCGGCGCCAACGCAGGAAAGGGGGCAGGATTTATTCCCCACCGGCAACTGGCGCTCGATCCGGCCGGTGTACCGTGACAAGCTGCCGCCCTGCAACAACGCCTGCGGAACGAACGAAAAAATCCAGGGCTATCTCGACCTGGTGAAGCGCGGCAAATATCTGGACGCGTATGCGCTCATCAAGGAAGACATGCCCTTCCCCTCAGTCACGGGGCGCGTGTGTTACCACCCGTGCGAGACGGCGTGCAACCGCGGGCAATACGATGAGGCTATTTCGATTCGCGCGGTTGAGCGTTTCCTTGGGGATCTGGGCCAGGCGCTGCAACGCGACGTCGTGAAACCGGGAAAACCCAATGGGAAGAAAGTCGCTGTCATCGGATCTGGTCCCGCGGGACACAGCGCGGCGTACCAACTTGCGCGTCTCGGCTACAAAGTCACCATCCTTGAGAAATCTCCCAAGGCTGGCGGCCTCAATCGCGGCGGCATCCCAGACTGGGTTCTCCCGCAAGACGTCCTCGATCGCGAAATCGAGCGGCTCATTGAACTCGGAATCGCGATCAAGACCAACACCGAGGTCGGCAAAGACGTTTCCTGGGACAGCCTGAAAAAAGATTACGACGCCGTCGTCTTGGCCGTCGGTCTCACTGAGCCGAACAGCGTGCGCGCCGACGGCGAGAACAAAGAAGGCGTGATTTACGGACTGCCCTTCCTGCGCGACATCGGCATGGGCACTTCGAAGGTGAAGCTAGGCGCACGCGTTGCTGTTATCGGCGGCGGAAACACGGCCATCGACTGCGCGCGCGAAGCGCTGCGGCAGGGCGCGGTGGAAGTGACGATGATCACCGTCGAGGGTAATCCGAAGGAGATGCCGTGCGTGCCCGAGGATCTCCACGACATGCTGGAAGAAGGCGTGGAGCTGATTCATGGACGGGCGATGACCGCCGTGCTCGGCAACAGCAAAGTGGAAGCGCTGCAACTCCACCCGGCGAAATTCTCCGGCGCGATTAACGCTTCACCGATCACCATCAACAAAGAACTAGCTGCGGAGAAGTTTGCGGTCGACAACGTGATCATCGCCGTCGGCCAGCATGCGTCACTCGCGTGGTTGCCGGCCGAATTCAAGACCGAACGCGGCACGATCAAAGTGGACCGCTTCGGGCGTCTCGGCGACAGCAACTTCTTTGCCGCTGGCGACATCGTGCAGTTGGGATCCGGTCAGCCGCTGATGGTCGTGAATGCGGTGGGCGACGGCAAGCGCGTTGCCTTCAACCTGGACAAGGCCCTGCGCGGCGAAGCTCTTGAGCCTCGCAAAATCGCGATCGATGTCATCGTGGACTTGAACCGGATGAACATGACCTACTTCCCGCACTTCCCGCGGGTCAAACAGGACATGTTGAACCCGACCAGCCGCAAAAAGACGCAGGACGAGGTAATCCTGGCGTTCACCGAGGAACAAGCCGTCGAGGAAGCCGGCCGCTGCTTCAGTTGCGGCACCTGCAACGCCTGCGACAACTGTTATCTCGTGTGTCCCGAGCCGTGCATTGCGCGCTCCGATCGTTCCAACGGCCTCTACAAAATCCTCGTGGATTATTGCAAAGGCTGCCGCGTCTGCATTGAGGAATGCCCGACCGGTTGCCTCGAGGGCGTGCCCGAGCTGGACTTCGACGCGGGGGTCGTCCGCATGGATACGGCATTCGCGATTTCACCCGGTCTGCACGGCCGCCAGGCACAGGAACTAGCGAATCTGGCCAGCCGTCCGGCGAAGGAGATCTAACATGGCAACAGCTACGGAAACAATTAAGAGGAAAACCGTTCGCATCAATGGTTGCGTGGCCTCGGCACAGGCGGCGAAGTACGCCGACGTCGATGTCATCGCCGCGTACCCGATTCGTCCCTACACGGCCACGATGATGGCGCTAGCGCAGATGGTGGCCAACGGCGAACTGGATGCCGAGTACATCGTCGCGGACAGCGAGCACTCGCAACTGAGTATCGCTCACGGTGCCTCGTCCAGCGGAGCGCGCGTTTTCACCGGAAGCTCCGGCGTCGGCGTGCAGTTCGCCTACGAACTGTATTCTCCCATCTCCGGCAGCCGCATGCCGGTGCAGATGATGATTGCGGACCGCACGCTCGATCCGCCGGGCGACTTCGGCTCCGAGCACACCGATGCGCTCTCCACTCGCGACATGGGCTGGCTCATGGGCTGGTCCTGCGATGCGCAGGAGGCTTTCGACAATCACCTGATGGCATATCGTATCGGAGAGGATCGCCGCGTTCTTCTGCCCCAGATGGTTTGCCAGGACGGCTTCTTCGTCTCGCACATCACCACGGATGTTGAGCTGCCTGATCCCGGCCAGGTGAAAGAATTCCTGCCGCCGTACAAGCACCCTTACCCGCTCGATCCGCGCCGCCCGGTTTCCCATGGCCCGCAGATCATGCCGGAACAGGGCCCGCCGCTGCAGCTGGAGCGTGCGCGCGCCATGGAAGGAAGCATGCCGGTCATCGAGGAAATTCACGAAGAGTTCGCGCGCATCTTCGGCCGCCGTTACGATGCCTGGCTCGAGGAATACAAGACCGAAGATGCGGAGATCGTCTTCTTCCTCCAGGGCGGCCACGCCGTCACCGCGCGTTTCGCCATCAACCACATGCGAGAAAAAGGCATGAAAGTCGGCATGGTTCGCCTGCGCACCATCCGGCCCTATCCGACGGAGCGCGTTTGCGAATCGCTCAGCAGGTTCAAAGTTGTCGGTGTCATCGAAACCAACATGGGGCTCGGCAGCGTTAGCAGCGGCGGTTCGCTCTACGCCGAAGCGGCTGCGGCACTCTACGAGAGCCCGAAGCGGCCGCTGATTATTTCCTTCATGGCCGGTATGGGTGGCGAGGCCATTGTCCTAAAAGAGTTCTATTGGATGGCCCAGAAAATGATCGACGCGCAAAAGCGCGGGAAGATCGAAAAGCGCACGCACTGGGTCGGATTCGAAGAGTAGGGACACCCTTCCGGGCCGCCCGCGAAGTGAGGAATTTGCAAGACTTGAAAGAGATTTCAGGAAAGAATTTCAGGAGGAATCGATATGCCAGCTATTGAAGTTCAGCGTCAAACCCTTCCGATTTTTGGCAACCCGAACCAGGGCGCGCGTTTCTATAATCCCGACCTCCCCGCGTCGGAACCGTTCGTCCCCGGTCATCGCACGTGCGCCGGCTGCGGGCCGTCTATACAGTACCGCATGACCAGCAAGGCCTCCGGCGACAACACCATCCTCGTCGGCCCGACAGGATGTATGTACGTCGCCAACAGCTCCTATCTCTGTACGCCTTACAATGTGCCTTGGGCGCACACGCAGATCGGCAGCGCGGGCAGCTTCACCGCAGGCGTAGCCGCGGCGTACGAAGCCATGATTCGTAAAGGCAAGTACAAGGGCACGTTCCCGAATGTCATCTGCGAAGCCGGCGACGGCAGCGCCTCGGACATCGGCCTCGCATCGATTTCGGGCGCGCTCTACAGGAATCACGATTGCCTGATCATCTGCTACGACAACGAGCAGTATGCAAACACGGGCATTCAGGCTTCGTCGCGCACGCCATATGGCGGCATGACGACGTTCTCGCCGCCGGGTCCGAAAGTTCCGGAAGCAAAGACGCTGTATCCCAAAGACCTCGCACGCATGATGGCCGCCGGTCATCCGCATTGCTATGTGGCGACAGCCAGCGTCGGCTATCCCATCGACCTGATGAACAAAGTTCGCAAGGGACTCAACCACAGGGGTGCCGCGTACCTGATGATCTACACACCGTGCCAGAAGGGCTTCGTGTACGAAACACCGCGGTCGATCGATCTTGGCCGCCTGGTCGTCGAATGCGGGCTCTATCCGATGTGGGAATGGAATCCCGAAAAGCGCGAGTACGATTACAGCTTCCGCCCGCAGACGATGCGGCCGGTTTCCGAATATTTGAAATTGCAGGGCAGATTCGGCCACCTGCACGCGGAGCACATCGCCAATTTGCAGAAGTTTGCCAACCAGCAATGGGGGATGATGGGCGTGCAATTGCCCGAGGCTTTGATCAAGGCCGCTGATCCAAAGAACCAAGTCAATATGGCGGCGGCGGCGGAAGCCGAGGCGGTGGCGCAAACACTATGAGCACCAATACAGCCAACATCAAGGACGCGATGTCCACGAACGTTTCTCCTTCGGCAGCCTCCGGGCAGGAGAGCTATGTTGTTACGGAAGGCAAAAAGCGTGGTTCGACACGCGAAGTCCGTAACGAGGCCGCGCACGACCGCTTCTACACAGTGCTGAAAGTGCACGCGGGCGATGCCATCCTGACCGACAACTGGCATACCAATGAAGTCTTCAGCCACTTGCGCAACAACTTCGAAGGCATCACCTTCGCCATGCGCACGCTGGAAGCCTGGGGCGCGATGTTCGAGAACGATAAGCGCGCTTACTACACCGCCGGCGGTCGCGTGTGGGTTCTGGACCTGGAGCCCTGCGCGGCTAAGAAGCCGCGGCTGCCCGGCACCGGCAAGGGCTAGCGCATTGCCGAAACGCATTCTGCTGATTGACGACACACCGGAGATTGCGCAGCTGCTGACGTTTGCGCTGCGCGACCAAGGTCACGAGGTCTTCGCTGAGGGCTTTACGGATACGGTGACCGACCTGATTCGCGATTTGAAGGCGGACGCTCTCGTGCTGGATTGTTCGACGTTTGATATGAGCGAATCTCTGTTCGACATCGTGCGCCACAATCCGGATTACACTGAGTTTCCCATCGTGATTATCAGCGATACGCCGGAGAAGGCCGATGCGAGCCTCACTTCGCGCAATGCGCAGAAAGTTTTGCTGATCCCGAAGCCGTTCACCGGATCGCAAGTTGCGCGGGCGCTTGCCGACCTGCTTGGATAAATATGCCTCTGTGGAGCATGGACGAGTGGCAGTACGTCGAGCGCGAGGTCGTCACCGACCCGAAAGACAGGCAGTGGACTGTGGCGCTCATGGACGTGCTTGGGCAGACGGGCGACCCGGACGTTCCGAACAAGTTGCTGGAGCTACAGTACGCCTCCGGGCGGTATTACACGCTGATTTACTCGGCCAGCGGGGCGCTGCAGCGGGAGCGGGGCTACGCCACGTTGGAAGAGGCTACACGCGCGTTTGAGGACATGCGAATCGCGGTGATTGACGGCAGCTTGGATCCGTCACAGCCGGTGTTCCGGCAGGACCTGGAAGACTAAGAGAAAAATTGGCCGAGTAGTTTCGATGGGCCCTGTTCTACCTGCCGGGATTCAGATCTCTCATAATGACATTCAAGACTTGCCCCGCTAATTTTGCTTCGCGCTCGGAAATTGTGGCGTTCATGCCGTTGTCGGCCTGATCCCGATAAGCGCGTGCAACTGCCGGCAGACGAGCGCAGCCGCCGCGAATTAATCCGACCTTCTCCGCAACAGCGATTCGCTCATCGAATGACCAACCGCCGATCTTTCCCGTTGGCGCGCCAGAGGGTGCCAATTCACTCCTATCTTTGTGTTCGAGCGCATCGGTCACGATGGCTTCCAGAATTCCGCAGAAAGTTCGCATCGCGAGATCGTAGTCTCCCTCTTCCATCGCAAGCCGGCCATCGGTGTAAGCCTTTTCAAGCACTTCGCGCAACTCAGGATTGTGAACGAACTCGAAACGGCGAGGCGGCACATTCTCCGACGCGATAATTACCGGCCCGCCGTCTTCCCGGGAAAGCGCCGCAACCGCTTGCGTGAGCACGTCGAGTAACCGCTGGACGATTTCCTGCGGCGCCGCTCCTTCCGTGGCATTGCCTTTTGCTGAACGCATCAGAAACGCCTCGCTGAACGAGCGGGCAAGCCAATGGGCTTTGCTGCCTCCGGACAATTGATTGATCGCCACGCCGCACTCTTCCTGCCAGGCGCGCGTAGCCGCAATCGCGGACGGGTTGGAGGAATCCGGCGCCAGGGCTTCGCGAACCTGCTGCCCGCGGCGAATCAGGTGGTCGAGGCGGGACACATAGGTCTTGATCTGAGCTTCGAGGCTCTCAGACATTGGCCGTGACTCTCTGGAATGTGAAGCGGACCACTCGGGCGGTGCCCGCCAGCCGAACAGAATGGGAAAAATAGCTTACAAGGATGCAAGGAATCTCTTCTTGACAGCCTCTGAGGACGGTGCTAGATTCCGTCCCGCCGCAAAGTGGTTCACTCATCGGACCAGTTTAACACGGTTCGCGGAAGGAGCCGCTCGGCGGAGTTGGAGGCGCGGCGCTGCAGTTAGAGGGGTAAAACGCAGCAATTCGCCGCCAAGGAATTTCCTGCGGTAATTGGTCAGGGATTATTCGCCAAAACTGAAGACAAGCTCCGCGCGCGTCTCGTTGCTGTCGATCGCTTCGGGAGAGAGATCGATGTGGGGAGAGCGAATAATCTCCGGCTGTGCACCGTTCCGTAGAGATGTGGGCTCTCTGGACGGCCTCGCAGGCAAATTGGGGACTGGTTCTTGCACTACTTCCGCTGAAGTCCAAATGGAGGTTAGTCAATGGCTGCTACGCCAGAAGCTCTAATTCATCCCTCTCGGATCGTCAATCGCTGGGTTCAATTGATCGCCGGAATTATCGCGATGATGGCGATCGCCAATTTGCAATATGCCTGGACGCTTTTCACCAAGCCCATCCAGGCCCATCTGCACGTCTCCCTGGTCGCCGTTCAGTGGACTTTCACGTTGTTCATTTTTCTGGAAACCTGGCTCGTCCCGTTTGAAGGGTATCTGGTCGACATGATCGGCCCGCGGTTGATGCTGGGATTTGGCTCGATATTCGTGGCACTCGGCTGGGTCGGCTCTGGTTATGCCGAGACCATAACTCAGCTGTACATTTGGTACGCCGTGGGTGGCATTGGCGCGGGTATCGTCTATGGCGGGTCCATCGGAAACGCGCTGAAATGGTTTCCCGACCATCGCGGTCTCTGCGTAGGCCTGACCGCAGGGGCTTATGGCATCGGCACCGCGAGTACGATCACTCCCGTGGCCAATATGCTGAAAATCTCCGGCTACCAGCATACTTTCGTGGTTTGGGGCATCATCCAGGGAGTAGTTGTCCTGGCTTGCGCGCTGTTCTTGGCGCGGCCGCCAGTGGGATGGACGCCGCCAAATTGGGCTGAAAAGGCAGCCAAAATCAGGGCCAAGATTAACACTTCAACCGTCAACCTGACGCCGTTCCAGATGCTGCGTCAGCCATCGTTCTATGTAATCTATCTGATGATGACCATGCTGGCCTTCGGCGGCTTGGTGGTCACCGCGCAACTCAACCCCATGGCGTCAACCTATCATGTGGATAATGTCATCGTCGCGTTTGGCATGACCGCGCTTGTGCTGGCGATCACGGTGGACCGGCTGTTGAACGGGTTAACCCGTCCCTTCTGGGGCTGGGTCTCGGACCACATCGGCCGGGAGAACGCTATCTTCTGCTCGTTCATCCTCGAGGCAGTCGCCGTATTTGCCTTGCTGCAACTGATCGCCCGTCCTGTCTGGTTTGTTGCCTTATCGGGACTGTGTTTCTTTGCCTGGGGCAATATCTTTTCGTTGTTCCCGGCAATCACCGGCGACTTGTACGGAAACAAGTGGGCCACTACAAACTATGGGATCGTTTACACCGCCAAGGGATTGGCTGCTGCGTTCGCGGGTCCCGGCGCTGCTTGGATGTTTGCTAAGACAGGTTCCTGGAACAAGGTGTTCTGGGCCATGATCGTTTGCGATCTGATCGCGGCGTTCATGGCATTGCTCTGGCTGAAGCCGCTGGCTAGACGCACGGTGAAGTCTTCGGAAAGCGCGGTTGTTCCGGCTGTCGACCTGACAATGCCGGCAAAGGCATGAAGAAGGCCGTTTGAGGCGGCTCACTTCTTTGCCTTCTAAGCGGTGCATTTCTCGCGGCCGAGTCGCGAGAAATGCACCGCTCTCGTTTCACTGCATATAATTAAGGATGTCAATGAAGGGCTGCACGCCGGGATACCTTCGATGATTTTCAGTATATCTTTGGAAGAGCAGGACTTGCGACGGTGCCAAGGATTGGTTTGAGCATTTGGCCGGAAAAAAGTGGCGCGCCCAAGGGGACGATCTTAGAATTTTTCTCGGTGATTTCGTGGCAGCCTTGCAGCAGATCGAGCTGCCGGATGGAATGAATCTGTAGCTTGTGACCTCTTAGGCCACTTGGCCGCTAATCTGACTCTGCAGGAGTTGTCTGCCGCATAGGCAAACTCTTGTTGCCTACGGGACGATCCTAGCCCTGACCTCAATCTGTGGGTAATCACCGCAGTTTACTGCAGCGAGGCCACTGTCGCCCGCACCTTTTGCAGAACCGACGGCGGCAGCGCTACGTAGCCTTGCGCTTGCGCGATTTCTTGCCCGGACGCGTATACCCAGTTTAGATATTCTTTAACCGCATGGCTCCGCTGCAAGTCCTGGCGATGCACCGGCACATAAAACCAGGTGAAGCTTGCAATTGGATAGCTTTCCTTGCCTGGCGCGTTTGTCAGCGAAGCGCGAAAGTCGTCTGTCATCTTGGACTCCATCGCCAAAGCCACATCACTGATGCTCTTCGTCGATGGCTTCACAAACTCTCCCGCAGCGTTGCGAATCCGCGCGATTGATAACCCGGAGCCCTCCCCACAACGGAGCTCGGCATAACCGATGGACCCCGGCGTCTTGGCGGCGTTGGCCAGCAAATCCTGGCATCGGCTAAAAGCGGCGCCTACTGGCCACTTTGGCGAAACATTTGTTCCGACCTTGGCTCGGAATTCCGGGCTGAGTTTAGAGAGGAAATCGGAAAAAATGTAGTTCGACCCTTTTCCGTCCGTGCGGTGCAGCACCTTGATCGGTAAATCAGGAAGCTTGCTGTCAGAGTTCAGCCTGGCAATCTCCGGGTCGCTCCACGAGGTTGTTTTTCCAAGGTAGATATTCGCAAGCACCGGTCCCGAAAGGCGAATGCTCGTCGCGCTACCTGGCACATTGTAGAAAACCGCAATGCCGACTAACACCGTGGGTAATTCCACGGCCGTGTGCGCCGCCCCTTTCAATTGCTCTTCGGGAATCGGCGCATCACCGCCGCCAAGATCTCCAGCTCCTGAAAGAATGCGGCTGGCACTTTCGCTGGTTCCCACTGGGAGGTAGCGAAGCTCCGTTTCAGGGTGCAACTTGTGGTACTCGTCTCCCCATAACACGTATAGCGGCTGCGGCATTGTCGATCCAGTGGTAACCAGCACCATCTGCGTTTGCGCAAGGCCGTCCGCGGATAAGATTGTTAAGGAGATAGCCAGCAGTATGCCGGTCAGGGAAAAAACAAGCTCGGAGCAATTTTTCAATGAAGCTTAGTCCTTATAGTTATTCATGGCCTGCAATCCGGTATCCCAGCCAGATTTGCGGGAGTTCTAAACACTGGCAAGGCTACTGCCGTAAATGTCTGACTGTAAAGGACAAAAGAAGTGGTGCGCCCAAGGGGACGATCTTAGAACTTTTCTCCGAGAGTTCGTGGCATGTTTACCACAGGCTAATATCCCAGCTGGATTGAGCCTCTAGGAGATTGCGCTGGCCGGTGAGGCCCTTCAGAGCACCGAGCGTGAAACGCTTGACGTATTACGTCTTACGTAGTACTCTTAGCGTGTGATCCAGAGCTTTGGCTCAAAAGAGACGGAGGAAATTTTCCGATATCACCATAGTAAGCGCTTCCGTGCCTTCGAACGGGTCGCCCTGCGAAAATTACTACAGCTGCATGCTGCGACCGAGCTACGAATTCTGGCCTCGCCACCAGGGAATCAACTGGAGGCGTTGCGAGGCGATCGACACGGCCAGCATTCGATTCGAATTAATGATCAATGGCGAATCTGTTTTATTTGGCAGGATGGCCATTGCTACGATGTGGAAATTGTCGACTATCACTAGGAGAGGAGAAAGATAGACATGAACAAATCTGAAGCGCTTCTGCCTCCTGTCCACCCTGGTGAAATCCTGCGTGAGGATTTTATGAAGCCGCTCGGCCTGACGATCAACAAGCTGGCGCTCGAGCTACACGTGCCTGCGACCCGCATCGGTGAAATTGTGCACGAGCGCCGTCGGATCACCGCGGAGACTGCTCTCCGACTGGCACGTTACTTCAAGACCAATGCTGAGTTTTGGCTGAATTTGCAGAACTTTTACGATTTAGAAGTATCAAGGCGTTCTGGCAAAGCCTCCGAAATTGAGCGCCAAGTCCATCCCGCGCCCGAGTATGTTTCCTGATTGATTGAGAACAAGACTTCGCGCCCGAGGGGATTGATCTGAAACACTCTATCTGGAGACGCGTGTGCTGGAACCGCTGGAAAATCCGTTCGGCACGAAAGTGTTCTCGATGTTTCCGGGCCGGACCTTATAGAAGTGGTGCGCCCGGGGTGACGATTTAGAACTTTTCTGAGCGAATTCGTTTCTGCTATACCCTATCCTCTACCTTCATCAACTTCCTTTAGTGAGATTATGCAATCGTAGACCAAGAGGTGAGTAATGGACGCGAACAGGGATCGCACTGGGAGGCCGCTGCACGGGGAGATCATGGATGCCTGGAGACACGCCGCTCGCGACTTGGGAATCCGAGTCGAAATACCATTCACCTTGAAAATGGAGAACGGCGACGTTGAATTCTACGAAGGTCACGTACTCGAGTTCGGTGGGCCAAAGGGAACGGTATTTGGAATAATCGATCTCGATAAGAACACAACGAAAAGCCGCACGGAGAATGGCTATTTCGCCTCAGATCTTAGCCTTAGCTATCGCCGATATGATCGGCAATTCTTCATCGACACCCTGGACGACTGGAAATGGTTTGGACCCGAAGGCGACCAACCCAGTTGGTACACGGGCAAGAATTGGAGCTAGATCGTCTCTTGAAGATGGCATGAGTTCGAAACAAACAAAGGTCTCGTCCGCAACTGTTTGATAAGAAATGATTAGTAGGTGGTGCGCCCGAGGGGACGATTTTAGAACTTTTCTCGGTGAGTTTGTATCAAGCCTGTCCGAGACCGATCTAATCGTGGGATTAAACGCGTAGCATTGGAGAAGCTTGCTGCCCACGCCTAGTACCCACTTGTCCGGTAACCGCGTTAACCAGGAGCTAGCGTCGTTTTTTGAGTACCCGCTGCCGCATGGTTCTATTTCGGAGGGATGGACTCAACGATGAATTGGGCAAACTCTTTGAGCTTGCTCAGGCGGCCTGCCGATGTGCGCCCTACGACGGTCCCCTTGCGAAACGAAATCTCGAACCGTTCCCCATCTTTGTATTTAGACAAATATCCCTCATCGGCTATCTGGAAGGGACTAACCTCCCAGCCCTCGGCAACATGCTTACTGCGAAACGGTTCTAGCCACGCTGCCGCCTCTGCAAGATTATCCACGCTGTACACTTGAACGGTCACGTCTTCGGACTTTGATTGCGGGGAGTTCGGGCCCGTCCATATCCCGGTGATGAGGTGCTTCTCACTTGGTACGACAGGACAGTGGAGCGACTCGACAAAGGAATGAAACGTCCAGTTTGGTTCCTCACCCTTTAGTGCCTCCACTATTCGCGCCGACAGTAAAGCCGCAGTTTGCGCCTTTGTTTCAATTGCAGAGAAAACGGCAAGGGTGAGAGCCAAACAGAAGTATCGAAAGAAAGTCAGACTCCGCAGCGGCATAGGCACATACCCAAATTGATTCTATCTCGCTCTTTCAACTCCTGGGAAGTCGGCAAACCGGACGAGTGGAGGCTAGTACCCACATGGACGGTTAGCGCGTTAATCAGGACTTGACAACCTTAGCCACCACGCTGCACGGTGGCGTGACAGACTTACCTATTCTGCGCTGGGTGGCCGTGCGGCGCGGAAGACGAGGAAGAATCCAAGCGCAAAGCCAGCGAGAGCAGCTAGTGGCAACGGGAGCCAAGGGTGGAAACCTCTGTTTTGTACTGACCAGGTTTTCGCTGCCGCCGCACCAGCGGAAATCAGCCCACCGACTATCGCGATGATGAATCGCCGTCGCTTCCGCATCCGGTCTAAGTCCATGGAATCCAATCTGGTTTACCTCCGCTTGCGTGTAATGACCGGACTGACCTAGCACTGAAATTGAGGGCCGAATTCGTACTACCAGGGATAATGCTTAGAGAGGATGGCCGCGATAGCCATCAGCAAACCGAGAAACGACAAGCAGCAAAAGTACAGCATCCTATTTAAAGCTTCCATCGTCACGTTAAGAACCTTGTCCAGCGGCTGTTTCTTGTCCACGGGTTCGACACCGCCAACGGCCAATATCATGCGCAATCTGCCGTTCGCAATCGGCGTCGCGCGGAACAAGAATAGTGACCAAAAGAACGAAAAACCCATCCAATAAAGGGCGGAAGCGGAAAGCTGCTTCCAACCTTTTACCGCAATAAGCAGAAAGAAGGAGCCAAGCGCAATCGAGCCGAGAACGCTCCACAAAGAATTATGACCACGCAACGCTGGATGCACGTCGGTCTCAGGCTCCGCTCCATGGTTTGTCGCGCCGAATGAACCCAAGATGCGCATCTGACCCTCCAATTGGGAATGGTTCGATGTTTCGCTTATGCCTATTTAATCATCAGGCGGAGAGTATGTTCCGGCGCGTAGTACAGGTGTGACCACGAAGTAAAGTGTCAGTGCCTGATTTGTCGGCTTACCGGAGAAGTGGCTCCTAGTACCCACATGGACGGTTTCGGCGTTAATCAGGAGTATACCGAAGGAAACGGCGCGTCCACAGGTCATCTCTTCAAAACTAGAATATAGGGATGCGATTGGGCCCCCGTCGATCTCAAATCTCGGCCTTGATACTAATGGCGCTTGTTGCGAAACCGACCCTGGCGTGCGAGCCCGTTGTTCCGTTTATGCAAGTCATGGTGCCAGCACTCGCTCTTTCCGGCTCGATCCTTGTACTGATAGCGGCTGTAGTGGTGAAGTCTGTACTGTTTGCCTTATTCGAGCCACGGCTTCCTCGTCTGCGCGCGGCATGGCGAATGTTACTCGGCAACGTGTTGACCAGTTTTGTTGGCCTCCTCGTTGCCGTGATGATCGCGAGTTC
>Ga0210410_10001154_pt1 | contig 25340 bp, 23 predicted proteins | sample IncBWC4MmetaG_FD_161058 | JGI IMG/M metagenome (GOLD analysis project Ga0210410, IMG submission 161058) | Forest soil microbial communities from Barre Woods Harvard Forest LTER site, Petersham, Massachusetts, United States - Inc-BW-C-4-M | ecosystem: Environmental > Terrestrial > Soil >... | reverse complement strand
GAAGCACTCGTCGACGCCGGCCCAGGTCAGGTCTTCCAGATGCTGCTGCGCGGTCTTGCCCGGCGGCACCGGCTCATCCGGATATTGGTATTTCAACTGATCCATCGAGAAATTGATGCGGTTTGCTAAGCGCATGGTCTCGGCAATCGCGTCCGGAAAATCGCGGAACAGCCGCGCCATTTCGGCAGCAGGCTTCAGATGCCGCTCGGCATTGGCCTGAAGCCTGGTGCCAACCGCCTCGATCGTGGTCTTCTCGCGGATGCAGGTGAGCACGTCCTGTAGTGGCCGGCGTTCGGGGTGATGGTAGAGCACCTCGTTGGTGGCGATGAGCGGCACCTTGGCCGCTAGCGCCAGACGATGAAGCTGCGAAAGCCGCCGGCGGTCATCGCCGCGATAGAGCAGGCTTGCCGCGAGCCACACGCCATCGGCGCCGCTTTGTTTCAGCCGCTCCAGGATATCGGCTGCGGCGGCTGCATCAAACCGGTGGGGCAAGGCCAGGACCAGGAGCTGTCCTTCTGCAAATTCCAGGAGATCGGAGAATTTGAGGAGACACTCGCCCTTCTCGGTGTCGTCGCCGATCTTGCCGCGGGTGAGCAATTGGCAGAGCCGGCCGTACGCTGCGCGGTCGCGCGGATAGACGAGGATATCGGGCGTGCCGTCGATGAAGACGATGCGGGCGCCGATCAGGAGTTTTGCCCGGTGCCGCACTTCCGGATTTTCCAGCTCACTATAGGCGCGTACGATGCCGGCGAGCGTGTTGTGGTCGGCGATGCCGATGGCGGAGAGATGCAGCTCGCTCGCCTGATGCACATAGTCCTGTGGATGCGAGCCGCCGCGCAGGAAGGAGAAGTTCGTGGTGATGCCGATTTCCGCGTACTCGATCATGCGAACAGCCCGTGCACGAACCAGTTGGCGGGAACCGGCCTGCCCTCCTCGTCCTTCAATTCGCTCTCATAGAGCCCGTCGCGGAAGATCCAGAAGCGCAGGCCTTCGGCATCCTCGATGCGGAAATAATCGCGGGTCAGCGTCTTGCCGTCCTGCCGCCACCATTCCTTGGCGATGCGCTCGGGTCCCTCGACCCGCACCACCGCATGTAACGCGCGGCGCCAGGTGAATTGATGCGGCGGGCCGTCCGGCACCATCGCGAGCGGCACTTTTATGGGCTCGGGTTTCTCGAACAGCCGCAACGGCCGCAGCGGCGGCTCACCTTGCGCCCGCTCCGGCCACTCGGCCACCGTGGCTGCCGCAAGATGATGCTGCGCGGGAGCAGCGAGTGCGGCGCGTTCCGGGATATGCGTATCTTGCGGTAGATGCACGATCACGCGTTTTCCGCCGATCCGCGCGGCGATGCGGTCGATCAGGGCGGCGAGGTCGTCATTGTCATGGACGTGGCTGTCGAGACCGCGCTGCTGCTGCACCACGATCTCGGTGCGGCTGGCGGACAGACGGATGAGATCGAAGCCGAAACCGGGATCGAGGGGATCGCTCAGACTGTCCAGCCGCTCGCGGAACAGGCGGTCGATCACGCTGCCCGCGTCACCGCCTGGCCGGTGTCGACGACAAGCGTGCGCACCACGCCGTCGGTGCGGAAGAAACTCGCCTCCAGTCGCCGCGCGCCCTTGCCCTGCTTCTCCATCGAGGCGACCAGCGTCACCGCAAGCCGCGACAGCGTCGCCGCGATCACGCCTTCGGTCGAGACCGGCTCGGCAAAGCGCTGCTCGACAATGTAATCCGGCAGCGGTTTGCGCGGGCTGATTGGCGCATCGCCCTCACCCAGCGCCTGCTCCAGCCGTGCCGTGAAGGCAGCACCAAACCGCGCGGTGATCTCATGGCGCGCGCGCGAGGCGACATCGCCGATGGTTTTGAGCCCGGCGCGGCGAAGCCCACCGCTGATCGCCTCATCCGCGCCGAGTGTGAACACCGGCAGCGGGCTGACAGCGTCCGCCTCCTCGCCGTCGGCAACGATCATCCCATGCACATGGCGGTTCATGGTCCGCGCGCAGATCGGCGTCGAGGCGATCGCCGCGCTGACGCCAAACCCCTGCGCGGTCAGCGCGTCGCATAAGTGCCGCAGGATCGCGGCCTCGCCGCCGAACAGATGGGCGCAGCCGGTGATGTCGAGATAGAGCCCATGCGGGCAATCGAGCGCGACCAGCGGCGTGAAGCGGTCGCACCAGTCGGCGATGTCATTGAGCGTTTTGGCATCCGCCGCCGGATCGGCATCGAGCACTTCCAGATGCGGACAGATGGCACGGGCATTGGCAAGCGGCTGGCCGACCGTGAGCCCATAACGCGCGGCTGCGTCGTCGAGGGAGTAGATCAGCAGCGCGTTGTGCTCCTTGGCGACGACGACGCTGGGGGTGCCGTTGTTGTCCTCGTCACGATCTTGCTTCACCTCTCCCGCTTGCGGGGGAGGTCGGATCGCATCCTTGGATGCGATCCGGGTGGGGGCTTTCTCCTCAGTATGACTCGTGGAGAGACCCCCACCCCAGCCCTCCCCCGCAAGCGGGAGAGGGAGCCGACCGTCCGTGTTGCGAGTATTTTCAACTCGCGCGACGCTGTTGATGGATAGCTGCCGCCTGATGCGGTCGATGGGCAGGCGTGGCAGCCAAAGACTGAGGATCCGTCGCTTCGCTGAAAAGGCACTCATCACATTTCCATTCCATGATCCATCGCCCGGTCGGGCCATGACGGTTGCGGATGAGCTCGGCGTCGAAACAGGGCGAGCCCCAAGCTGCCGCAGGCAATGGAGCGCCCGATGGCGCCCCGGGCGGCGAGTGCGCGGCACGCACGATCCATCGTGTTTCCGCGGTCGAGGGCAAAGGCTCGGCCGCAATCCGCAGCAACAATCCGGTGACCCCTGAGGCTTGCGCGGCCAGGGTCAGCTTGCGGCTTGCGACCAGATCGAGCTGCTTCGCCTGCCCCCAGACTTCCAGCACCACCGCGCCCAGCGCATCGCAGGCGAGCGCGTCGGCCGCCGTGCGCAGCGCGCTCTCGACATCGCTTGCACGCACCGTGACGAGACAGCGTGGGTCGAGACCGAGCTCGACCAGCCCGTGCATCGACAGGCTACCGGCTTCGAGATCGCAAAAATCCTGCCGCACCCACACCAGCGGCCGCCGCGCCGAGACACGGCCGGCCAGCCCTGAGATGAAGCCGGTCGCGGCCGCGCTCTGACGTCCTTCCGAAAACACTTCGTGGATGGCGGCCACAGCAAGCCCGCCGCGCAGAAACGCATCCGCTTCCGCATGGCCGAGCGCAACGCGGTTCGACGCGCCGGCGTCATGACCAGCACCTTCGGGCGTCTCGATCCGCTCGATCCGCCCTCGCAAAGTCGCAAGCGTGCTCATGCGTGCGCTCGTCATGCGCCGCTTCCCTCAATCGATGGAGCCATCCCAGTTTTTTGCCAGTTTTTGAGAACCAGGGACTGGCCCAGTTGTTCATGATATGTTCTAATATAAAGCTAACATCGCCGAGAGAGTCAATCGGGATCGCATTTCTGTTTTTCGTCTATTTTTCGCCAGCAATCCCAATGGCTTCGGAGGCCCCCTCAGCACCTGGAGGAAAATGCCATGACCGTACGCCCCGATCTCGACCGCCTGCGCGAACAGGCGAGCCAATGCCACGCCTGCCCGCTCTGGAAGGACGCGACCCAAACCGTGTTCGGCGAAGGTCCGCTCACCGCGCGCATCATGCTGGTCGGCGAGCAGCCCGGCGACAAGGAAGATCTCGCCGGCCGTCCCTTCGTGGGACCGGCCGGGCAAGTGCTCGATCGCGCGCTGGAACAAGCCGGTCTCGATCGCCGGCAGCTCTACGTCACCAACGCGGTCAAGCATTTCAAATTTTTTCCGCGCGGAAAATTCCGCCTGCATCAGAAGCCGACCTCGCCCGAGATCAGGGCATGTCGGCCGTGGTACGAGCAGGAACTGGCCGCGGTGAACCCCCACTTGGTCGTGGCGCTCGGTGCCACCGCCGTCCAATGCGTGTTCGGAAAGATCATGCCGATCAACAAGAACCGCGGCCGCCTGATCGACCTCGATACGAACATGAAGGCGCTGGTGACGGTACATCCGTCCTACCTGCTGCGGCTGCCCGATGAAGCCGCCCAGCGCCACGAATTCGCTCGCTTCGTCGACGACCTGAAAATCGCGGAGAAACTCCTGGAAAAAGCCGCACGCGCGGCGTGATCTTGGCCCCTATTGCACCGCAAAGTCGCAGGCTTCCTCACGATGTGGGGACTGTGCATTTTCATACCGTCTCATTTCACCCGCCTGTCACATGCATCGATCAAAATCGGGGCATTGGGGACTAGGAGAAAATTCCATGAGCGACGTAGCGTTACCCGGTTCAATCGAACCTGCCCTTACGAAGGGGCCTGAGCTCGACAAGGGCTTCCATCCGCTGACCGGCATCATCTATTTGGGCGTCGTGGCGGCTGCGCTGCTGTTCGTCGCCTACAGCATCTATTCCGACGTCGATGCAACCGGCACGAAGGTCAATTCGTTGCTGCCGTATCTGTTGCTGTTCGTCGCATTGTTGATTGCGCTCGGCTTCGAATTCGTCAACGGCTTCCATGACACCGCCAACGCGGTGGCCACCGTGATCTACACCCGCTCGCTGCCGGCCCACATTGCTGTGGTCTGGTCGGGCATGTTCAACCTGTTCGGCGTTCTGCTCTCGAGTGGCGCGGTGGCTTTCGGCATCGTCTCGCTGCTCCCGGTGGAACTGATCCTGCAGGTCGGCTCCAGCGCCGGTTTCGCCATGGTGTTCGCGCTTCTGATCGCGGCGATCATCTGGAACCTCGGCACCTGGTGGCTGGGCCTGCCGGCGTCGTCCTCCCACACGCTGATCGGCTCGATCATGGGCGTCGGCATCGTCAACGCGCTGATGCGCGGCCGTGACGGCACCTCCGGCGTGGACTGGTCGCAGGCCGGCAACATCGCCAAGGCGCTGTTGCTCTCGCCCCTGTTCGGCTTCGCGCTGGCGGCGATCCTGCTCCTGGTCCTGAAGACCATCCTCGTGAAGGTGACGCCCGCTCTGTTCGGCGAGCCGAAGAACAACGAAGCGCCGCCGTGGTGGATCCGGGGCATCCTGATCCTCACCTGCACGCTCGTCAGCTTCTTCCACGGCTCGAACGACGGCCAGAAGGGCATGGGCCTGATCATGCTGATCCTGATCGGCACGGTGCCCACCGCCTACGCGCTGAACCGCACGATGCCGGCCAGCCAGATCGAGGCGTTCATCAAGAACTCCGACGCTGCGAGCAAGGTCATCGCAGGCAAGGCCGCCGGCTATCAGGTTCTCGGTAATCCGCGTCCGGCCGTGACCAGCTATGTCGCGACGCGCACGATCAACGAAGGGACCTTCCCGTCGCTGGCCGTGCTGGTGAGCGACATTGCCAAGCAGGTCAGCGAAGCTGGTTCGCTGGCCAAGGTGCCGTCGGAGCTCGTGGGCAACACCCGCAACGACATGTACCTGGTGTCCGAAGCTCTTCGCTTCCTCGCCAAGGACAAGGAAGCCGAGCTGACGGCCGAAAACGTGGCCACACTGAATGCCTACAAGGGCTCGCTCGACGCCGCGACCAAGTTCATCCCGGGTTGGGTCAAGATCGCGGTCGCCATCGCGCTCGGCCTCGGCACGATGGTGGGCTGGAAGCGCATCGTCGTCACCGTCGGCGAAAAGATCGGCAAGACCCACCTGACCTACGCGCAAGGAGCCTGCGCCGAGATCACGGCGGCGGCGACGATCGCGGCAGCCGACGGCTACGGCCTGCCGGTCTCGACCACGCACGTGCTGTCATCGGGCATCGCCGGTACCATGGCGGCCAACGGCTCGGGCCTGCAATGGTCGACGATCCGCAACATCGCGATGGCCTGGGTGCTCACCCTCCCGATCGCTATGATGCTCTCGGGCTTCCTCTACTTCTGCTTCGCCAACATCTTCTAAGCGCAAGCATCACCTAAAACGACGAAAGGCCCGCGCTAACCACGCGGGCCTTTTTCTTTTGTTTTGCGAGGAAACTTCGCAAATCAGGGTCAGGCAAGATCGAACGGCCTGCGGCGCAGGCTTCCAGATTGGAGACGTGCCGGCGAGCTTCACCCCCGACGGTGCGGAAGGCCATCGAAGGGGCGGCGGTTGAAGCCCTTCTGCACCTCGTGAACTGGTGCCGCCAGGCTGGAGCGCTCGTGACGATGGACCTGACGCGCAAGCAGCTCACCGACCGAGGGCGTGGGTTATCAGCCCGTCGAGCTCTGCACTGTCATGACCGATGGCTCGGTGGAAGCGCACGACGTGCTGCGCATCGCCGGTAACGCCGTCACTCAAACGACCTTCAACATCTTCGATCACGCCATCGATGAGGTGAGGCACGAGCCGCGCTGGCAGGCCGCCCGCGACGCCTCCATCCATCTCTGCGAACAGTGCCGGAACTGCAAGTTCATGAACGCCTGCGGCGGCGGCTATCTCCCGCACCGCTTTTCCAGGAAAAACGGCTACGACAACCCTTCGGTCTATTGCGACGATCTTTACGCCATGTTCGAGAATATGCAGGCGGTGCTGGAACAGCAGCTTTATGTCAGCAAGCCGGGTGGAGAACGCCTCAGTTTACAAGAGGCCTTGCCACGCGCGTAGGCGGCGGCAACGCCAGCCCGCGGAGGCCGGTTCGCATCGCTTCAAGCCGGCTTTTGACCCGAAAAGCGGCCGCCGCCGAGGACGGCCTCGTTCACCAGATCGACGAGACGGACGTAGCTTTCATAGAAGGCGTCATGACCGGCAGGTGTGCCTGCGGCCTGCGTCTCCTCCCGGAGCTTGCGGTACATCGCCAGCCGATGGACCAGGATCTCGCTCCATTCGGCCGTCAAATCCTCGACCGCATCGACGACAAAACCGGCTCCGCGCACCAGTTGCGCATAGGTCGGCAGATCATAGAGATCGGCGACCGCCATGCCCTGCCACATCAGATCCCGATCGGAGTCGGACAGGGGACGGTGGGCCACCCAATCGGTAAAAGCGATGCGCCCTCCCGGCTTCAGGACGCGATAGGCTTCCGCCAATGCGCGTGGCTTGTCCGGCACGTGAAGCAGCGCTTCCTGGCTGACGACGACATCGACGCTGTCAGCGGCCAGCGGAAGGTGCATCACATTGCCTTCAATGACACGCACCCGGTGCGCAAGGCCGACGCGCCGGGTCAGTTCTTCCGCACCTTTCACCCTGGCCAGTGTCAGCTCGATGCCCGTGACGTCGGCCCCATAGCGGTGCGCGAGGTAACGCGATGGTCCGCCGAGACCGGCGCAAAAATCGGCGACGCGCGTGTCCTTGCGAATGCCGGCCCGTGCTGCCAGCACATCATTGGCGGCGAGGCCACCATAGTGATCCTGGTCGTGCGGAAACAATTCGTCCGGGGTCAGCCCATCCAGATGACCACGACTCGCCTTCAGCTTTGCCAGAATGATTTCGCACGAAATCGGATGGCGCTCATAGAAGTCGACCGCTGTGCGAATTTCCACGCTCATACTACTGCTTCTTGGATAGCTCACGCCGCGAGCGTGTTCTCCACCAGCTTGATCCAGTAGGAGGTGCCGTGGACGATCGCCTCGTCGTTGAAATTATAGGCGGGGTGATGCAGGCCGGCGCTGTCGCCATTGCCGCAGAAGATGAAGGCGCCGGGCCGCGCCTCGAGCATAAAGGAGAAATCCTCCGCGCCCATCATCGGGGCCATCTCATGCACATTTGCCTCGCCCGCGACTTCCCTTGCGATCCGGGTCGCAAAGTCGGTTTGGGCGGCATGATTGACGGTGACAGGGTAGCCGTGCTCGTAGGTGAGATCGATCTTGGCACCGGTCATCTGCGCCACGCCCGCGCACACCTCGTGCACGCGCTTCTCGATCAGGTCTTTCACTTCCCGCGTCAGCGTCCGCACGGTGCCGCGCAGCTCGGCGGTCTGCGGGATTACGTTGCGGGCATTGCCGGCGTGGAATTCGCAGATCGAAATCACCGCCGCCTCGAGCGGATCGACATTGCGCGACACGATCTGCTGCAGCGCGTTGATGAGCTGCACGCCCACCAGCACGGAGTCGATGCATTTGTGCGGCCGCGCCGCATGCCCGCCATGCCCTTCGATCCTGATATCCACGTTAGCGGTCGCCGCCATGATCGGCCCCTGCCGGATCGCGAACGAGCCGATGGGAATGCCCGGACCGTTGTGCATGCCAAAGACCTGCTCGATGCCGAAACGGTCCATCAGCCCGTCCTTGATCATGGCCTTGGCGCCCGCGCCGCCCTCTTCCGCCGGCTGGAAGATCACCACCACATTGCCGGCGAAATTGCGCGTCTCGGCGAGATAGCGCGCCGCGCCGAGCAGCATCGCGGTGTGGCCGTCATGGCCGCAGGCGTGCATCTTGCCCGATATCTTGGAGGCATAGGGCAGATTGGTCGCCTCCTCGATTGGCAGCGCGTCCATGTCGGCGCGAAGACCGATCACCTTGACGTCGTCGCCGCCGCCCGGCTTCCTGCCCTTGATGACGCCGACCACACCGGTCTTGCCGAGCCCGGTCGCCACCTCGTCGCAGCCAAATTCCCGCAAGCGGTCGGCGACGAATGCTGCAGTGCGGTGCACATCATAAAGCAGTTCCGGATGCTCATGGATGTCCCTGCGCCAGGCCTGAATTTCGGGTTGCAGATCGGCGACACGGTTCACGATGGGCATGGGTAATCTCGGTTGTTCATTTTTTGGGCTTCGTCTTGTCTAGCACGCAAGATGCGTTCCACCCAACAGCTCCAATGACCATCAAGGCCGGGCTTGTAGTGGCCGTCGGCGTCTGACTAAAACAGTTGCAAAAGCACGACGAAGGCAAGGAAGCGCTTAAGAAAATGCCGCAGAAACTCGAAGGTGATTTCGACTATATCGTCGTCGGCGCCGGCACGGCCGGCTGCATCCTGGCCAACCGCCTGTCGGCCGATCCGAACAAGCGCGTGCTGATCCTGGAGGCCGGCGGCAATGATAATTGGATCTGGTTCCACATCCCCGTCGGCTATCTCTTTGCGATCGGTAATCCTCGCTCGGACTGGATGTTCAAGACCGAGGCCGAGCCCGGCCTCAACGGCCGCGCGCTTGCCTATCCCAGAGGCAAGGTGATCGGCGGCTGCTCGGCGATCAACGCCATGATCTCGATGCGCGGCCAGGCCGCCGATTACGATCACTGGCGTCAACTTGGACTCACGGGCTGGGGCTATGGCGACGTGCTGCCGGCGTTCCGAAAGCTCGAAGATCACTTCCTCGGCGACAGCGAGCATCATGGCACAGGCGGCGGCTGGCGCATCGAGGCGCCGCGGCTGTCCTGGACCATTCTGGATGCCGTCGGCGAAGCCGCGCAAGAGATGGGGATCAGGAAGATCCCGGACTTCAACACCGGCGACAACGAAGGCGTGAGTTACTTCCATGTCAACCAGAGGCGTGGCCGACGCTGGTCGTCTGCGCGCGGCTTCTTGAAGCCCGTGCTGAACCGGCCCAACCTGCGGCTGGAAACCCATGTGCTGGTCGATCGCCTCGTCATCGAGAATGGCCGCGCGGTGGGCGTTCGCTTCATTCAGAATGGCGAGACCATCGAAGCGCGCGCCAAGGGCGAGGTGATCCTGAGCGCCGGCGCGATCGGCTCGGTGCAGGTGCTGCATCGCTCCGGCATCGGGCCCGGCGAATGGCTCTCGCCGCTTGGCATTGACGTCGTGCTCGACCGGCCGGGTGTCGGGCGCAATCTGCAGGACCATCTGCAGCAGCGCGCGATCTACAAGGTCAACGGCGTGCGCACGCTGAACGAGACCTATTACTCGCTGCCGCGCCGCGCGCTGATGGGGCTCGACTATGCCTTCCGCCGCCGCGGGCCGCTCACCATGGCACCTTCCCAGCTCGGTATCTTCACCCGCTCCGATCCGCGCCGCGCCCGCGCCAACATCCAATTCCATGTGCAGCCGCTCTCGCTCGACAAGTTCGGCGATCCCCTGCATCGTTTTCCGGCCATCACCGTCTCGGCCTGCAACCTGCAGCCGACCTCGCGCGGCAGCGTGCGGCTGCGATCGGCCAAGGTCGACGAGAAGCCTGTCATCGCGCCGAATTATCTCGCAACCGATGATGACCGCGAGGTCGCGGCCGATGCGATCCGCACCACGCGCCGCCTGATGAAGCAGCAGGCGCTGGCGAAATATCACCCGGTCGAGTTCCTGCCCGGCCCATCGGTCGGCGACGATGATGCTTCGCTCGCGAAAGCCGCCGGCGACATCGGCACCACCATCTTCCATCCCGTCGGCACCGCAAAAATGGGCACCGCCAGCGACGCCAATGCCGTGGTCAACGAGCGGCTCCGCTTCTATGGCATCTGCGGCCTTCGCGTCGTCGATGCTTCTGTCATGCCGACCATCACTTCGGGCAATACGAATACCCCGACCGCCATGATTGCGGAAAAAGGGGCCGGGATGATCCTCGAAGATGCACGCTAGCCCCCTGCCAAACCCACTGGTTGCCCCGCCCCCGGCAGGCTAGACTTTTTGCCCCTGAAAGCCCCGGGTTAGACTTTTGCCATGACCGTCACCGATATTGCGAGCAGGACCTACAATCACAGCTGGCGGCTCGATCCCATCGTGCGCAGCCTGCTCGATACCGATTTCTACAAGCTATTGATGGTGCAGATGATTCGGGAATTCTATCCCGATCAGCACGTCACCTTTTCGGTCATCAATCGCTCGCGCCATGTCCGCCTGGCCGAGATCATCGACGAGGGCGAATTGCGTGCCCAGCTCGACCATGCCCGCACCATCCGCTTCACCAAGAAGGAGCTGATCTGGCTCGCCGGCAACACCTTCTACGGCAAGACCCACATGTTCTCGCCGGAGTTCATCAATTGGCTCGCTGCGTTCCGTTTACCCGAATACGAGCTGCACAAGGTCGACGGCCAATACGAGCTGCATTTCCACGGGCCCTGGACCCACACCACGATGTGGGAGATTCCGGCGCTCGCGATCCTCAACGAGTTGCGCTCGCGCGCGGCGATGAAGGGACAGGGACGCTTTGCGCTCGACGTGCTCTATGCGCGCGCCAAAGCAAAACTCTGGAGCAAGGTCGAACGGCTGCGCAAGCTGGATGGCCTGCGCCTCTCCGATTTCGGCACGCGGCGACGCCACGGTTTTCTCTGGCAGCGCTGGTGCGTGGAAGCGGTAAAGGAAGGCTTGGGGTCCTCGTTCACGGGCACGTCGAACGTGCTGCTCGCCATGGACAATGATCTCGAAGCGATCGGCACCAATGCGCATGAGCTGCCGATGGTCGCCGCCGCACTCGCCAATGATGACGAGGAATTGCGCTGGGCGCCCTACCGCATCCTCGATCAATGGAGCCACACCTATGGCGGCAATCTGCTGATCGCCCTGCCCGATGCGTTCGGCACCAAGGCGTTCCTGCGCGATGCGCCGGACTGGGTCGCCGACTGGACCGGCTTTCGCCCCGACAGCGCGCCGCCGATCGAGGCCGGCGAAGAGATCATCAAATGGTGGAAGCAGAAGGGCCGCAATCCCAAGGAGAAGCTTCTGGTGTTCTCCGACGCCATGGATGTCGGCTCGATCGAGGAGACCTATCACCACTTCGCAGGCCGCGTGCGGCTCTCCTTCGGCTGGGGCACCAACCTCACGAATGATTTCGTCGGCTGCACGCCGGACGGATCGGTCGATCTCAATCCGATCTCGATCGTCTGCAAGGTGACGTCGGTGGATGGCCACCCTGCCGTGAAGCTCTCCGACAATCCGGAGAAGTCTACCGGCAGCCCGGCCGAGATCGAGCGCTATCTGCGCGTGTTTGGCGATGCCGGCCGGGTCCGCACGGCGGTGCTGGTCTAGCCGTCTACAAGCGCGGCTGCCCCAGCAGGAACGCGCCGGCTTTCAATTCCGATTCACTCAGAGCGTATGGGCCGGGCTCCCATCGCGTCGCCAGATGCTTGATCACGACGAAATTCAGCATCCAGGGCTCTCCAACGCGCAGGATCGATGCGTGATCGCGCTCCTCGGGCGGCAAGACCATTGCCCTTGCCACGGCGCACTGCAATTTCATCGGACCGTGATCTGCCAGAATGACGAACTCTTCAGGGTCTAACGACATCGAGAATACCCTCGCGTTGGGCCGGCAAAAAAGCCGGCCAAGACGCCCCCGGTGCCCGAACGCAGCTTCGGTTAACTCTGGTTAATGACTGGTTAATTCGATGGCCGGACTGCGCGCAGACTGTGCATAACCCTGCTGCCGCGACCTTTTGCTTTCAGCGCATCGTTTTGCGCGCGCTCAGGATCCACCTAACGCCATTTCCCTGACCAGTTCATCAAACAGCTCCTTTGCCTTCCTGAAGCGCAACAGCGCCGCGGATTGTCCTGCCGAGAGCGAAACGAAATCTGTTCGGCCCTGTGCGGCTGAAGCCTCCCTTAACGTTCCCGCGAACCACGACTGGATGGGAAACGGCGGCAATCCGGCTTCGTGCGATCTCATATCATCCGAAAATCGATTGCGGATGCTTCGCGCCAAGCGTCCGGTGAACGCTTTCGTGAGCGCAGTGTCCTTTGCGCGCTCATCAAATAGAAGTTCTCGATGCTGAGCGGTTGCCGCTGACTCCTCGCATGCCAGAAATGCCGTACCGATCTGAACGCCCTTTGCCCCGAGGGCGATCGCAGCTCTGATCCCGCGGGCGTCGGCAATGCCTCCAGCTGCAATCACCGGTGCTTTGACCCGATCGGCAACTTGAGGGACCAGGGCGAAGGTGCCTATCAGAGAGTCTCCGCAGGCCTGAGGAACGCGCCTCGATGCCCGCCGGCCTCGAATCCCGATGCAACGATACAATCGACGCCTGCGTCATCCAGAGCCGCGCCTTCGTCGGGAGTCGTCGCCGTCCCGATCGTGGCGATTCCTCTCTGGCGGCACTCCTGCAGGATCGATTGATCCGGAACACCGAAGACAAAGCTGAAGACGGGAGGCCTCGCCTCCAGCAAAGCCCTCAGTTGTGCTTCGAAGTCCTGTCCAAAACCCTGCGGGCGGGTTGGCCTCGCCATCCCAAGTTCGCGATAGTAGCCATCGAGGATCGCAAAATTCCGCTCCAGGGCCTCATCGCCGAGATCGGGGGCGCTGCCCCTGGGTATCCAGAGGTTGAGGGCGAACGGCTTTGTGGTGCGTCCACGTATCTCGTTGGCGATGTCCGTGATCTGTTTTGCGGTGAAGGTATGCACGCCAAATGAACCAAGCCCTCCCGCGTTTGAGACCGTAGCCGCCAAGGTCACCGAAGAGGCTCCGCCCCCGAATGGGCCCTGAACAATCGGATAACGGATTCCAAGACGGCTGCTGACTTCGGTCTCATGCCACATCCGACTACCCCGGCCCCTGTAGGCTTTTCCGCGACGGCGCTCCGGCATCGCGCCGCCCTCATTTACGACGATCCCTATTTCGACGGGAGGAAATCGTATTTGCCGCTTTGGCTGAGGAAGATAATGCACTCGTTTTCCGAGACGCATTTGGAGACGTGCGCTTCGCCGGCCTTCTGGAAAAAATAAGAGCCCGCGGGAAGGAGAATGTCCGGGTTGCCGGGTTTGCCGTTGGCGAACACGCCAGCAATGATGACGCCCCACTCGTCGCTGGTATGGGTGTGAAGCGGACTCACAAATCCGCCGGGCATCTTGAGGAACGTGCCGTGAGCGCCATGAGCATTATCTCCGTAGGCGGCTGCAGCCTTTACCTCGCCGTGAACGCCATCCGTGACGCCGGTCGATCCGTATTTGAGCTGAACCGTCGGAACACTCACCGAGATCTGGTCTTGCGGCTGGGCGCTAGCGGCTGACGCGAGCAGGGAGGCGGCGATAAGGGAAAGGCAAGCACGTTTCATTGTAACTCCATTTTCAAGGGTGGTTGGCGAGAACGTCGATATCGTCGGGCGATCAGGCGGCGCTCTGGTCCTGAATCAGCTCGACCTTGTAACCGTCCGGGTCTTCAATGAAGGCGATGATGGAGGTCCCGAATTTTACCGGACCTGGTTCGCGCCTGATCTTGACGCCGGCCGCGCGCAACTCCTCGCAAAGACCGAAGATATCGGCCACGCCGATCACAAGATTGCCGAACGCCGTTCCGTGCTCGTAAGAGGCTACGCCGTAATTATAGGTCAGCTCGATACCTGAACCCTTGTCGCCTTCTCCGTAACCCAGGAATACCAGCGTGTATTTTCCTTCGGGCACGTCACGACGCCTTGTCTCTTGCATCCCCAATCGCGTGTAGAAAGCGACGCTGCGATCGAGCTCGCCGACACGGATCATCGTGTAGAGAATCTTGTTCATGGATCACCATTTTGAAGTTGGATCGAGCGACAGGCGCGTGTCAGGTCAGCGCAGAGGCGACCCATTGAGCCCACTTCAGTGCGGCGTGATCATCGCCACGCCGTGCCACGATCTGAATGCCGAGTGGCAATCCCTGCGGTCCCTCGCCCGCCGGAACCGTTACGCACGGCACGTGCAATGCAGTCCAAAGCGAGTTGAAGGACGAGTCGCCGGTCGAAGCCAAACCTTCGGGCGCTTCGCCGGTCGCCGCGGGCGTAATGAGGATGTCGAGGTCTCCGAGCGTTTCCTGAAAGCGATGACGCAGTTGTGCAAGCGTCGTCGCGGCCCTTGAATATTGCTCCCACGTCACGGACAGCCCCGCATCCAGCTGCTCGCGCAGCGCCGGACTGATCTGGTCGCGCGCATGTGCGAGCTCCCAGCCGAGCCCATGTGCCGCTTCGCGGTTGAGCACGTGCGGAAACGCTTCCAGCGCGGCGGCGAAATCGGATCGAAGCTCATGCTCGACGACGATGGCCCCCGCGCGCGCCAACGCTGCCGTCACATCGGTCAGCAAGCGCTCCGTCTCCGGCAGCGCCTTGTTCCACGTAGGGGAACGACAAACGCCGATGCGTGGAGCGTGCTCCGGCCTCAATTCTGGATCGCCGAGTTTCTGTCCGGATACGGCGCCGACAAACAGGGCGCAGTCGGCGACGCTTCGGGCGATGACGCCGATTGTATCGACGTTTTCCGCGACGAGCTTGGTGCCGCCGCGATTGATCAGTCCAAAACTCGGCTTGTATCCGACCACGCCGCAATAGGCCGCCGGTTTGATGAGGCTACCCATCGCTTGAGTGCCGTAGGCAAGCGGAAAGAACCTGTCTGCGACTCCTGCAGCAGAACCGCTGCTCGAACCGCCTGGCGTATGTTTGAGTGTCTGCGGATGAACCGTCGGTCCCGGCGTTCGGATCGCGAACTCGGCAGTAACGGTTTTGCCGATGATGATGGCGCCCGCGGAGCGCGCCAGACTGACCGCGGCCGCATCAGCGCGCGGACGCCATCCCTTCCAGATCGGCGAACCATGCTCAGTCGGCATTTCGGCGGTATCGAAGACATCCTTCACGCCGATCGGCAGGCCATGCAGCGGTCCCGGAACAGGCTTTGCGGCGCGCGCCTGCCCGGGATCGATGAAGGCGAAAGCCCGAACGTCACGCTCGCGCTCGCTGATGCGCGCCAGACAAGCCTCCAGCAGATCTGCCGGTTTCAGTTTGCCGGATTGAATGAGACGAGACGCCTGGGTGGCAGTCAGATGAGCAGGATCCATGACGTCAGCTTCCGGTGCATTGAAGACGCCCACGAAGCTAGGACTTGCTTTCACGTAAGAAAAATTAATACTTGTCATGGGACTCTTTAGAGAAATTGAACAATGGCTCGCATCAACCTGGACCTCGACGTGTTGCGGACGCTGGTGACGGCGCAGGAGCTGGGCGGCTTTAATCGAGCCGCCGATCAGATCGGCCGCACGCAGTCCGCGGTCAGTCAGCAGGTGCGCCGTCTTGAGGAGCAACTGGGCCAGGCCCTCTATCGCAAGAACGGTCGCGGCCTCGCCTTGACGGAGGCTGGCGACGTGATGCTCGCTTACGCGCGGAAAATTCTCGAACTCAACGACGATGCCGTGGCCGCAATTCGCGGTGTGGCCGTCGAGGGGACGCTACGGTTCGGGTTGCCGAGCGATCTCGCGGAAACCTATCTGTCGACGACCTTGGGCCGCTTCAAGCGTGCGCACCCCGCCGTCCTGATCGAGGCCGTCGTCGAGCGAAATGCCGTATTGCTCGATCAACTCGACAAGGGACATCTCGACCTCGTGCTTGCCTTCGGCGGCGAGGCACGAAATGACGCCCTTCGCCTGGCGGCGCTCCCCATGAAGTGGATCGGGCCTGCCTCCGGTCAAATCTCGTTCTCAGCGAATGAGCCCTTGCCGCTTGTTATGTACGGGCCGCCCTGCTTCTTCCGTCAAGCCGGCATAGATGCACTGGGCAGAGCCAACATCCCCTGGCGCACATCATTCACGAGCCCAAGCCTTCACGGGCTTTGGGCGGCCGTGGATGCAGGACTTGGAGTAACGCTGCGAACGGCGTTGGGACTACCTCCATCCCTTGCCGTTCTGGACGAGGATGCCGGGTTGCCGCCCGCGCCGACGATCGCGCTCTGCGTGCACGATGCTCGACGAGAACTCACTCCAGCGGCAAGCCGGCTGAAGAACATTCTGATTGACTCGTTGACGGCTACTCTTGCCGGTATTTCCCAAGCCGAGATTCCCAGTCATGAGCGCGTGCTTGGTGAAACCCCGGCCGTTATCTTGCAACACAACCAAGTCCGATGAATCAGGGGCTCGGAAAGCTCCCGCTCTGCAGTGCTACGGCGGCCTCGTATGCATCCACCTCATGGGCGCTGCGTGACGGTGAATGAAGCACGACGCCTGAGCGCCCGGACCACGCCGCTCTTTGATGTCCGATTGTTCTTCGGACGCCTTTCTTCTGCGCGACCGTGCACCCGCGCGCGCCCCTAATCACGACGCCCGAACGCTGATGCGGTCGAACTGGGCCTTCTGCTCGTCGTTCAGCGAGCCGTAGAATTTCGACAGCGCAGCCTGCGTCGTGTCCAGCGCCTTCAGCATCACCTGGAGCCGATCCTCCATCGCCGAGAGGCGGCCGGGCGGCGTCAGGCTCTGATCGGGCTGACATTTCGCCTGCAGCATCTTCGCGGAATCCAGCGTTGCCTCGTCCAGCGATCTCAGTCCCATCTGTTGATCGGAATTGAGATGCAGCGTGCGCTCGATCCTGTCGATCGGCAGGCCGCTCTTGGTGCGTAAATCGCCCTGGCAGAGATCATTGAGATCGGCGCCGCGCTGCGGATGTCCCGCCTGCTCGCCCTGATCGACGGCGATGAAACGCTCGCGCTGCTCATCGTTCAAGGATTGATAGAACTTGTCGAGCGCGGGGCGCACCACTTCGACCGCCTTCAGCATCGCATCGACGCGCGAGCGCATGGCGGCGAGCCGGCCGGTCGGCGTGCTCGGCAGCTCGCCCGGACAGGCCTGCTGCATGATGTCGACGGCCTTCACCGACGCTGCCTGCAGCACGTTTAACAGATCCTGCTGATTCTGATTGGGCTGGACCTGGTCGGCGATCTTCTGGATCGAGAAGTCCGTCAGTCCCTTGGCCTGCCCGGAGCAGATCCGCTCGGAGTTCGCCGACGGCGCCGTCGAACCGGTGGTCTGGCTGGCCCGGCTGGCGGCGCGGTCATAGATGCTTTCCGATCCCGCTGATCCCGCATAGGCGTAGGTGTCTTCAGACGCATAATATTCCGGCGCGTAGCCACCATAGATGCCGGCGAAGACATCGTCATAAGCGTAGGGCCAGAACGTGTCATAGGCGTAGGGCGAGAAGGTGTAGTCGACGAAGTCGTTATAGGCATAGGGCCAGAACAGCGGACCGACAAATCCGACCACGAAGCCTAGATGGTGATGGTGGTGATCGCGACGATCATACAGGGCCGACTGGGTGAAGTGGCCTCGGAACGTCGATTGCGACAGCGCTCCTGCGTCCCCCCTCCTTGACGCCTGCGGACCTGCGAACACCGAATTTCGAATGATCGGCGCCCTGCGCTGCTCGGGCTGGCGTTGCTCAAGGCGTGACAGGTCTCCTTTATCCCCCTTGATGCCAACCCTCTGGTTTTCTCTGGACCCGGCGGGACCTTGGCCAACGGGACCTTGGCCAACGGTTTCATGACCGTTCGGGCCAGGCCGTTGCCCCGCGACGGTCGCGGCCGGCGCATTCGTCTTTCCGTGCTCGAGGGCGTGCGCCTCGGCCGGCGAAGCGCCCTTTGCGCCGTGTTCGAGTTGGCGCGCGCCGCGCTCGGCGCTGAAACGTTGCCCACGTGCTGTTGCCATTGTTCCGCCATGCGGCCCACCTCGCCCCTCTGCGATGTGGGGAGTTTCATGATGAGGTGCGCTGCGAGCGATGGCGCGAGGCGCCTCGCGCGGGGCGGCAAAGCGTGGCCCACCATGCGGTACGGCCATGTTGTGCGCAGGTGCAGCGATATGGGGCGCGGCCATGTGCGGCGCTGGCGCTGCCATGTGCGGTGCGGCCATGCGCGGTGCGGCTGGCGCCGCCATGTGCGGCATCGCAGGCGCCCCATGTGGCATCGCCGGTGCAGCATGCGGCGCTGCGGCAGCAGGAGCGCCACCTCGCCCGCCTCCACCATGGGGAGGATCGGCCAGCGCAACGCCGGTTGAAAGGGCAAGCACGGAAACCGCAGCCATTGCTGCGCGGTGCAGATGCGACGACATCACCAGACTCCATAATAATAAAGCATTTAAAATGAAATGCGCCGGCGTTCGTCGCGTTCCGGTACCGCTTGCAAGAATTCGCCGCGGCGACGCCAAGCTGAACGGTCCTTCATCTTCCCGCTCACGGATTCGTCATTAACCGCCTGTTAGGGCCTCCCAAAACCCCCGGGAATAAACCCCGCCCTCTCCCGATCACGTCGTCGGTACCCAATCACGGGTCCTTGGAGAGAGCGCGATGAGCGACCACGATCACAACGACGAAGAACGCGGCTTAAGCCGACGCAAGGTGCTGGAATGCATGACCTGGGCCGGCACCGGCGTACTCTGGACGGTCACAGGCGGCGTGCCCCACTCGCTTGGCCTGGTGGAAGCCGCCAACGCTGCCGAGACCAGCGGCATGACCTTCATGCAGATTTCCGACAGCCATGTCGGCTTCGACAAGCCGGCCAATCCGAATGCGCTCGGCACGCTGGAAGAGGCGATCAACAAGGTGAAGGCGATGCCGAAGAAGCCTTCCTTCATGATCCACACCGGCGACATCTCGCATCTGTCGAAGGCTTCCGAATTCGACGATGCCGACCGCATCATCTCCCAGGCCAAGCTTGACGTGCACTACGTGCCCGGCGAGCACGATTTCCTTGACGAGGAGATCAAGTTCTACAAGGAGCGCTACGGCAAGGGCACCAAGGGCGCCGGCTACTATTCCTTCGACGCCAACGGCGTGCACTTCGTCGGCCTCGTCAACGTCGTCGACCTGAAGGCCGGCGGTCTCGGCAATCTCGGCGCCGAGCAGCTCGCCTGGCTCGCCGACGATCTGAAGGGCAAGTCGAAGTCGACGCCCGTTGTTCTGTTCGCGCACATCCCGCTCTGGACCGTGTATCCGGAATGGGGTTGGGGCACCGAGGACGGCGCGCGTGCGCTCGAGCTGGTCAAGGGCTTCGGCTCGGTGACCGTGCTCAACGGCCACATCCACCAGGTCATGCAGAAGGTCGAAGGCAGCGTCACCTTCCACACCGCCCGCTCGACCGCATTCCCGCAGCCGGCGCCCGGCACCGCCCCCTCGCCCGGACCGATGAAGGTCGAGGACGCCAAGCTTCGCAGCGTGCTCGGCATCGCCAGCATCGACTTCAAGCAGGGCCAGGACAAGCTCGCCATCATCGACGCGCCGCTGGCCGGCTAAGGGAATATCGCACATGATCAGAACTGTCTTCCGCAGCCTCATTCTGGCTGCGGCCCTGCTGCTTCCCCTCGGCGTGCGTGCCCATGCTGAGGAGATCAAGGTGACCATCGACAATTTCACCTTCTCTCCGCCGGAGCTGAAGGTGAAGGTCGGCGACACCGTGACCTGGACCAATCACGACGACATTCCGCACACCGTGGTTTCGGCGGGAAAATTCCGCTCCAAGACCATGGATACGGACAACACCTTCACGTTCACCTTCACCTCCGCGGGTGATTACAAGTACTTTTGTTCACTGCACCCGCATATGACCGGAATGATCACGGTTGAGTAACGGCCAAATCCAAGGCATCACCATCGTGCCCGGCCAGCGGCTTGCCGCCGGCCGGGCATATGCACCTTCTGCGAAGGTCGGACAGGCAAAGGTCGGGCAAGCAGCGATGCCGGTGAATACCGAAGACGAGGCGGAACGGGCGCAGCGCTTTCGCGAGGCGGCGTTGCCGCATCTGGACGACGTCTACACGCTGGCGCGCTATCTCTTGCGCGACGCAACCGATGCCGATGATGCGGTGCAGGAATGCTACCTGCGCGCGCTGAAGCATTTCGATACCTATCGCGGTCCGGCGATGAAGCCGTGGCTGTTCGCGATCCTGCGCAACGTCTGTCGCGCGGAATATGCCAGGCGCGCTTCGGCGCCCGCCACCGTGATCGACGATGCGGGCGAAGGCGCCGAACAGACGCCGATGTGGCACGAGGAGCAGCAGACGCCCGAGGCGGAATTGCTGCGCGAACGCGACGCATCGGTGATCCGCCGGCTGGTCGATACGCTGGCCGAGCCCTTCAAGGAGACGTTTGTATTGCGCGAAATCAATAATCTTTCTTACCGCGAGATTGCGGATACGGTCGGTGCGCCGGTCGGCACGGTGATGTCCCGTCTCGCGCGCGCCCGCGCCATGCTCCGTTCGGCATGGCTTGCGGAACAGGAGCAAGCGAAATGACCTGCGACGAGGCAAAGATCCTTCTTCACGCGCTGATCGATGGCGAGCTCGATGCCGGCCATGCGCGCGAGGTCGAAGCGCATATCGCGACCTGTCCGTCCTGCGCCGCGGAGCTTGCCGCCTACCGCCAGATGCGCGAGGCGATGGGCAAGGCCGACCTGCGTTTCACCGCGCCCGCAAGCCTGCGCCAGCGTATCGACGCCGCGTTGCCCAAAGCCGCGCCCAAGCCCTCCAACGTGACGCCGCTGGCAAGCCGCCGCTCGGTGCTGCGCGGGTTTGCGATGGGCTCCGCCCTGTCGGCGCTGGCCGCCACGCTCGTGGTCGGCATCATCGTGCGCAATGACGACCAACAGCTGATCGAATCCGAGATCGTCTCCGCGCATCTGCGCTCGCTGCAGCCGAACCACCTGATCGACGTGGTCTCGACCGACCAGCACACGGTCAAGCCGTGGTTCAACGGCAAGCTCGACGTCTCGCCGCCGGTGATCGACCTCACCGCACAGGGCTTTACCCTGATCGGCGGCCGGCTCGACTATGTCGATGCCCGCGCCATCGGCGCCGTCGTCTACAAGCGCCGCGCCCATGTGATCAACCTGTTCGTGGCACAGACCTCGAGCACCGCGCGCAAGCCGGCGAAGATCGAGACCATCCAGGGCTTCAACATCCGCCGCTGGAGCGACCGCGGCCTGAACTACTGGGCCGTCAGCGACATTGGCGCCGACGAGCTCGCCGAATTCGGCGATAAGTTCGAGGCGGCGGTGCAAGCGAGCAAGGAAGGTTGAGGTCGCTCGCGCCTCGTCATTGCGAGGAGCGACAGCGACGAAGCAATCCACGCTTCGGCAAGCGGCAAGCTGGATTGCTTCGCTTTGCTCGCAATGACGGTTGTTGCAACAGCTCGCCCGGAATTGAAAAACCGAAGGCGGCTTGAGCGTTGCCCTACGCCGACTTCCTCACTGCGTTGTCCACCAGCGTCTTGCCGAGCGACCAGATCGCGCCGGGGACCTTGTGGCTGCCGGCGATGACGGTGTCGAACGCGGTCTCGATCCAGCGGCAATCTTCCTCGGTGATGGTGAGCGAAGGCAGCAGCTTGATGGTGTGGCTGCCGTGGCCGGCGACCTGCGTGAGGATCTTGTGATCCTTGAATAGCGGCACGGTGATGAGCTGGCAGAACAGGCCCTTGTTCGCGGTCTCCAGCACGTTCCAGGAGGCCTTCAGCCGCAGCGATTTCGGCGGGCCGAACTCGACGCCGATCATCAGGCCCTTGCCGCGCACCTCTTTCATCAGCTCGTAGCCCGGCACCATGCGCGTCAGCGCCAGGCGAAGCTCGGCGCCGCGCTTGGCGGCCTGCTCGACCAGCTTCTCGGATTCGATGACTTCGAGCGTCGCGATGCCCGCCGCCATGGCGAGGTCGTTCTTGGCAAAGGTCGAGCCGTGCACGACGGCGCGGTCCATCTGGTTGAAGATCTTGTCGAAGATGTTTTTCCGCGTCAGCAACGCGCCGACCGGCACGTGGCCGCCGGAAAGCGCCTTCGCCAGCAGCACCATGTCGGGCTCGACATTCCAGTGCTCGATGGCAAGGAAGCGGCCGGTGCGGCCGATGCCGGTCTGGATCTCGTCAGCGATGAACAGCGTGCCGTATTTCTTGCAGAGCGCGGCCGCGCCGGGCAGGAATTCGTCGGTGGGCATGTTGACGCCCTTGCCCTGGATCGGCTCGACGATGAAGGCGGCAACCTCGCGCGAGGACAGCGCCTGCTCCAGTGCTGCCAAATCGTTGAACGGGATCGCCGTGCATCCCGGCAGCAGCGGCTCGAAGCCGGAGCGGAAATTCGAATCATCGGTCAGCGACAGCGCGCCGTAGGACAGGCCGTGGAAGGAATGCACGCAGTGGACGATGCCCGGCCGCCCGGTCGCGCCGCGCGCGAACTTGATCGCAGCTTCCACCGTCTCTGCGCCCGAATTGGCGAAGAACACCTTGTCCAGATATGGTACATATTTGAGCAGGCGTTCGGCGAGCACGCCAGCCAATGTCGAGACATCGAGCTGCACGAGATTCGGCAGATCGGCATCGAGCACGCTCTTAAGCGCCTCGCGCAGTGCCGGATGATTGCGGCCGATCGCAAAAACGCCAAATCCGCTCAATAGGTCAAGGTAGCGCACATTGTCGCGATCGTATAGGTATTGGCCTTGCCCCTTCTGGAAACCGACGTCGTAACCGATCGTTTTGAGCACGCGTACCAGCTGCTCGTTCAGGTGACGCGCATGCATGGAGCTGCGCTGCGTCTGGCGCTGCGCAAACAACTCGGAAACGTCTAGATTGGAACTTGGCATTGGCTACATACTTCGGTTGATGGCGACGTCGTCAACTGAAAACGCGCAATGCGGCGTTTTGCCCTTAATCGCACCATCAACGCAAGCACAGGTTTGAACCATGTTGCACTGCCCACGAAACATCGTGAAATCTGCGTTTTTTTTGTCCGTATTCTTACTGGGAACTGACATCAACACCGCCCTCGCTGCCGACCCGACCGGCGACTGGCGTGTCGCCGACGGCGTCGCCAACATCCGTGTCGCACAATGCAATGGCAGCATGTGGGGTGTCGTGGCCTGGGAAAAAGAGCCCGGCGGCCGCGATACCAACAATCCCGATCCGGCCAAGCAGAGCCGGCCGACACTCGCCATGCCGATCCTGCTCGACATGAAGAAGAAGCCCGGCGCCGATTCCTGGGAAGGCCAAGTCTACAACGCCAAGGATGGCCAGACCTACGCTTCCACCATCACGCCGCACGGCACGGATCAGCTCGAAATCCAGGGCTGCGTGCTCGGCTTCCTCTGCGGCGGCGAGACCTGGACGCGGGTCGGCCCGCCGATCCCCTCAAGCCCCTCCAACAGCATGGCCAAAGGCGCGCCCGCGCCGAAGGGCGCGCCGCCGAAGACGGTCGGGGCCGCCAATCCTCCCGCGCCCAATCCTTCCGCACCGAAGACCGCCGGATCGCCCAAGGGCCATGCGCCGACGGCGGATACCGTCGGCGACATCTGCCTACTCGGAGATATCGCGCGGTTTGCCCATTAGCGCAGGCTGGAACAGCAGCACGGCAGCGAGCGTGGTGACAAGCGAGAGCGCGAGCAGCTTGCCCATGCTCGACGTGCCGGGATGCGAGGATAGCCACAGGCTGCCAAACGCGGTCGCCGTCGTCAGCGCGCTGAAAAAGATCGCGCGTGTGAGCGAGGATTGCAGCAGGTTCGTCCTGCCCGAACGCCACGCCACGATATAATAGATCTTGAAGGCGACGCCGATGCCGAGCAAGAGCGGCAGCGCGACGATGTTGGCGAAGTTGAGCGGCAGCTTGATCAGCACGCAGATTTCCATCGTCACGGCGCCGGCCACAAGCAGCGGCACCAGCGTCATCAGCACGTCGGTGACCCGGCGCAGCGTGATCCACAGGATGATGCTGATCACGAGCAGCGAGTAGATGCCGGCATGGATGAACGCCTCCACCACGGTGTCGCCTGACTTGAGGATCGACACCGGTCCGCCGATCGCGGTCGGCTCGGCCGCCAGCACGGCGCTGGCGAACCTGCGCAGATTGTCGTTGTCGTTGGGATCGCCCTTGGGCAAGGCCTCGACCCGCAACAGGCCGTCCTTGGCCTTCCAGGCGCGCACGATATCGTCGGGCAGCGTCTGCAAGCTGACGGGCTGGGCCTGCAGCGCGTTCTTCAACTGATCGAGCACGATCTTCAAGGGATCGACGAAGATCGCCTGCGCCTTGTTGCGCGTGGCCTCATTGGAATTGGCGAGCTTCTCCAGCGCATCCGCGAGGCGCCGTGCGGTGACCGCGCCCGGCGACTGACCGTCACCGGCGTTGCGGCGCAGGCTGTCGACCGTGCTCTTGAGCGCATCGACATTTTCCTGATCCGACGGGGCTGCGTCGATCGAATCCGGATTGAGCGCAGGCCCCAGCACCTTCGCGCCCTGCGCGATCAGCTTCAGCTTGGCCGGCTGATCATCCGGCACGAAGCTCTCGAGCCACTGCACGCGCAGCACTTCCGGCAGTTTCTCGAGCTTGTCGGCGATCCTCCTGGCGTCCGCGTCCGAATTGGTCATGACGTCGACGGCGTTGGCGCCGGTGTTGGGATCCTTGCGCAGGTCGAGGAAGGTCGCGATCGATTCCGCCTTCGGGTTGCGCAGGTTCATCGGGTTGAAGTCGAACCGCATGAAATAGAGCAGCGGCAGGCCCGCGATCGCAATCGCGAGCGTGCAGGTGACAATGGCGACGCGATGGTTCTCGAGGAAGCGATCGACGGGAGCGAGGAAGGCGTAGCCGACCGGCTCCAATTCGCCGGGCGGATTGATCAGCCTCAGGATCGCCGGCAGCACCGTGATCGAGGACAGGAACGCAATGATCATGCCCGCGCCCGCGATCTCGCCAAGCTCGGAAATGCCCCTGTAGTCGGTCGGCAGGAAGCAGAGGAAGCCGGCCGTGATCGCCATCGCGGCGAG
>Ga0210410_10001152_pt1 | contig 25378 bp, 20 predicted proteins | sample IncBWC4MmetaG_FD_161058 | JGI IMG/M metagenome (GOLD analysis project Ga0210410, IMG submission 161058) | Forest soil microbial communities from Barre Woods Harvard Forest LTER site, Petersham, Massachusetts, United States - Inc-BW-C-4-M | ecosystem: Environmental > Terrestrial > Soil >... | reverse complement strand
TTGCCATTGGCATACGAAGACCCACCCTCACAAAACGAGGGTGGGGCACCCTGCCGCTGATTCGCTTCGCGCTACTTCTTCCCTTCCGCGCTTGCGGGCGGGCCGGCTAAAGCCGGCCGCTACAATCGAGCCGCGCGCGTAGGCAATTATTTTCGGCCTTCGCGCTTTTGGGCTACTACCAGACCGCGTGGAGTTGGCAACAGCACCACCGAGATCAAACCTTCTTGCTCCAACTGCAGGGCGGCTTCGCGGACTGTTTTCATGTGCGAGCTGGCGTCGTGCATCAAAATCAGTCCGTAGGGATTTATTTGCGGCAGAAAGTGACGAACTTCCTGCCCGCGAATGGGCGCGTCGCTGTCGCAAAAGAGCAAATCGATGCGGCCATCCACTTTCATTTCCAGGCTCGATTCGTTTCGCGCGTCGATCCATTCGCTCAATCCCGAACTCGCGAAGCGCTCTTTCGCGGCGGCGAATACTTTGGCGTCGTACTCGCAGGTGATTACGCGGCCGAAGCCGTTGGCTTTGAGGCCTTCCGCGATGCGCAGCGTGCTGAGGCCGGAAAATGTTCCGGTCTCCACCACCAGCTCGGGCTTGATCGTAGTGACGATGGATTTCAGGAAATCGAGGACTTCGACTTCGGCGGTCATTGAATCGTACATGTGCCAGCGCTCCGGGTGCGGGCATTCGGGAGTCGGCTTGTGATATTCCGGCTGCAAGACATCGCCGCTCGCGGCGATGTGCTCTACGATGCGGTGCTCTTTTTTGCGCGCGCGAAATTGGCTTTTGATACGCCAAAGTAACACCGCGCCGACCAGGATGGACAGCAAACTCGCGGCTTGCGCATTGGACAAACCCAAAAATGAGCGCGGGTTGATGCGCAGGAATTCGATCAGGAAGCGCGCGACGCCGGTCAGAATAAGATAGTTCGCAAAAATCTCGCCCGGCGCTTTCGGCCCGCGCAGCGATTTCGTTCCCATGTGCCACAGGAATGCGGCGATGGCGAGCCAGATGAAAAATTCGTAGAGCGGCGTGGTGTACACGCGGCAATCGGACGGCCAGCCCCCTTGCACGCATGTTTCCGTGGTGGACACCACGCCATTGGGAAATGCCATGGCCCACGGAAAATGCAAGTGTGTGGGCTTGCCGTAGTCGCCATCGCCGGAAAGCAGGCAGCCGATGCGACCTATGGCGTAGCCGACGCAGGCTGCCGGCGAGCAAATATCCAGAAAAAACAGCAAAGGAATTTTCAGGCGGCGCGCCATTATCACTAACGCGATAAATCCACCCAGGAATCCTCCGAACCAGGCGAATCCGAAGCGGCTGAAGAGCAGATCCCACGGGTGGGCAAAGAGTTCGCTGGGACTCTCCAGAACGTGGTAGAGCCGCGCGCCAACCAAGCCCGCGATTCCGGCAACGCCGATGATCAGAAAGCCTTCGTCTCGCTGGCTTTTGTAACCGGGAAGATGCTCGAGTTGCGCGCGGCGGCGATTGAAATCGGCTTGCAGGACGTACGCGGAGACCAACAGCGCGGTGGCGACCATCAGGCCGAAGGTGGGAATCGTGATCGGCCCGATATGCAGGAAAGGAATCATAAATTGAACTCACAAGTATACACGGGCGCTGGCTGCGAGCCTGAGTCTCGCCTGTGCGCGGAGTGCTTGTGGCTTTTTTCTGCATGGCGATCATCCGTATGACCTCGGGCACATGGTCAGGTACGCATGCCGGCGTAGGTTGGCTCGGCGGACGGAGTTTGGTCTTGGGTGGGACGGTCGCGATCTGGGCCGGGCATGTCGAAGATGATCTGAGTGGGCTCGGCGTTCGCCTCTTTGGCGATGGCGGGGAGGGTGCGGAGGAGCTGGTTGGTGATGTAGGCGAGGACGGCGGCACGGCGGGTGGAGATTTTGTCTTGCGCGAGGAGGAGGAGCAGGCGGGAGAGGAAGTCGTTGATCTGGGCGGCGGAGGTGAAGTCGTCGAGGTTGATGGTGAGGGTGGAGGCGATTTCCGCCGCGTCGGGCTGGTTTGCGGGGAGGGGAGCGTGGGCGGGACAGAAATTTGGGTTGGCGTTGGTCGCGGTGAGGCGGCAGCGGCGTCCGTTGGGGAAAAGATGGGTGCAACGGGCGGAGTTGTTGATGAAGCGGGAGTTAGCAGTTTGCTGGGACATTAAAGTTTTCCTTTATAAGTGGGATTTTGGAAATAACAGGGGGCAACGCAGAAGTTGCTGAAAACAAGGGAATTGTGAAAAGAGCAATTCGTAAGTTGATGCAGGGAAAGAAGTTGCAAATCGATGGTCCAAGACGGCGAAACGAATTCAGACGAATGGGCGATGAGGGGAAAGCAATAGCGATCATGGGCTGGGGACATCTTGTTTGCCCTTTTATGCGGCCGCGAAGTGGAGATGCGTCTCGGCTGTGCCGAGGACCTGCGGCGGCTGTGAACTCAGGCGAGTGATGCCGTCCTGGTCAGAGGTGGACGGGTCCGCTCCAGCGGTAGATCTAAGGCCCGAGAGTCTAGAAGAGAATACCAGGCTGGGCGATGTTAGTCAAGTGTTATTATAAACGATTGATTAACCGTTCGAACGGCGCGGAAACGTCAAAACCCGCAGTTCTATCGAGGCTGGCGCCCGGCTAGCGGATGCGGCGGATGCGGAGTTGCGCGGGTTGTTCCGGAGTTGTTATGGGATCGACGGCGAGCATGCGGCTGACGGCATCGGAGGCGGCATGAATGACCTGCGCCGCCGCGGCAGGACTGACGGTGATCGGCGCGGAGACGATGTTGGCGTAGGCGGTTGGCAAAGCAGAACGGTTGGGGCTGGTTTCCACATTCGCGCGGGCGTCCAGTCTGGCGCTGATCACTACGACGAATGTCTGGCCTGGAGTCAACTTGACCGGCAAAGTGGCCGAAGTAGTTGCCGTAGTGAATTTCAGGGAGGGGAGGTACGCCGCCGTTCCGTTGGGCGGCGTCGCTAGCGGGAATAGTTGCACAGTATAGGCGTTCGGCGGAGTGCCAGCTGGAGCCGACCAACTCACGGTAACTGAGGTCGTGTTAAGCGTGCTTGCGGTAAAGAAGTCCGTACCGTTGATCATGGGGTTTTGGACGGCCGAAACCAGAGGAGCGATGGGTGCGGTCGGCAGGCCGGTATTCTCTCCGTCCATGATGAGGAACGGACTAGGGGTCGTGGAGTTCGGGATGGGAATCTGGAGAGTGGCTTGCTCGCAGAAAGAAAACACTCGCGGCCAAGCCGCGGGAAACGGGTCGCCATACTGCAGGGTACCGAGATTCTGATCAGTGGATATTGCGGGCTCCAAAGTAACCGGGAGCGCAAACAGGGACCCCGAGGCGTCCGTACATTGTGGGGCGCCGCTCAATGAAAATGCCGTCGTGTTTTGTTGGGGCGAGAATAGGGGCAGATTCGGTCCCAGGGTGGAATTAAAACCGACGGCCAGGCGATCGGTGGCAAAAGGTTGGGCGGAAAGCGTCAAAACGGAACCTAGAACGGTGGGGGTGCCGGGGCCGAGGTGATTCATCAGGGTTGCCCAAGCCGAGCCGGTGACGTCGATATTCAGGGAAGATTTGGGGGAAGGATTCAGGCTGCCCGAGATGGTGTTCGTGGCACCGTTGACGAGGGAAAGGCTGGGAAGGGCCAACTGCGGACCGAGCGCAAATCCATTCATTGGTCCGAGGGCGACGGGCTCGTACTGCAGGAAAAAACCAGCGCTGGCCTGGGAAAAGTCGAGGTTGCTGGTTATCAGCGCAGCTCCGGTGAATGAGGTCGAGCCGACGGGCAAATCGCGGCGATAGGCAAAATCGAGCAGATTTAGATCGGTGAGAAAAGCGAACCAGTCCTGCGTCTGAAGCGGGTCCAAGCCCGTGGCGCTGAGGTCGATTGTGGTTTGCGTGGAACTGGTGGTCGCTTTCGGCGGGCGACCGAGGTAGTCGTGGCCGAAGTCGAACGTGCTGCTGCTGGTCCAGTAGTTGGCAATCGGGACGATCCGCAACCAATAGTGACCGCCCGGTACATTGGGAATGGTGAATGTCCCGTCCGCATTGCCGGATCCGGTCAAGACCAGGAGTGAGTTGTCGGGTTGCGGGACCAGCGCGGCGACTCCGTTGGCGAAGGCGCTGTTTTGCGTCCAGTCCATCGGAACAGCGAGGGATCCGCTGGCGTCCCAGTAAGTGTCGACCCAGCTTAGGTGGACCGTTCCGCTGGGGGTGACCATCCAGGACTGTGTCGCGCTCGCGCCGCCGCTCGTGCTGGCGGTGATGGTGAAACTGTTGGGAAGGCGAGACTGCGCGGGAGTGGGCGTCCAGGTCAGCGTGCTGCCGGTAAGCGACGCGCCCGCGGGCGATTGCGCTAGCGAAAAGGTGACCGTGCCTCCCGCCGGATCTGTGGCGGCGATTGGGTAAGTGTAGGCGGCCTCTTCGGCGGCTGCGGTTCCGGGGCTGCTCGTGAAGATTGGCGCGGGAGGTGGCATTCGCTGCATGCCGCCGCTGGCGCATCCTGCGAAGGCGATAGCAACAAAGGAGACGAACGAAAAGGTAAGGACACTGACCGCGCGGGTGGGCATTCGCAGGTCCATCTGGGAAGACCTTTCTGTTAAAACATGTGGATTTTATGGTTGGCAACAGAAGCCGTGTGAATTAGACGCATGTCGGCCAAATTTGGACGCAAGGGCCCAGACATCGTCGTAGGAAAGACCCATATTGTTGCTGGTACGAATATATCCGATTTGGCGACTTACCAAGACTTTAAGGAACCGTATTCGTTCGCTTGACAGACGACACGCATGGAGGTACACGGAAAATAGAGGTGGCAATCATGAAAATCGTAGTGATCGGAGGCAGTGGACTGATCGGGACAAAGCTCGTTATCAAGGTACGCGAGCACGGACACGAAGCAGTTGCCGCATCTCCCAGTTCGGGTGTCAACACTCTCACGGGCGAGGGACTGGCCGAAGCGCTGAAGGGCGCGTCGGTGGCCGTTGATGTAACGAACTCTCCTTCCTGGGAGGATGCGGCGGTGATGAACTTCTTCGAGACATCGACCCGTAACCTCCTCGCCTATGAAGCGGCCGCAGGCGTAGGACATCATGTGGCGTTGTCAGTCGTAGGAACGGAACGTCTGCTCGCAAGCGGTTTCTTCCGCGCAAAAATGGCTCAGGAGAATTTGATCAAGGGTTCCTCAATCCCGTACTCAATTGTCCGTGCGACGCAGTTCTTCGAATTCGTCCAGGGGATCGCCGATTTTTCCACCGACGGCAACACAGTACGCCTGCCACCTGCGCTCATCCAGCCTATGGCGGCCGACGATGTCGCCAGTGCGGTAGGCCGGATCGCTATGGGCCCACCGGTGAATGGCACCGTTGAAATAGGTGGTCCAGAAAAGTTTCGTCTCGATGAACTCGTCCGGCGAGCTCTGGCCGCGCGCAAGGATCCGCGCGAGGTTGTCGCTGACCCGCACGCGCGTTACTACGGCATTGAATTAAGCGAGAGAACGCTCCTTCCTGGTGATGACGCGCGGCTCGGCGAGACACGCTTCGAGACCTGGCTCACTCAGCCCGCGGCGAAAGCGGCGGCGGGCACCCACTAGCGGATCTGTCAAAGAGAGGCCGGTTTGCATGAACTGGCCTCATTCAAACGAAAGGTCTATTTATGACGATCGCAAAACTAGTTTTGATGCTGGTTTGTCTGATGTCCGTCACACTGGAAGCCAAAGACGCGAAAGTGACGCAGCTCTTCTCGAAAGACCTGACCGAGTTTCCTGGCAAGGAAGGTCTGATGATCACGGTTGAGTATCCTCCGGGTAGCTCAGACCCAATACATCGCCACAACGCACATGCGTTTGTTTATGTGCTTGAGGGCTCAATCGTGATGCAGGTGAGGGGCGGAAAGGAAGTAACGCTGACACCTGGTCAGACATTCTATGAAGGTCCCTCTGATGTTCACGTCGTCGGGCGAAACGCCAGCCAAACCAAACCGGCGAAATTCGTAGTGTTCCTGGTTAAGGACAAAGGCGCTCCCGTATTGGTGCCTGCGAACTAAATCAAACACTACAAGAATTAGCCCGACTGGTACGCCGCATACATGGTGGCGGGAAGGATCATCCTTGACGGTTGAGACAAAAAACTAAGACTGAGCCGGAGAAGATTGAGCCGGAAATATCGGAGCCGATCTAGCTAAGCCGAAACTTCACTGTCACAGTCACATGCGTCGGCACCGGCTGTCCATCTAATCGCGCCGGCTCGTAGTTCCACTGCCGTAGCGCGTCCATCGCGGCCTGTTGAAGAGGTACCGGACCGGAGAGCGGCTTCATGGTCGTAACTTTACCAGACGCATCGACGAGCGCATCAATCGTAATGTCCCCTTGAAGGCCAATCGATCTGGCAAAGGCTGGATAGGCCGGGGAGACTGACGAAATCAGACGCGCCTGTTGGACCTCGCCACTCGCAGGTATGGGTGGGGCGGCTGGAACCTGCGCTGCTGTGTTCGCAAGAATTTCTCCCGAAGGACTCCCCGCACCAACCGCCTCTCTACCAGCAGTCCATGAATCGATGAGGAGCGTAGAGTTTTCGGTCGAAGCATTCGTCGCGGGGCGAGTCACCGTGGGCCTACTCAGCTTGAGATTCGAAAGTGATCGTAGGTTTTCCGCGGCGGTCCTTTCCTCAGGGGGAGCAGCAGGGTTAAGCAATAAAACTTTATTTGGAGTACTAGATGTCGCCGAGGACAACCACGCCTCGCGGGCGGACGCATCATTGTCGAACGTTAGGAGCCTCCTCCTGCTGTTCATGTCCACCGCCTCCACTTGAAAGGCTAGCGAGGTCTTGGCGATCGGGCGCTCTCCTGCATGGGGCGGTACCCTATTGCCGATGGACCGCGTTCGGATAGTCTCGAAGAGCGCAGCCAAATGAACTGGCGGCGACAGAATCATTGTTGTTATCCCAACAAGCATCGCCATGACGGCGAGCCAACGCGTCATGCTCATGAGCGCAGCTTGATTGATCTGAAACTTCGCGCCCGATGGCTCTTCGAGTGTACGTTGCTTGTTGAAGTCGGGGCCTATGTTTGGACTACTGCATTGAGCGAACTCAGCATTCCGCAGCTGCCCTTCATCGGTCTTCTGACTCGTCGTCTCGCGGATTGTAAATTGGCGTCTGGTCAACCCCGCATCGATTGCACCGCCCGTGAATTTCGCGCCCTCAGCGGCAGCCCCGGAGGACGGTTCGATAGAAAGCCGCTCCCTTATCTGCTGCTGCGTGGCTCCGGATATATCTATGAACTGCACCCCCGCGCATCTCTCAGAATCGCGTGTCCATAGGACTTGACCGTCCGCGTGGATTGAATCGGTGGTGAGTTTGCCTGAACGCTCAGATGGCTCACGGTCCATGATTTCGAGACCAAAGCTGAGCCGTTCACCGCTGGGCGGGACTTCATAGAACTCGAAGGCCATTCCCCCTTCGCTGATATTGATTAGCTTGCCCCATTTGCCGAGGCCGAAAAAGACAAGCACGGCTCCTCTGAATGTCCCCCTCGGGCAGAGACGCCGATTGTTGGTCTCGATTTGTTCTTGCTGTGATGTTAGAGACATTGCTTGGTTCGGTGTTGCGTCTCGAGCGCGTTCGATCCGAGCAGGCCTTAGGTTCCCCGGGGCCTCGTCCGCTCTCGGGACGATCCAATATTGAGAATCAGTTTTTCACTCCTGCATCCGGTTGCAGCTCTTGCCAGGCGCTTGGGAGTGCGACCTGGCATCGGTTGACCTCATCGAAGAGTACAAACTCCTCCACGTTCGCTAGTCTTTGTTTCACAAAATCTTTGAGCTTATTCTCAAGATTGGGATCTCTCGGAGCGGGCCAGACAAAAGGATATGAGATCTCGATTGCGATGCGCACACGCTGATTCGCAGGTAAGAAGGCAGGATAGCTGAGCCTTATGAGATCTTCCTGACTCAAGCTGTGGTCGGACTGGAGCCTGCTCATAATGACTACACCGGGAGTATCGGGTAGGCGATAATCGCGCTCTGTGTTGTTTTCCAGATCGTAGGAGAGAAACAGACCTGCTAGCGTCTTATCAATCTGCCTGAGCTGACTTCCAACGTAAGTAGCCTTGATGGCGTCTTGGTTCCAAGATGCGGGCAGTTTCGCAGGCGAGCTGTTGAACGCCCCGCTGAAAAGCAGAAGAAGCACAAGGAAAACGCCCGCCCCCGCTGAGACGCCGATGAAGAGCGCCTTTTTGCCAAACTCCATATACATCCAAGTGCGTCACATGCCCAAGGATCAAGCTCGCAGAATAGAAAGGTCGGACTAGGGGAACCTTGGAGGTAGCTGCTCCGCGAAACGAAGTCTTCGCGAATATAAGACCTAGGTATGCGCGTGTCAAGGCGGACTTAGTATTAGGTGAAATACCTGCTATGAGGTGATTGCTGATGATGTAGGTGTGCCCGCGATCGAGGCGCACCCCTCTCGTTAGCGAAATCGCTCAGCAAGTCATACGAGGATGGCTTTAGTGCCGTCCTTGCTCTTTTTGCAACGTTTTCCGAACGATACCGAACTGAATTCATATAGGAGCACGGCTTAACCGCGAGCGGTTGCCAGCACAAATACCTCTTCATATCCCAGAAGCGTATCGGAAAACTGCAGACCGCGATCTCGTCCTTAGCTTTGCTTTTGGACGGCTTCCTGCTGGCTGAATGCATACAGCACCAACCCCACCCTATTGGAGACGCCCGTCTTTTCAAAAATGCTAAAAATGTAGTTCTTTACCGTGTGTTCGCTCAGATGCAATTTTCCGGCTATCTCCCGATTAGTAAGGCCTTCGGCCACGAGGCGAGCCACCTCGTCCTCGCGATGCGTCAGCACGGACCCCCGATTTCGGTCAAATAAATGCACTGGGCTAACGTGGGCAAAGGCCTCAAGGATGTAATTCATTTCCCTGGTATCCGCCCAGATCTGTCCGTGGTGAACAATCCGTAGGCACTTGCGAAGCTGCTCGATGGGCTGAGCTCGAAAGAAGACACCACGCGCACCATTGCGGAAGGCAGCGACCACCAAGTTACGATCAGATCGATCCAGCAGGACGACACATTGTGTGCGGCGACAGTTGGCATGCGTCTCGGCCAGCACACTCAAGCCTGTGCGTGGGCCGTCTTGTAAGTCGACGCTGAGGACGGCGATGCTGGGTTCGAATTCGTTGATGCTGCGTAAGAGCTGCTTGGAATCAGCAGCCGTGGCAAGGACGTGAAACTCGCGGTCCTTTTTTAGGGCGTTCGCCAACAGTTCGCATTGCATAGGGGTAGCGTCACCAAGAACAATGCGGGGCACCTGAGTAGAATGGCCCATGGGAGGGAGTCAGCTTTCTGGTCAACGATTCGCTGAGCTGGGGGACGGTAATGAAGATTTCTTATCATCTTTGAGATAACGCAAGTGAGACACCCCTGTCAAGCGGGTAATGGCTTAGGACCAAAGACCTATGCCGGAGAGTAAGATTTCTCCCTCGCCAGACATCTCCGACAGGACTACAAACAGCCCTCCGAATTTCTCGGGGGGCGCAAGGCCGCACGCCCCGATGACTTTCGTTCTCTTGCTGGCTGATGCTCGTACGCATAGTGTGCGAGGGTCGCCGGCAAATGTGCTATGTCGAATCTCTTTCAGCGCCGCCATATGGCTTGCGCTCCGAGCAGGAGCGTCGTAGTGGAGCAGCGAAAGGTATTTCGATACGCAATAGTTGCAACAGCGACTTTCGAGTGGCAGGACGAGGGTGGAATGCCGCAGAGGTCCGAAGGCATAACACGAGATATGAGTGGCAGTGGCGCTTTCATATATGCGGCCGTCGGACCTACCGAACACGTTCCCGCCCGCATCGAGTTTGAGCTGCCGCCGCTTGACGAAGGAAAAGCACCACTTCGGGTGCGCGTCAAAGGGCGCGTTGTACGCGTCGAGAGAGATCCGGCCGATCCGGTGCATAGCGGGTTTGCGGTGAGTTACGAGGGTGCGGTCCTGCGCGGTGGCGAAGAGGAAAACGCCAACGCGCAACACCGCTAAGGGTCTTAAGGCTTGGGAATGCCCGGTCGATCCGGGACCCTCAGATAACAGAGCCAGGTAGTGACGTCGATTTGGGGGCGAAGGGGCGGTAGCTTGCGCGGTAGTCGACGCCAACGACAGAGTTTTTGTCAGCAGTGAATACGTTCATGCAGGACGGGAGTAGGTAAATGCAGGAATTCTACAGAGGGCCGTGGTTTGCAATCCGAGTCAAATCGAACTTTGAGAAAAAGGTGGCCACGGGTCTCCGCAACAAAGGCTTAGAAGAGTTCCTGCCTCTCTATCAGAGCCGGAAGCGTTTGTCGGACCGCTACAAAACCGTGGACCTCCCTCTTTTTCCTGGTTATCTGTTTTGCCGACTGGATCTTGATCACCGCCTTCCTCTCCTGACGACTGTAGGATTTCTCTACATCGTCAGCGCGGGAAACAAACCCGTGCCAGTTGACGAAGACGAAATAGCTGCGGTTCAGTTCGTGGTTCGTTCGGGCGTCCCCGCAATGCCCTGGCCCTCGCTAGCTGTTGGTCAAAGAGTTCGACTGGACGGCGGGCCTCTTTGCGGATTGGAAGGGGCTGTGACTCAAGTAGGGATGCACGATCGAATCTGCGTAAGCGTCACGCTTCTCCAGCGAGGAGTCTCGGTCGAGGTGGACCGTGAGTGGATCCGGCCCCTCGAGCAAGCCCGGATTACTCCCATTCCCAGCTCGATTGTATTTCCGAAGCCTAGGAGTTTGCCGGCGCCGGCTTGAGGATATTCGACAAGAGAATCAGGCAACGATCTGGAGTGAAAAAATGTGGAGCACCCGTTCAGAGTTACCGTGGCGGCTAGTGTTGGTTGCAGTGATCGGCACCGGTCTGCTTGGTGGTGCCGAGCGAACGGCGGGTCAGGACTCACCTGCGACGATGAATGTTCCTTCCACTTATACTCTGGGACCCAACGACGAAATCTCGTTTTGGGGAATTGATGCCGAGGAAATTGTGAACAAGCGATTCCGCATCGACCCCGACGGAGAGGTCAGCTTACCCATGGTTGGGCGTCTACAGGCAGCAGGCCTAACTATTCGACAGTTTGAGGAGGTTTTGAACAAGCAGCTGAGCGCTTACATCCGCGAGCCTCACATCGTGGTTACCATTGCGGAGTTTCGTAGTCAGCCGGTCACGGTGGTAGGCGCGGTCAAGTCGCCCGGTACATATCAGCTCCAAGGGCGAAAAACTGTGGTCGAGATGATTTCGCTGGCAGGAGGATTTCGAGAAGATGCGGGAAATACCATCAAAATCACTCGGGAACTCGAGTGGGGAAAGATTCCACTCTCGGATGCGAGCATTGATCCTGGCCACAAATTCAGTGTGGCGGAGATTCGTATCAAGGAAATTCTGGAGGCTAGGAATCCACAGGAAAACATCCTTATGATGCCGCACGATGTCGTTACTGTGCCACGCGGCGAGCTAATTTACGTGATTGGCGACGTCAAGAAAGCAGGTGGATTCATTCTGACAGAGCGGTCCAATATGTCCGTGCTGCAAGCTCTTTCTATGGCTGAAGGGTTGGGGAACACCGCCAATACGAGTCACTCAAAGATTTTGCGCTTGGAATCGGGGCAAGAACAACGAACAGAAATCGCGCTTAACCTCAAGAAAATCTTGGATGGCACATCCAACGACGTTCCACTTCAAGCGGGAGATATCCTGTTTGTGCCGGGGAGCGCTGCAAAGAAAGTCGGCGTGCGCACTGTTGAAGCGATGGTTCAAATCGGCACAGGGGTAGCGATATGGAGGCCCTAAAGAACTCAAGAGGGGAAGCTCAAAATGAGTAGCGGGCAACCGGAATTCGGAAGTCGCCTTGGCAGGTACTTAATCGAGCAAATGGGCGGTGGCACGGACCTACTCTCAAGGGGTCATGCTTATCCCGCCTGGACAGAGGCCGACGTGCGTGAACCGCCAGCTCATCAAGATTTGCTGGAATACTGGCGCATTTTCCGCGTACACAAGCTGCTGATGCTGGCTTTTGCTCTGCTCGGGCTCCTAATTGCGCTAACGTTCAGTCTGTATCAGAGACCAGTGTATCGGGCACACACATCGATCACCATCCAAGACTTGAATGAGAATTTCCTGAATTTGAAAGAGGATCCCACATCGCGTACTCCAGCCGCGCCGACCGATTCCTATTTCCAGACGCAAGTCCAGATTCTGCACAGTGAATCACTGCTTAGACGCGTGGTGGATAAGCCGTCCATAGCTCAAGCTCTCGCCCAACAGGAAACCAAGAGCCGGCGGCTCGACTGGCGAAAGTATCTGGGTTTCCCAAAGAGCCCGGCACCCGGGGACCGCCAGCACCAGCAATTGATTGAACAGGTCGCCTCGCAACTCACAGTGCGTTCCTCCGGCGAGACGCGGCTAGTCGAAGTGTACTTCGAAGCTGCGGATCCCCAACTGGCGGCAGACTTCACTAATACTCTGATTAGTGAATTCGTGGAACAGAGCCACCAAATGCGCTGGGAGTCCACGCAACGAACCGCAGAGTGGCTGGCTGGGCACTTAAACGACATGAAACTGAATCTTGAAAATGCCGAGGGCGAGCTCCAAGCGTATGCTCGTGTTTCTGGTCTCCTATTCTCCGGACAGGGCAACGTCGCCGAGGAGAAACTCCGGCAGGTTCAGGGAGATTATTCCAAGGCACAAGTCGAGCGTGCGGAGAAACAATCAAAATACGAATCAGCGATAAACAAGCCCATCGAGTCGCTTCCGGAAGCGCTAGACGATCCTACCCTGCGGGAGTACGGCTTAAGACTTTCGCAATTGCGCCAGCAGAAGGCGCAACTCACATCGGAGCTGACACCTGCGCACTACAGAGTGCTCGAAGTTCAGTCGCAAATCGACGAATTGAGGTCAACTCTCGAAACACACCGCGTCAACGTCATGCGGCGGACAGCCAATGAATACGAAAGCGCTCGCCGGCGCGAAGAATTGCTGGCACGGGCATACCACCAACAGGCCCAACTTGTCTCGATACAGGCAGAGAAAGCCATTCATTACGACACTCTCAAACACGAAGTCGATACCTCGCGCCAGCTCTACGACACCCTCCTGCAAAGAGTCAAACAGGCCGGTTTAACCGCCGCTATGCGAGCCAGTAACTTGCTCGTGGTAGACGCAGCGAAGCCCCCTTTACTGCCCTATCGTCCAAACTACCCAGTGAATTTGGCGCTTGGACTGCTAATTGGGATGTTTCTCGGAGTGGGCCTGAGTATTCTCCGTGAGCGCTTCAATAACCAAAACATCGCAGCCCCCGGGGTGGCGCCTGCTTACTTGAACTTGCCTGAGCTCGGCGCGATTCCCGTGGCTGCGATCTCTTCTGCTTCTTTTGTGCGTGGATTATTCTCAGGTCGGAATAGATTCAACGTAGCCACCTTGTCCTTGAATGGAAACCGGAGCGGCGATAACCAACTGTGCAAGGCAAGTCTGGACAAAGGAGCAGCACAGTCTTCAGAACTGCTTATGATGGCTGAAGCCTTCCGCGCCACGCTGGCCTCCATCCTGTTGCCAAGTTTTGGAACCCTGCCGCCGCGCGTCATTGTGGTCACCAGCCCCAGGCAGAATGCCGGGAAGACCACGGTTACCAGCAACCTCGGTATCGTGATGGCCGAGATGGGGCGCCGCGTGTTGCTCATAGACGGAGACTTGCGTAATCCCCGACTGCACGATGTCTTTCAGATGGCGAATAACTGGGGTCTGTGTGACGTGGTACGGTCCAACAATCCGATCGGCAGCAGCGGGCTATTGCAGATCGTGCGCCACACCGAGGTTCCCGGGCTAGACCTGCTCCCAAGTGGCAGGACTCGCGAGCTTCCATCGCATCTGCTTTATTCCCCTCGAATTGCCGAACTCCTTCAGCGATTACGGGAAGAATACGATCTCGTGCTGGTGGACTCGCCGCCGACGATGCAATTCGCAGATGCCCGCGTGCTGGGACGGCTTGCAGACGCAGTCGTGCTAGTGATCCGGTCGGGGCAGACCACTTTCGGACTAGCACAGCTGGCCCTGCAACGCTTCGCTGAAGACCACACTCATGTACTCGGTACGGTGTTGAATAGCTGGGATCCAAGGTCGAGCGGAGACAGCGATTACACGTATAGCTACCGGGAGTACGTTCAGCGGTATGACAGCTAATCGGCTTAGGTCCGACGGTCGAAGTCATCTTTACTCAACTTCCAAGTCCTGAAAAGCGTTAAACCTCTGGTCGCAAAACAACAGAGTGCTGACCGTGAGCAATGTGTCGCAAGCATTGACTATTCACCAACCCAAAGCTTGTTCCCTAAGCGAAAACTTCACGTGGACGCTTGTCGGCAATGCGGTTTATTCCGGCGGCCAATGGGCAACGCTGGTGCTTCTGGCGAAGCTGACTCGGCCGGAACTCGTAGGACAGTACGCATTGGGTGTCGCCATCGTTCTTCCCGTGCTGATGTTCGCGGGGTTGCAGTTGCGATCGGTGGTAACCACAGACGTGCAGGAGCAAATACATTTCGGGGATTATCTTGGCTTCCGGCTGCTCTCGACGGGGCTGGCACTCATGATTATCTTCGCCATCGCTCTAGCTTCAGGATATCGATGGCAATTGAGGGCGGTAATTCTGATGGTGGGTTTGGCGCAAGCTATCGAGGTCATCAGCGACATTTACTATGCGCGTCTGCAACTTAAGGAGCGTCTGGACCGAGTCTCCAAGTCAATGATTACGAGGACATTACTGTCGGCACTTGGACTGAGTGTGGGAGTCTATTTCGGCCACAGTCTCCTGTGGGGCATTGCAGGCATTGTGCTGGCGCGCGCAACGGTCCTCGCAGGCTACGACATTCGCAGTCACACCCATGATTTGGACGCGCAATCCGAAGGTTTTTTTCGAAACGAAGCACTGAAGCCACGGTGGGATTTAAGAGTGCAACGTGAATTACTATGGTTAGGGCTTCCTCTCGGCATCATCACGGTCTTACTCTCGCTCAGTTCGAGCATCCCTCGCTATTTCATCGAGCATGCACTCGGGGAGCGGGCCCTGGGCATCTTCTCTGCTATTGCATTTATGTTTGCCGCGGGATTCATGGCGATCGTGTCGCTTGGGCAATCTGCATTCACCCGTCTGGCTGGCTCTTACGCCGCGGGAAACCTAGCAGAGTTCCGATCGGTCCTCGGCAAGCTTCTCGCTATCGGCGGTGCTTTCGGAATCTGCGGAATCGTTGCGGCCAGAGTAGCCGGACGAGAAATTCTTACGATTCTGTTTCGGCCCGAGTACGCGGAGCATACCGATTTGCTCGTAACGATCATGGTAGCTGCGGCGATCCAGTACTTGGCTGTTCCGATGGGATCTGCTGCTACCGCCGCCCGGTTTTTCAAGCCTCAGGTCCCACTGCTTGCCACTGTTGTAGTCACGGCCAGCATCGTCAGTTACTGGCTGATCCCAGCGTATGGGTTGTTGGGTGCAGGCTTCGCGATCGTCGTTACCTCAGTTGTTCTTCTAATCGGAGAAATGATTCTTCTTTGGTGGGTGTTGAAACACATGCACCCGCGGAGCGAAACAACAGCAACATCACCAACATCGAAGCTCTTCCAAGGGAGCGGTGACGGTTCCACTGGACGATTAGCTTAAATCTTCGAGCTGCTCTCTTGTTCCCAACCGACGGATGCTTCGCGACGTTCGTTCTGCCTGCAAAGAAGCAGACGAGTGGCAAAACGAGGCGGCAATAACGGGCACAGCACCAGCCCTTAGTAAGAAACGGAGGCCAATATGTCCGCTGGCCAGATATTCGATCTGTACCGAGGGCGTAGATTTACGGATGGTTATCTCAACCTCGAACAGTTGGGGGTTGAATATTTTTCGACAAACCAGCACGACTCGTCGGGCAATGTCGAATGCATACTGCACTGTATCGGGAAAATGATAGACCTGGGCCAAGGACTGAACACGGTGTGTGAGATCGGTTGTGGACCAAAACCGACTACGCTGAGATGGCTGAAGGAACACGGGTTTGCGGCCGTCGGAGTTGAGCCAATCACAGCCTATGTGAAAGCTGGATGCGAGATGCTGGATGACGCGAAGGGCGTGCTGCAAGGGAGAGCCGAGCAAATCCCCCTGCATGATGAATCGCAGCGTGTTGTATTACTCCAAAGCGTGCTAGAGCACGTGGACTCACCACGCCAAACCATCGCGGATGCGTACCGCGTTCTCGCTCCGGGCGGCGTGTTGTTTGTCTACACGACGAACCGCTACAGAGTTTCCCTAGCAGGCAAGAATGGAGAGTTTCGGGTGCCCTTCTATAACTTCTTCCCCGACATCGTGAAAGAGTCGTACGTGTTCGCGCACCTGCATTATAATCCGAAACTCGCTAACTATTCGCCGCTTCCAGCGGTCCACTGGTTTTGCTTCTCAGATCTTTGTAGACTCGGCCGTGACGTAGGGTTCACAAAATTTTACTCGCCACTGGACCTGGCCGACGCTACCGACTCATTTGTGGCCACTAGGATCCGCCGGTTCGCTTTTGACTTCGTTCGGAAGAGCCCACTGCTGCGCAGTCTTGCCCTACTGCAATTTGGAAACGCTATTTTCATGTGGAAGCGCGGTTAGGCGAATCGCCTCCCTGAATAATGGTTCGTGCTGAACTCCGGGGTCGAATCATTTGCTCGGGTCTGATCGACTTCTGGTGCGACGAATAGCGCTTTGTGAGGAAAATGCAACCTCCTGACTACCGGGTCGGCCCGCTTCTCGTGGGGACCAACAGGATTTCCGGTCTCGGCAAACTTGCCTTCGCGTTCCTTTGGCTCATGGCGTTTGCTATTCCATGGCAAAACGCATTGATGGTACCGGGTGTCGGCACAATTGCACGCTTGATCGGGGCGCTGGCTGGAGGCCTTGGTATCTTCGCAATTATTGAAAGTCAGAGCGTCAGGCTTCCAAGCCCCGGGCATGTATTGACAACTCTGTTTGTGCTGTGGGGAGCAGCGAGCTATTTCTGGTCCCTTGACCCCGAAGAAACTCTAGTGGCGGCAGGCTCGTTAATCCAGCTCCTTGTGATGGTATGGCTGATATGGGAACTCGCCTCTCGGGAAAGAGAACAGCGGCGGCTGATGCAAGCCTACGTCCTCGGGACCTGCGTTTCCGGGATAGACACGGTGTATCGATATTTTTTTCACCTGGAATCCAAGTTTGTCAACCGTTACACCAGCACCGGATTTAATCCCAATGACCTGGCGCTATTCATGGCCTTGAGCATCCCGGTTTCATACTATCTGGCCATCCAGAGCGGCGGGCTGATGGCATGGGTCTACAGGGCGCAACTTGTTTTGGCTGGGACAACTATCTTGCTCACCGCTTCAAGGGATGGGCTTTTGGCTAGCCTTGTGGCCATCGTTATCGTGCCTTGGACTTTCACCCACCTGCGACCGGCTCAGAAAATCGCCAATATCCTGACAGTAGCGGCGCTTGCCTGTAGCGGGCTTTTCTTCGTGCCCTCGGCTTCATGGGAACGCATATCCACTATCCCCGACGAACTCACGCAGGGTACGCTCAACCAACGTCGGGTGGTCTGGGAAGCGGGGAAGGAGGTTTTCCGCGCTCATCCTTTCCAGGGTGTTGGGGCGGGAGCGTTCGCGACGGCTGTCGCGACGACTCTGGGCTCTGAACCGCGGGTTGCTCACAATACTTTCCTGTCGGTGCTCGTCGAAGAAGGCGTAATTGGTTTTGGACTTCTTTGCGCCTTGATGTGCGTCCTTGGAGTGTCCGCCTTGCAGATGCCAACTCTCGCGCAGAAACTCTGGATTGTAACTCTGGGGGTCTGGGTGGTGGGAGTTTGCGGTGCCACTTGGGAACGGGAGAAACCGACATGGCTTTTCTTCGGTTTGTTAATGGGTCATTGGGCCAGCATGGTCCAGAGGCGGGCAACGGGCGGTCAGACCAAGGTCTTCCTGCGCATTGACGCCCTTGCAGGGCTCGAGGCAGTTCTAAAGAGTCCTCGTTCCGCCTGGATAACCTTTCCGCCCAAATCACGACTATGAGAATCCTCTTTCTCGTCCGCGCGTTGGACTATGGCGGAGCCGAACGGCAGCTGGTGGTACTTGCGAACGAACTGGCCAGACGGGGACATCGGGTAGCAATCGCAGTCTTCTACAGTGGTGCCCCCCTCGAGAGGGAGATCGACTGCTCGCGTGTGCGCCTCATTCCGCTCGAAAAACGTTCTCGGTGGGATTTGCTCTCTTTGTATTGGACGCTACTTCGAGTCGTTCAGCGGGAGCGACCTGACGTATTGCACGGCTGGATGTCGGATCCGAACTTAGTAGCAAGTATGATTCGCTTGTTATACCCCAAGGCGCATATATTTTGGTGCATACGATGCGCCAACGTGGAAATGATCTTAGACCGAGTAGCAAGCACAGTCGGCTGGTTCGAACGCCGGTTGTCGCACTTTGCCGACTGCATCGTCGTGAACTCTCAAGCTGGTATCAACCATGCGGCCTCTCGCGGTTTTCCGTTGGACAAAATGTTCCACATCCCTAACGGCATCGACGTCGACGGCCTTTATTTTGATCCGCCTGAGGGGCAACGGGTGCGGACTGAGTGGGGTTTCAAGGGGTCAGAAAGATTAATAGGGCTGGTCGGGCGGCTCGACCCAATAAAGGATCACGCGGGTTTTCTAAAGGCAGCTGCACGATTGTCGCAAGAGTTCCCCGAAGCTCGGTTTGTATGTATCGGAAACGGGCCCGTGCAGTACAAGATGAAACTCGAGGCCTTCAGCCGTGAACTCGGTCTCGTGCAAAAGGTGACGTGGGTTCCGATGCGCCCCGATGTGAGGGCCGTCTATAATGCGCTGGATGTCGTCTGCCTATGTTCGCTTAGTGAAGGTTTTCCGAACGTCATTGGTGAAGCGATGGCTTGCGGCAGACACTGCGTAGTAACAGACGTGGGTGACTCTCGCTTTCTGGTCGGTGACGCGGGAGTTGTAGTGCCACCCAATGATCCCGAAGCACTTGTAAGAGGCCTGCGGAACGCGTTGACTGCCGGACGAGCCTCGAACGAAGCGGGGCGGCAGCGGATTCTTGAACACTTCACAGTGACCCATTTGACTGACCGGACTGAGAAATTGCTTTTGGGATTCTGCTCTGATCATGAACAAACCGCGGGGCTGTGTTACCCCGGCGGCCACGGCAATTCACCGAAGCAAGTGATCACGATATCGAAAATCAACGGTTAAACGTTTGCGCTAGATGGTCTGGATATTTACAAGATTAAGCCTCCGTCGCGAGCAGCAGGACTAAGCATTCGCAGAATTCTTTGATCCACCGAAAAAGCTTTACACACGCCAGGCACGACTGATTTTCTATCCGCTTGCTTCACAATCACACGTACCTACGGACGATGTAACTTTTTAATGTCGGCGATTCCCGAAACACGATTGGTCAAGATCGGCCAGCGCGGAAACTCGACCCGGAGGGGCTGCCGGGCGCGAGACCTGATCTCCCTTTATTTGAATTACCCGATTTTGTTTCCCATGCGCAAGAGTTTGAATCGGCGGGCCCTCGAGATCAGGCGAAACAAACTTAAGGTCATGGCGGGGACACGCACGGAGATTGAAGGGGTTCAAAGGTCGCGTCTCCGCGAACTCTTGAGCTTTTGCTCTCTGCGCAACCCCTTCTATCGCGACCGTATTCGCCGGGCCGGGCTGCGTGAGAAATTGGATTTTTGTCCCGAGGGTCTCGCCGAACTGCCACCTTTGACGAAGGTTGATCTCCAAGAGTGCTTCGACCGGCTGGTTTCCGAGGGCGTATCCCGAGAACGCCTGATCGAAAACTCGAGTGGTGGTTCCACGGGTGATCCGGTCAATTTGCTCCAAGACCAAAACTTCCTCGCGGAATCCCTGGCAACGGCGTTTATCAGTGACGAGATGCAAGGATGGGACTTTGGCGCGCGGCGCGCCCTGCTCTGGGGTTCTCCGAAAGACTGTGGTCACCTCTCGAGCGCCAAGGCCCGGCTGTCCGCGTACCTGAACAACGAAAACTGCTACGACTCCTTCAACATGGGCGTCCGAGAGATGCAGAAGTTTCATCGGGAGCTCACCTTTTTCCAACCTGATAACATCCTGGCCTACGCGAGTTCGATCTATCTTTTCGCGAGCTTCTTGAGGCAAGCGGGCCTAAAGCCGAATTATCCTCTTCGGTCGATCATCTCTTCGGCAGAAACCCTCACCGATGCGATGCGGGCTGAGGTCGAGAAATGCTTCGGCGCCCCCGTGTACGATCGCTACGGAACCCGCGAGGTCGGTGCCATCGCTTCGGAGTGCGACCACCACGCCGGTTTGCATTTGCACGCGCTGGATCATTATGTGGAGGTTGTTGATTTCGAAACCGGACAGCGGATATGGGATAAGCCGGGCAGGCTTCTGATCACGCTGCTCACGAATTATGCGATGCCTCTCATACGCTACGATATCGGCGACGTGGGTATTCTGACGGAGGACTTTTGTACGTGCGGACGGGCGGCGCCGCTTGTGAAGAAACTGCTGGGCCGTTCTTCTGATTTTTTCGTGTCGCCATCGGGGCGACTCATTCATGGAGAGTACTTCACGCACGCCTTGTATGGTCACAGGGGAATCAGGCAGTTCCAATTCGTTCAGGAGACCCCAACGCTTTATCGACTGCGCATCGTTAAGAACGCTGACTTCCAGCCCTCCAGCTTGGAAGCGGTAAAGCGGGAGACAGAATTGGTTCTTGGGCAAAGCGCTGAGATTCGATTTGAATTTGTCGAAAACATTCCATCCGCCGCTTCAGGTAAATGGCGGTTTACTGTTTCCAACGTATCTTTGCCGGTTGGCCAGAACCGTGAGACAGCATCCTGACCCGCGCAAGGCATTCGTTTACCACGAGCCTCGGCTTCTCGCTTATGAAGTCCGACCTCCGTTCAGCCCAGGCAAGGCTTACCCCGAATATCCTTTCGATGACGCCGGGAGCTCGGGCGAAAACGAGGTGTACGAGGCGGTTCGCAATTGCCTTTTCTTCATGGGACTCGATGCGATGCATTTTGGGACGACGCAATGGAATCCACTCGGTGACTTTATTGAGTCAGGCCAACGGGTCCTGATCAAGCCAAATTTTGTACTGGACTTTCACGGCTTCGGATGGTCCCTCGAAAGCGTGATTACCCACGGCTCGATCATCCGAGCTGTTTTGGACTATGTTCTGCTGGCTCTGAAAGGGGAGGGTGCAGTGCGTGTGGGTGACGCACCACTGCAGAGCGCCGATTTTGAGAAAATCTGCCAATTTTCCGGCCTCAATGTCGTGCTCGACTTTTACCGGAGTAGATCGGCTCTCGTCATCGATGTCGCGGATTTCCGCCAAGAGCGCGCCCTGCTCAACGAGAGGCGCTGGATTCGTGAGAAGGGAGCGATCGCGGGAGATCCCGAAGGATATGCCACAGTGGATTTAAAGGCCGAAAGCATGTTTCACTCGGTCGCCGCTCAGTTTGCACGCTATCGAGTCACGAATTACGACCCCAAGCTGATGTCCCTTCATCATAATGAGCGGAAAAATGAATATCTCGTCTCCAGATCCATACTGCAGGCTGACGCCGTAATCTCTCTTCCCAAGATCAAGACCCACCGGAAGGCCGGCATTACGGCGTGTCTGAAGAACTCCATCGGAATCAACGGCCACAAGGACTGGCTCCCGCATCACCGAAGAGGCGGCGTCTCACGGGGCGGCGACGAGTATCTCAATCCGAATCCGTTCAAGGCCATCGCTGACTCCTTGATGGAATGGGCAGACCTCGAGCATTCTCCGGTGAAGATAAAATTTCTGCGGGGCTGCCAGGCGATTGCCAGTCGGTTAGGCAAAGTCGCCACACCTGACAAATATTTTGAGGGCGGATGGTACGGCAACGACACTTTATGGAGGACTGTAATCGATCTCAACCGCATTCTGCTTTATGCGGACTGCCGGGGAAAAATGGAGGATAGAGTCCAGCGTGAATGCCTGTTCCTTGCTGATGGAATTATCGCAGGCGAAGGTGAGGGCCCCCTCGAACCTACTGCCAAACCTTGCGGACTCCTGGTAGGCGGGTTTAGCGCGCCAGTGGTGGACGCAGTGATCGCCCGGCTGATGGGATTTGACTTTCAGAAGATCCCCTCGGTCCGGGAAGCCTTCGTGGTGCCGAGTTATCCTTTGCTTGACTTTGGCCCCGAACAAATTGAGATTGTTTCAAACTCCACACAGTTCGAAGGCATCAGCATTTTTGAGCCCGGCTTCAGTTTGAACTTTGTTCCAGCGCGAGGGTGGCAGGGGCGCGTGGAACTTCGGTCTCCTGATGCTCAATTGCCGAGCTACCCGAAGCCTGTAAACAATCTGATGCTGACCTACCGCGGGCAGAGACTGCCCTAAGCTTTGGCAGTTAATGGCGTCTCCGAGATAGGTGAGAGACGGCTGGCAAGCTAGCGAAAGAGGACAGCGCCTGCTAATGGTCGGATTGGGTATCGCGCAGGCCGCGTTCTCGGCGAGTCCGGGGCACCAGCGGTTTGCGAGGCTCTTTGGCCCGGAGCGGGCCTTCCAATCGCAAGGTTCATGATCAGAGTCACACACATTATAACGGACCTCTCTCCGGGCGGCGCCGAAACTATGCTGTATCGGGTTCTCTCCAAAATGGATACCGCGCGTTTTGAGAGTGAGGTGATTTCCCTGACCGACCTCGGAAGCGTTGCCGAGAAGATCCGAGCGTTAGGAGTGCCGGTTCGCGCGCTTGGCATGAAGAGCGGCATCCCCAATCCGTTCTCGGTTGTTCGCCTTGGTCAATGGATTCGCAAGTCAAAACCTCAAATCGTGCAGACCTGGATGTATCACGCTGACCTGATCGGAGGCTTGGCCGCGCGTCTCGCGGGTGAGGGTCGGGTCGTGTGGAACATTCGCCAAGCGAATCTGGATCCGAAATGGAACAAACCTCGCACTATTTGGACGGCGAAGGCGTGCGCGCGTATGTCCCGGTGGCTCCCAGAATGTGTGGTGTCCTGCTCACAAGCTGCGCTCCAGTTGCACATCAAGTTGGGATATGCGGCGCATTATATGGCGGTCATCGCGAATGGCTTCGATCTCGAGGAGTTCAGACCTGACGCAGGCGCACGAATCTGCTTCCGCAGAGAATTGGGGCTCCAGGAAGACGCGCTGGTCATTGGAATGGCTGCTCGCTTTCACCCGGTGAAGGACCACCATAACTTTATTCAGGCAGCCGCACGCCTCCACGCCAAGATACCAGAAGTTCATTTCGCGCTTTGCGGATTCGGCGTAGACTGCGAAAACACAGAACTGTCCAAACCGGTTGCAGCGGCGGGGCTCAATGCCCATTGCCATTTGATCGGGCCGCGGCAGGACCTCCCTCGCCTCTTCGCAGCAATGGACATTTTCACCTCTCCCTCTCTAAGCGAGGCGTTTCCCTCGGTGGTCGGCGAAGCAATGGCGTGCGGTACCCCGTGTGTTGTGACCAGCGTAGGCGATTCGGCCTTGATCGTGGGCGAGAGCGGCAGAATAGTACCGCCGGGGAATCCCGGCGCACTGGCAGAGGCATGGCGGGAACTGATAGAGGCTGGGCCTGACGTACGGCGCCGCCTGGGAGTGACCGCCAGGCTCCGTATACAGCAGCACTTTTCATTGCCAGCGGTTGTGGAACGTTATCAGGCAATTTATGTGGAGTTGCTCAGGAAAGCACAACAAAGCGCGCCTTCGTCGGGCGTAACGGAATGTGTCGAATAAATCTCGGGGTCTCGGGCGCTGCCCCGGTGGATTCTAAGCGCACCCGATTTTCTTCCCTTCAATAATTGAGACGAAGATGGAAAGTCGCAAGCGCTAATCAACCGGGTTAGCAGGCTAACGGAGTGACCGACGAGCGTCTGCACACGACGAAAAAGATAGAAAAAGATAATAGACAATGCAGGTCTAGGTGGAGGGCGCCTTTTCGCCACTGTGGCTGCGCCCACTATTGGAGGGCGCGTCGCCCCGACCCAACGCGAGCGGTCGACCAATAGCTCTCTGCAGCAGAGAGACTGACGACGACCGCAGGTCTTCACGCCCCCTTTGCTCTCAGAAAGATACGCTTGGCACTCGAGCCGCACCGCGGGGAGCAAGACCGAAAATATCCGTCTCTTTGTGCAGGTTTCTCTAATTCAGAGCGCCGTTTTCAATCCAAAGCCTTCGAGGAAAGCCATGCAACCAACCGATGATCTAGCCTTGGCATCCGTGCCCGCGATTCATGGGGGCCGCCCCCTTTTTGCGGAACGATTCCGCTTCTGCCGGCCTCTGCTACCGACGCTGGTGAGCGCCATGGAATACTATGTGTCAGCTTACACGGACGGCACGATCACCAACGCCGGCGCCGTGGAGCGTCTCGAAGCCGCAGTCGCCGAGCGGCTTCAGGTGAAGCACTGCGTCGCGGTATCGAGTTGCACGAGCGGGCTGATGATGGTCTTGCGCGCACTCGGGGTTACGGGCGAGGTTATCATCCCGAGTTTTACATTCTTTGCCACGGGCCATGCCGTGCTTTGGAATGGTTTGCGGCCGGTGTTCGCGGACTGCGACGAGGAAACCTGGAACGTAGATCCCATCGATATCGAAAAGAAGATCACCGAGGACACCTCCGCCATCCTCGTCGTTCACCTCTATGGCAATCCTTGCAAAGTTGAAGCACTAGAGCGGCTGGCCTCGCGTCACCATCTAAAACTCATTTTCGACGCCGCCCACGGATTTGGCAGCCGCCACCGAGACCGGCCCCTCGGAGGCTTTGGCGATGCGGAAGTCTTCTCATTATCTCCAACGAAACTTTTGGTGGCGGGTGAGGGTGGATTGGTAACCACAAACGACGCGACGCTCGCTAGGGCAATCCAGGGGATGCGCAACTACGGAGACCTCGGCGCTTACGATCCCGAGTGGCTCGGCATGAGCGCACGCATGCCGGAATTCAACGCTGCTCTTGCCCTCGCGGGACTGCCGCTGGTGGAAGCGAAAGTCGCTCGCCGCAATTGGATCGCAGAGAAATATACGAGCTTGCTTGCTCCGCTGCCAGGCCTGCGTTTCCAGAAGGTTCTTCCTAACAACGTGAGTACATACAAAGATTATTCGATCCATGTCTCCTCCGATGCATTTGGAATGACCCGCGACGCGTTGGTGGAGGCTCTGCTGGCCGAAAAGATCGAGACAAAAAAGTATTTTTTTCCTCCCTTGCACAAGCAGAGGTTATACAGCTCTTTCCACAGCTTGGAGCCAGGAGCTCTGGCCCGCACTAGCTACGTCGCTGGCGGCATCGTGAGCCTGCCCATCTACGAATCGCTGCCGGACGCCACAGT
>Ga0210410_10001151_pt1 | contig 25390 bp, 29 predicted proteins | sample IncBWC4MmetaG_FD_161058 | JGI IMG/M metagenome (GOLD analysis project Ga0210410, IMG submission 161058) | Forest soil microbial communities from Barre Woods Harvard Forest LTER site, Petersham, Massachusetts, United States - Inc-BW-C-4-M | ecosystem: Environmental > Terrestrial > Soil >... | reverse complement strand
GCGCGCACGAAGCTCGTGACCTCGATGCGCTGCAGGCCCGTGCGCGCGAGCAGCTCGACGAGCCGCACCTTCTTGCCGGTGGCGATCACCTCCGGCTCGTTCTGGAAGCCGTCGCGCGGGCCGACCTCGCGGATCCGCACCGCGCGGGGGGGCGTTGGCTGCGGGGCGCCGGCCGCCATGCTCGCTCAGGCTCCCAGCGCCCGTGCGATCACCATCTGCTGGACCTCGTCGGTCCCCTCGCCGATCGTGAGGATCTTCGCGTCGCGGTAGAAGCGGCAGACGGGGTACTCCTCGATGTAGCCGTAGCCGCCGTGGATCTGCACAGCCTCCTCCGCGCAGCGGACGGCGAGGCGACCGGTCTTCAGCTTCGCCTGGGCGGCGGTGAGCGTGAAGCGCTCGCCGCGGTCCTTCAGCAGGGCGGCCTTGTAGACGAGCAGGCGCGCGGCCTCGATCTCGGTCGCCATGTCGGCGAGCTTGCCCTGGATCGCCTGGAAGCGCGAGATCGGCTGGCCGAACGCCTTGCGCTCCTTCGCGTACGCGAGCGCCTCGTCGAGCGCGCCCTGCGCGAGCCCGAGCCCCATCGCGGCGACGCCGATGCGGCCGATGTCGAGCACGTGCAGGAACTGCTTGAAGCCGCCGCCGCGCGGGCCGAGCAGGTTGTCCTCCGGCACGCGGCAGTCGGTGAACGTGAGCGGGCGCGTGTCGGACGCGTTCCAGCCCATCTTGCGGTAGGGCTGGCCCTGCTCGTAGCCGGGGGTGTGGTTGGGGACGATCAGGTTGGAGATCTCGTCGTCGCCGGTCTTCGCGGTGATGCAGACGACGCCGGAGATGTCGGTGCCGGCGTTCGTGATGAACTGCTTCGCGCCGTCGATCACCCACTCGCCGTGGTCGAGGCGGGCGCGCGTCTTGACGTTGCCGGCGTCCGAGCCCGCCTCCGGCTCGGTCAGCCCGAACGCGCCGAGCAGCTCTCCCGAGCACAGCCGTGGCAGCCACTCCGCTCTCTGCTCCTCGCTGCCGAACAGGTAGATCGGCTGCGTGCCGAGCGACGTGTGCGCGCACAGCGTGATCGCGACGGAGGAGTCGACGCGCGTCAGCTCCTCGACGGCGAGCGTGTACGCGAGCGTGTCGCCCCCGCCGCCGCCGACCTCCTCGGGGAACGGGATGCCCATCAGGTTCAGCTCGCCGAGCTGGCGCACGAGCTCGTAGGGGAAGCGCTTCTCGCGGTCCAGCTCCTCGGCGACCGGCGCGACCTCGTTCGTCGCGAAGTCGCGCACGGTGCGCTGGATCAGGCGGTGGTCGTCCGACAGGTCGAAGTCCATGCGCATCACGATACCGAACGCCTGCTCTAATTTCGAACGGCCGTTCGGTTCTGCGCTACGGTGTCGGCGATGGCCGCCGCCTCGCCGCCCACCCGTCCCGCCCTGCGCGCCCGCTACGACCGCCGCCAGCAGGAGGTGATCGCGACCGCCGCGCGCCTGTTCGCCGAGCGCGGCTATCAGGCGACCTCGATGCAGGACCTGACCGAGGCGACCGGCCTCGCGGCGGGCGGGCTCTACCACTACATCGGGAGCAAGGAGCAGCTCCTCTTCCGCATCTGCGACGCGCTGATGGAGCCGCTGCTGGAGCAGGCGCGCGCGATCGTCGCGCGCGAGGCGCCCGCGACCGAGCACCTGCACGAGCTGCTGCGCGCGTGGCTCGCGCACATCGCGACGCACCGCGACCACATGCTGGTCTTCGCGCAGGAACGCCACGTGATCGAGCGCGAGCCGCAGTGGCGCGAAGTGCGCCGCCAGCGCAAGGCGTTCGAGAAGATCCTCGACGACGTGCTGGCACGAGGAGAGCAGGACGGGACGATGGCCTTCGCCGACCGCGGCCTCACGCTGCGCGCGCTGCTCGGGATGGTCAACCACACGCCGCAGTGGCTGCGCCTGCGCGGGCGGCTCAGCGCCGAGCAGATCGCCGACGGCTACTGCGAGCTGATCCTGAGGGCGAGCGCGGCGTGAGCGGCGCCGCCCCTCCGATCCTCTGGCGGCCGTCGCCCGAGCGTGTGGAGCGGGCGTGGCTGACGTGCTACGCGCGGTGGTTGGAGGGGCGGCTGGGGCGCTCGTTCGGCTCGTACGAGGAGCTGTGGCGCTGGTCGGTCGAGGACGTCGACGGCTTCTGGCGCTCGATCTGGGACTTCTTCGACGTGCGGGCGGACGGATCGCCGCAGCGCGTGCTGGGTGCGCGCGCGATGCCGGGGGCGGAGTGGTTCCCGGACGCGGCGCTCAATTACGCCGAGCATGTCTTCCGCGACCGGGCGGATGGCGAGGTCGCGATCCGCCATGCGGGCGAGGGGCGCGAGCTGGCGGCGACGTCGTGGGGCGAGCTGCGGGGGCTGACGGCGCGGATCGCGGCGGGGTTGCGCGCGCAGGGCGTCGGGCGCGGCGATCGGGTCGTGGCGTATCTGCCGAACATCCCGGAGGCAATCGCGGCGATGCTCGCGTGCGCGTCGATCGGGGCGGTGTGGTCGTCGTGCTCGCCGGACTTCGGTGCGCGCTCGGTGGTCGATCGGTTCGCGCAGATCGAGCCGACGGTGCTGCTCGCGGTCGACGGGTATCGCTACAACGGCCGTGCGTTCGATCGGCGCGAGGTCGTGGCGGGGCTGATGGCGCAGATGGGGTCGCTGCGAGCGACGGTGCTGTTGCCGTACCTCGACGCCGATGCGACGCTCGCGGGGACCGTTGGATGGGAGGACTTCCTCGGCCCGGGGGACGGTGAGCTGAGCTTCGAGCGCGTCCCGTTCGACCACCCGCTGTGGGTCCTGTACTCGTCCGGGACGACGGGGTTGCCGAAGGCGATCGTGCAGGGCCAGGGCGGGATCCTGCTCGAGCAATTGAAGAAGCAGCATCTGCACCTCGACGCGCAGCGGGACGATCGGGTCTTCTGGTTCACGACGACGGGCTGGATGATGTGGAACTTCCTCGTCGGCGTGCTCCTGACGCCGGCGTCGGTCGTGCTCTACGACGGCAGCCCGGGCTGGCCGGACATGGGCGTGCTGTGGCAGCTCGCGGCCGACGCCGGCGTCACGACGTTCGGCACGAGCGCGAGCTTCATCGCGAACTGCATGAAGGACGGGATCGAGCCGACCGCCGACGGCCGCGACCTCACGAGGCTGCACGCCGTCGGCTCGACCGGCTCCCCGTTGGCACCCGAGGGCTTCCAGTGGGTCTACGACCAGCTCGGCGCCGAGACGTGGCTGTTCTCGACGAGCGGCGGCACCGATGTCTGCACCGCGTTCGTCGGCGGCGTCCCGACCCTGCCGGTCTATCGCGGCGAGCTGCAAGGCCCCTCGCTGGGCTGCAAGGTCGAGGCATGGGACGAGCACGGCAGACCGCTCGTCGGCGAGGTCGGCGAGCTCGTGATCACCGAGCCGATGCCATCCATGCCGCTGTATCTCTGGAACGACCCGACCGGCCAGCGCTACCGCGAGTCGTACTTCGACATGTACCCCGGCACCTGGCGCCACGGCGACTGGATCGAGCTGACCGAGCGCCACACCGCGATCATCTACGGCCGCTCCGACGCCACGATCAACCGCGGCGGCATCCGCATGGGCACGGCCGAGATCTACCGCGCCGTCCTCACCCTCCCCGACATCACCGACGCGCTCGTCGTCGACGTCGACGGCTGGATGCCGCTGTTCGTCGTGCTGCGTGACGGCGCGACGCTCGACGACGACCTCACCAGGCAGATCGCCACCCGCATCCGCCAGGACTGCTCTCCCCGCCACGTCCCCGACGAGGTCCACGCCGTCGCCGAGATCCCCCGCACGCTCTCCGGCAAGGCGCTCGAGATCCCGGTCAAGCGCATCCTTCAGGGGACCGAACCCGCGCAAGCCGCCAGCCGCGACTCCTTGAGCAACCCCGCCGCGCTCGACTGGTTCGCCGACTTCGCGGCGCAGCGGGCAGCGGGCTGAAGGCCACCGCCCGCGCCGGCGCTCAACGCCTCGCCAGCAACGCTCTGACCTGCCGCTGGAGCGTTCTCACGCTGCTCGCCAGTCTGCGGTTCGAGCGCTGGAGCGCGCTGATCCTTCTGTTCGCCGCCGTCAGGTCGGCCGCGACGCCGGCCGGCCCGGACGCGCCTGTCGTGCCCTGCGGCCCCGGGGCGCCCTGCGGCCCTGGCGTCAGGCCGATCGCGGTGACGCGCGCGTCGAGCGCCTTGACGGCGGCGAGCGCGACGGCGGCCATGTCGGCAGGCGCGATCAGGCTGTCTCTCGCGCCGAGGCCGAAGGCGGCGCGGAAGTCGGCGCCCGCCGGCGCCAGGTGACCCGCGCTGGTCGTGTCGGCGTTGATCGTGTAGCGGGAGATCGGCAGCGTCCGCAGCGCGGCGAGCAGCGCCGGCCCGTTGGGCTCCGCGCTGAGCGTGAGCGCACCCGGGGTCACGCTCTGGGACAGGATCCCGAGCGTGGAGACGTCGCCGGTCGCCGCGATCTCGAGGCTGCTCGTCGGCGCGCCCGGGCGAATCCGGAAGGGAAGGTGGTTGCCGCCGGTGACGTCGCGCACGAAGAAGTTCGCCTCGTTGCCGGCGACGTCCCACGTGTAGTCGCCGAATCCCCCGCCCGTCTGCACGAGGTTGATCCCCGGCGTGTCGCTGACCTTGACGCGCATCAATCTGCTCGAGAACGACTCGCCGTTGGCGCATGAGAGGCCCACGCACAGGTTGCCCTGGACGATCTGGTTGTCGGCCACGACGTTGTCGGCGGCAGCGGGTGCCACGACGACGAGCAGCAGAGCGAGCGCAAGCGCAAGTCCCGCGGGTGCCCTGAGTCGGCGAGAAGGTGGCATGGCGAGTCCCTTCGAGCGATCGGACGGAAGGCCCAACGCTACCCGGCCGCCAGGACGCCGCGGGCTGTGTCGCGCACGCGACACAGCGCGTGTCATGCGGGCGAACGACGCGGCACCGGCGCTCGAAGACGATCCCCTCAGGAAGTCAGGGACGCCAACACCAACCAGGAGGGAACGTCATGGCCCGCACCACCCGCACCACCCGCACCGTCTCCGTCGTCTCCGTCGTCTCCGCCGCCCTCGCCGCGCTCGTGCTGATGCTCGTGCCGGCCGCCGGCATGGCGAAGACGTACACGTTCGGCATCCGGCTCGACCACGAGCCGTCGAACTCCGCCCCAGGGCACAACTGCAAGGAGGACGGCAGCGAAGATCCGACGCCGGCCTGCACGCGCGTCGCGATCGACATGGGCGACGCGGTCCCCGGCGGGCTGCGCGCCCCGCGCGACGGCACGATCGTGAAGTTCCGCGTCCGTGCCGGCGCGCCCGGGCAGCTCACGTTCCGCCTGGCGCAGCTGCGCAACCTCGGCTTCGACCCGTCGCTCGGCGCCTACGCCGGCTTCGGCAAGGGCGCCGGCACGGGCCCGACCGTGCAGGTCGCCGGCCGCGGCTTCGACGACACGAACCAGGTCGAGGAGTTCCCCGCCCACCTGAAGGTCCACAAGGGCGACTACCTCGGGATCGACTCGACCTCGACGTCCGTCCTCTACTGCACCGGCGGCGGGGCCAACCAGATGATCTTCACGCCGACGCTCGGCGGCTCGTTCGCCACCAGCAGCCACACCGAGGGCTGCGACCTGCTCGTGCAGGCGGTCATGAAGCCGGCGCCGAGACGGCATCGCCACTGATCCGAGCTTGCGCACGGACGCGCAGCGCGAGGCCCGCCGGCATGGACGCCGGCGGGCCTCGTGCGTTCAGAGGGGACGCGTGCGCGCGCGGAGCGCGAGGCCCGCGAGCAGCAGCGCGGCGCCGGCGGCCGCCACGCCCGCCGGATCCCAGCCGGTGCGCGGCAGCGTGGCCGGCGCGGATGAGGGCGCCGATGGGGCGGCCGCGGGGGCGGAAGCCGTCCCCGCCGCCGCGCCCGCCGAGGCGCTTCCACCACCGGCGGGACTCGCCTGCTGCCCAGCCCGCCCCGCGCCGGAGCCGCCGCTCGACGCGGCCACCACCGTCACCGTCCCCTTCATGAAGGGATGGATCGCGCAGTGGTAGGCGAACGTGCCCGCGGTCGTGAACGTGTGCGAGCCGCTCGCGCCTCTGCCGAGCCTGCCGGTGTCGAACGAGCCGTCGTCCGCCGTGACGGTGTGCTGCGCGGCGTCCTCGTTCGTCCAGGCGATCGTGTCGCCCGCCGTGACGGTCAGCGACGCAGGGTGAAATGCGAAGCCGGCGATCGTCGCCGTGTGGGCGGCGGCGCTGTGCGCGCTCGCGGTCCGCTGCGTGACGACTGGCGCGACCGGCGTCGTGGTCGCGGCCGTGGCAACGGCGGCGGCGCCGCCGGCGTCTGCGCGCGCCGCCGCCGCTCCCGCGACCGGAGCCGGCGCGGCCACCACGGCCCGTGTGCTCACGATCCGGCCGACGGCAGCCGGTCCCGTGGGGGCCGCCTGCGCTCCACCGGCCGCGAGCCCAAGCACCACGGCGGCTGCGACGGCGATGCCGCAGCGGCCGCCCGCTCCCCGCTCGCTCGATCCAGGTCGCATGCCCATCTGCCCTCCAGGACACCCGACCGGCGCCCAACCTTCCCCGCTCGCGCTGGAGCACCTGGTGGCGCTGAAGCCCGGCTCCTGACCGCCCGGCCCGCGGCGGCACCGGCCGGGTACGCTGGAGCGATGCGCGAACCGCTGCTGGACGGGCATGGGCGGACGATCGGCGACGTGCGCGTGTCGGTCACCGACCGCTGCAACTTCCGCTGCCAGTACTGCATGCCGGCGGACGGCCTGCCGTGGCTCGAGCGCGACGGCGTGCTGCGCTTCGAGGAGATCGCGCGGCTCGTCGCGCGGCTCGCCTCGATGGGCGTGCACGACGTGCGGCTGACGGGCGGCGAGCCGCTCGTGCGGCGCGACTTCCCGCAGTTGGTGGCGCTGCTCGCGCAGATCGACGACGTGCACGACCTGTCGATCACGACGAACGGCTTCCTGCTGGAGCGCGACGCGGCCGCGCTCGTCGCGGCCGGCGCGAACCGCTTCAACGTCTCGATCGACTCGCTCCAGCGCGACCGCTTCTTCGCGATGACGCGTCGCGACGCGCTGCCGCAGGTGCTGCGCGGGCTGGAGGCGCTCGCGGCGTTCCCGGAAGCGCACCCGATCAAGGTCAACGCGGTCGCGCTGCGGGGCTTCACCGAGCAGGAGCTGCCCGCGTTCGTCGCATTCGCGCGCGAGCACCCCTACGAGCTGCGCTTCATCGAGTTCATGCCGCTCGACGGCGACCACGCGTGGAGACCGCAGCAGGTCCTCACCGGCGACGAGATCCGCGCAGCGATCCACGGGCTCCACCCGCTGGAGCCCGAGCCGCGCGACCCGCACGCGACCGCACGGGTGTACCGCTTCGCCGACGGGCGCGGGCGGATCGGATTGATCAACCCGGTGTCGGAGCCCTTCTGCGGCGACTGCAACCGCATCCGCCTGACCGCCGACGGGCGCCTGCGCACGTGCCTCTTCTCGCTCAACGAGACGGACCTGAGGGGTCCGCTGCGCGCGGGCGCGAGCGACGACGAGCTGGAGGCGATCGTGCGCGACGCCGTCTGGCGCAAGGAGCTGAAGCACCACGTCAACGAGCCGGGCTTCGTGCAGCCGGCGCGGACGATGTCGGCGATCGGCGGCTGAGCGGCGGCGGTTTGCGCGCTGCCGCGCGGGCGAGGATGCTTGGACGGTGTCGAGGAACCTCGTCGAGCTGGTGCGGCGCCATCACACGCTCGACGCGCCGAGCGCGCTCGAGGTGCTGAAGGAAGCCATCGAGCTGCGCGGCGAGCTGACGGACGAGGATCGGCGGGCGGCTGCCGCGCGCTCGGGCCTGCCGGAGGCCGCGGTCCACGGCGTGTCGACCTTCTACGACGATCTGCTGCAGCCGCGCGGTGCGCGGCACGTGCGCGTCTGCACCGGCACCGCGTGCTTCGCCGCGACCGGCGACGCACATGTCGACGCGCTGCGCGACGGGCTCGGCGTGGGCCTCGGCGAGCGCGCCGCCGACGGGTCCGTGTCGCTCGCGGAGACGGTCTGCCTCGGCTTCTGCCACAGCTCCCCGGCGGTGCGCGACGGCGACGTGATCGACGCCGGACCGGGCGTGGTCGAGCGTGTGCTCGCCGGTGCGTGCACCGCGGCGGAGGAGCCCGCGTGGGAGAGCACGCTCCCCGAGCCGGTGCTGACGCGGCCGGGCGACTGGTCGGGGCTGCGGCGCGTGCTGGAGGAGGGCGTCGCGCCCGAGGCGCTGCTGGAGGACGTGAAGGCGGCCGACGTCCGCGGGCGCGGCGGCGCCGGCTTCCCCGCCGGCGCGAAGTGGGGCTTCGCGCGCGCGGCGGGCGGGCCCGACGTCGAGACGTTCATCGTCGCCAACGGCGACGAGGGCGACCCCGGCTCCTACATCGACAAGCAGTTGATGGAGTGGAACCCGGAGCTGCTGCTGGAGGGGATGGCGCTGGCCGGGTATGCCGTCGGCGCCGCGCACGGCTTCGTGCTCGTGCGCTCGGAGTACCCGCTGTCGAAGCCGGCGCTGGGGGCCGCGGCGCAGCGGGCGCGCGCGCAAGGGTGGCTGGGCGACGACATCCGCGGCAGCGGCTTCGCGTTCGACGTGACGATCGTCGAGGGAGCAGGCTCGTACGTCGTCGGCGAGGAGACGGCGCTGCTCGCGTGCCTCCAGGGGCTGCGCGGGACCGTCTCCGCGCGCCCGCCGTTCCCCGCCCAGTCGGGCCTGCACGGCATGCCGACGGTCGTCAACAACGTCGAGACGCTCTGCAACGTGCCGTTCGTCGCGGCGCACGGCGCCGACGCCTACCGCGCGCTGTCGCCGGGTGCGACGCCCGGCTCGAAGCTCGTCTGCTTCAACGAGCGCTTCGCGCGGCCGGGCGTCCACGAGGTGTCGTTCGGCGTCTCGATGCGCTGGTTGTGCGAGGAGCTGGCGGGCGGCCTGCGCGACGGCCGCGCGCTCAAGGCGGTGCAGATCGGCGGCCCGCTCGGCGGGATCCTGCCGGCGCAGCGGCTCGACACGGCGTTCGACTTCGACGCGCTGGCGGCCGAGGGCTGCATGCTCGGCCACGGGGGCATCCTCGCCTTCGACGACGAGACGAGCATGCGCGACGTCGCCCGCCACCTGCTGCGCTTCGGCGCCCACGAGAGCTGCGGCAAGTGCTTCCCGTGCCGGATCGGGTTGCAGCGGGCGCACGCGATGTTCGCGGGCGACGCGCTCGTGGAGCGAGCGCGCTTGGAGGAGCTGCTGGAGACGCTCGAGCTGGGCTCGCTGTGCGCCCACGGCGGCGGCATGCCGGCGCCGATCCGCTCGCTGCTGCGCTGGTTCCCCGACGAGCTGGGGCTGGCGGCGTGACCGGCGCCCCGCTTCCCGCTCGCCATCGCGCTCGCCCCGCCGACGAGCAAGGAGGCTGGCTCGCATGACGAACGTCACGGTCGACGGCGTCGCCGTGTCGATGCCCGGCGGCGCGACCGTGCTCGACGCCGCCCGCGCCGCCGGCGGCTGGATCCCGACGCTGTGCTTCGACGCGCGCCAGGACCCGTTCGGCGCGTGCCGCGTCTGTCTCGTGGGTGTCGCCGGGTCGCCCGCACCGCTCCCCGCCTGCACGACGCCCTGCCGCGACGGGATGGCGATCGACACCGCGGACGCGACAGCGCGCCGCGTCGCCGCCGCGGTCGTCGAGCTGGTGCTGTCCGAGCTGCCGGAGCCGCCGGCGCCGCACACGGAGCTGGCGCAGGTCGCGGCCGCACTGGAGGTCGGCGAGCCGCGCTGGCCTGGCGAGGTCCACCCAAAGGTGGAGCCGGACGTGCGTCATCCGTACCTCGCGTTCCGCCACGACCTCTGCATCTCGTGCGGGCGCTGCGTGCGCGCGTGCGACGAGCTGCAGGGGACGTTCGCGCTGACCGCGACCGGGCGCGGCTTCCACGCGAACGTCGCCGCCGGGCTCGACGAGGGCTTTCGCGCGTCCGCCTGCGTCGCCTGCGGGGCGTGCGCCGACACCTGCCCGACCGACGCGATCACGGAGGTCTCGTTGCTGGAGGCGGGACGCGGTCCTGCCGGTCACGGGCGGCCGGACGCCGAACGACTCCATCAGGACGCGGGGCTGGATGCCCCGCGGAGGTGACCATGTCTCGCTTCGACGCAACCGTCACCACCACCTGCGGCTACTGCGGCGTCGGCTGCCGGCTGGAGGCGCACGTGCGGGACGACAGGGTCGCGTCGATCTCGCCCGCGCTCGACGGCCCCGCCAACGCGGGCCACACCTGCCTCAAGGGCCGCTTCGCGCACCAGTTCTCGCGCAACCGCGAGCGGCTCACGACGCCGCTGATCCGCGACGCGCGCGGCGGCCCGCTGCGACCGGCGAGCTGGGACGAGGCGGTCGAGCGGATCGCCGGCGAGCTGGGTCGCATCAGAGCCGCGCACGGACCGGACGCGATCGCCGGGCTCGCCTCCTCGCGCGCGACGAACGAGGACTGCTACGCGATGCAGCGCCTGATGCGCGCCGCGATCGGCACGAACAACATCGACAACTGCTCGCGCGTCTGCCACTCCCCCACGTCCTACGCGCTGCGCAGAGCGTTCGGCCTGTCGGGCGCGACCGGCTCGTTCTCCGACTTCGACCACGCCGGCGCGACGATCCTGATCGGCGCGAACCCGACCGAGGGCCACCCGGTCGTCGGCGCGCGCATCAAGCAGGCGACGCTGCGCGGGATGCGGCTCGTGACGATCGACCCGCGGCGGATCGAGCTGGCCGACTACGGCGTCCTGCACCTCGCGCCGCGACCCGGCACGAACGCCGCCGTGATGCTGGGGATCGCGCACGTGATCGAGCGCGACGGGTTCGTGGACCGCGCCTTCGTGGACGCGCGCACGGAGGGCTTCGAGCCGCTGCTGGAGCTGCTGCCGGCCTACGCGCCCGACGCGGTCGAGGCGATCGCGGGCGTGCCGGCGGCCGACGTCGAGCGCGCCGCGCACGTCTACGCCGAGGCCGAGAGCGCCTGCATCTCCTGGGGCCTCGGCGTGACCGAGCACAAGTACGGCTCCGAGGTCGTGCAGCTCATCTGCAACGTCGCGCTGATGACCGGCAACGTCGGCCGCCCCGGCTCGGCGCTGCTGCCGCTGCGCGGGCAGAACAACGTGCAGGGCTCGTCCGACATGGGCGCGCTGCCGGACACGTACACGGCCTACCGCTCGGTCGAGGACGAGGCGGTCGCGCGCTCGTTCGAAGACGCCTGGGGCGTGCCGCTCTCGCGCACCAAGGGCCTGACGATCCCGCTCATGTTCGACGCCGCCGTCGCCGGCGACCTGAAGGCGATGTACATCTTCGGCGAGGACGTCGCGCAGACCGACCCGAACACCGCGCACGTCGTACACGCGCTGGAGTCGCTCGAGTTCGTCGTCGTGCAGGAGATCTTCGAGAACGAGACGACGCGCTACGCGGACGTGATCCTGCCGGCATCGTCGTTCCTCGAGAAGGCGGGCACGTTCACGAACGCCGAGCGGCGCGTGCAGCTCGTCGCGCCGGCGATCGAGCCGCCGGGCGGGGCGCGGACGGACTTCGAGATCATCGCGACCGTGTCGCGCGCGCTCGGGCACGAGCTGGGCTGGGAGTCGCCCGCGGCCGCGATGCGCGAGATCGCCGCGCTGACGCCCGACTGGGCGGGGATCACGTACGCGCGACTCGGGCGGCGTGGGCTGCAGTGGCCGGTTGCGCCCGACGGCACCGACGCGCCGATCCTCTACGAGCGGGAGTTCGCCTTGGCCGGTGGCCGCGCCCGCTTCGCCGCACTGCCCTACAAGGCACCCGGCGACGCCGCCGACGACGAGTTCCCGCTGATCCTCGTGACCGGCCGCCGCCTCCAGCACTACAACGCCGGCACGATGACGCGCCGCACCGGCAACGTGGAGCTGATGGACGCTGATGTGTTGGAGATGCACCCCGACGACGCCGCGCGGCTGTGGATCGCCGACGGCGACGTGATCTCCGTGCGCAGCCGCGTCGGGCGGATCGAGCTGCCGGCGCAGGTGACCGACCGCATCGAGCCCGGCCACGTCTTCACGACGTTCCACTTCCCCGCGACGCGCACCAACCTGCTCGTCGGCGCCTCGGCCGACGTCAACACGTCCTGCCCGGAGTACAAGGTCGTCGCGGTCGACGTGCGGCCGATCGGCGAGCGGGCCTCACGGACGCCGGCGCTCGCGGGCGGCGCGTGAGCGGTCGCGCCGACGGACAGGGCGCCGCGAGCGTCAGCGGCGCCGAGCCGGCCGCCGCCGGTGCGATGCCTCCGGAGGACGCCCTCGCGTCGCCCCCCGCCGCCCACATGACCGCCGCGATCGTGCGCGACGGCGACGTGCGCGACGACGTCGCGGTCGAGGAGCCGCTCGAGATCCGCGTCGACGGCACGCCGCTGACGGTCACGATGCGCACGCCCGGCCACGACGAGGAGCTGGCGCTCGGCTTCCTGCACGGCGAGGGACTGATCCCGGCTGCGCCACCGCGCGCCGCCGGCCCGGCCGCCGACCTCGCCGCGAACGTCGTCGAGGTCGCCGGCCCGCTGCTGCGTGACCCCGGCGCGCGCAGCTTCTACACGACGTCGTCGTGCGGCGTCTGCGGCAAGGGCGCGCTGGAGGAGGTCGCGGTGCAGGCGCCGGCGGCCACGTCCGGTCCGCTCGTCGCGCGCACGCTGCTCGCGACGATGCCGACGCGCCTGCGTACCGACCAACCGGCGTTCGCGCGGACCGGCGGGCTGCACGCGACCGGCCTGTTCGACGCGCAGGGCGAGCTGCTGCTCGTGCGCGAGGACGTCGGCCGCCACAACGCGATGGACAAGGTGATCGGCCGCGCACTGCTCGACGGCCTGCTGCCGCTGCGCGCGCGCATCCTCTGCGTCAGCGGGCGCCTGTCGTTCGAGCTGGTGCAGAAGGCGGCGGTCGCCGGCGCGCCGATCCTCGTCGGCGTCGGCGCCCCGTCGTCGCTCGCGATCGAGCTGGCCGCCGACCGCGGGATGACGCTCGCCGGCTTCGCCCGCGGCGACGGTCGCGTGAACGTGTACGCCGGGTCGGAGCGGGTGCCGGACTAGGAGGTCATCCGGAATGGCAGCCAGAGCTGCGACGACGCCCCGGCGTCGCGCTGCGCGTTGTGGGCGGCGACCCAGATCCGCAGCCGGCGTCGCAGGTCGTCGAGCGGCGGCGCAGCCGGCGGGACGAACGCCGAGCGCCAATGCCGGGCGACGAGCAGCTCGTGCATCTCGGCGGCGACCGCGGTCCCGCGCTCCGCCGGGTCGGGCACGACGAGACGGATGCCCACGGGCAGGGCGACGCCGCTCAACACGGGAAGCGCGTGGACGAGCATGGCAATCGCGTCGGCTGGCTCGCGGGCCTCGCTCAGCTCGCCGGCGATTCGATGCAGGAACGCGGAGATCTGCGATGCGGTGGGCGGACCGCCGCGGCGACGCAGAAGCTCGGCCCAGACGTAGCGCGTACGCAGCTCCACCGCCGTCAGCTGCCAGAGCACGGCACCGTGGTGCTGGTGGGGCAGCCGTCGGCACGCGACGTCGATCAAATGATCGGGCAGCGGCTCGGGCTGCCGCCGGTCGGGCGCGCGCTCGGCAGGCACGGGCGGCGGAGGCGCCGTGCTCGGTCGCAGCGCGAGCACCGGCCCGAAGCGCCCTCCCAGCGCGCGCGGCACGAGCGCATCGCGCCCCGTCGAGTAGCGGAAGCCGCACGACTGCGCCCGGCGATGGACGGTGGGACCCACGCGCAGGCGCCGCCTCGGCTTCATGCGCACCCACGCTCCGTCCTCGAATCTGAAGCGGCGGCCGGCGAAGCCGAGCGCGACCGCCAGCGCGAGTGCAAGCACCAGCACGACCGCTGCGAACCTGCCGGCGCCCGTGTCGGAGCCGGTGGTCGCGCGCGGGGCGCCTGGCGGCGCCGTGTCGTGCGCAGCCGCGGTCCGTCTGCAGCAGAGCGGTCGCTCACCGAGCGGATACGCGCGCACGAGCTGGGAGTCCGGACCCGCTGCGGCGGCCTCGCTCGGTATGTGCCACGGTGCAGGGGACAGCGTGAGCACAGCGAGCACGACGAGCGCCGCCAGCACGACCGAGCGCCGGCGCATCACCGCACCGTCACCGGCGTGCCGACCGTCATCAGCCGGCCGAGGCGGCGGATGTCGGGGTTCCGCAGGCGAACGCATCCATGGGAGACACGACCCGGGATCAGCTCCGGATGATCCGTGCCGTGGATGCCCACGAAGCCGCCGGCCGGCCAGTCGGTCACCCCCGGCGCGCGAGCGCTGGTCCCGAACGCGAGCGGCCCGTACATCGCGCTGCGATAGTCCCGCAGCACGTCACGGACGTAGAAGCGACCGGCCGGCGTCGGCGAGCTCGGCCGCCCTACCGCCACCGGAGCGCGGAAGACCGGTCGCCCGTCGCGCAGGAGCGTGGCCGTCAGGCGCCGGCGATCGACGACGAGCTGCGTCGTCACGACGACGTAGCCGCCGAGTGCGCGCCGCGGCAGCCATCCCAGCCGGCCCCCGGGCAGCCGTGCGCGCAGCCACACGCCTGCGGGCGTCGCGTGCGAGCGACCGAGCACGAGCACGACGTTGGCGGTGCCCTCGGGCGTGCCGCGGGCGACCACCGCGACCGGGCGCGCTTCCGCACGCGGCTCCTCCCGAGCGACGGTGGCGGCGGCGACCGGCGCCCACCGCACGAGGTGCGGGTCCGCCTTCAGCGGTCTCGGCGGCGGGATCGCGATCGTCTGTGCAGCCGCACGCGGCGTGACGGGTCCGACATGCGAGCCGGCGAGCGAGCTCGCCACCGTCGCGGCACCCGCGAGCGCTCCGGCGGCAAGCGCGAGCAGTCGGGTGCGATGTCCAGCGGGCACGGCGTCCTCAGCCGGTGAGGTGCGGTGCGCCCGTGCCCGTGGTCCTGGGAAGCGAGACGACGAAGCGCGTGGAGGCGACCAGGCGCGCCACCTGGGCTCTGGGCAGCGGCTCGTCGAACGCTCTCGCCGCCGGCAGGACGCCGGCGAGGCGTCGGATCCAGGCGGCATGACGCGCCTCGACCGAGTGGATGGCGACCGCGGCCGCCAGGAAGGCGGGTTGCCGGAGCAATGGGATCTGGTCCTTGTATGCGGCCACCGCCAGATCCTCGAACGCGACCGCCGTCTTGCGGAAGGCCGCCGGGTCCTCCGTCGTGCCGCGGAAATCGAAGCGCGGGGCGGCGATCGCCCGCGTCCCGAGCACTCTGCGGAACGCGGCGACGTGCGCCCGCTCATGGGCGCCCACGACGCGCGCCTGCTCGGCAAGCGGGCCGTGGAGCACGCCGGCGCGCTCGGCCTCGCTGTAGAAGGCGGCCTGGATGTACTCGAGCGTCAGCGCGTAGTTGAGGACGGCGACGTCGCCGGTGGCGGCGCCCGACGAGTCCGCTGCTCGTGCGTCGGCGGCGAGCGCGTGCACCGTCAACGCGGCGGCGCCCGCCGCGCCCGCCTGGAGCGTCTGCCTGCGCGACAGGGCGCCGCCGAACGCCTCGGCGATGGCGTCGTCGCGGTCGTACGCGCGCAGCCACGCGGGCAGGCTCATGGCCGCTCCTTCACGAGGAGGCGGGTCCGCCGCAACTCGGCACGCACGTCGTCGGCGGCGGCGGGCTTGTCCGCGGCGAGCGAGGCCGGGAGCTCGCCCGCGAGGTCGCGCGCCCAGGCTGCGTGGCGCGCCTCCACCGACGCGATGCGCAGCACCGGCCGCAGGCGGGCCGGCGTGAGGTTGGGCACTTGTCCGTTGTAGCCCGCCAGCACGAGGTCCTCGAGCGCGACCGCCGTGGCGCTGACGCGCGCGGCGTCGGCGGTCGCCGACGCGAGCTCGAGCACCGGCGGCGGATCGGCCGCGCCGCCGAGCACGCGGGTGAGCTGCCCGACGTGCGCGCGCTCCTGTGCGCCGACGACGTCCACGAGCTGCCGCAGCTCGTCGCGCAGCTCGGCATGGAGGCGCGCCTGCGCGTAGAACGCCTCCTGCGTGCGCTCCAGCAGCAGCAGGAAGTTGAGGATCGACGCGTCGGCCTGCATCGAGGGCGTGGAGGCGGCCGGACCGGGAGGCAGCCCGAGCACCGCGACCGTCACGGCGGACGTCGCGCTCGCCCCGAGCACGACGCGTCGCAGGAACGATGCGCGCGTCAGCGCCCGCGCGGACGCCGAGGTCGCGCAGTCCGACCCGTCGAGCACGCGCACCGCAAGCGTCCGCGGGCTTCCGGGGTCGACGTCGCCATGCAGCGGCAGCCGCTGCTCGTCCCTGCCGACAGCGTCGTCCACCTTGCCGTGCGCCTACCCCTTCCACCACGTCAACAGACCATCATCCGGTGTCTCGGCGCGCGTCCGCTCGCGGCGCGGCAGCGGCGGCGGCTCGGCAGCGCCTCAACCGGCGTTCGGCTGCACGAGCGCGACCTTCCCGCGGGCGTGGATGCGGTCGAGGACAGCTCGCCGCGGTCCCGCTTGCCGGCGTTGAAGGCGACAAGCTCGGGCTCGACCGCACGTCGCACTGGTGCTACATTCGCAGCCATGACCCGGGAGCTCACCCAGCGCGAGCTGCGCAACAACAGCGGCGAGATCATGCGCGCGCTCGACCATGGCGACAGCTTCGTCGTGACGCGCCGCGGCGTACCCGTCGGGGAGCTGAGGCCCGTCGGGCGCCGGCGCACGGTCAACATGCGCACCCTGCTCGACGCCTTCGCGAGCCTTCCGCCGATCGATCGCGACCGCTTCCGCGCCGATCTCGACGCCGTCGTCGACCAGGACCCGACGCCGCGTGGCTGAGATCCGACCAGGCGGGGGCCTGCTCGACACCTCCGTCGTGATCGAGCTGAACATGGCGGCCTGCCTCCCGGACGAAGGCTCGATCTCCGCACTGAGCCTCGCCGAGCTGGCCGCCGGACCTCACGCCATCGACGACGCCACCGAGCGCGCGCGCCGGCAGCAGCGCATCCAGTTGACGGAGGCGTCCTTCGACGCGCTGCCGTTCGACGACGCATGCGCACGCGTCTACGGCAGCGTCTTCGCCGCCGTCGCCGATGCCGACCGCAAGCCTCGAGGTCCTCGCATGGTCGACCTGCTGATCGCCGCGACGGCGATCGCACACGACCTTCCCCTCTACACCTTCAACGCGCGCGACCTCGCCGGGCTCGAGTCGCTGCTGGAGGTCGTGGATGCGCGTTAGGCCACGGGGTTGACCCCACCCCGCGTGCTCGTCGCGTCCGACTCGTTCAAGGGGACGTTCACCGCAGCGCAGGTGGCCGACGCGGTGGCGCGGGGGCTGGAGCGGACCGGGGTCGTGGCCGATCGCTGCCCGGTCGCGGACGGCGGCGAGGGGACGCAGGATGCCCTGCTGGCGGCGCGTGGCGGGGGCGTCGTGGAGGCGCCGGCGCACGATCCGCTCGGGCGGCCGCTGACCGCGTCCTTCGCGCTGCTCGGCGACGGGCGCACGGCCGTCGTCGAGACGGCGGCCGCGAGCGGGCTTCCGCTGCTGGCGGCGCAGGAGCGCGATCCGTGGGCCGCGAGCACGCGTGGCACCGGCGAGCTGATCGCCGCTGCGCTCGACGCCAGCGCACGCGAGCTGCTCGTGGCCGTGGGCGGCTCGGCGACGGTCGACGGCGGCGCGGGCGCGCTCGACGCGCTCGCCGAGCTGCGGCCGCACGGGCTCGGCGACGCCCGGCTCGTGATGCTGTGCGACGTGCGCACGCCGTGGGAGCGCTGCGCGGAGGTCTACGGACCGCAGAAGGGCGCCGACGCCGCGGGCGTGCTACGGCTCGCGGCGCGGCTCGACGCACAGGCGGCCGCGCTCCCGCGCGATCCGCGCGGCGTGCCGATGAGCGGCGCCGCGGGCGGGCTTTCGGGCGCACTGTGGGCGGCGCACGGCGCCGAGCTGGCTGCCGGCGCCGCGTACGTGCTCGACGCCGTCGGCTTCGACGCGCGCCTGCGCGGCGCCGCGGCCGTGATCTGCGGCGAGGGTCGGCTGGATGCGCAGAGCGGCGAGGGCAAGCTCGTCGGCGAGGTCGCGCGGCGGGCGGGGGAAGCCGGCGTCCCGGCGATCGCGCTCGCCGGGGCGTGCGTGCTCGAGGAGGCCGCGTGGCATGCGCTCGGACTGGCCGAAGCGGCGGCCGCCTCGACGCTCGCGGAGCTGGAGGCGGCCGGCGAGCGGATCGGGCGCGGGCTGCTCACCGCGATCTGAGGCCGGGCACGCGGCCCCGGAGGGGGACCGGCGCAGCGCCGCCCGAGGCGGCGGGTTACGGCACCCACTCGGCGTCGAGCCGCAAGAGCGCGACGCCCGCGTGCACGAGCACGACCGCGCCCGCTTCGAGCGGGGTGACGAGCACCGTCTCGACCGTCGCAGGAATCCCGTCCGTCCCCGCGCAGCGCGCGAGGCTGCCGCCGGCCGGGTCGAGCAGGAGCACGCGCATCGCCATGCCGTCGTTCCCGCGCGTCGCGCGCCGCCGCGTGCCGATTCCGGGCGCGGCGACCGGAGCTGGTTCGGGCTCGCGCGCGGTCACATGCACCGGCTTCTCCAGGCCACGCGGTCGGCGAACGCGCCAAGTCCGCACGCGGACCGCGCCGGCGGCGGGGATCAGCCCGCGGCGCTCAGGTCGAGCCACAGCTCGCTGCGCGTGGGGAACGCGGGGACGGCGTACTCGAGCGTGGCGAGCGGCACGTCGGCGGCGATCGCGATCGTCGCCGCGTGCAGCAGCTCGGCGACCTCGGGGCCGACGAACGTCGCGCCGACGAGCAGCTCGCGCTGCGTGTCGAGCACGAAGCGTGTCGTGCCGGGCGCGTTGCGGCCGTGGAAGCTCGCGCCGGCGGTGCCGGACGTCTCGCGATCGACCGCATGCGCAGCGATCCCCGCCTCCTGCGCGCTCGCGAGCGTGTGCCCGACGGCGGCGACGCCGGGGTCGGTGAAGATCGCGCGCGGCGAGAGCTGGCCGTCGAGCTTCCCGACGCGCACGTCGCGGCCGCAGATGACCTCCGTGACGACGCGCGCCTGGTGCTTGCCCATGTGCGTGAGCTGCGCGCGGCCGTTGACGTCACCGATCGCGTACAGCCAGGGACGTCTGGCGACGCGCAGCGCGTCGTCGACCTCGATCGGCTCGCCCGGCTCCAGCCCGACCGTCTCCAGGCCGAGATCGCGCGTGCGCGGGCGGCGCCCGATCGCGACGAGCAGGCGCTCGCCGGCCAGCTCGTCGCCGTCTTCGAGCGTCACCGTCGTGCGCCCGTCGCCGGCGCGCGCGACGGCCGTCGCGCTCGCGCCGATCCGCAGCGCGACGCCGCGCCGCTGCAGCCCCTCCGCCACCTGCACGCTCGCGAACGGCTCCTCGCGCGCGATCAGTCGCTCGCCCGCCTCGATCAGCGTCACCTGCGCGCCGAGCGTGCTCCACGCCTGCGCCAGCTCCACGCCGACGACGCCGCCGCCGAGCACGAGCAGCTCGCCGGGGACCTCGCCGCTCGTCGTCGCGGCGCGGTTCGTCCACGGCTCGGCCTCGGCGAGTCCGGGGATCGGCGGCACGAGCGCGTCGGAGCCGGTCGCGACGATCACGGCCTCGCACGCCTCGTGCACGACGCCGTCGACCTCGACGCGCCGCTCCCCGGCGAGGCGCGCGTGGCCGCGCAGCAGCGTCACGCCGCGCTCGTCCAGCCACCCGAGCTGGCCCGTGTCACTCAACCCGTGAATCACCTCGTCGCGGCGGCGCAGCGCGGCGGCCGCGTCGACTCCGCGGCCGGCGGCGGCCTCGGCGGCGCCCGGCACGCGCGCGACCTCGTCGAGCAGCTCGCCGGGGCGCAGCAGCGCCTTCGACGGCATGCACGCCCAGTAGCTGCACTCGCCGCCGACCAGCTCGCGCTCGACGAGCGCGACCGCCTTGCCGCGCTGCGCGAGCCGCCCGGCCGCCACCTCGCCGGCCGGCCCTGCGCCGATCACGATCACGTCGAACTGCTGCCCCATTCGCCCTGCCTTCCGGTCGCCGGTCGCGGTCGCTGCCGAGCCTTCCCGTCCGCGGCGGCGCTCAGACCTCGGCGAGCGCGTCGTCGAGCGCGGCGGCGATCAGGTCGGGCCGCTCGAGCTGCGGGTAGTGGCCGATGCCGGGCAGCTCGGCCACGGGAACGCCCGGCCGCAGCTCTCGCAGCCCGTCGAGCACGGCCGTCGTCGCGACCGGGTCCTCCAGCCCCCACGCGAGCGACAGGCGGCCGGGCCAGTCGCGCACGGCGCCGTGCCAGCGCTCGACGTAGCGCTCGCGCTCGGCCATGTAGTTGACGAGCAGGTGGCCGATACGGTGGCCGTCGCCGTGCGCGAGCAGCGCCCACTGGTCGTCCGCCTCCTGGCGGCTCAGCGGATGCGCGTCGGAGAAGATCCGCCCGAACTGGAGGCGGAAGGAGCGCTCGCTCGTGAGCCGCGCGAACAGCGGGCCGAGGCGGCTGCGCAGCAGCTTCTGGCCGACCGTCGGGCTCGCGCGGTCGAGCAGGATCGAGCCGTCGAACAGCAGCGCCCCGGCGACCTCGAGCACGCCGTTGCCGCGCAGCTCGCGCGCGAACAGCTCGGTCGCGACCGACGTGCCCATGTCGTGCCCCACCACGAACACCGGCGGCGAGCCGGCGCGGCGCACGAGCTCCTCGGCCGCATCGGCCTGCCATGCGAGTGTGTAGACGTGGTCGGCCGGCTTGTCGGAGAGGCCGAAGCCGAGGAAGTCGAACGCGAGCGCCGCATGCCGTGGCCGCAGGTCGAGCAGCTCCCGCCAGTCGTACGAGCTGGACGGGAAGCCGTGCAGGAGCAGCAGCAACGGGCCCTCCCCCTCGCGCCGCTGCACGTACAGGCGGCGGCCGGCGACCTCCTCGAAGCCGCCCGCGGCGCGCCACCGCTCGACGTTCGGCGTGAGCATGGCACGCAGCCTATGCGGGCGGGCGGCGCGAGCGCCCCGGTTCGCGGGCGGCGGCAACCGCCGCCTCGACGCTCGGGTCATCAGCATTCGCGCGCTCAACCGGACAGCGGACGGATGTGCGAGCTCAGCGCGTTCGCACCCGCGCAGGTGGAGCCCGCGAAGCCCCCTCAGGCCGTGACGACGCCGAGGCCCTTGCCGGCGATCACGACGCCGAGCACGAGCAGCACGACGAACGTCACGGTCGCGTTCTCGCGCGCGAGCCAGTCCTTCGCGCGCAGCAGCGGCGCCTGCACGCGCTCGCGCATCAGCAGGTAGCCGGCGACGGGGCCGGCGACCGTCAGAGAGCCGACGAGCACGAAGACGCCGAGCGCGACGGCGGACCCGCCGGTCGACAGGCCGGCCTGCGCGATCGACAGCGTGCCGGCGAGCGTCAGCGCGAGGTTCTTCGGGTTGAGCGCCGCGAGCGCGCCGCCGATCGCGGCCGCGCGCGCCGGCGGCATCGTGTCGACCGCCGCCATCCATCCCGGCAGCGCGGCCTGCTCGCCGGGCGCCGGGCGCTTGCGCCATTGCGCGACCGCCATCGCGAGGAACAGCACGCCGAGCACGATCTTGATCCAGCCGCTGGCGGTCGAGCCGCTGCCGCCGCCGGACACGTCGGCCGGGTTCGCGACGAGCAGCACGACCACCCCGACGACGACGAGCCCGAGCACCCAGCCGGCCGCGAACGCCGGCGCGGTGCGCGTCGCGCGCGCCGACATCAGCATCAGCACAGCCGCGATGATCGGGACCGGGCTGATCGCGACGCCGAGCGCCGACGGCAGCAGGTCCCCGATCGCGCCGCCGAGGTTCACGTCAGATCACGCTCGACGCGGTCGCGCGCACCGCACGACTGGCTCGCCGCGATCGACGCCCGGCCAGCACGCCGACGGCGCCGCCGAGGACGGTCGCCGCGAGCCATGTCAGTCCGCCACCGAGCCTCCCAGTTGCTCAGTGGCGCTTCGCGTACTCGGCGTAGTCGCCGAAGTCGAGGAAGACGCACGGCTCGTCCCCGACCACCTCCGCGTCGTGCCCGGGCGGGATCGCGACCACGTCGCCGGGACCCATCTCCCCCTCGCTGCCGTCCGCCATCCGCACGTGCATCCGGCCGGAGACGCAGTAGCCCAGGTGGGCCACCTCGCAACGGTCCGTGCCGGCGATCGGCTTCACGTTCTCCGACCATCTCCAACCGGGCTCATAGACGCCGCGGCCGACCGTCCGGCCGGCGACGACCACCACGTCCGCCTTGCCGAGGCCCTCGAAGGCGCGGGTCTCGTCCGGGGCATCGAAGCGCTTGACCTCGATCGCAGCCATCTGTCGCTCCTCTCTTCGGTAACTCGATGGACCAGGCATTCCCGATCCGGCTGCATGAGATACCTGCCGCGGCGCGACGGGCTCAGATCATGCTCGACGCGATCGCATGCCCGGCCAGCACGCCGACGGCGCCGCCGAGCACGGTCGCCGCGAGCCAGACCAGGCCGCCGCGCAGGCTCATGGGCTTCTCCAGTCGCGTCTCGGGATGGTGAGGCGCTTGGGCAGCGGGGCCGACGGAGGCTCCGGCGGCGGAGCGGCGGGGTGGGCGCCATCCGGCCCGCGCGCGCCGCCCGGCGGCGGGACCTCGCTCCCGTCCGCGCGACGAGCGGTGTACGCGATCCCCGGCACGCCGTCGTAGACGAGCCCCTCGTTCACCTTCGCGCGCACGAGCGGACCTCTGAACAGCGGCGCCTCGGGTGCGCCGCCGCGAGCGAGCAGCTCGCGCGCGCTCCACACGAGCGGCACGATCCCGCCGAGCGCGATCAGCTCGAACACGATGCCCGAGGCGATCCAGCCGCCGGCGCCGCTCTGACCCGCCGGCGGGTCGAAGCCGAGCGTGAGGAAGTTCACGCCGAGCACGCCGAACAGCGCGGCCCACATCAAGAAGCCGGCGTCCATTCCCGAGCCCGGCCCGCCACCGGCGCCCGTGGAGCCCGCGAACACGGCGCCGAAGGCCAGCAGCGCGACGATGCCGCCGATCATCAGGCCGGCCTCGCCGCCGCACTGGTGGCCGGCGGCGACCTGGTAGGGACCGCCGCTCGCGCACGCGCCGCCCTTGCTGACCATCAGGTCACGCATCGCGAGGTAGACGCAGGTGAGGCCGGCGGCGAAGCCGGCCACGCCCGTGAACACGCCGAGCGGGGCGAGCCGGCGCCGGCGAGAGCCGCTGCGGGACTGCTGACCGCCCGGCGGCTCGCCCACGATGCCGAAGGCGGCCTCCATGTCTCGCCCGTTACGCCGCGGCCCAGTTGATCCAGATCGTGCCCGGGTCGTTCGGGTCGACCTTCACCGGCACCGACGCGCCCGCGACGGCCTTGCCGAGGAAGACCTGCTCGACGACCTGGGTGACGGTCGCCGGGTAGGGCGGCAGGCCGTCCGGCATGACGGTCAGGTCGATCTGCAGCGTCGGCTGGAAGTTCACCATCGCGCCCGTCTGCGCGACGCCGGCGATCATCGCCGTCGCGTCGACTCCGGTGGCGGCGACGTTCGCGGCCTGCGTCTGCTGCGCCATGAACTGCTGGGCGTCTCTCATGCGCTCCATGCCGGACGCCATCTGCGCGCCCGGATCCCACGTCTTGTCGATCTCCTTCGCCTGCTTCTGCAGCTGGCGCACGCTTCTGAACATGCCCATGCTCGTCAGCGCCCCACGTAGAGCTTGTTGAACTGCTGGCCGACGGCCGGGTTCGTCTTCATGCGGCCGTTCCAGCCGTCCATCGCGGTTTGCCAGCTGTCGGCGGCGACGCCCTTCGACGCCGCGACCTGCACCGCCTGCGACTGGTCGTAGCCGAGGTCGGCGAGCTCTCTGCTGATCTCGGCATAGAGCTCGATCGAGACGCCCGAGATCGGCTCGAAGTCCGGCCCGCCGGCGGCGAACTGCTGGTTGGCGTTCGCCTGCGCCGCGGCGGCGGCCTGCTGCGCCGCAGCCTGCTGAGCCGCGGCCATCTCCTGCGCCTGCGCGCCGAGCTGCTGCGCCTGGTCGATCATGCCGGGGGCGGCGTTGACGACGTTCTTCATGTCCTTCATCTGCTTGAACAGACCCACGAGTGCTCCTTCGGTGGAGATCCCTGGCAGAACGCTCCCGCGTTGTCGAACGCGACGCTATCCGCGCGCCGGCAGCACGGCAAGTGCTTTAAACCGAAGTTCGACGTGTTGGCGGCCCGCACCTACCGACGGTCCGGCGCGCTCGGCTATCGCAAGGCGAGCACGAGCTCGAGCGCTTCGTCGACCGCACGCTGCTCGGTTGCGCTGAGGCGGCCCGCGAAGTCGCCGAGCCGTTCGAGGTCGAGGGCTCGCATCTGCTCCACCATCACGCGCGTGCGCTCGCCGGCGACCTCCACCTCGGGTCGGAAGCTCGCCGGACGGACGCTGCGCGACGTGGGTGCAACGAGAACCGTCGAGAGGCCGAGCAGCTCCTCGGCCTGGACGAGCACGGCATAGCGTGGACCGTGCTGCTCGCGCCCGCGCCGCGCCGGCAGGTTGACGCGATGGACGTCGCCGCGCGTCATGCCGGCCAGTCGACCGCGACGGCGTCCATGTCCGCCATCACGCGGGCGCGCGCCGCGCGATCCCCGTCGTCTGCGGCAAGACGCTGCACCTCCTCGGCGAGCGCCGAGCGCCGACGTCGACGCTCTCCCGCCTCGACGAGCGCAGCCCGGACCGCCTCCGACTCGTTCAGCCCCTCGCGCATGAGCAGCTCGAGGCTCAGCTCGGACGGCTGGTCGAGGCGGGCACGGACGACGCGCGAGGCCATCGGAACAGCGTAGCACGCGCTGTGCCACACCTCGCCGCGCGGGCGGTTCCACTCAGGCCAGCAGCGCGAACGGGGTCTCGAGCAGCGCGCGGATGCGGGCGAGGAACTGGGCGGCGTCGGCGCCGTAGAGGATGCGGTGGTCGCAGGAGAGCGAGAGGTCCATCAGGCTGCGCCCGGCGAGCGCGCCGTCCGCGCCGACCACCGGCCGCTCGACCGCGGCGCCGACGGCGAGGATCGCCGCCTGTCCGGGGTTGACGACCGCGGTGAACGACGTCACGCCGAACATGCCGAGGTTCGAGACGGTGAACGTGCCGCCCGACAGCTCCGGCGGGATGATCGTCCCCTCGCGCACTCTGCCGGCCAGCGCGCGCGTGGTGCGCGAGATCGCCGTGACGGGCTGCGCGTCGGCATCGAAGATCGTCGGCACGATCAGCGTGCCCTCGGCCGCCACGGCGACGCCCACGTTCACGCGCGCGTACAGCTCGAAGGCGCCGTCTCTGTAGGCGCCGTTCGCGCGCGGGTGCTCGCGCAGCGCGAGCCCGCACGCCTTCACGACGAAGTCGTTGACCGACGGCGCGGACTCCTGCGCCGCCTTCATCTGCGCGCGCAGCGCGAGCAGGTCGGTGACGTCGACCTCCGTGCGGACCTGGAAGTCCGGGATCGTCGCCTTC
>Ga0210410_10001150_pt1 | contig 25407 bp, 14 predicted proteins | sample IncBWC4MmetaG_FD_161058 | JGI IMG/M metagenome (GOLD analysis project Ga0210410, IMG submission 161058) | Forest soil microbial communities from Barre Woods Harvard Forest LTER site, Petersham, Massachusetts, United States - Inc-BW-C-4-M | ecosystem: Environmental > Terrestrial > Soil >... | reverse complement strand
CCGAGTAGAGGTTGTAGCCGCCGTTGTCTTGATTCCACGTCAGGACTTGCTGGCCCGCGGGCAGCGTGAGGCTGGCCGTCACAGTCGTCCACGTCTGCCAACCGCCCGTCGCCGGAACATTGACAGCACCGGTAAGGTTTGTTCCCGAGGAATTCGACAGATGGAAGCCACTGGTCACACCGTTCGGAGAGGCAACCTGGAAGGTGACGTTGTATGTCCCGGCTGTGGCCACGTTCACTGTAAAACGGAACCACTGTCCGGTGGTCGTCCAACCAAGATCGTTACCGCCGCCAGGGGCCGACGTGGTTTCAAGATCGACTCCGTCGGAACGATAGCTGTTATTCGTCCCATTGATTGAATTCACGTTATAGCCAATTCCCTGGCCGCCCGTGTCGTAGTTCTCGGCCAACACCGTGCCCGGGATGGCTGCGGGAGTTCCGCCAAAGGGCCCTCCGGACGTCAAAACAAAGGCGGCCGAGTAGAGGTTGTAGCCGCCATTGTCTTGGTTCCACGTCAGGACTTGCTGGCCCGCGGGCAGTGTGAGGCTGGCCGTCACGGTCGTCCACGTCTGCCAACCGCCGGTCGCCGGAACATTGACAGCACCGGTCAGGTTTGTTCCCGAGGAATTCGACAGATGGAACCCACCGGTCGCACCGCTCGGAGAGGCCACTCTGAAGGTGACGTTGTATGTCCCGGCCGTGGCCACGTTCACTGTAAAGCGGAACCACTGTCCGGTGGTCGTCCAACCAATATCGTTACCGCCGCCAGGGGCCGACGTTGTTTCAAGATCGACTCCATCGGAACGATAGCTGTTATTCGTCCCATTGATTGAATTCACGTTATAGCCAACTCCCTGGCCGCCCGTGTCGTAGTTTTCGGCCAACACTGTGCCCGGGATGGCGGCGGGAGTTCCGCCATAGGGCCCTTCGGACGTCCCGGTCGTGGTACCGCTTCCCTGCGCCGAGTTTGCCGATGCGCCGGCCGCGTTTACCGCTTGCACCGCGTAGTAGTAGGTTGTCATGGACGCCAGTCCTGAATCGGCAAACGACGCTGCCGTCAGGTCCGAAGCGATCATATTGCTCGACGAGGGCGTGAACCCGGAGGTCGCGCTGCGGAACAGGTTGTAGCTCAACCTGCAGTTTGATCCCTCAGAACTGGCGCCCCAGGTTACATACATTGTGCTGGGTGAAGTTCCTGACCCGGAGGGCGTTCCAGGAGTGCCTGGAGCGGAACCGCAGTTGCCGCCTGTACCTCCCCACGAGGTTACATAGCTGTTAGGCCCCGCAGTCGTGCCCGCATTGTCGACTGTGTCGTTGTTTGAGGCGATGTTGTAGTTGATCTGGCCGGAAGCGAGGGTCACAGACACCATATCGTGGAACGTGACTCCTGCGGCGACCGGGGCGGCTATCCCGCTGTTTGCAACGATAGCCACTCCGTGATTGAAGACGGAGTAAACACCGAGGCCGTAGGCTGTGTGAGTGGCGACCGTCGGCGCGACGTTGTAAGAGGCGTAACCGTTCACGCTGCCGTTCATCCATGCGGACTGGCTGGGAACGTCATAGGGCATTTCGCTCTGGTAGAAGATGGTTTCACCGCCTTCGCCATTCCACACGACCTGCTCTGTCTCGTAATGTTCGACAGCCAGGCCCGTTGCCACGACGTAGTCCCCGTTCACAACCAATCCGTTATTGCAAACATTGAGGGCCCAGCCGACAGTTCCACTATTTCCGTGGTCGGCGCGCCATGACCACATATTGTCGATAATCACGTTGTCGCTATCGATTTCCGTAGCTTCGGTGCAGGTTCCCAGGGTGGCTCCGCCAACGCGGAAGTGAACGTCGCTGATCGATGTCGGATTGCTTGCGTGGCTGACGCGCGGTGTGCCATTGACTCCTACCTGGAGGAGCACTGGTGAGTTGACCGGGCCCGCATCGATGAGGAATCCAGCGAGCTGCACTCCACCCACGTCGGCCACGGTGAGCGCGGCTGTTCCGGACTGCGGGACGATATCCGCGTAGCCGAGTCCGAGCACCACCGTATTGGCGTTGGTAACGTTGATGGACCCGCTGTACTGGTAGATGCCAGGGGTCAGAATGAGATTTTGGCCGGAAGCCAGTGCGGCATTGATCGTGGCTAACGAGGTTGAGGGCGTGGCGATCAGGAAGCTGCTTATGGGCAGAGAAGTACCGGCCTCTCCGTTGCCGACGCCGCCGTTGGCCCAGGTTGTGCCCGACGTATTTGTCCCATAGGACGGCGAGAAGACCCAGTAGTTGCCACTGCTGTCCATATAGAGGAAGGGCTTTTCACGGGTGACAGGAGTAGTGGCGAGGACGGTATGCGAATTGCCCCCGCCGCCGAATGGGTTGCTTTGCCCAGGGGCGCCCGAGACGCCAGAAAAGACCATGTTCCAACTGCCGCCCGTCCAACTCCCGAGGGAGCTGTTGCGGGTGTACCACTGCTGCTGGGAGCAGGAGTTGACTTGCCCGGTGACCTGGGTGTTGGCAATGAATCCGCCGCTCGAAAAGTTGCAGCCGGAATCCGTCAGTTCTACCGGGTTGTTGATGAGCATACGCCGGATGGAAGCTCCCTGCGAAACGCCCCATTGCAGAGTGCCCCCTCCAGGGGTGGTCATTTCCATGTTCTCCATCGAACGCCAGAAGTTTTGCGTGTCATTCCCATTGATTGTCTGATTCGACTGAAGGTACCCCTGGTTAATGTTGACGGCGTTGGGGGTTTGGCCGAGGCCGGCAATAGATTCATAGAACCCCACCGCGGATTCGACGCCGGTGTAGGTGCCCGGCTCGAAAAACACCGCATAGCGGTTTGTGCTGAACTGCGCGTTGCTGGCCAGCGTTGCGAGGGTCGAATTGATCGACGACACCGAATTGCTGGTAGAAAAGACGTAGACGTTGGGGCCAAAGATCGTATTGTTCTGTGCGAAGGCTGACGATGACCACATGAAAAGCTCAACGAGCACCAGGCATACGAACAGTCGGCCCGTTGCAGTGATTAGAGATGTGCGATCTTTCAATTTAAATGAATCCCCTTTTTTCGATTTTGGTGTTGAGCCGACCGAGTTCCAAACGCATACCCCTTGTGAATAGGGGGACCAGCGTAGACAAACGTTTGTCTCTTGTCAATGCAGTAATCAAAGCGTCCTAGTCCGCCCGCTGTGAACCTCGCTTGCATTGGCATATTGCCCGCTCTGGGATCTTCCGATCAACGAACTGATCCATGCGTTGGCGCAGCCGAGGTTCGAGCAGGATGTGATCGGAGTCAGGCGCAGGGGAGTAAGGTGCGGTTTGCCGACCATACGGGAGCTTCGGGGAAGAAACTCGTCGGCCGGCCGAAATCAGCGGTAGTTCAATGACAAACCTGACTACAGATTTTCTCCCCGGACTAGCTGGTTTAATCGCTGCGGAGGGTCTGCATCGGGTTTACATAAGCCGCGCGGGCTGCGGTACAAGGCAGGCAATTGCCGAGCTCCCTAAGGAAAAGTGCTATTGCCAGCGTGCCTAGCCCCCGGCGAGAAATTTGACCGCGACGCCCTGGCCGCCCACAGCCAGATTGCAGCCATGAGGAGCAGAGCTCTGAAAACAGACGGGCATTCCGCGGCGAGCGCACTACCGCATTTCCAGTACCGGGGAGAGCTACAGGGTACGAACGCCAAAGGCATCGACCCCATCTGAACTCCCCTCGAAGATATGAGGCATGGCACCACTCCCGGCGGCGTACTCCTGCGCCACCGAGTGTATGGCGCGTTGGTCCCCGGAGCGACCGAGGATTGCGACCACACCGCCCCCGCCACCGCCGGTCATCTTCGCTCCGAAAAAGCCTGCTTTGAGTGCCCGCGACACCAGTTCATCGCAACCCGCGGAGCCGAGACCGCATTCGCTGTATGCAATGTGCGACTGGCAGAGAATCTCGCCGATGCGACGCAACGAGCTATCTGATCCGCTCCATCTGGAAGCTTCGAGCAATTTGTAAATCATCTGCACGCGAAGGTTCTCTTCGGTTGCGTACCGAACCGCTGCGCGGACTGGGTACTCCCTCTCCGGATCGACCTTCGTGAAAGGATCAACGTGTTCTCCGACGCGCTGTAAGAACTCGTGCCCGCTGAGCGATTCCGGTAACCTGCGCTCGTACCTTGAGCGAAACTCCGACGGCGCCAGATTCGATAAATAGCCCTTCCACCGCGCGTCGGTCCACCGAGGTATCCCCGGCTCCTGCGCTGGTGTCACCTCGATGCCTTCATACTGGCAGATCAGCTTGTACCCGATAAAGGCCGCTGCACGGGCAGTCTCATAGGCAACTCCGGTGGTCGATCGGGAGACCATGGAATCGATTCCCCAGAATTGGAGACCGATGGGCAACGTTACGTGAGGAGACGGGTGACAGGGCTGGCAGAGGATGGGGAGCAGATGATCTTCCACGCCCAACACAATCGCCGCCTGATCCATAATGCCGCAGGCAGCGCCGGCCACAACGTTCTCCACCCACTGTCCGGCCGTCGCCAATGCGACGCCGTCGAGGCGAACTCCCCATGCAGCCGACGCGGCCTTCAGGGTTGCAACCTCGAGCGCGGCCGAGGAACTCACGCCTTTATTTGGCGGAAGGTCAGACGCTATGAAGAGATCGGCCCCACCAGGGTTCCCGCATCCGCAGAACCTCTGCAGGAAGCAAAGCGCACCCAGCACGTAACAGCCCCACGTCGAACTCTGTTTTTGTTGGCAGAGAAGACGAAGCCTTTCCGGATCGCGAAGGTCATCGGTCCGAAGTTCGAGACGGGTTTTCCAGCCAAACTGCAAGGCTCCGGGGTTGAGGATGCGGATCAAGTCATCTTTCCGCGGCTGGACCGCGACCCACACTGCCTCGCGGAGAAGGCTCTGTAGAACCAAGCCACCGGTATAGTCGACGTTTCCCCCCATCACATCGAGACGGCCAGGAGCTCGCGCTACCCATAGGGGTTTCACGGTTGCAAAGAAGTCGTGCGCTGTGACCGTGGCGCCAACCTGATCTTCGAAGGGGTTCATGTCCGCTGGGCTTCTAACAGGAGATGACATCCTCCGGTCAGGCTACCGAACCGCTGTTCAAAGAGCGTTAATATTGGTGCCTCATTCGGCGACCTGCACCTTGGTAATTCGTCGCAATCGCGCGAGATCGTCAGCCGTAATGCCCTTATCAGTCAGAATCAGGTCGCAATCCTCGATGCCACAAAGACGATAGGTGGCCTCCGTCCCGATCTTGCTGCTGTCGACCACTAGAACCCTTCGCTTTCCCGCCTGCAACAGTTCATGCTGGGCGTCGGGATCGTGGACCATGACCCCGCGTGTGAAGGAGATCGCCGCTGCGCCAAAGATCACGGTGTCGGCATAGATCGAGGTCAGGCTCTTGGCAACCGCATGTCCAATGAGGTCGTGGCTGCTTGAACGATAGACTCCGCCGGTAAGCTCTACACGAATATCTTCGGCCGAAGTAAGCTCCTCCAGAACGGCCAACGAAAACGTAAAGACGACGACGTTCCGGCGTGCGCGCAACTCCCTGGCCACATAGAGAGTGGTCGTTCCCGAATCGAGAACCACTGACTCCCCATCGTTCACCAGGGCTGATGCCGCGCTGCCGATGCTCCGCTTTGCACTCGACATCTTCTGTAGACGATCGAAAAAGCTGCGCTCAGCGCCTCGCCAATGTTCGATGCGCGCGCCGCCGGGAATCCGGATCACCTGTCCAGCCTCGACCAGCTTTTGCAGATCACGCCGGATCGTCATTTGCGACACGTGAAAGGTTTCTGCGATCTCACCAATCGATGCAGATGTGTTTATTTTTAACATCTGAACAATCGAATCCAACCTGGAACGTTCGGCAATCTCATTCATTTTTCGTCTGTCCATTCGAGGTTAAAAGAGTCGATCTTTAGATTCTATGGCTAAATCAGTGAGGACTCCAGTGGTAAAGAACCCCTTGTATCGCATTTTTTTCGAGTGTCGTGAAACCTCGAACCCAATGTAAATTTTTCTCATTTGCTACGTAGAATTTGTCCCTTATTAACATCGCTTCGCTAATGTCTCCATATCGCAACCGAAGCGCGCCAAGCCTGTCATCCACGCACGTGGATTCAGTCGCGGTCTCACACTCCCGATCCGCAGCCTCCTACAACGACAGCATCTTCAAATCTCGGGGTTTCTATGAATTGTGTTTTCTCTCCTACTTTTGCAACCGTCCGCTTGCTGTCCAACATCGTCGCGGGATCCCATGGCAGCAGCAAACGACGGGTATGGAGCCGGGCTCTTCGGCTGGTCTGTGGCCGCGCATTGGCGCTCGTATTGGTCATTTCCGGAGGCCTTCTTCACGCACAGACTTTCTATGGCTCGATTAGCGGGGTGATAAAAGATTCTAGCGGCGCTATTATGCCGGCAGTCGCAGTCACGGTGCGCGAGAGCACTACTGCGACCGAATATAAGACCTTGACCAATAAAGGCGGAAGCTACCGTGTCTCCTTTCTCAAGCCCGGCACCTATACCGTTCGCTTTGAGAAGGACGGCTTCGCGCAATACATCACCGGCGAGCTCAACATCGTCTTGAACCAGGAATTGGCCGTGGATGGTACGTTGCGACTGGGAACAACTTCCCAAGTCATCACCGTCACCGGGGCAGAGACTTCGTTGAACGATACTAACCCGCAGGTCGGCGGCCAACTCAGCACCCAGGAACTCATCGATCTGCCCGAGGTCACCAATACCCACGGCGCAAACGAGTTCCTCATCACCAAAACATTCGCCGGCGTCAGTAGCACCAGCCAGGACTACTCCAACGTCAACAATCTCTCATTAGGTGGCGGAAGACCCGTCACCAACCCGCTCATCATCGATGGTCTCCCCAGCAACATGGGGGTCGATGGCACCTACGGGCTCGTGCCCACCCCGGACTCTACCGAAGAGCTGCAGGTCCTTACAGCTCCCTTCTCGGCTCAGTACGGACAGAGCGGCGGCGGCGCCGTCCTGACCACCACCAAATCGGGCACAGCAAGGTTTCACGGCAGCGCGTTTGAATCTTACAGCTCTCAAAGCCTCAATGCGCTAGGCTACTTCACTGCTCCCGGCACTGTCGTCAATCCATCGTCCTTCCACTACTTCGGTGGATCAATCGGTGGCCCTGTCCTCATTCCTAAGATCTTCGACGGTCGCAAGCATCGTCTCTACTTCTTCACCGACTGGGAGGACACGCTCACCCACGCGAACTCCCCCTACAACGTGGTTGTTCCCACCGCTGCGGAGCTGACTGGAGATTTCTCCGGCCTCTCACCCCAGGGAGGGCCAACTCCCACGATCTACGATCCTCAGACGACGAAGGTCGTCGGCGGCAAGGCTGTGCGGACGCCTTTTCCAGGAAACATCATTCCGAAGTCGCGGCTCGATGCAGTTGGCCTGAATATCGCAGCATTCTTTCCAAAACCGAATTGCAGTCAGAACAATAACAACTACTGCTCCGATCCCACAGCGGTCAGCAGCTACCTCTATAACGCCAGCCGAGTGGATTACAACTTCTCCGACTACGACCACCTTTGGGCGAAGTTCTCGCGTGACGGGCCGACCAACCAGCCCGTCAACAACATTCCGAATGCCGCGAACACCTCCGCGCTGAACGGCTGGGTCGACGACCACTATGAAATCTCCTGGAGCCATATCTTCTCGCCGCGCATCTCCAACGAAGCCCGCTTCGGATATGTCTCGGAGGCGAACTTCAGCTCCCCGTTGCCGGCGGACGCCAGCTCTATTGGATTGCAGGGCGTTCCCCTCACCCAGTTTCCTTCCGTCTCGACCGCACAGTACGCCAGCTTCGGGGCCGGCTCCTTTGCCAGGACACGGGATGGCCACTACATCCTGAACGATGCACTCATGCTCCAGCTGGGACGTCACAGCCTCTCAGCAGGCGGCGAGTTCATGCGGTACGCGTATAGCTACTACACGCCCGGCGTTCTCTCCGGAAAGTACAACTTCACAGGAACGTTCACCTCTGTGCCCGGCCAAACTGGCAACGGTCTCGCCGACCTCTTACTTGGCCTGCCTGCGACCACAAGTATCAACACGACGAACACTATCTTCCACGAAAATCTTAATTTCTTCGCCGGCTATATCCAGGACGACTATCGACTGACGACGAAGCTCACCATCAATCTAGGGCTGCGCTACGAGTTCGATGGGCCGTTCTCCGAAAAGCACAACAACATGTATACCTTCAACCCAAACGTCATTGATCCTACGACACAGAAGCAGGGCGGAATTCAATTCGCAGGGTTCAACGGTGCTCCCCATAGCCTGATTCCAAATATCTATACCGGAATTCTGCCGCGCGTCGGCTTCAACTACCACGCCTTCCGCAACACCGTCGTTCGCGGCGGGTACGGAATCTACCAGTTACCCAGCATCGGATTCGGCACGACGGGGCTCACCTCAGCCTCTACTGTCAACGCAACCTTTCAAAGCTCCGATGGCGTCACTCCAGCCTACCAACTCTCTAAAGGAGTTCCTCATTACTCTCCCAACGTCGGCGCCAATGGTCAGCCGCTGATTCCCACAAGTCTCAGTAGTCCCTCATCGAACGTAGTCCAACTGCCGCAGCACGCAGTACTCCCTTACCTGCAAGAGTGGCAGCTTGGCATACAGCAGGACCTCGGACATGACTGGATCGCCGAGATCGACTACGAGGGCAATCACGGCGTACATCAGCCGGTATCGTTGCCGATCAACCAGATCGCGCCGACGGCTGGCTGCTGTCTGGGACTGAAGACTGCTCAGACTCTTCGCCCTTATCCTCAATTCCTCACCATCAGCGCACTCACAAACGGTGGAGCGTCGGTATACGCGGCACTCCTCGCGACCGTAAGTCACCGGTGGAGCAACGGTATCTCGGTACGTGCCGCCTACACCTGGGCTCATGGACTGAACGATGTCGATGCCCCTGCGCGTGCGGACGCCGCTCCTATTCAGAATGTGTATAACCTGCACGCACAATGGGGCACGGCGATGACGAACATCCCTCAGCGCTTCTCTCTCACGGCAGTCTATGCACTTCCCTTCGGATCGGGTGGCAGATTCGCCCTGCACACGCCCGTCGTTTCTCAGGTGATCGGACACTGGAAAGTCAGCACGGTGGCTCAATTTCAAAAGGGCTATCCATACTTTGTCTCACAGGGAGATGGGCTCAACATCTTCTCGGGGGGTCAGTATGTAACGAAGGTAGGCAACCCCGATATTGCCCGAGGTTCCCGCACAGTACAGAAGTGGTTCAATACCTCGGCATTTGCAACCACTCCTCAGGACACTCTTGGCAACGCACCACGAGCGGCGCTCTACGGCCCCGGCCAAAATGTATGGGACCTCAGTCTGATGCGCGATGTCCCTCTGTGGGAGCGCGCGACCTTCACCTTCCGCGTTGATGCACACAACGCATTCAACCACCCGCAGTTCTCCGGCCTGGGAACCTCTCTGACCAACACGAAGACCTTCGGTACGGTCACTGGCGCTCAGGACCCGCGCATGCTGCTCCTCGTCGGTCGCCTTAGGTTCTGAAGCGGGCGCAACATCAGGTATCACAACATACAAAAGGACAAGAAAAATGCGCAACTCTATCCTGAAGCTCTTGATCGGTTCCATTTTCGCAAGCGGCGTTGCTCTGGCTCAAACAGCGTGGACGGCACAGGAGGACGGAACAAAAATCAAGGTCATCGCCCATCGCGGAGAACACCTCCACCACCCAGAGAACACAATGGCAGCATTCCAGGCCGCCATCGATGCCGGTGCCGACTATTTCGAGCTCGATGTGCGTACCACCTCTGACGGTAAGTTTGTCATCATGCACGACAACACCCTTGACCGCACAACCAACGGCACCGGCGAAGTGCACAAGCATACCTATGACGAGATTCGCGCGCTCGATGCCGGAGCCAAATTCTCTCCGTCCTTCGCCGGAACCAAGGTGCCGACACTGGACGAGGCGTTTGATCTCGCACACGGCAAGATTAACGTCTATGTCGATACGAAATATGCAGACCCTCAGCAGTTGGTCGACACGATCGTACGCCACGACATGCAGGACCACGTCGTGATCTACGGCAATCCCTTCTTCCTGTATGAGGTGCGAAAGATCCGCCCGACGCTGAAGGTCATGCCGGAGGCAATCAGCCCGGACATCTGCAAATTCATGGTCCGCGCGATGCAGCCGCAGGTTCTGGCTTTCGATGCTAACGACTTCAAAGACGGCGTCATCGCCTGTGCAAAAGATGCCAATGCAAAGATCTACGTCGACCGCCTGGGTGACACCGACAATCCCGAGACATGGCAGAAGGCCATCGACCTGGGAGTTGCAGGCATCCAAACCAACCTTCCCGCAGAATTGTCCGCATACTTGCGGGCACACAATATGACCACTCACTAGACAGGGCAAGACGGAGTGACTCTCCATAAAAAGATCCTCGGATCTCTCGGAACAGAGCGCTGACCTCACTAACGGTGGGAATCGGAACTTCAATTGTGAGCTCCCACCTTAGCTAAACCACAAGTTTTCAACGAAGACTTTGAAGTGCGGTAGGCCATCGACAGCCAAGTTGTCATGCAAAGGACGCCAGAACAGCTGTAGATTGCGCAATGCTCTGGGTGGAGGAAGGAAGTACTGCTGCCCAGAGCCGATATTCATGATGATGTGAGCGCCGGGCTTTGAGTGGCTGTTCATCCATGAAGCCGCAGACAAAACGTGGAGGCCAGGCGAAATCCGGAATGCAACGAAATGCGCTGGCTCCAAAAAACGCGAGTTGATGGTCTCCATCGAAGATTCGACCTTTGAATGCCCCTGAGATCGCGGCGAGGCAAGCCGCCCGCGAGGGTAATGGGATTTGAGTAAAACGTGAGAGTGTTGCGGCGCTTACCTGCGCTAGTCTCCGTAAGTCGGCTTCTCGTCAGTAACGGGATTCTGTCAACTGAGGAGTGTTCCCCGAGCAGTCGTCGATTGGGACGATTCGACGCTTTGCCGAATGTCTAGCTGAGTCCGCGTTCCACCATGACCACTAGCCTCTCTCCTAGTGCCAGCACCATCTCGTGTGGCATCTTATGCAGCGGTCCCTCAAGCGCCAGAAGTGCCAGACCGTGAACTGTCGACCACGCGAGATACTCCGCATCTTTGCGATACTTTTTGCCGAGCAAGTCGCTCGCCTGCATACGATCCAGAGCTAGCGAAAGCAATTGAAATGGGTTCAACCCCATCGACGCGGTGTTCGCTGGATTTTGCTCATGTACTGCCGGTGGAACCGAAAAAGCCGTGCGAAACATTCCCGGCTCTCTCATCGCAAATCCCAGATATCCCATCCCTACCGCACGCAAACTCTTTCGTGCAAACGCTTGGGGATTGCGGCCTGTGCGACATTTCTTCATCTCATCTTCAATTGCCGCGGCGACCCGCGACAGACATGCAGACCGTACCGCATCCAGCAGTTCAGCCTGGCCAGCAAAATGTCTGTAAGCCGCATTCGGAGAAACGCCCGCCTGCCGGGTCGCCTCTCGCAGAATTACCGCATTGGGTCCTCCAACACGCGCCATTTCAAGTCCGGCTGCTATGAGCGCGTTGCGCAGATCGCCATGACGAAAGGTCTTGCGCTTCTCAAGGGAGACGTTCTTTTTCATTGTCCGTTCAAAGAAGAGTGTACCGCGGAGAGGCTGATTGTGGACAGCATATACTTTTCAGTGATAGCGTATGTGAACGGTGTTCACATGATGCGATATATCGCTCAATGGAAGGTGCAAAATGGCAGACGGATTCATCTGGTACGAACTCGTAACCAATGACATGGACAAGGCAGTCAACTTTTACAAAAAAGTAGTCGGCTGGGACATCAAAGACTCCGGCATGCCGGGCATGAAGTACATGCTCTTCGGTAAAGACGGCAAAGACGTCGGCGGCATGATGACCTGGGCTGGCGCTGGCGCGCCTGAGCTTCCTACTCAGTGGATGGGTCACATCCACACTGCGAAGCTCGACGAAGAGCTGAAGGCTGTAACAGCCGACGGCGGGACTATTGTGAAGCCCGCTCAAGATATCCCCGGCGTCGGACGTTTCGCGGTCGTGCTGGATCCACAAAAGGTGAAATACTTGCTCTTCGAACCCAGTAAGCAAGATGCTCCGCTGCGCCTGGATCAGATGGCGGTGGGTAATGTGGGATGGCACGAACTACTTACCGATGATCAGGCGACGGCTTTTGACTACTACTCCAAGCATTACGGCTGGCAGAAGGACTTTGCGCACGACATGGGCGCCATGGGTACCTATCAAACCTTCCGGACCGACAAGCCTCTTTACACCGGCGGAATGATGAATCGTAAAGGTCCCGGCATGCCCGAAGGTATTCCGCCGCACTGGCAGTACTACTTCACGGTCGACGACATCGAAGCTGCGCAGAAACGTGTGATCGAGGCCGGTGGTAAAGTGCTTCTGCCTCCCATGGAAGTACCCGGAGGTTCGCGCATCCTGCAGGCCACAGACGACCAGAACGGCCACTTTGCTTTGATGCAGGGACCAAAATCGTAACCGCGATGTACTTCATGCCCTGTGCAGCCGCTCTTCGCTCGCAGGAGAACGGCTGCCGAACTTACGGTGAGTTTTGAAAACCTGAGAGGAGAGAGCAATATGTCCGAGAAGATGATCACCTGCCTGTGGTTCGACCACGGGAAAGCACGCGAAGCAGCCGAATTCTATGCCGCTACCTTTCCCGACAGCCACGTCGGGAAGATAAGCGCCTCGCCCATAGATACGCCATCCGGTCCCGAAGGCCAGGAACTCATCGTTGAGTTCACCGTCTGCGGCCGCAATTTCATGGGCCTCAACGGCGGGCCGAAGTTCGTCCCCAACGAAACGGTCAGCTTTGCGATTCTTACCGACGATCAAGCTGAGACGGACCGACTGTGGAACGCCATCGTCAGCAACGGCGGCCAGGAAAGCGCGTGCGGTTGGTGCAAAGACCGCTGGGGCTTTTCATGGCAGATCACTCCGCGCGCGCTGCTGGCGGCGACGACGAACCCGGATCGCGCTGCAGCCAAGCGCGCGATGAACGCGATGATGACGATGCGAAAGATCGACATCGCCGCGATCGAGGCCGCGCGCGCGAAACAGTAGCAGATCATCCACCCAAAGACGGAGAGCAGCTACGATGAAAGATCTCTTTGACCCCACTCTGGCAGAAGACATAAAGCAGCGAATCATGCGCCTCCATCCTGAGAGTGAGCGGCGGTGGGGCAATATGACCCTTGCCCAGACCCTGGCTCACTGTACGTCTGGCATACAGATGGCGACGGGCGTCATCAACCCCAAACGTGCATCCTTTCCTGCCAACGTCATCGGCCTGGTTATCAAACCGCTTGTTTTCGGCGACGACAAGCCCATGCGCCGGAACTCACCCTCCTCACCGGAACTCTTCTCGGTGGACCCTACACAGTGCGACTTCGAGCGCGAACGGACCCAGCTCATCGCAACGATCGATAGTTTTGTCACTAAGGGCTCAGCTCGCTGTTCCCAGCACCCACATCCTTTCTTTGGTCCGCTCAAGCCGCAGCAGTGGGCCATTCTCATGTACAAACACGTCGACCATCACCTGCGACAGTTCGGCGTCTGAGGGTTCCAATTGGCCGCAATCCAGCATCGATAGGTCCTCGGAAGTCGGCCTATCGCAAGCCTCCATGAAGCGAGTGCCCAAGCCGACTTTTATCTCAATAGGCTCTGAACAATTAAGCTGATTGACCGCATTAGGATTTGCTAGAAGCTCAGAATGAGAAAGCTCAAAATCATCGAACATATCTCGTTGGACGGCGTGATTCAGGCTCCCGGCGAGGGCCTTGGAGCGGACGTCGTCGAGGGCGTTCGCCGCATCAAGGAGATGGACGGGCCAGGCCTGATCCTCTGGGGCAGTTCGACGCTGACATCGAAGCTGCTCGAACAAGGGCTTGCGGATGAGGTCTTGCTGTTCGTCTATCCGATCCTTTTGGGCAAAGGGAAACGTTTCTTTCCGGACAGAACCCCGCCAAGCGGTCTCGCACTGGCCTGCACGAATGATGTGTCCTCAGGCGTCCTCATCAGCACTACATGCCTGCCGGACCTTTGCGGGCCGGGTCCTACGCGGACCCGGCTTTAGCCGATAGCGGAATTCTGCTGAAGCAAACTTGACACCCTTAGAAGGCAGCTTATCGGAACTAATGGTTCGTGACGACAAGCGCGATGATGTGGACCGGCCGGATAATGACAATCGAATGCATGGCAAGCGTTATAGGAGGATGAATGGCAGACACTAATACCATCATTGAGCAAGCGTACTCCGCATTCAACAAGCGGGACATCGACGGTGCATTAGCACTGATGACGCAAGACGTGAGCTGGCCCAAGGCTTCGGAAGGCGGCAAGGTTGTCGGGAAAGAAGAGATCCGCGCCTATTGGACTCGACAATGGGGTGAGTTCGATCCCCATGTCGAACCGATTGCAATGACCGAGGAAGACGGAGGCAAGACCCGCGTCAGGGTGCACCAACTCGTCAAGAGTCTTGAAGGGGAATGTTCTTTCGGACAGCGAGGTTCTCCACGTATTCACCATGAACAGCGGTCTTATCGCAGCCATGGACCTCAGGGATGAGGCCGATACAACCGCTGGTCCGTCCGCCGCATTCGCACATCGATCCTAACTGGCTATCCGCGGTGGCGTGAGAGAGAACCCAGCCTCGAGAATTCTGTAGCGGGCGGCAGACTACATTCTCAGAGCAATCGGATCGCTCCCGGTAAGTCGGCCAGTGTTTACAAATCCAGTCCACATCGACGTATAACCGGCTATGCGGAAATCTGGTTAGATCAGGATAGTCCTGATAAACGCTCTTCTCGGAAGTAAACCTATAGCTGACGAGAAGCAGACTTTTAAGGACTAATTCCGATCTTTAATGAGTGCATTGGTGATTACGCACTCAATGACACCAATACACCGAGATCATTGGACTAACGTCCGTTCGAATCGTCACCCAACCTCCTTTGTCGCATGATAGCAGCGTATCTCGTGAGCTAGCTCGACCGCTCCCGAGTGCTCGGCAATCTGTAGGTGATCCGGTGCTGACAGTTCACTTCCAGATAGCGCGACAGCCACAAGCATTGAGATCTCAAGCCTGGCGTTCTATCCGACTTTGAATCCGTATTTCGCCGCCTGAGTCTGCAGATCTTTCCACTTCGCCCTCGTGCTCGAACCTGACGGGCCAGCTCCGCTGCCGGCTTGCACCGCGCCGAACACGCTACCCGCATTCTGAAGGCAAGGGGTCGGGATCGCGGGCGTGTTCGGTTTGGGTAGGTTGGGGACTGCCGTTTGCGGCTGATTGAAGTTCAGAGCGTAGGCCAGGTTGTTGATGTCGCCACTCGCATCTCGCGGTAAAAAACAGGAATCGCGACGATTCTGATTAGAGAAAAATGCACAGGCCAGCCTCCAGATGCTTCTGATGCTCGGTGTTTACCGTCCCGGAACATAGGGTCGATCCGAGATTGTACGTTTACGCAATGACAGTTCGGCATTGCCAATCAGTTCGGATCGCAAGCCGGATGTACTTGCGTTTTACGGCATCGGTTTGTATATGCGGATCTCTGCAGACTGCGATTCGTGCTTTCTTACGGCAACATAGAGCGTGGCGAACTCCGGCGAGAAGAAACCCGTTCGCGCTGCGCTGACCGTTTTGATTCGACCAATTTCGTCATAGTGGTCGGTCTCTCGCTGTTGGAAGACCGAGATCCCCCCTTCCCCTCCAACCGCATAGATGCGGTGACGTCGCTCGTCGTAGAAGACGTCGTCGCAATCGCCGATGGCCGGCAAAGACGCAACCTGTTTACCACGGTCTGTATCAAGTACGATGAGTCGCGCCGGCAGTCGAGTTACTACGAACAACCGATGATCCCGCTCGTCCAAGGCCATTGGATAGTTTACTAGCGGACCTCCCGTACTCCATGACTCCAATACCGACCGTATCTTCCGGTCCACCACCGCGATCTTTCGGGAGCCTGGTAAGTTGACGAAGATTCTCGATCCACTCTTCTCCAACTGGAAGGACTCGGGATGGACGTCCAGTTTGATGTCTGCGAGTTTCGTCCCTTCCTGATCAAATTCCCCCAAAGCGCCCCCCGCCGTAGCCAACCCAGATGTGGTCACCGTTCGGGTCATGGCGGAGGTTGTCGGCATCATCACCGTACGATCGATTTGAGCATCTTCCAGGAACCTGTATCGAAGGCTCGGACTTACCCATCTTTGCCGTTCGCTGCGAAGAGGCGATTCGCTGAAGGAATGTAAGCGATACCCTGAGGTTCTGCCAAGCTATTGATGGTATGGACTCGCTTATTCTCGCGCAGATCAATCGCCTCGAGAGAATTGTTTCCCAAAGCTGCCACAAACAGTCGCTGACCCTTCAGATCGATCGAAAGGTGATCGATGCGTCCCTGGACTTCGGCCATCGGAATCGTGGTTGCGAGTTTGAGCGGTTCGCTTGCGCCGGATTGCCCTAACGAAAGACCATGGACACCTGCCAGAGACAGCAGAAGGATGACAAATGCCGGTTGGTTCATTTGTGTCGCTGCAATTCAATTCATTTGCTTCTCGGCTCGTAGACGACGATGCGCTACTAGTTGACCATCCTCTTCCCGCTCCGGGGCATACACGCGATGTGTTGAGGGATCCACAGCAAGGCTGTGCACCAGCTTTTGTACCGGAACGTCTTCAATCTTCCGAAAATGCTGGGGATCGTCTTCCTGCACGATTGAGATGGCGCCACTCGAACATGCGGCATATAATTCCCTGCGTCGAACTGCACCAACATCTGCTCCGGTGGGGATCGGGAACGGAAATAATTGGGTTACTTCCTGTTAGCCGACAATTCACTCGGAAGTACTGGGTTTTCCCCAAAGCGACGGTGCCATCCCGTGGTCATACTTAGAGTAGAATGATCCTTCACATCGGATATCTGCGCCCTGCTTGGCAGATAAGTCTAATTCGCGAGCCGTAAGAAGGGCTCCGGTCAACTCCCCAAGGTTCCTCCTCCCAGGCCACGTCACATTCCGCAGTGCTTTTCCCGTTTTCGGGCCAGTTGGCGGCTAATACGGTCGCTTCACTCGCCGGAAGGGCCAGCTCTCACTGTACAGAATTTCAGGGTCCGTTTGTCCAATGCTTAAGCGGAGTTCCCTCCATGAATCAAGCCGATATCGCTCAGGCACTGGTGCAATTAACTGGATCGCTAAAGCCTACGGGCTACACGACTGCCTCTGATCTGGAGCAGGCCCGCACCGCCCTCGCTCAAACCCTGCTTCATGGGATAGCGGCTGACCAACTTATCTCTAAGCCACTTCCTGGCACAGTTAAATCGTCGGCAATCCATGCCGCCGTCTTCGATGACGCCACTCATTCTCACATCCAGGGACTCGCCACCACCGTTCTCGCAGCGCATAAACCCGGCGCAGCACCCACTCAACTCGCTTACTTGCACTCACTCTCTTCTGCCAGCACCTCCGTGCCAGCCTGGGCCGCTGGCATGCAGGTCGCAAAAACCCTCGGACCGTTCGAAGACAGCTCCGGCATCCCCTTTTGGCTGCATATCTTCACTATCACCACGTCTCTGCGCTTTGCCTATGGCAGTGCCGCCAATGTCTTCGGTGTCTTCCCGGTGAAGACCAGCATCATCATCCCCCCTGGCCCCCACAAACACTTGAATCTCGGACAGGGCAGCATCTGGTTCCGCGCGCCATGGTTCGCCACCGGAGCGCCCTCCGACAGCTTCACCGGATTCCAAATCCAAAGCGGAGCTATCGATTTTAGTGTCGCCGTCACGGTCGCCTCTGGCGTCGTGGTCATACCAGCGGCATCGACCTTCAAACTCTCCGCCCGACTCGCGCCCAATCCTGCGCCCGCGCCCACGAATGGACCCGGCGCCGACGCCAACCACGAGACCGTTCAAACGCCGGTCAACATTCAGATCGATTTCGCTGCGAACGCCGCCAAACTCGTTTCGCTCGACGACAGTTCCCTCATCTCCTACGGAACCACAGTAAATCTTCATTGGAATAACAAGCAGCCTGGGTTCGCTTCGGGCCAGATCGCCATCCCATGCGACCCCGATGTTGCAACCTTCTCCTTTAGCAAAGTTCGATCGAAGCTCTTCCTTCCCTCAGGCTCGGCCGCAATCGCCGCTGCAGGATGGGCGCTTCCCGCCCCAGAGACGACCATTGCCAACCTCGGCAACGCCGACGGTGCTGGCTATCTCTATCTCGGATTGGGCTCTGGCATCTCCGCCCAATGGAAGACGCACGATCCACTCGCCGCTTTCGATGGTGTCATTCTCGAAGCTGCGCCGGGCAGATTATCGATCACTGCGGCATCGTCAAGCGTGAAATCGTCGTCCTCTCTGCTCGAACTGTGGGACGAGAAACCGGCCACACTCAACCGCAAATCCACGATCGAGTTCATCTATCCTAAGCCAACTTCGATCGTCTATCTTGCCAGCGCCAGCACCGAACTCCTTTACTCAACCGGAATGCTCAATGCCTACCTCGATCGCCCGCTCGAGGCCAATGGTTCGCGCTTCCCACTTACCAAGATGAACACCGCGATCTTCCTCTTCGCGGAAACAACCCAGACCCGAATCTTTCTGCTGGCTGCCCCAAATACGAAGCCGTCGATCTACACCAAAGAGCTCGCCATCGCGTTCAAGAATGCCCTTTTGGGAGTCCGGCCGCCGGCCTTGCTTGTCTTCATCGGCAATCTGCAAGCGGAGACGAATGTTGTTCAGCAATGCCGCGTCGCACTCTTCTTCCGCGCCTACTGGCTGCTGCCGACGTTGCCGGATCCTTATGCCGCCAGCTTCGATACCGTGCAAACCGTCCGCTCGCAAGAGAGCGCGAACAACTCTGAGATTCTACTCATCCAGATCCAATGGAATGGCGCTCTCACTCAGCCGGCCATTCATCTCGCCTTAGCCTTACTCTCCCAGGCAAATAGCGGATTGGGATTTCTTGCGAATGTTGGCGCAGCTCGCGAAGTCGGCGGATACGTGCTCCTCGACCTTTCCAGCCGCGCGGATCTCTTCGGAGTCAAGATTGCCCTTGACAACGATCAACGTGGCAATCAAACCCTAAACGCACAAGGTAACGCCCCTGTCTTCGGATTCGCCGATCTCTCCCTCGCCTTCAATCAGGCATTGCTGGCTACCTACGCGCTTCCTCAAACCTCGTGGGAGCCGATGGTCTCAGAAGAGACGCCGAACGGGGTCATCTCTGCTGGAATCGATGCCGCTGATGGCGGCCCGCTCATCGTTCATTCCAGCAACTTCCAGCAACTTGTTCCCGTGGCGCCCATTCCGGTGCTCACTTCACAGGTCACCAACGTCGCCGCAGGCAAACCCTTCCACGCCAACTTCAGCCTTCCCTTCGGACTCACAGCACGCATCGAGCAAGTCAATCAACTCGTCAAAACCAAGAACGGCCTAAGACCGCAATTCTTCGTCGATCTCGGTGCTTTCGAACTCAACCGCCCCGATTTCACCGATCACAACCTTCGTGGCGGATATCAACTCACTCTTATCTCACCCTCCAACACCAACCCGCCTACCGTCGACCAGCCCGACACCAGCTTCGACGGATTCACCCATATCTTCCCGTTCCCCCCGGGCGGCACGCCCGACTTGCCCACCGGATACGGCTACACCGTCCTTGGCCAGGATGTCGGCAAGATATTCGAAGGCGAATTCGGTAATAACGGCACGCCAATGAAAGACGGAGTGCCACTTCGCCGCATCGACTTTTCCGGATACGGCGCAAGCATCTTCAGCGAATGGAAAGACGACAAACATAATCCTCCAGACATCATCAAGGTGCAGTTCAGCACCATTACCGGCAGGACAGGCTTCGAAGTCGTCAAAGCCGCCACCATCCTCTATCCCTACTGCGTGCGCCTTGTTCGCACCGTCACCATTCAGCGCAAACTTGCCGGCTGGGTCGATCGGAGGGACAGCGGATGGCAAGCGGCCACCCCAGGCGAATTCAAGTTCCTGACCCCCGACTTCCTCGGACACGTCCACCGCGGCGCGGTGCTCGGTGTGTATAACGTCCGCAACATCCGCGAGCTCGATGTTGTCATTGACAACATTCCGGGCATCCCGGGCCCCAACCCTCCGCCCCCCCCTCCTCCCGACCCCCCTCCTCCGATCCCTTTCAGCTTCCGCAAGGTCCTCTTCGACGCAGAGATTGGCATCGACTCTCGCCTCAACATTGTCTCCGGGGGTACCGTCAGCAATGTCCCCGGCGCAACTACTAACCCCATCACGCTCGTCCCCTCCCGCGACATCATCGGATACGTCCAACTCGCTCCCACCTTCGACCCTGGCATTCCTCATAAGGACTACTCCGCCCATCCTGCTCAGATCGGGGATCTGATCGCAAAAGCCGGCCCCTTCACCCCAGACCTCCCCTGCGTCATGGCGATCGCGAGCCTCGGCGCACTCCCAGGCGTCGGACTCCGCTGCACCACAGTTGAAGTGAACATGGCGACCAACGGCGCGAACTCACCCGCCGTAGCGGTTGCCGTACGGGGAGCGCCACAACTTCCCCGTGACGGTGCGTGGGGCGTCGGCAAACGCGGATCAAGCGAACCCGCTCCCAGTCTCCTCCCGCCCAACGCCTCCCTTCCTCTAGTCCAAAACGCCACCGACACCACGGCCTGGCACTTCGCCGACACTACCGACGTCCTCCAACTCAACAACCCCGACAACCTCTACAGTTTCCTGCAATCCACCGGCACCCAGAAGGTCTTGTTCGAACGGCCGACCGTACCGCAGGCGGGCGTAGCGAGCGGTGGCGGCGGAAATGCCCCAGGAATCCAGCTCCCCGCGCCTCCCAATTTCGGCGACATGGGCGCGCTCCTCAACGCCACCGGCCTCTTCCCCGACATCGCCAACGCTCTCTCTCTCAACACCGGCGTAGTCGAACAGATCGAAAACCTCGCCAGCGGGCTCAAGTACAAGAAGGTCTTCACCTACCCGCTCGATCCAACCACCGCGTCAGGAGCCAAACAGGCCTCGCTCGCCAATCTCGCTGGCATCTTCTCACTCGACCTCGCCTACGCCGACACCTCCAAGGGAACCAGCAAACCCACAGTGATTACTCTCACCATCGATCCAACGGCTTCTCCACGCTGGTCGATCTCCGTCACCCCTCTCAGCTTGCTGGTCACCATCCCCACCATCTCCTCGGACCCACTGCTCACCATCATCGCTGGATACAACTCCAATCCCGATCCCAGCCTCTACGTTGACGGATTTATTGGGGACGAGAACACCAAGCCCCACGTCACCAACCTCAACGTTCAGTTCAGCGGCGCTCTTGCCGTCATCCAGGCCGTCTTCAGCCGCATCCAGGCAATCGCGTCATTTCTTCCTGGAGGCAAGGCCGCCGGCCTGAAGATCGCCCTCTCCGACGGCAAGCTCACCGTCGAAGATAACTTCGCGCTGCCCACTCTACCTCTCGGGCTCGGCGAACTCAGCGGCATTAGCTTAGACCTCGGTCTCGCCATACAACTCTCGCCGCTCAGCGCCGGGTTTACCGTTGGCATTGGCAGTCCAGACAACCCCTTCAACTGGATCGTTTCGCCTCTCGCCGGCAACGGCCTCGTCGATCTCGGCCTGAAAAACAATAAACCCAACATAGATCTGCAAGCCGGAATCGGTCTCGCTCTCGCTATTGATCTCGGTATTGCGTCCGGCTCTGCCTCCATCGTCATCGCTCTCAACGTCGACGTAAATCCGCCCACCATCACCCTGATGGTTCTGCTTACTGGGCAGGCTTCCGTCGATGTCCTCGACGGTCTCGCCAGCGCTTCCCTTACTCTTACCGCCGGCATCGGTGTCAGCATCGACCCGCTTCCCGTTCCGCCCAACGTGAAGATCAAAATACTTCCTCCCGAGATCGACTTTCCCTCGGAGACCATCACCATGCTCGCCACCGTCTCCGTCGGCATACACCTCACAGTTTGCTGGGTCGCCAGCGTCGACTGGGACGGCTCATGGCAATTCAGTCAAAGCTTCACCACCCCTGAGATAGACGTCAGTCTCTAGTACGGGAGTTCCCATGGCACTCAACGATCTTCGCCTCAGCCTCATGACGTTCCCCCAGCGCGTGACGCCCTCCGGCACAGGCTCCATCCTCGACCTCCGGCTCCTCCTGCTGCCCCTCGGAGATCCCACCGCTGCCCTCGACGCCGGATGGCCGGCCTTTGCCGGAACCACTCTCCAACTCAACGCCTGCGTCATCGACAGCCTGGCCTCGCTGCCCACCAACGGTTCCGCCATCGCGCTTCAGGCCCCCTTTACCGCCGCGCCGCCCGCCAACGCCGTAGCCCTCTTCAACCTGCTCAAGAAGAACCTCACCGACAAAGGCGCCACGGTGAATACAAATCCTCCCGCCTCTCCCGATGGCGTTCGCATCAGGAAGGCGCTCCCCGCGAGCTACACCGACGCCTTCCCATTCTCGCAACCCCGCACCAACGACCTCCTCGTCGGAGACGGCTTCGGCTGCGCCATCCGTGGCCAGAAGCCAAATCTCGATCCTGACCCGCCCAAACCCATCATCGCCTGGGGACAGATTCTCTCCTTCGCTCTCCGCCAGCCTGTGCTAGCCGAGGCCCTCGGACTCATCTATAAGCTCTCCCTCACCATCACACCTCCTCTGCTCAAGGACGGCGGCTGGATCTACGTCACTCTCGACACCACCCCCGGCGCCAACCCCTACACTGCAGAGTGGCAGGCGCCCGGTCACTTCGATTTCATCCGCCGATACGCGGCCCGCATCCCCGCGCTCGCACCCACGGACGATCGCACCCTCTTCGCCGCCCAGCTCTTTCCCGTCGTCGATGTCCCTGACGGCAACTACGACGACGTCCAGGTCGAAGCCGAAGAATACGATGACGGATTTGCCAAGATCATCCACTGCAACCAGCCCGCCAACATCGACGCAGCCACTGCCAAAGCCGACCAGATCGCCCCCGGTGCCGAAGCCGGTATCCAGATCGGATGGGACGACGAACAGCTAACCATATGGTGCAATCGCCAGCTCCAACTTCTTCGCTTCCGCCTCGGCGCGCCCGCCGATCCCAACTCCCCCGAGGCCGCGCTCGGCGTCCAGGGATATCGTGTGGATGTCCTCCACTCCTCCGCCGACACCTGGCAATCCCTATGCTTCGTCACCGGAGCGCTCAACTTCAACGGCGCCACCGCCGATGCGACCGGCATCACTCCACTCCCTGCGCCCTCCGAGCTCTGGATCGAACCGACGCCCCTTCGCCCCACCCCCGCCGTCGGTCCCAATACCGCCGAAGCCTGGCTTCCCCTGTACTTTGCCCAGTGGCGCGGCTCCTCACTCGTCGTCCACGACGACACCACATCCAAGCTCACTCCCGGTACCAAACCCATGCCCGGCAACTTCCTCCAGGCATTCCTCGCCAACATCCCCATCCTGCTCTACGGAAGCGACTACCAATTCCGCGTCCGCCTCGCCGACCTTACTGGAGGCGGTCCTCAATCCACCGACCCCTCCACCAATCCCGCACTCGCCCCCATCGGCAAATGCCACTTCGTGCGCCACATACCACCCAAAGCGCTCATCACCTCACAAACCCCCGCACCCCCAGCCATCACCCGCGGAAGTTTTCCCGCCGTCCCCTCACAGGTTCCAACTCCCGATCCCACCCTCGCCATCCAGACCATCTCCGTGCAAAGACCGCGTCTCGGATATCCCGAAGCCATCTTTGCCGGAGTCGATCCCTCCACATTTACCGGCGCCTCCCTCGACGCCCTCATCGCCGACGCCCTCGCCTCCCACTCCACTCTCAACGTCCCCGACCCCGACGTGGATCGCTTCGCCGTTACCGTCGAAGCCCGCATGCCCGCCCACGACTCCGGCACACCCGGCTCGCTCCCCGACCAGACCGACGGACTCTACCGCATCGTCTATCGCGTCGAGCTGCCCTTCAACGCCACCGCCGCCGATCCAGACCCCACCGTCACCGTCAATCTTGACTACCAGGAGATCCACCAGATCTCCGATCTCGCCACCTTCACCCCCGCCGGAACAACCATCGTCGTCCCCACCGCACGCGACATCCGCATCCGCCTTCAGCCCCTCTGCCAACCGCGCTTGAACTACTACGCCAACACCCAACCGCCTCTCGGACTCGTCACCGACTTCATCGTCCGTCAGGAAGCCGCTGCTGAAGCTGCACTCTTCCCCATCGATCCCGCCGCGCAAGTGAAAGCTATCTACCTCCAGCCTTCAGATAATCAGGTCCAACTCCTCGCCCAGGCCCTCGACCTCAAAGTGGACAACCTCGTCTTCTCCGGCAAGCCGGGTACCCGCACCGTCTTCGGCTGCTCCCAGGCGCTTCGCCACACTCTCGCCTCCGACTACTCCTCCATCACCTTCGCCAATCAGCCCGAATTTCTCAATCACTGGATTGTCGCCCTCGAATTCAACCTCGATCGCGATTGGACATGGGAAGGCTTCGCCGAACCCGCCTTCACCATCAGTCCCACTGGAACCACCGGCTCCCCCGGTTCCGTCAGCTACCCGCGTACGGTCTCCCAGCTCGCCTTAGGAGATCTCGCCAACTTGCCCGACCGTTCCACCTCCCGCATCATCTTCTTCGACGCCGTCGAACCCAAACCACCCGCCGGCCTCTTTCCTGCCGAGCTCAATCCGCAGTGGAACGTCACATGCAACTTTCCCTCGGCTCCGGCGCTCACACAGCTCTACACCACCCGCTTGCCCATTACCGTGCCACCCGCGCAGACGCCAAAGATCGCCGCCACCGGAATCGCCCTTTCGCCTTTCCAACACGACAACACCTACAGCTCCACCGACCCCCGCCAGCGCTTCCTCTGGATCGAGTTCGACCAACCACCCGCTGACCCGGACGACACCTACTTCGCCCGCATCCTCGCCTCCGGCCCCGACCCCATGCTCTCCGTCGATCTCATCCCCAGCCCGCTTGCCGAACCCGTCCCTCCGCCGCTGCCCATCGACCCCGAACCCATCCGCCGCATCTCCCCGGGAGAAAGCGACGATGCCTCCGGAATCGACGCCATGACCCAGCTCATCTCGGCCACCTCCCACACCAAGGGTCTTCACTACGTCCTGCCCCTGCCTCCTGGCGTCTCCCCCCAAGCCCTCGAACTCTTCTCCTTCTGGACCTACGAGTTCCGCGTTGGACACAAATACGACCTCGGCAAAGACTCCACAGGAACCGAACGATTCCGCTGGTCCACCGCCCAGGGCCGCTTCGGCGCTCCCCTCATTGTCGCCGGCGTCCAGCACCCGGCCCCCC